>JAESFL010000131.1_pt1 | contig 73338 bp, 71 predicted proteins | sample 9269401 | NCBI WGS metagenome assembly JAESFL01 (sample SAMN14506025, study PRJNA617098) | algae metagenome | isolation source: Gloeocapsa sp. UFS-A4-WI-NPMV-4B04 and co-occurring heterotrophs from desert... | place: USA: Utah | collected 2006-10-01 | reverse complement strand
AGGAAGACTTCCGGGTGGTTATCGGTGATCGCTTTGGCGATGTTCTGGAGGAGGACGGTCTTGCCGACGCGGGGCGGAGCGACGATCAGCGCACGCTGCCCCTTGCCCTGCGGCGCGACGATATCGATCACCCGGGCGGACTTGTCCTTGACCGTCGGATCGGCGCTGTCGAGCGTCAGCTTCTCGTCGGGATAGAGCGGCGTGAGATTGTCGAAGTTCACGCGGTGGCGAACGGCGTCCGGATCGTCGTAATTAACCGATGAAAGGCGGGTCAGCGCGAAATAGCGTTCGCCGTCCTTCGGGCCGCGGATTTCGCCCTCGACCGTGTCCCCCGTGCGAAGGCCGAACTTACGCACCTGATTGGGCGATACATAGATGTCGTCGGGGCCGGCGAGGTAATTGGCCTCGGGGCTGCGAAGAAAGCCGAACCCGTCGGGAAGCACTTCGATCGTGCCCATGCCCATGATTTCCTGGCCATTTTCGGCCTGGACCTTCAGGATCGAGAACATCAGCTCCTGCTTGCGCAGCGTGGAAGCGCTCTCGACGCCGAGTTCTTCGGCCATGGCGACCAGATCGGCGGGACTTTGTCTTTTCAGGTCTTTGAGATGCATATCGGGAACTCGAGAATCTGGAAGGGGTCGTCCGGAGCGCGGAAGGGAATTGGCTGCGGCTGGAATTTGCCCGTGAAGGACGGCGGGCCAACGACTTTCGTCCGGTAGGCTCCGGCAAAAATCAAGTCAAGAAGCCTTAGAAGGGCTTGATGATGACGAGGATGACGATGATCACCGCGGCGACGCCGGGAACCTCGTTCATGATCCGAAGCGCCTTGCCGCTCACGGGCCGTTCGCCCCGCGCCAGCTTCCTGCCGTAGCCCACCATATAGCCGTGGTAGCCGGAGAGCAGGAGCACGACCGTGAACTTGGCGTGGAACCAGCCCTGGCTCCATGCATCGGTCGTGTAGGCGAGCAGCAGCCCAAAGATCCAAACCAGCGCCATCGCCGGAGTGAGGATGATGTTCCGGAGCTTGCGCTCGCGATCGATCCAGTTGCGCTCCTCTGCGGATCCAACCGGCGCCTCTTGATGATAAACGTAATAGCGCGGCAACATGAACAGGCCTGCGATCCAGAAGATCACGAAGATGACGTGCGCTGCTTTGATCCAGGCGTAGGTCAAAGTGAGAGCCGTTCCCCAGTCATAGCTGGTCACGCACTCTCTCCCGGAGATTGGCGGACCAGTCTTAAAAGATGTTCGACATGCGCGATCGGCGTGTCCGGCAAGATGCCATGCCCCAGGTTGAAGACGTGCGGACGGTCTTCGAACGCTGATATGATGCGCCGTACCGCGCTTTCAAGCGCCTCGCCGCCGGCGATCAGCGCGAGCGGATCGAGATTGCCCTGAACGGGGAGGTGCTTCGGCAATTCGGCGGCGGCCCATTCCGGGCTCGCCGTCTCATCGAGGCCGAGCGCGTCCACGCCCGTTTCACGAGCATAAGCGGCGAGCTTGCCGCCCGCGCCCTTCGGGAAGCCGATAACCGGAACATCCGGATGCCGCGCCTTGAATGCCGCGACGATCCGGGCATTGGGCGCAATCACCCATTGCTCGAACTGCGCCGGCGAAAGGCTGCCCGCCCAGCTGTCGAACAGTTGAACGGCTTCAACACCCGCTGCAACCTGACCGGACAGGTAATCAACGGTCATATCGGCCACGGCATCGACGATTTCGATGAAGGCGGCCGGATCACGATAAGCGTACCGCCGCGCCTCCGCCTGTTCCTTGCTCCCTTGCCCGGCGATCATATAGGTCGCGACGGTCCAGGGGCTGCCGGCAAAGCCCAGGAAAGTGGCCGCTGAAGGCAAGGCGGACTTCACCTTCTCCACAGTCCGGTAGATGGGCTCGAGACGTTCAGGGGCCGTCTGCAGCGCCGTCAGCGCTGCATCCACGAGCGGGGGGGACAGACGAGGACCTTCACCGGCTTCGAAGCGAAGATCCTGGCCCATCGCGTGGGGTACGATCAGGATGTCGGAGAACAAGATCGCACCGTCGAAACCGAAACGGCGGATCGGCTGGAGCGTGATTTCGGCGGCGGCTTCCGGGTCGTAGACGAGCGCCAAAAAGCCGCCCTTGTCCGCTCTGAGCGCACGATATTCGGGAAGATACCTGCCGGCCTGACGCATCAGCCATATCGGCAAAACATCGGCTTTTCCGCCGCTTAGCACGGTCAGCAAGGGCTTGGTCGGACCGGGCATGAAAGGCAATGGCTCCGCTCTCTTATCTATTTAGAATCTTATTAGAAGAGAGTCTGATGAAGGTTGTAGGGCAGGCGAAAGCGGGGTTTATTGCCTCCACCCGATTTTGCAAACAGCTTGACTCAGAAGCGCTGACGGCGGGCTGCGGATTCGCTTCGATTGTCCCCGCTATCCACAAGCAAGTCTCCGCGCTTCTTCACTCTTCATCAACCTGTGGATCAAATCCGAAGATTGGGGGCGAATCTTTTCGGCGGCCCTATCCGGAAGGTTCGGCTGGGGATTTGGACAGACTTTTCCACAGGCGTTTTCCCTTGCAGTCATGCTTTCGAACCGCAAAACAATTGCGCTTCCTGTTGAAGGCCCCTGCCGTTGAACCAGCTCCACCTGCATCTCCTGTCCGATTCCACCGGCGAGACCCTGGAAGTCATCGCCAAGGCCTGTCTTGCGCAGTTCGACGACGTCGAGGCGCTCCGGCATTTTTGGCCCATGGTGCGGTCCGAAGGCCATCTCGATCGCGTGCTGGACGATATCGAGAGACGACCGGGGCTGGTCCTTTACACGCTGGTGAACAGCAATATCCGGCGGGAGCTCGAGCAGAAATGCCGTCGCCGCGGCATTCACGCCGTGTCGGTGCTCGACCCCGTGGTAGATGCGCTCTCGGCCGTCACCGGCCAGGTCGCGAAGGCGCGGCCCGGGCGGCAGCACGCATTGGATGCGGCCTATTTCGCGCGGGTGGACGCGATCCAGTTCACGATCGCGCATGACGACGGCGTCGGCTCGGACAATTGGGAGGAAGCGGATATCGTCCTGGCGGGCGTTTCGCGGACGTCCAAGACACCGACGTCCATCTACCTCGCCAACCGTGGCTTCAAAGTGGCGAATATCCCGCTGGTTCCGGAATCGCCGCCTCCGCCGTGCCTGTTCACGTTGAAACATCCCTTGGTCGTGGGGCTGACGACCAGCTCGGACCGGCTGATCCAGATCCGGCGCAACCGGCTCCTCTCGCTCAATCAAGCGCCCGAGACGGATTACGTGGATCTGGAGGCAGTGACGGCCGAACTTGCCTTTGCGCGGCGGATGTTCGCCGACAATGGGTGGCCGGTCATCGACGTCACTCGCCGTTCGATCGAGGAAAGTGCCTTTGCCATCGTGAAGCTTTGCGAGCAGCGGACGGAACAGGCGGCCGGCACGGCGTGAGGCTGCTTCTTGCCTCCAAGAGCAGGAGCCGGCGGCAGATGCTCGAGGCGGCGGCGGTGCCTTTCGAAACAGTGGCGGCGCCCTTCGACGAGGAGGCGACGAAGCAGCGCTTGGGCGCGCTCGGCGCTGCCGATCTGGCAGAAGCGCTTGCCGAGGCCAAGGCCCGGTCCATCAAGGCCGAAGCCTCGGATCTCATATTGGGTTCCGATCAGACGCTGGAGCGGCAAGACGGCACCCTGCTCGGCAAACCGGGGAGCCGTGAAGAAGCCCTGGTGCAGCTGCAATCGCTTTCCGGTCGCACGCATCGGCTCCATTCGGCCGCGGCAATTGTCGAGGCCGGCGAAGTCGCGTGGCGCGCGACGGAAACCGCGGCGCTGACGGTTCGGCCGCTTTCGGACGACTTCCTGAGCCGCTACCTCGACTGCGAATATGAGGCGATCCGCTGGAGCGTCGGCGGATACCGGATCGAAGGTCCCGGCGCGCAATTGTTCGAGCATATCGACGGGAGTCATTTCGCCATTCTGGGCATGCCGCTGCTGCCGCTCTTGTCTTACCTGCGCAGGCGGGGGCTGTTGGCGAGTTGACGCTCCTCTATTAGGCTGGAGGTTGACGAGAATTGAGGACGCGCCTGATCCGATGATCAAACTTGGCCTCACCGGTTCCATTGGAATGGGCAAATCCACCGTGGCAAGGATGTTTGCGGAGGAGGGGGTGCCGGTATTCGATGCCGACGCGGTGGTGCACCGGCTGCAGGGACCGGCGGGCGAGCTCGTGCAAGCGATCGAGGCGCGCTTTCCCGGTACCACGGGCCCGGAAGGAGTCGACCGCGGCACGTTGGCCGAGCGGGTGCTGGCTGAGCCGCAGGCGCTGCAGAATCTTGAGGGGCTGATTCATCCGGTGGTGAACCGGGAACGGGACGCGTTTCTCGCCGACAACTCGGATCAGCCGCTGGTGGTCCTCGACATTCCTTTGCTGTTCGAGAAGGGCGCTTGGCGGAGCGTCGACAAGATTGCCGTGGCTTCGGCGCCGCCCGAAGTGCAGCGGGAACGCGTGCTGGCGCGGCCGGGAATGACCTTTGACAAGTTCTGCCGGATCCTGAAGCTGCAGATTCCGGACGAGGAGAAACGTGCGCGCGCCGATTTCGTCATCCCGACGGGACGCGATTTTGCGACAACTCGTGCGGCCGTGCGGGAGATCATCGCTTGCCTCGCAACGCCTGCCGATTCATAGTCCCGGCATGCGGGAAATTGTTTTCGATACAGAGACTACGGGGCTGAATCCGCTCACCGGCGACCGCATGGTCGAAATTGGTTGCGTCGAACTCCTGAACCGTATCGAAACCGGGCGTACCTTCCACGCTTATTTCAATCCGGGCCGGCCGATGCCGCCAGGCGCGGAGGCGGTGCACGGGCTGTCGGACATGTTCCTTTCCGACAAGCCGAACTTTCACGAGCGCTGCGAGGAGTTGCTCGCGTTCATCGCCGACAGCCCGCTCATCGCGCATAATGCCAGCTTCGACTTCGGCTTTCTTAACCATGAGCTTCGCAATTGCGGGCGCGATCTCATCTGCATGTCGCGGATGGTGGATACGCTGGCGCTGGCTCGGCAGCGTCACCCAGGCGCCAAGCACAGCCTGGATGCGCTCTGCACCCGCTTCGGCGTCGACCGCAGCCTCAGGATCAAGCACGGCGCTCTGATCGATGCCCAGCTTCTGGCTCAATGCTATATCGAGCTTACCGGCGGCCGGCAGATCGGGCTGTCGCTCGCCGGCCGCAACGATGTCACGGTGACCGTCGAAGAGATTGCCGATGCCGCTCCGATCACCATCCAGGTCCGCCCGCCGCGACCGCACGCCCCGACCGAGGAAGAGCTCGCGCGGCATGCCGCATTTGTAGCGTCGCTCGTCGATCCTATATGGGTGAGGCTGGACGCCGCCCGTTGACGGGGCGAAGCTGCGGGGCCTAATCCAGCGCCACTTTCAAGCTGGAGAATGCGATGGACATCCGGGTCTCGGGTCATCAGGTCGATACCGGCGAGGTTCTCCGTCAGCGCGTGGACGAGCGGCTGACCGGGATTGCGGAGAAATATTTCTCCCGGATGATCTCGGCTCAGGTCACGTTCGGCAAGGGACCGCACGATCACGGCTTCACTTGCGAAATCATCGCCTACGTGCCGAACGGCGTCGTCCTCAAGGGCACGGACAGGGCTGCCGACGCCCATGCCGCCTTCGACAGCTCCGCCGAGAAGGTGGAGAAGCAGCTTCGCCGCTATACCAAGCGGCTGAAGGAGCGAAGGGCGCCAAGCCGGGTGGATTCCGAGGCTGAACTGGCCGTAGCCGAAGCCTCTTATACCGTGTTCGAGGCGCCCGACGAGGAAGAGGAGCCTTCCGACAATCCGGCGATCGTGGCCGAAACGCGAGTCGACATTCCCGACGCCAGCGTGTCAGACGCGGTGATGCTGCTCGATCTTCGCAACACCAACGCCCTTCTCTTCCGCAACAGCGGTACGGGCAAGTTCAACATGGTCTATCGGCGAGGCGACGGAACCATCGGCTGGGTCGAGCCGCAACGCGACTGATCTTGACGGGGCGGCAGGCCCTCACCCACACAGGTTATCGATCCGGTGCCGCCGCAGCCTCTAAGGTGCAGGAATGACTGACCTTTCCGATCTCATCACCGTCGACAGGATCGATGCCACGCTGAGCGTTGCCAACAAGAAGGCGCTGTTCCAGCAACTCGGCAACGCCGCGTCGCGCCGCACCGGGCTGGAGGCGAAGGAGATCGTGGCGGCGCTTTCAGAGCGGGAGCGGATTGGCTCGACCGGCTTCGGCGGCGGAGCCGCGATCCCGCATGGCAAGATTGCAGGCATTCCGGCCGTGTTCGGCTATTTCGCGCGTCTCAACAGCCCCATCGAGTTCCAGTCGGTCGACAATTTGCCGGTGGACCTCATCTTTCTCCTGCTTTCGCCGCCGGACGCCGGCGCCGACCACCTCAAGGCGCTCGCGCGCGTCAGCCGCATGCTCCGCGACCGAGATATCGTGGCCAAGCTGCGGGGTGCCCGATCTCGAGATGCCATTTTCGCGCTCTTGTCGGGCGTCGAAACCCTGCATGCCGCCTGAGGCCCAGGCGGAAACAGGTGCGGCGGCTCATTTCCGTGCCTTGGAATCGCTCTATCGATCGGCGCCGATCAACCGCAACTTCGCGTCCGACATCGAAATCGGTCAAGGCTCGGCCCGGATCCGTTTCGACGTGGACGAGGCACTGTTCCATGCCGCCGGCGCGGCGCATGGCACGATCTACTTCAAGATGATGGACGATGCCGCCTTCTACGCTTGCAACAGCCTGGTCACCGATCGTTTTCTACTGACGACGGCGTTCAACCTTCATTTCATGCGGCCGCTCAAGCACGGCCCCGTTATTGCCGAAGGTCATTGGGCCAGTGGCCGGCGGCGGGTTTTCGTGGCCGACACGAGGCTGATCGATGCCGAAGGCGAGGTGGCTGCACGCGGCACCGGTACTTTCATGCGGTCGCATATCCCGCTTGGCGGCCTTTCCGGCTACCGCGCCTGATGGAGCCACGGCTCCAAAGTTCAATCCTTGTGACCGCCCTCATTCGCCGCGCCGAGTCGGAAGGGGGGTTCGCAGCGGTGCTGGCGAAAGGCGATTCGACCTCCGGCGCGATTCTGGTGATTCTCGCCGAGCGCGGCAGAAAAGCGGGGTTTTTCGAGCGCGTTCTCCAGCCGGAGGGCGGCTATTCCTGGCTGGGCGTAGGAGAAAACGCGCTTGCAAACACGGAAGAAACCGAAAAGTTCCTGCAGCGTCGGCGCAAATATGATCCGGATATCTGGTTAATTGAACTGGACGTCCCGTCCGCCGAACGGTTCGCCGCTGAAATGAACGAGTCGGTTTGACTCGTTCCGTCAGCGGCAGGTAGCCCAAACTCACTTTTCGAGAGCGGGGGGCCGCACCTGAACCCAAGTACGGGTTTAGCGGCCGCGCAAGTCGGGGGGCAGGTCAGGGTGCGGGGGCATCCGAGCGTTACGACCGAGCCGTACCGCATTAGATTGAGAATGGATGTTTAGTGTTGTGCGTGCCGCGGGATATGCCGCGGCTGTGCTGGGTGCGCTTGTCGCCCCGACCTTTGCCGATCCGTCCCTTGCGTTGGGCGTGGAGACGGCTTCGATCCAGACTTCCTATACCGATCACGCCTCCGCCCAGTTGGAGGTAATTGCCCAGGACGGCGAGACCGGCGACATGCCGAAGATGCTCGCTCATGACGTGGATTTCTCCAGCCAAGTTGCCGAGCATGCGGTGGCTGTCGTAACCAGCCCGGCGGATGCACCGGCCCTGCAACCTTCCAAGTCGCTTGCCTCCTTGGTCGATGCTCACACGAGTGCCAGCGTCGCCGACAGGGAGATGGAGTGCCTGGCAGGAGCGATCTACTTCGAATCCAAAGGTGAGCCGCTTTCGGGCCAGCTTGCCGTGGCCGAGGTGATCATCAACCGCACCAGATCCGGCAAATATCCGAAATCGCTTTGCGGCGTCGTCAAGCAGCCAAGCCAATTCTCATTCGTCCGCGGCGGGCGCATGCCTGCCATCGCCAAAGACAGCGCCGCGTGGCGCAAGGCGGTGGCGATTGCCCATATCGCGCGGAACGACTTGGCCGAGAGCCCGGTGCCGGCGGCGACCGCGTTTCACGCCACCTACGTCTCGCCGCGCTGGCGGATGAAGCGGCTTGCAACGGTCGGGCGGCACGTCTTTTACCGATAGGACGGCCGAGCGTCTTCCAAACGTTCCCTTTTCATTCTAGTTTCGGGAGATGGCGACGCTCCCGAATCTTCCGCAGGAAAACTGCTTTGCCGACGCGCCCATCGCAGCGCAGGACGTGGCGAGGGGCGTAACCCGGCTGCTCTTCCGGCAGGATCTGTTCGCGATCTGCGAGGTGCCGCTTCCCAACGGGCGACGTGCCGACATGATGGCACTCTGCCCCAAGGGCCTGTTGACGATCATCGAGATCAAGGTCTCGCGCGCGGATCTGATGGGGGACCAGAAATGGCCCCATTATCTCGATTATTGTGACCGCTTCTTCTGGGCCGTGCCGGCGGGTTTCGACCTCGGCCCATTCGAGGAGGAGCCGTTCCAGCCGCAATGCTGCGGCCTCATCGTGGCCGACCGTTACGACGCCGCCGTGGTGCGCGAGGCGCCGGTGCGGAAGCTGGCGGGGGCGCGCCGCCGGGCCGAAACCTTACGCTTTGCCCGCCGCGCGGCGCGGAGGCTGGTCGGCGATCTCGATCCGGGGCTGTTCGGCCTTGATTAACGAGGCGGGCCGGCCGCTGCTTTGGCCGGTTTCTGCTCCAGCTCCAGCAGCCGCACGATCGCTCCGCTGCGATCGTCACGTCTGGCATAATCGAGCGCCGAATAGCCCGCAATCCGGTCGCCACGCTTCGGATCGGCGCCCTTTTCGAGAAGCAGTCTGATCATCGGCACGTCACGCTTGTGGACAGCGAGAATAAGCGGCGTCTCGCCGCGCGCATTGGCTCCGTCGATCTTCGCCCCCGACTCCAGGAGCGCCGTCACGCCGTCGGTCCAGCCAAGCTGCGTCGCCAGCGTCAAAGGCGTGTCGCCGTTTCGGTCGGCGGGATCCGGGCGGGCACCCTTCGAAAGTAGGTAGCGGAGCCAGCGCGCGTCGCGGTCCCGCGTGACGATGTGTACGGCGGCTTCGCCGGTATCGCCGTTCTTGGTGTTGACGATGCGCCCGACCGAGCTGGCCAAGGCTGCGTCAACGGCCGCACCGTCACGCTTTTTGACAGCCTCAAGGAACTTATACCCCTCCGAAAAGGACTGGGCATTCGATGCGCCGGCGCTGAATGTCAGCGCGGCAAGGACGGCGACCGCCAGCTTGGTCTTGCGGAACACGTTCTACCCCCGGATCTCGGCTTGATCCTGGTCATTTAGCAAAGCAAGGCTGGCGGCGCCATGAATGAAAGCCGCCTTGTCGCCCGCGCCGCCCTCTTGCTCGCTCTGCTGCTCGCCGCCTGTTCCGGCGGCGGCGGCGGCGGCGACCCGCCGCCGCTCCAGGGCGCCCGGCTGGGCGGGCCGTTCACGCTCACGAACCAGGACGGCCGGCAGGTGACCGACGAGCAGTTCGATGGCCAATACCGCCTTCTTTATTTCGGGTTCACTTATTGCCCCGATGTCTGCCCGGTCGATCTGCAAAGTATCGGCCAAGCCATGCGTCAGCTCGAGAAGAGCGACCCGGACCTGGCGGCGCGGGTGGCGCCGATCTTCATCAGCGTCGATCCGGAGCGGGACACGCCCGCCGTGTTGAAACAATATGTCGCGGCCTTCCATCCGAGGCTCATCGGCCTCACCGGCACGCCTGAGCAGATTGCCGATGTCGCGAAAAAATATGGGATTTTCTATTCAAAGGAAGCAAAACGCGGTGCGAACGACTATATGGTCAATCATTCGCGCATGGCCTTGCTCTTCGGTCCGAAGGGCGAACCGATCGCGATCGTGCCACACGACAAGGGCGCGGACGCCATAGCGGCGGAACTCAAGCGCTGGGTGACATGAGCGAAACGCCTTTTTGGGAAAAACCGTTGCCGGAATTGAGCCGGGCCGAATGGGAGTCGCTGTGCGACGGATGCGGGAAATGCTGCCTTCATAAGCTCGAGGATGAAGCAACCGGCGAGATCCACGGCACCAACGTCACCTGTAAGCTGCTCGACCGGCAGAGCTGCCTTTGCAGCAACTATCGTGAGCGCAAGGCCATCGTGCCGGATTGCGTGCGGCTGACTCCAGCGCTCGCCGGCAAGCTCTCCTGGCTGCCCTCGACCTGTGCCTACCGCCTCCGTTCCGAGGGAAAGCCGCTTCCCGACTGGCATTACCTGATCAGCGGCGATCGCGAGACGGTTCATGAGGCGGGCATGTCGGTGCGTGGCTGGACCGTCTCCGAGACCGAGGCCGGCGACCTTGCCTATCACATGACGGACCGTGAGCTCTGAGCTTCGGTTCCACAGCGGTGGGACAAGCGCAACGCTGACGCTCAAGCGCTCCCCGCGCGCCCGAGTGATGCGGCTCCGGGTGGACGCGAGGACCGGCGCTGTCGTGCTGACGCTTCCGACCCGAGCATCCGAGCGAAAGGCCTTGCAATGGGCGGCGGGAAATCGCGCCTGGATCGAGGCGACGCTGGCCGGCGTGCCGCCCTCCACCCCGATCGAGCCCGGCCGGGAGATCCTTCTGGAGGGAAAGCCGCACCGGATCGAATGGAGCGCCGCCGCCCCGCGGACGCCGAAAGTGGATGAGGGACGTATCCTGATCGGCGGTCCCGCCGAAGGCGTGGAGGCGCGCCTGCTGCGATGGCTGAAGGCCCAGGCCCGCACGGTGCTCGACCGCGAGACGCGCGAATTTGCCGTCAAAGCGGGTGTAAGCGTCACTCGCGTCGGCATTGGCGACCCGGCTTCTCGCTGGGGGAGCTGCTCCTCGTCCGGCGCCATTCGCTACAGCTGGCGATTGATCCTGGCCCCGCCATGGGTGCGGCAAGCGACGGTGGCGCATGAAGTCGCGCATCGAATTCACATGAACCATGGCGCCGCGTTCCATGCTTTGGTCGAGGAGTTGCTCGGGTGGGACCCGAAGCCGGCACGCATATGGCTGAAGCGGGAAGGCGCGGCACTCCACCGGGTAGGACAAACAGGTTAAAGTCGATCCTGGTCGGCTCGAACGAGGATCGAGTTCAATCTCCTCATGGCGTGGTTGCCGAGCTCGTTGGGCGATTCCGCCCTATTAAATCAGTTCAGCGCTCCTCGGGGGGCGGAGGCGCGGGCTCGCGCGGCGGTGGCGGGCGATCCCGACCGGTAACGCGGTCCAGCCAATCCTGGTTGAGCTCCTCATCGTCAGGCTGCTCTTCCTCGCGAGGCGCGGGCCGGCGCGGTTCGATCGGCTCCTCCGGCGCTTGTTGACCATTGGCCACGATCGGGTTGCCGTCCGGATCGACCAGCATCATGTCGTCGGGCTCACCCTCCCACGCCGCATTGTCGCCGTCCGTCTGCCAATCGGGCAGAGTGACCTCGGTTTCGAATATTTCTGCCGGGCGCGCCGCAACCGCGCGGACCATGAAGTCGTGGAAGGCCGCGGCCGGCGCTCGGCCGCCCTGTAGCCCCGGAATGGGGCGAGCATCGTCGCGTCCCATCCAGACGCCGGTGGTGAGGCCGCTGGAAAAGCCAATGAACCAGCCGTCCTTGTTGGCGCTGGTCGTGCCCGTCTTGCCGGCGACCGGCCGTCCGATCTGCGCCGCACCACCTGTCCCGGTCAGAACGGCGGTCTGGAGCAGGTCGGTCATTTGCGCCGCGACCCAAGGTGCGACAAGCGTTCGCTCTTCCCCGCTTTCGTGCTGGAAGAGCATTTCGCCTTTCGCCGTCGTGACCTTGCGAATGCCGTAAGGCACCACCGCAACGCCCTTTCGGGCGACGCCGGCGAAGGATCGGGTCATATCGATCAAGCGTACGTCGGACGTGCCGAGCACCATCGAGGGATGGGTATTGACCTCGGTGGTGATACCGAAACGCTGCGCCATATCGGCAACCGTGCGGAAACCGACCTCCTGGCCGAGCTTGGCCGAAATGGTGTTGATCGATCGGGCAAAGGCTTCACGGATCGTGACCGGCCCGCGATAGGCCCGATCGTTGTTCCTGGGACGCCAGCCGTTGATGTTGACAGGTTCATCCACGATCACGTCGTCCGGAGAGCGGCCGGCTTCGATGGCCGAGAGGTAAACGAACAGCTTGAAGGCGGAGCCCGGCTGCCGCGTCGCCTGCGTCGCCCGATTGTAGAGGGAGGCAACATAGTCGCGGCCGCCGACCATGGCGCGAATGGCACCATCACGGTCGAGCGACACGAGCGCCCCCTGGGCGCCGCGAGGCGTGTTGGCGTTGATGGCCTGGTCAGCGGAACGCTGCATTCCAAGGTCAAGCGTCGTCCAGACGTCGATCGGTTCCACCGTCTCGTCGATAAGGGTGTCGAGCTGCGGCAGTACCCAATCGGTGAAGTAGCGGACGCTGTTCTGCTTGGGCGTCGGCACCAGCTCGACTTCGGCCGGCGCCGCGCTGGCGGCCTCGACGGCGCTGATATAGCCCTGCTCGCGCATCAGCCCGAGCACCACGCCGGCGCGGCTCTTCGCCGCCTCGGCGTCCGCCGTCGGCGAATAATTCGATGGCGCCTTGACGAGGCCCGCAATGATCGCTGACTCCGACAGCGAAAGATCCTGGGCGCTGTGGCCGAAGAAGCGCCGGGACGCGGCATCGATGCCGTAGGCGCCGCCGCCGAAATAGACACGGTTGAGGTAGAGTTCGAGTATCTGTTCCTTGGTGAAGCGCTGCTCGATCGCAAGCGCCAGGATCGCCTCGCGCACCTTGCGGCCGAAGGTGCGGGTGTTGGTGAGGAAGATATTGCGCGCAAGCTGCTGCGTGATGGTGGACCCGCCCTGCGTCCAGCGGCCGCGATCGACCCGCACCTTCACCGCCCGGGCGAGCCCGACCGGATCGACGCCGATATGCGAGCGGAAGCGGCGATCCTCGACTGCGATCATGGCGTCGCGCATGATGGGTGGGATCTGGTTGTAGGGGAGCCACTCGCCGAAGCTCGGGCCGAGCGAAACCAGAACACTGCCGTCGGCGGATCGGACGCGGATCATCTGGCCGAGATCGTCGCGCCGGACGAGCTCCTGGTAGCCGGGAAGCGAACTCATCGCGACGCCAACGGCGACAACCAGGGCGATGATGGCGACGACGGTGCCGTAAAGGCCGATTTTGATGATGTTGATCATCGTCCGCTTGAGCGGCGAGGAAGCGTTACTGGCCATTGCGGCGCTAGCCTAAAGTCTGATGACCGGCGCCACAAGGAGCAGGCGCCGGGGCGCCCTTCCGGCCGCTCACGCTGCAAGCGCCTGCGGCCTGAGCTGCCGCGGCCGCGCCTCATGGGAGGGTCACCCGATCAAATGGTGCGGTCGAGAAGACTCGAACTTCCACGGGCTTTCGCCCACAACGACCTCAACGTTGCGCGTCTACCAGTTCCGCCACGACCGCACATTTGATTTTATCGCCGGGATCAGGACCCCGGCGCTGGCAAGGTAGGGGCCTCTAGCAAAGCGGCCCGAACCGCGCAACGGCGCTTTTTTCCGCCCTAGTAGAGGAACATCGGCATGCCTTCGATGCGCATCAGCTTGGCGCGATACGCCGCCGGATCGTAGAGCGAAGCAACGTCCACCGCCTTGCGGCCATGCAGCAAGGTGTCGATCGGGACGTGCGAATAATTGCCGCCTGAGAGGACCAGCATCCGGGCCCGCTCGCCGCGGTGGAGGAGTTGCACGGCAAGACCGCCAAAGGCGAAACCCGCCATTCGATCCATGGCGTCGGGCTCGCCCGCGCGCATCAAATAGGCCAACTCCTGATTGACGACGCCGCTGCCGATGCGCGAACTGATTGCTTTGCCGAGACGGTGGCCCACGCCCACATCGCTCCTCTCGCTGGCGGGCTTGGAAAGGTTGTCCTCCTCCGCCTCGCCCTGGATCACGGCCCCTTCCGAGATCACGCACATTGCATAATGCGCCGGATTGGACGCCTTGTCGTCGGCCAGGAGCGGCAGCAGAACGTCTAGATCCGCGGCGACTTCCGCAATCACGGTACGATCCACCTGCGCGAGAAAGCCGGCCAGCAAAGCGGTTTCACCGCTGCGGCGGCCGAACAGCTCGATGACGCCGATCCGTTCATGGCTTTCGACGGTGGTTCGAAGCGCGTTGATCGCTTCAACCGAGCGGCTGACGGCGGTGGAGAAGCCGATGCAATAGTCCGTGCCGAACACGTCATTATCCATCGTCTTCGGGATCGACACGACGCGCATGCCTTGCGCCGCGAGGTGCGCCGAGAAACGCAACGTCCCATCGCCGCCCAGCGTCACCATCGCATCGATGCCGAGCGCCTCGAGCGTGCCGAGCACTTGCGCGGTAAGGTCGCCGCGACCGTGGGTGCGAGGGTCGAGGCGCGAGGTGTGGAGAATGGTGCCGCCCATCCGGTCGATGCCGCGCACGCCTTCGCGGGTCAGCGGCATCGTTGCCGCGGCGATGCTCGCAGGATCGGAGGGATCAATGTCGATCACTCCTTCCCAGCCGCGGCGAAAGCCCAGCACGTCCCAACCGAGATCATCGGCCGAAAGGGTGAGCGAGCGGATGCAGGGATTCAGACCGGGAACGTCGCCACCGCCGGTGAGGACGCCGATCCGCACGACCGATCAGAAAGCCGGTGTCGCGAAGGTGAAGCGGAGGCGGCGGGCGCTGCGGGGCACGTCGATCACCGCGCTGTTGAAATTGGTGGACGCCCCCGGCGCCAGCGCAGAGGCGGGCGCGGAGATTTGCCAGCTGTAGACCACGCGGCCCTGCGCATCGACGAGCTCGGCCTTGATCGGCGGGACGTTCTGGCCCTGCTCGCTGCTGTTGAAGACGCGGCCATAGACGGTAAGGAGCTCGTTGCCGCTTTCAAGCTTGGTGCGGTCAGGCTCGCGCGTCTTCTGGATCGTCAGCCCCCGGCCTGCGGCATTGGCTTCCCCGCCGAGCACGGGAACTCCGAAATAGGAGATGGCGGCGACGGCGCCGAGCATCAGCAATGCCGCCGCGATGGCGACGATCGTCCACATTCTCGCGGGATTGCGCCGCCCGCGAAAGGGCGGATCAGGCGCGAATGCGTCATAATCCTGAGGAATTTCCTCCGGTTGGGGGCCAAGCATTGCCGCTGCCGAACGAAGCGGCGGGGGAGCGACTTCTTCTTCCTCAGGTTCCTGGATCGAAGCGGCCGGCGGTGGGGCCGGGACAGGCTTTGCGGTGCGCTTCCTTGCCGGCGGAGCGGCGGCGGACCGGGCGGGCGCAGATGGGGAGGTGACCGGTTCGAGCGCCGGCTGCGCCGCCCGCTTCGGCGGTTCCTGGAACCAGCTGTTCTTGCAATTGGCGCAACGGACCTGCCTGCCGCTCGGGCCGACGGCGCTGTCGGGGACCACATAGCGTGTGTCGCAAAGGGGACAGGTAAGGATCATCGTTTGGTACAGGCCCCCCGCTGAGGTTTGCCCTGGATTCTAAGCACGTGAACGGCGCGCCATGCAAGCGCTTGCCGTGCTTTACCTAGGGCGCCGCCCCGTGCCATTGCTTGGCGGAAAGCGCTAGACCTTGATCGCTCCGGGCTGAGACGTCCTGGAGCGTGAACCAAGGTCTCGCACCTGTGAGTAGAGAAGTGCGGAGGCGGGTCTGAGGCCGGGCAGTATCGTTCAGTTCGAGAATGTCGGCCTTCGCTACGGCACGGGTGCCGAGACGCTGTCGGATCTCAGCTTTTCGCTGCGGGAGGGGGGGTTTTACTTCCTCACCGGCCCATCCGGCGCCGGCAAGACGTCGCTCCTGAAGCTGCTCTATCTCGCTCAGCGGCCGAGCCGCGGGCTGATCCGGCTGTTCGGAGAAGACATCGTGACGATGCCCAGGAAGCGCCTTCCGGGATTTCGCCGGCGGATCGGGGTGGTGTTCCAGGATTTCCGCCTTGTCCGGCACCTCTCGGCATTCGACAACGTCGCGCTGCCGCTGCGCGTTGCGGGCGTTGAGGACAAAGATCTCGAAACGCCGGTGCGGGAGATGATGAACTGGGTCGGCCTCGGCCATCGCTCCAGCGCCCGGCCTGCCACCCTCTCGGGCGGTGAGCAGCAGCGTGTCGCCATCGCGCGGGCCGTGATTGCCCGGCCCGAACTGCTGGTCGCGGACGAGCCCACCGGCAACGTCGATCCTGAGATGGCCAAGAGACTGCTCCACCTGTTCGATTCCCTGAACAAGCTCGGTACGACCGTCGTGGTTGCCACCCACGACATCCACCTCATTTCGCGCGTCGCGCGGGCGGAGATGCTTCGGCTGGATCGCGGCCAGATTGCGGATCCGACCGGCGCGCTCCGCAATCCCCCGCGGAGCCCGGCCGCGTGAAGGTCAAACCAAGGAAGTTCGGAGCGGCCGATCGTGGATTGCTGCCGGAGGGCCGCCTGACCGGCCCGATGCCCTGGGTGATCGCGATCATGATGTTCCTGACGGTGCTCGCCGCCGCCGCCGGCCTCGGCCTTCGCAATGCCGCCAAGAGCCTCGATGCCGATATCGGCAACCGCATCACCGTGCAGATCGTCGAGGCGAACCCCGACTTTCGGGAGGCGCAGGCGCGGATCACCATATCGGAGCTGGAAAAGCTCGCCGGCGTCACGTCGGTGCGGCGGGTGGAAGAGCAGGAGATGGCGCGCCTGCTGGAGCCTTGGCTGGGCGCTGGCGGCCTTGAGGCCGACCTGCCGGTGCCGGTGATGATCGATGCCGATTTGACCCCGGAAGCCTATCGAAACCTCGATTTCATTCGCGGCGCGGTGACCGACGTCGCTCCCTCCGCGCGGGTGGACGACAATGCGCAGTGGCTGGCGCCGCTTGCCAAGCTCATTGCCGCGCTGAAATGGCTGGCGGCGGGGCTGGTCGCGCTCATGGTGGGCGCGACGGCGGCGACCGTCGTGCTGGCCGCCAGGGCGGCGTTGGATACGCACCGGGGCACGATCGAGGTGCTGCACCTGATGGGGGCGACCGACGTGCAGGTCGCTCGCTTGTTCCAGCGCCGGATCGCCCTCGACGCTCTGTTCGGCGGCGCGCTCGGCCTTGCCGCAGCCTCGCTCGTCTTGCTGATCATCGGCAACCGCGTCGGGGCGCTCGGCTCGGAGCTGCTCGGCTCGGCCGGCCTGCCGCTGGCCAGTTGGGCCGTACTGGTCGCGTTGCCTGTGGCCGGCGTTTTCCTTTCCATGTTGGTTGCCCGCGCGACGATATTGCGGGCATTGGGTCGTCTTCTATGATCTCGCGCGCCGTCGCCTCTTTGCTGCTCCTTTATGTGCTCGGCTACGCCTTCTTCGCCGTGCTTCTCCCGAAATCGGGAGACGAGCGCACGACCGACGGCATTGTCGTACTCACCGGCGGGGCCAAGCGTCTCGAGCGCGGGCTCGACCTTTTGGAGCAGGGAAAGGCCCAGCGCCTGCTGATCTCGGGCGTGGATCGTTCGGTCCGGCCGCGCGAGCTGGCGATCAGATACGGCAAGGATCAGGATCTGTTCGACTGCTGCATCGATCTCGGGCGCGAGGCGGTGGACACGCGCTCTAACGGCGAAGAGACCAATCGCTGGCTGAAGAAACGCAAGTTCAAGACGATCCGGCTGGTGACGACCGATTGGCACATGCCCCGCGCCGGCTTCGAGCTGGCAAGGCTCGCGGGCGACGCGGTGGACGTCTACCCGGACGCGATCGAATCCAATCCGCGCTTCACCACCTTGTTCACCGAATATAACAAATATCTTCTGCGCCGCGCTGCGGTCATCGTCGGCATTTGATGAACGCGCTGCGGTCGGCGCTCTTTGCAGGCATCTTCTATCCCGTGACCGTAGGGGCGGTACTGCTCGCCCTGCCTGCTGCTTTTCTCGGGCGCCGTCCCTTGTTCGCAGTGGTTCATTTCTGGGTCTGGTGGCACCATTGGTGCACGCGGCTGCTGCTGGGGATCCGCTCGCGCGTGGAGGGGGAGATTCCCGACGGACCTGTGTTGGTCGCCGGCAAGCACCAGGCCATGTACGAAACCGTCGAAGTGGTGCGTCTGCTCCGGAACCCGGCCGTGGTGCTGAAGCGGGAGCTGGCGGACCTTCCGGGCTGGGGACGCGCGGCCCAGCGCTACGGCATGATACCGGTGGATCGCGACGGCGGCGCTCCGGCGCTCCGGCGGATGCTGGCGGCGGCGCAGGCCGTGCTTGCCGAAGGGCGGCCGATCGTGATCTTCCCGGAGGGGACGCGGGTGATGCCCGGCGAACAGCCGCCGCTGCAGCCGGGCTTCGCCGGCCTGTACAAGGCACTCGGCGTGCCGGTGGTACCGGTGGCGCTGGACAGCGGCCTCGTCTGGCCGCGGTGGAACTGGGTGAAGCGGCCCGGCATCATCACCTTTCGTTTCGGCGAACCCATTCCGCCGGGCCTGCCCCGCAAGGAAGCAGAAGCGCGGGTGCACGCGGCGATCAACGCCCTCGAAATCAAGGGCACCCATGCCACGAAGGCTTAGGTCCGAAGTTTAGCCCCAAGCTTTTCCGCCGCGGCGACGATGCGGGCGGAGATCGCCTCCAGCTCTTCATGGCTGAAGCTCTTCTCGCCCGGCTGCAGCGTCACTTCGACGGCGAGCGATTTTTGGCCTTCTGGCACGCCCTGGCCGGTAAAGACGTCGAAGAGGCTGATGCCCTTGATCGCCGCCTTGTCGGCGCCTTTGACGGCCCGAAGCAAGCTATTGGCCGCCATCTGCATCGGAACGAGAAAGGCGAAGTCACGCTTCACCGCCTGAAGCGAGGGGGGACGATAGGCATCCCGCATGCGGCTCAGGCCGCGCTTCTGGGGGATGGCATCAAGGAAGATCTCCGCCGCCACCACCGGACCCTCGACGTCAAAGACTTTGAGCGTCGAAGGATGAAGCTCGCCATATTCGGCCAGCGCATTCTTCGGACCCAGCGACAGCCGCGCCGAGCGGCCGGGGTGGTAGACGGAAGCAGCGCCGTCGAGCGTCTGGAGATTGTCGACCGGGGCGCCGACCGCGGCCAGGATTGCGATCGCTTCGGCCTTGGCGTCATAGGCGTCGAACGCCTGCGCCTTACCAGTCCGCCAATGGCGCGGTGAGCGTTCGCCGGTGAGGAGAAGGCCAAGCGTCGGCCGCTCCGCATCGCCGACATAACGGCGGCCGATCTCGAACAGGCGCACGCTCTCGGCCCCGCGGGCCATATTGCGGCGGGCGGCGGCCACTAGGCCGGGGAGGAGCGAAGGGCGCATCGCCTTCATCTCCTCGCTGATCGGGTTGGCAAGGATCCAAGCGCTGCCGCCGAACGGCTCCGCTTCGGCCTCCGCGATGAAGCTCCAGGTAACGGCCTCGTTCAGACCCCGGGCGGCCGCAGTCCGGCGCGCCCGGCGCTCGAGGAGCTGCTCGGGGGTGGCGGTCCGCTTGGCGACGCCAGGCGCTCGGTTCAGCGGTGTCGAAGGAACCACATCGAGGCCCTCGATCCGGATCACTTCTTCGACGATGTCGGCCGGGCCGATGACGTCACGACGCCATGTCGGGATGCCGATTTCCCAAAGTTCGCCGATGCTTACCGCAAAGCCGAGCCGCTGGAGAATGCCCTTCTGCCGTTCCTCCGCAACGTCCACTCCGGCGAGCTCGGCCGTGCGTTGCGGCCGGTAATGCACCACTCGTTCGACAATCGGCGGGGCGCCGGCGCGGATCGCTTCGGAAGGCTCGCCGCCCGCCAGCTCGATCGCCATCCGGGTCGCGAGCTGGAGCCCGATTTCAAGAAAGGCCGGATCGACGCCGCGTTCGAACCGGGTGCGGGCGTCCGACGTAAGACCAAGCTTCTGGCCCGTGCGGGCGATGAGTTCGGGATCGAAATAAGCGCATTCGATGACGATGTCGGTCGTGTCTTCGGTCACGCCCGAATGCTCACCCCCCATGATGCCGCCTATGTCATGAACACCATTGTCGTCGGCAATGACGGTCATGCCTTCTTCCAGAACATAGGTCTTGCCGTTCAGGGCGAGCACCTGCTCGCCGGGCCGGGCGGCACGGGCACGGAGGGGGCCCTTCAGCTTGGCAAGATCATAGACGTGCAGCGGCCGCCCGTAGCTCAGCATGATGTAATTGGTCATGTCGACCAGAGCGCTGATCGGGCGCTGTCCGACCGCCTTCAACCGCTGCTGCATCCAGCCCGGCGAGGCCCCATTCCTCACGCCCCGGAGGACGCGGCCGTAAAAAGCGGGGCAGGCGGGCGTGTCGGTGAAGATCTGGATCGGCGAGGGATAGGAGCCGGCGATCTCTGGGACCTCGACGGGCTTCAGCGTGCCGAGGCCGGCGGCCGCGAGATCGCGGGCAATGCCGTAGACGCCCATCGCATCCTGCCGGTTGGGCGTGACGGCAATTTCGATCACCGGGTCGTCGAGCCCTGCCCAATCGGCATAGCGGATGCCGACGGGCGCGTTCTCCGGAAGCGCGATAATGCCGTCATGTTCCTCGCCCAGCTCAAGCTCACGAACCGAGCACATCATGCCGCGGCTCTCGACGCCGCGGATCGCCGCTACTTTGAGGGTGATGTCGCTGCCCGGCACATAGGCGCCGGGCGCGCCGAACACGCCCAGCATTCCGGCACGCGCGTTGGGGGCGCCGCAGACGACTTGGATCGGCTCGCCTGTGCCCGCATCGACGCTGAGGACCTGCAGCTTGTCCGCCTGCGGATGACGCTCGGCAGTGAGCACCCTGGCAATCGTGAAAGGCGCCAGCTTCTCGGCTGGATTCTCGACGCCCTCGACCTCCAGGCCGATGGCTGTCAGCTTCGCCGTTATCTGTTCAAGGCCGGCGTCGGTATCGAGATGATCTTTCAGCCAGGCGAGGGTGAACTTCATGCGCCCACTCCGCCGCTCAGCGTCGGCACGTCGAGAGCAGCGAAGCCGTAATGCTTCAGCCAGCGGATGTCGCCGTCGAAGAAGGCGCGCAGGTCGTCCATGCCATATTTGAGCATCGCCAGCCGGTCGATGCCGCAGCCGAAGGCGAAACCCTGCCATTCGTCCGGATCGAGACCGCAAGCTTCGATCACCTTGGGGTGGACCATGCCGGAGCCGAGCAACTCCATCCAACGCTCCGATCCGCCGAGTACGCGGCGGCCATTTTGCACCGTGTACCCGACATCCACTTCGGCCGAGGGCTCGGTGAAGGGAAAGTAGCTTGGGCGAAGGCGAAGCACGATGTCGTCCCGCTCGAAATAAGCCTTGAGGAAGGTTTCGAGCGTCCATTTGAGGTGGCCAAGGTGGATTCCTCGGTCAATGACGAGGCCTTCGATCTGGTGGAACATCGGCGTGTGGGTGGCGTCACTGTCCGAGCGGTAGGTGCGGCCCGGGGCGATGATGTAGATGGGCGGTTTCTGCTCCACCATCGTCCGGATCTGCACCGGCGAGGTATGGGTCCGCAGAAGCATCTTGCGGCCCTGCGCATCCGTCCGATCGAAGTAAAAGGTGTCGTGCATCGCGCGAGCCGGATGAGCCTCGGGGATGTTGAGCGCGCTAAAATTGTGCCAGTCGTCCTCGATCTCCGGGCCAGTGGCGACTGAAAAGCCCAGATCGGCGAAGATTTCGGCGAGCTCGTCCATCACTTGGCTGACCGGGTGGACGCTGCCGTGCGGCCCGGGCGGAACCGGCAGCGTCATGTCGAGGGTCTCGGTGGCGAGCTTCCGCTCCAGCACGGCCGCTTCAAGGCTGATTTTCCGCGCCGCAATGGCGTCAGTGACTTGCTCGCGCAGACCGTGGATCCGCGGCCCTTCGGCCTGGCGCTGCTCAGGCGTCATTTGACCAAGCGTCTTCAAGAGCTGCGTGATCGCACCCTGCTTGCCCAAAGCGGAGACGCGCTCCGCCTCCAGACTCTGGAGATCGGCGGCCGCGCCGATGCGGCTCAGCAAGTCGCTGCTCATGGTCTCAAGATCGGACATGCGCCGCTCTGTAGAGGAGAATGGCCGGAAATTGGAAGGCTTCCCTTTGCGCGCGCGAAGGTGGAGAGCGGGTTCGGTATTGCGGGCGGAGGCGCGGGGATGGTGCATTCGGACTGGCCGGAGTTGAGCGAGGCGCGGGATGGGCCGACGATCGGCGCGCTCCACCTCTTCTCGCAGATCGTCGGCAAGATCGCCGTGGCGGCGCTTCCCTGGCGCAATCACGGTTGGCACCTCACCATGCACATGACGCCGCGCGGCTTTCGCACCGAGCCGATTCACGTCAGCGGCGCCTCGTTCGAGCTCCTATTCGATCTCAGCGGCCATGCCTTGCTGTTCGAATCGACGGGCGGACTGCGGCTTCACGTGCCGATCCGGCCGATGTCCGTCGCCGCCTTCCATTCGGAGGTGCTGGCTATGCTGAAGGAGGCAGAGATCGACCTGAAGATCCACGGCCGTCCCAACGAAATCGATCCGTCATTACCCTTTGTGGAAGATCAGGAAATCCGTGCCTATGATCCAGTCAGCGCCCAGCGGCTGCATCGCGCGTTGCTTGCCGCCGATCGCGTGTTCCGGATGTTCCGGTCCTCTTTCCTCGGCAAGGTGAGCCCTGTTCATTTCTTCTGGGGAAGCTTCGATCTGGCCGTGACTCGATTTTCGGGACGGATCGCGCCCCGGCATCCTGGCGGAATTCCCCACCTGCCCGACGCCGTGACACGCGAGGCCTACAGCCATGAGGTCTCGAGCGCCGGCTTCTGGCCCGGCGGTGCGAACGGTGGCACCCCGCTCTTCTATTCCTACGCCTACCCCTCACCGGAAGGGTTCAGGGAGGCCCAGGTGAAGCCGGAAGAGGCGCGCTTCGACGGAGCCCTGGGCGAGTTCGTCCTCGATTACGAAGAGGTTCGCACGAGCTCCGATCCCGACGGAGTGCTGCTGACGTTCCTGGACAGCACTTATGCCGTCGCGGCGGACCTCGGGGGCTGGGATCGGGCGAGGCTGGAATGCGAGCCGGGTCGGCCGGGGGTGCCGAGGGCGGTCTAGAAACTAGCCGCCCAGGAACGGGTATGGCGAGATTGTCTTCTGCATTTCGTTGACCATCAAGGTCCGCCCGGCCGGGGCGGCGGCGCGCTGCGGGCAGCGAACGCGGGGGCAGATGGTGCAGGCGGGCCCGATCGGCGTGACGTAGGGTTCGGCGAGATCCAGCCCGTCCGAATAAACGATCTTCCCGGCAAATTTGACGTCGCAGCCGAGACCGATGGCGAGTTGGCTGTTTTCGCGCGGGTCGAGCCGGATCGAGCGCTCCACGGTGCGGCCGATGGTGAAGAAACGCTGGCCATCCGGCGTTTCGACGATCTGGGTCGAGACCCGGCCCGGCGTCTGGAACGTCCCGTGAAGGTTCCACCGGGGGCAGGTGCCGCCGAAGCGGGAAAAGGGGAAACTCTCGCCCGCAAAGCGCTTCGAGATGTTACCCGCCGCATCGACGCGAAGCATGAAGAACGGGATGCCGCGCGCGCCCGATCGGCTGAGCGTCGTCAGCCGGTGCGCCACCTGCTCGACGCTGGCGCCGAACTCCGCGCAGAGCCGGTCGATATCGTAGCGGTGCCGCTCGGCGCCGGCGAGAAAATCCGCATAGGGCATCAGGATCGCCGCGGCCGCGTAATTGGCGAGCGACATGTGGAGGAGCCGCTTGGTGGGAACGTCGGGCGGGCCGGCGCTCTCCAGCATGCGAGCGAGCAAGGGCCGAAACTCGAACAAGGCGAGTTGATAGGCCGCGCCGAACGTGCGGCTTTCGGTCCGCAGCAGGCTCGAGAGCATCAACCGCTTGCGGTGATAGTCATAATGCTGGCTTGCAAAGTCGAGGAGCTCGGGCGGAACGATGCGAGTGTCGACGCCGAAGCCTTCCTTCAGTCGCTTCGTCAAGGCGGCAAAGATGCCGGTCCGATCGCCGAGCGCTCCGGCGAGGGTTTCTGCCGCTTCCTCCAGATAGCCGAAATAATTCCTCTGCGACTGGATATGGTCACGGACCCAGTTTTCGGGGGTGACCATCGACGTCTCGCCATCCCGGACGAGGCCCTGCGGCGCCTGCCGCCGCTCGATGAGCGCCGTGTAAAGGCGCGAAATGGCATCGGCGACAGAGGGCGCATTGTCTGCGACTTCAAGCAGTTCGTAGCGCGGTATGCCGATGTCGCTGAACATCGGGTCGCTGAAGATCTCGGCAAGATCGTCGGTGCCGGTCCCTTCGCCCTCGGCGGTGAAGCTTTTGAGGTCGACGTCGTAGGATTGGGCGAGGCGCAGCAGCACCTGGGCCGTCACTGGACGTTGGTTGCGCTCGAGGTGGTTGAGGTAGCTCGGGCTCATGCCGAGTTCCCCTGCCATCGCACTTTGATTCAGCCCGAGCTCGCGTCTGAGGCGGCGAAGGCGCCCGCCAAGATAAAGTTTACGTTCAGCCGCCACATCTGTGACATTGTCAAAGATTTACAAGCGTCGCAAGTCACGTCGCGACATTGCGACCTTTTTAGTTGCGACGGCACTGTCCTTTCTGATGTTGAATGACCCAGAACCAGAACAAGCAAGACTAGAAGCAAGGGTGTGTCGATGAGTGATTTCAGCAATGTCGTTCCAGCAGGTGCCGATCGCTTCCAAGGAATCAAGCGGCCATACGGCGTGTCGGAAGTGGAACGCCTCCGCGGCTCGGTGCCGATCGAATATGCGTTGGCCAAGCGGGGTGCGAGCAAGCTCTGGGAGCTTCTGAAGAGCGAAAATTACATCAATGCGCTTGGCGCTCTTTCCGGCAATCAGGCGATGCAGATGGTGCGCGCCGGTCTTAAAGCCATTTACCTGTCCGGCTGGCAGGTCGCCGCCGACGCCAACACGGCCGGCGCCATGTACCCCGATCAATCCCTCTACCCCGCCAATGCGGGACCGGAGCTTTGCAAGCGCATCAACAAGACGTTGCAGCGCGCCGATCAGATCGAGCATGCCGAAGGCGGCGCGCAGCGGGATTGGTTCGTGCCGATCGTCGCCGACGCCGAAGCGGGTTTTGGCGGGCCGTTGAACTGCTTCGAGATCATGAAAGCTTATATCGAGGCTGGCGCCGCGGGCGTTCACTTCGAGGATCAGCTGGCCTCCGAAAAGAAGTGCGGCCACCTCGGCGGGAAGGTGCTGATCCCAACGCAAGCGCACATCCGCAACCTGGACGCGGCCCGGCTGGCCGCGGATGTATGCGGCGTGCCGACGGTGCTGGTCGCCCGTACCGATGCGGAAAGCGCCAAGCTCATCACGTCCGATGTGGACGAGCGTGACCATGAGTTCTTGACCGGCGAGCGCACGCCCGAAGGGTTCTTTCGTCTGAAGGAAGGCACGGGCGTCGATCACTGCATCAAACGCGGCATCGCCTTCGCCGAACATGCCGATCTCTTGTGGTGGGAGACGAGCCACCCGAACCTCGAGGATGCGAGACGGTTCGCCGAGGCTGTGCAGAAAGCGCATCCGGGCAAGATGATGGCCTATAATTGTTCGCCCAGCTTCAACTGGGAGGCAAAGCTCGACAAGGACACCATTGCCAGGTTCCAGCGCGAGCTGGGCGCAATGGGGTACAAGTTCCAGTTCGTGACGCTGGCGGGCTTCCACCAGCTCAATCACGGCATGTTCGAACTCGCCCGCGGGTATCGCGACCGCGGCATGGCGGCTTATTCCGAGCTGCAGCAGGCCGAGTTTGCAAGCGAGACCCATGGCTACACCGCCACGCGCCACCAGCGCGAAGTGGGAACCGGCTATTTCGATCTTGTCGCGCAGACGGTTTCGGGCGGCCAAGCCTCGACGACTGCGCTCGCCGAATCGACCGAAGCCGACCAGTTCATCGCCGCCGTTGCGGCCGAATGAGGAGACCCGACATGACCAAACGTTTCTGGGTGATCGGCGGGGAATATGAGGATCCGGGCTTCAGCGCCCTCATCCCCGGCACTGAAAAGATGGTGGGCCCCTTCGAGAATGAGCGAAAGGCGCGCACCGAATGGACCCGCCTCACCTGCTGTCCCGAAGGCGGCACGGCAACCACCCGCTACTCTATCGCCAGCGAATCCATTCATTAATCGAACGGCCGGCGGTGGTTCCCTGCACGGCCGGCCTGCTTGCGCGCTCTCCCTGCTCCGCATATCGGACCAGCATCTCTGGAGGGAAGCATGGCTTCGGAAGCTGTAGCGGCGCGCGCAAACATCCAAATCCCGGCGAAGGAGCGGTTGATCGTGGCGCTGGACGTGCCGACGGTCGAGGATGCGCGGGCGCTCGTGCGGACGCTTGGCGACAGCGTGAGCTTCTATAAGATCGGCATGCAACTTCAGTTCGCCGGCGGCATCCAATATGCGCAGGATCTGATCGGGCAGGGAAAGAAGGTCTTCCTTGATTCCAAGCTGTTCGACATCGACGCGACGATCGAGAAAGCCGCCGAGAATATCGCGCGCATGGGCGTGACCTTCCTGACGGTGCACGGCATCGGCGCCACCGTTCGCGCTGCCGTCCGCGGGCGCGGCGACAGCAAGCTCCAAATTCTCGCCGTGACGGTGCTGACCAGCCTCGAAGCGGCCGACCTGCACGAACTTGGTTACCGCCAATCGTCGATCGAGGACATCGTCCTCTACCGCGCGCGAAAGGCGCTCGACGCGGGCGCGGACGGCGTCATTGCGTCAGGTCACGAGGCCGAAGCCATCGGGAGGCTCGCCGCCGGCAAACTCAAGATCGTCACACCGGGCATCCGCCGCGGCTCCGACGATGTCGCCGACCAGAAGCGGGTGGCCACACCAGGCGCTGCAATCCGATCAGGGGCCGACTATCTCGTCGTCGGACGTCCCATAAGCCAAGCGGAAGATCCGAAGCGCGAAGCCGAGGCAATCGTGGAGGAAGTCGAAGCCGCGGTTCAGGGCCTCGCTTCCGTCGGGTAGATCCTTCACGCAGAAAAGGCGCGGAGAATTGCCCCTCCGCGCCCTTTCATCCTTCGTCGAGGATTAGGCCTGAGCCGGAAGGGCTCCGCGCGCCTGCGCAATGATCGCGCGGAAGGCATCGCCTTCGTGCATCGCAATGTCGGCCAGGACCTTGCGATCGAGATCGACGCCGGCGAGTTTCAGCCCGTGCATGAACTGGCCATAGGTCAGTCCTTCTGCCCGAACCGCGGCATTGATGCGCTGGATCCACAAAGCCCGAAAGCTCCGCTTCTTAACCTTGCGGTCGCGATAAGCGTATTGACCCGCTTTCTCCACCGCCTGGCGGGCGATACGGATCGTGTTCTTGCGACGGCCATAATAGCCCTTCGCCTGTTCCAAGAGTCGCTTGTGACGAGCTTTGGTCGTCGTTCCGCGTTTGACGCGTGCCATGTCTCAGTACTCCTTATTTCAGGCCGTAAGGCGCCCAGAGCTTCACCCGCGCCGTATCGGCGTCGGCGAGCACTTCGGTGCCGCGGTTCTGGCGGATGTACTTGGCATTGTGGCTGATCAGGCGGTGCCGCTTGCCGGCCACGCCGTGCTTGATCTTGCCAGTGGCGGTGAGCTTGAAGCGCTTCTTCACACCGCTCTTGGTCTTCAATTTGGGCATTTTCGTCTCCTTGCCACCTGGTGAGGCGGACGTTTGAGAACAGCCACGGCAGCCCTTACTGGCCGGGCGGTTCAGTTCTTCCAGAGCTTGGAAAGCGCGTGCCTATAAGCGGATGGTGTTGGCAAGGCAAGATGGAGCCTCAGGAACTGACGGGCCGCTTCGCCGTTTTAGCTACATGTCCGAAACGACCGTGACGCGTACCGACGGTCAAAGGCTGCGCCGTAAGGAACTTGGCTCCAACTTTCTCGGCGCGGGCCTCTCCATAGTCGCGACTCTGGTGGGCCTGCTCGTCCTTGCCTGGGCGATCCTGTTCATCACCAAGGGCCGCTTCCTGAAGCCGCATTTCGAGCGGTACATGTCGGAGCAGACGTTCCGGCGCGTCGACGTCGCGGGCGATTTCCAGCTCTACCTCAATCCCATCAACATCAAATTTCGGGCGGAGGGGCTCAGCATCTCCAACCCCGAATGGGCGAGCCGGAAGAACTTCTTCGAATCCAAGCTGATCGACACCAGCATCGCCACAATTCCCTTGATCTTCAGCAGCGATCGGCGCGTCAACTGGCTGAACCTCACCGATGGCGACCTCGACCTCGAATGGGACCAGAGCGGCAAGCGCAACACCTGGACGATGGGTGATCCGAACAAGCCCGCCGAGCCGTTCGACATGCCGCTTATCCGCCGCGCGAGCGTGGTCGGTTCCGACCTGCGTTACCGGGCGCCCCAGATGGATTTCGTCGCGGACCTCAAGTTCGAGACGGTGCGGGCCCGCGACGATCGCTTCGAGCAGGACATACGCTTTTCAGGCGGCGGCAGCATGCGCGACAAACCGTTCCGTCTCACCGGAAGCTTGATGTCGCCCAATCAGACGATACGCGGCGGGCGCAATCGGCTTCGGCTGCACGCGACGGGGGCCGGCCACCAGGTCGACGTCAGCGGCACGCTGCGCGGCACCACCGATGTCGAAGGCGCGCTCCTGAAGATGCGGGCGCGGGGGCCGAACCTGGCCTCCTTGTTCGGATTCCTGGGCGTGGTGGTGCCGGACACCCGCCGCTACGCGCTCTCCTCCAATGTCACGAAGCGCCAGGACGTGTGGCGTTTCACCGGTCTTCGGGGAACGTTCGGGGACAGCGACATTGCCGGTACCATGAGGATTTCGGCACCGAGCAACCGCGTCAAGATCGATGCCGATCTGCGCAGCCGTGTGCTCGATATCCTCGATGTCGGGCCCATGATCGGCTATGATCCGGAGCGGCTTGACAGGATGGGCGCCAGCGGCGCCATCGAGAATGTCGGCGGCCGTCCGCGTGTCCTTCCCGACGCCTCGCTCAACGTTGCCGGTCTCAGCGCGTTCGACGCGCACCTCGACTATAAGGTCGCGCGGCTGCGGATGGAGAAGACGCCGATCTCCAACATCGGCCTCACGCTCGATCTCGATCATAGCCTGATGAAGCTTTCGCCCGTTACGTTCGACGTGGCTGGAGGGCATCTCACCTCCGACATCATCATCAACGCGCGCGCGCGGCCGGTGCGGACCCGCTACGACATCCGCCTGTCGCCCGTCCGGATGGGCGTGCTCCTTGCGAAATTCGGCGCGGAGGAATCCGGCACCAGCGGGCGATTAAAGGCGCGCGTACAGCTCGTCGGGACCGGCGATTCGGTGCACGAATCGCTCGCCACATCGAACGGGCGGATCGCCATCATCATGCCCGCCGGCACCTTCTGGACCCGCAACGTGCAGCTCTCGGAGCTCGACATCGGCACGTTCGCTCAGAAGATGTTCGAGAAAAAGCTCAAGGAACCCGTTCGGATCAATTGCGGGCTCGTCGCTTTCACGGTCCGGAACGGCATCGCCGCTGCGGATCCGATCCTCATCGATACGAGCAAGAACGTCGTTGGCGGTCGCGGCGGATTCAGCTTCAAGAACGAATCTCTGGATCTCGCCATCGAGGCGGACGCCAAGACGTTCAGCGCCTTCTCAGGGCAATCGCCGATCGGCGTCGGCGGCTACTTCGCGGCTCCCAATATCGATCCGATCAGCGGAGAGCTGGTCGCGCGCGCTGGGATCGGTCTTGGACTGGCTGCGCTCGTGAGCCCGCTCGCGGCGGTCGTCGCCTTCGTCGATCCGGGCGATGCCGAGCCGACCCGCTGCGGTCCGGTTCTGTCCGGCGCCCGGGCCTCCGCCCAGCGGGAGCGGGATGGGGGAGAGGTCGACGCGATTGCCAATGCCCGTGAAGGCAAACCGAAGAAGAAGCGGAAGAAGTTCCTCGGGATCTTCTGATTCTACCAGGGCAGTTCTTCACCCAGGTAATTCAGGAACACGCCTTTTTTCTCGCGGGGGAGGCGTTCGATCAGGCTGCGCATCGCCGCAACGCTGTCGGGTCTGGAAAGCGTAGCGCCGCGTCCGCCCATGTCAGTCTGCACCCAGCCGGGGTGAAGCATGGCGATGGCGACCGGCTGTGCGGCCATTTCCACGGCCATGGATCGCCAAGCGGCGTTCAAGGCAGCCTTGGAAGCGCGATAGGCATTCCATCCCCCAGAGCCATTGTCGGAAATGCTGCCCATCTGGCTGGTGATGGCGATCATGTTGCCCTTGGCGGCGATCACCTGCGGCGCCAGATGGCGGGCCAGGAAGGTCGGGGCGACGCAATTGACGTCGAGCACCTCGAGCCATCCATCCGCGTCTTCCGCGGCGTAGCCGTCCGGCCGCGTCAGGCCTGCATTGGCAATGAAAAGGTCGAGCGGTCCGGAAAGCCGCTCGTGGAATCGGACCAAGGCCGGATGGTCGCGCATGTCGAGAAATTCTACGGCGAGTTCCCCGGGAAGCGCCCGAAGCTCCTGTGCGGCCGCTTCGTTGCGGCATGTGGCGACGACGCTCCAGCCATTTGCGGCATATTGGCGCGCGAATTCAAGACCGATGCCGCGCCCCGCGCCGGTGATCAGGACGCGCGGCATCAGTCGAACAGGCTCGAAACGGAGCTCTCGTCGGCAATGCGACGGATGGCCTCGGCCAGCAGGGGGGCAATGGTGAGGATGCGGATCTTAGCCGTGGCTGCGGCAGCCTCCTGCTGGGCGATCGAATCGGTAATCACCAGTTCGCGCAAAGCGGAATTGTCGACGCGGGGCACCGCGGCTCCCGAAAGCACGCCATGCGTGCAGTAAGCGACGACGTCGGCGGCGCCGCCTTCCTTCAACGCCGCCGCCGCGTTGCAGAGCGTTCCGGCGGAATCGACAATGTCGTCGACCAGGATGCAGAATCGGCCGGCAACGTCGCCGATGATGTTCATCACCTCCGATTCGCCAGGCCGTTCGCGCCTTTTGTCGACGATGGCGAGCGGCGCGTTGTCGAGCCGCTTGGCGAGCGCCCGCGCCCGCACGACACCACCGACGTCGGGCGAGACCACCGTGATGTTCTGGGCGGTGAAGCGCGCCTGGATATCGGCGGCCATCACCGGCGCGGCGTAGAGGTTGTCGGTGGGAATATCGAAAAAGCCCTGGATCTGACCGGCATGAAGATCGATGGACAGGACCCGGTTCGCGCCGGCGACGGTGATGAGGTTCGCAACGAGCTTTGCGGAGATGGGTGTCCGCGGGCCTGGCTTCCGATCCTGGCGGGCATAGCCGAAATAGGGGAGTACGGCGGTGATCCGCTTGGCCGAGGCGCGGCGGAGCGCGTCGATGCAAATCAACAATTCCATCAAATTGTCATTGGCGGGGTAGGAGGTCGACTGGATCACGAACACGTCCTCGCCCCGGACATTTTCGTGGATCTCGACGAACACTTCCTCGTCGGCGAAGCGGCGCACGCTGACATCGGTGATCGGCAGATCGAGATACGTTCCGATGGCCTTGACCAGCGGAAGATTCGAATTGCCCGACATCAACTTCATGAACTGACCACCTCAAGTTGCGCGAGCCGACTCCCATAAGCGCAGAGGGACCGATGGCAAGGGCCGTTCCCCGTCGGGCGTGCCGCCCCAAGAAGGATCGCTCCAGGTTGAATCGGCTTGGTGGAAATCGAGGTCTTGAACATCGAACAGAGCTGATTGGGCCCCATCCATGCCTTCGGCGGAAGCGCGTAACGCTTCCACCCCCGACGATCAGCCTCTAGAGCCGCCCCGATGAGTGTCACCACCCGCTTCGCGCCCTCCCCTACCGGCCGCCTCCATGTCGGCAATATCCGGACGGCGCTCCACAATTGGCTTTGGTCCCGCCGGCACCAGGGCAAGTTCATCCTGCGGCTCGACGATACCGATATCGAGCGGTCGCGCGAGGAATATGCGCAGGCAATCCGGGAAGATCTGGCCTGGCTCGGGCTCGTGCCGGACGAGGAGCATCGGCAGTCGGATCGGTTCGGCCGCTACGAGGCCGCGTTGCAGACGCTGCGGGCGGCGGGACGGGTTTACCCCGCTTACGAGACTGCGCAGGAACTCGATCTCAAACGCAAGGTGCAGCTCAGCCGCGGCAAGCCGCCCGTCTACGATCGGGCGGCGCTCGCGCTGACCGCGGATGAGATCGCCCGCTACGAGACCGAGGGGCGGCGGCCGCACTGGCGTTTCAAGCTGGAACATGGCCAAGCCATAGAATGGCACGATCTCGTCCGCGGGCCGCAGCATTTTGATCCGGCCTTGCTGTCGGATCCCGTCATCCGGCGCGAGGATGGGAGCTGGCTCTACATGCTGCCGAGCGTCATCGACGACATCGATCTTGCGGTCACGCACGTGGTGCGGGGCGAGGACCATGTGACGAACACGGCCGTCCAAGTACAGATTTTCGAAGCCATGGGGGCCGCCGTGCCCGCCTTTGCGCACGAGGCTTTGCTGGTGGGCTCGGAGGGGAAGCTGTCGAAGCGGCTGGGATCGCTCGGGGTGGACGCGATGCGAGACTCGGGCATCGAACCGATGGCCCTCGTGGCGAAGCTGGCAAGGATCGGCACCAGCCTTCCCGTTGAACCCGTGACGAGCCTGGAGCCGCTGATCCAGGCTTTTGACTTCACCACGTTCGGACGCGCGCCCGCGCGGTTCGACATGGAAGAGCTTGCCGGTCTCAACGCCCGAATCATCCACCAATTGCCGTTCGAAGCGGTGGCGGATCGGCTTCCGCCGGGGATGCATCGTGAGGCTTGGGAGGCGATCCGGCCGAACCTCCACCATGTCGGGGAGGCCGCCGATTGGTGGCATGTCGTCGAGGGGCCGGTCGAGCATTGCTCGATCGAAGATGATCGCGCGTTCCTGCGCCAGGCGGCCGATGTCGCGGAGCGGCTCGACTGGAGCGCCAATCCATGGGCAGCTCTGACGTCAGCGTTGAAGGAAAATGGCGCCCGGACCGGGAAATCGCTTTTTCTCCCCTTGCGAAGAGCCCTTACGGGACGGGATAGTGGGCCGGAGATGGCGACTTTGCTCACCCTGATCGGCAGGGAGCGAGCGGTGCGGCGTTTGAGGGAAGGAGCAGGTTCATGAACATCCGCGGAAAAGCATTTTCGAGTTCGGCAGCGCTGACAGCGCTCCTTTTGGCCTCCTGCCAGGGCGAGCAGCCGGCGCCGTCTGCCGCCGCTCGGCTGCCGGCGCAGGTCTGCGATCAGGCGCGCGACGCGTTGGACAAGCTCAGCGCCACCGGCAGCTTCGAATATGCGGCGGATGGGCAAGCGACGCTTGAAGAGGCGGCTTGGCTTCCGATGGGAGGCGAGCAGCGCGACGCGATTGCGCAGGCGCTCGCCTTCCACGCGGCCTGTTCCGCGCCGGAGCCGCCGCGGGAGCAATCGATCACCATCAAGAATGAAGGCGGCAGGGTGCTGAGCCAGCGCGTGATGGAGACGAGTGTCGATGTGACCAAGATACTCGAGCAATAAGCTCGCGCTGCCCGTCCCTCAGCGCCTGCCGAATGTTATAGAATAACATAACGATATACTATATCACTGCTCCTGCAGCTGGAGAACCAGCGCACCCTGTGCAGGAGAGTAGACATGGCCCAACAAGGCTTTCTCGATCAGAAACCACGAAGCCCCTTCAGCCTGACGGTCGTTATCGCACTTCACGGTGCCGCGATCGCGGCCCTGATGCTTGCCAAGATGGAATATGTGCGAGTGCCAACCGTGATCACCAAGACCTATACGGTGCCGAATGACCCGCCGCCCCCGCCGCCGGAAAAAGTACAGCCCAAGCCGGAACCGCAGGTCAGATCACGCATCGAAACGGTGACGCCGATCATTCGGCCGCCGGTGCTACCGGAGCTGGTGATCGCCGAGCTCAAGCCCGCCGACATGGCCTTCGATCAAAGACCCGTCGGTCCTGCGGACGTGGCGCCTCAGCCGGAGCCGGCGCCTCAGCCCAGGCCGGAGCCGGTCCGCACCGAGGCGCAGATCGACTCACGCAGCAGGCTGCAGCCGCCCTATCCGGCAGCCGAAGAGCGCGCCGAGGTGACGGGAAGCGTGACGGTCACCATCACGATCGGGACGGATGGTAGGGTGAAGGATATTCAGAAGGTGCGCGCCGCCAACGATGCCTTTTATCGTGCCACCGAACAGCAGGCGCTTCGCCACTGGCGGTTCAAGCCTGCAACGGTCGACGGAAAGCCCGTCGAATCCCGTAAGACAATGACGGTTCATTTCCGGCTCGACGGCTGACGCGTCGGGGGGTGGCGCGTTTGGAGCGCCGCCCCTATCTTTGATCGATGCCGCTTCCCCGCCCCGCTTCCCCTCGTGCCCTCATCGCCGACATCCGCGCGTTCGCGCGCGAGCGCAGCAGCATCCAGTGGATCGCTGCCGCCGTCGCGATCGCCATGCCGATCGTGATCGTGTTTGGCTTCATCAAGGATGCCAAGACGAACATCATCCCCAAGGAGCAGATCGTTTACGTCGGCAGCTGGAGCGCCAACCGCACCGATGCCGAGATCAAGGCGGATCAGGCCAAGCGGGAGAAGCAGCGGGAAGCGGCCGCCGCCGAGCGCCAGCGCCAGTTCAAGCAATTGGAGCGCCGGTTCGGAATGGATGACGACTGATAGCCAGTGGATGAAGGAGGCGGTCGCGCTGGGTGAGCGCGGTCGCGGCCGCACCGCGCCCAATCCCAATGTCGGCTGCATTATCGTGAAGGACGAGGTCGTGGTCGGCCGCGGCTGGACTCAGCCGGGCGGCCGGCCGCACGCCGAAGCCATGGCAATCGACGAGGCGGGCGGAAAGTCGCGCGGCGCGACTGTTTACGTCACGCTCGAGCCCTGCGCCCATGACAGCCCGCGCGGTCCGGCCTGCGCCGATCTCCTGGTTGAGGCAGGCGTCACGCGCGTCGTGGCCGCGGTCGAGGACCCCGACCATCGCACCGACGGCAAGGGCATCGCGCTGCTACGGAGCGCGGGAATAAAGGTGGAGGTGGGCACCGAAGCCGAAGGGGCCGAGCGCTCGATCGCCGGTTTTCTGACGCGTCAGCGGCTAGGACGGCCCTATATTACCTTGAAGCTCGCCATGTCGCTCGACGGAAAGATTGCGCTCCCGTCCGGTGAGAGCCGCTGGATCACCGGCGAGGATGCCCGCGCGCATGTCCATCACGAACGTGCCCGTGCCGACATGATCCTTGTCGGGCGGGGTACCTACAATGCCGATCGGCCGCGGCTGGACGTGCGCCTTCCGGGGCTCGAGGACCGGTCGCCGCGCCGGGCGCTCCTCACCCGCGGCGAAGCCGTGGATGGATGGACCCGGCTTGGCGCGCCGGAGGAGGTCTTCGCCCTTCGTGACGTCAACGATTTGATGGTCGAGGGCGGTTCTGCCACCGCCTCGGCCTTTTTGCAGGCAGACTTGGTAGACCGCATGCTCATCTACCGCGCGCCGATCATCATCGGCGAGGGCAAGTCGTCGGTGGGCTATATTGGCCTGACCGTGCTCGCCGACGCCCACCAGCGTTGGGCGTTCATCGACTCCCGCCCGCTTGGCATCGACCGGCTTGAGGTCTACGAGCGCGTCCGAAACTGATGTTCACGGGGATCATCACCGATATCGGCCGGATCGAGGCCGCCGAGCAGCGTGGGGACCTTCGCCTCACGATCGGCTGCGGCTACGACATGTCCTCCGTCGATCTTGGCGCCTCCATCTCCTGTTCCGGCGTGTGCCTGACCGTAGTGGACAAGGGCGGAAGTTCCTTCTGCGTGGATGTTTCGGCAGAGACGCTGAGCCGAACCGCTCCGGGAATGTGGGATGAAGGGCGCCGCTTGAACCTCGAGCGGGCGCTGCGCGTCGGCGACGAACTAGGCGGCCACATCGTCACCGGCCATGTCGACGGCATCGGCGAAGTGGAAGGCGCGTTCGAAATCGGCGGCTCCACTCGCGTCACGGTCATTGCCGGGGATGAGCTCGCGCCGTATCTCGCCGCCAAAGGGTCGGTGACGCTGGATGGCGTTTCGCTGACGGTGAACGAGGTCGAGAGCCTCTCGGACGGCGTCCGCTTCGGCATCAACATCATTCCCCATACCGCTCAGCAAACCACCCTGGGAGAGATCGAGCCCGGCCGCCGCGTCAACATCGAGATCGATATCCTCGCCCGTTATCTCGGCCGAATGCTGGAGCTGCGGCGCTGATGGGACGGGGCTTTCTTTCTTCGCCTGAGGAACTGATCGACGAAGCGCGCAACGGGCGCATGTTCATCCTGGTGGACGATGAGGACCGCGAGAATGAGGGTGATCTCGTCATCCCGGCGCAAATGGCGACGCCCGACGCGATCAACTTCATGGCCAAGCACGGGCGCGGCCTGATCTGTCTGGCTTTGTCGAAAAGCCGGGTCGAGCAGCTTGGGCTCAGCCTCATGAGCCGCCACAACGGGACCCGGCACGAGACCGCCTTTACCACCTCGATCGAGGCGCGGGACGGGGTCACGACCGGGATCTCGGCCGCCGATCGCGCCCGAACCATTTCGGTCGCCATCGACGCGGCCAAAGGGCCGGAGCATATTGTCACGCCTGGGCACGTTTTTCCGCTTGTGGCCAAGGATGGCGGCGTGCTGATCCGGGCCGGCCACACCGAAGCAGCGGTCGATGTTTCACGCCTTGCAGGCCTCAACCCCTCCGGAGTGATCTGCGAGATCATGAAGGAAGACGGGACCATGGCGCGCATGGACGATCTTGTCGCCTTCGCGCAATTCCATGGGCTCAAGATCGGCACGATCCGCGACCTTATCGCCTACCGCCTGAAGAAGGACCATCTGGTCGAGCAGACCGCCGAGGCGACCTTCGAGAGCCGCTGGGGCGGCACCTGGATTGCCAAGACCTTCCTCAACAAGGCGCTGGGCAATGAACAGATCGCCTTGGTGAAGGGAAAGGTGGATCCTTCCACGCCTACTCTGGTGCGAATGCACGCATTGAGCCTCTTCTCCGACACGTTCGGCGAGGCGAACGAGCGGGCGGGGCTGCTCCAGGGCGCGATGAAGATGATCGGCGATGAGGGCGCGGGCGTGATCGTGGTGATCAACCGTCCGATGCCGAATGCCCTTTCGAACGCCCTCAACAGGCGTTCCGGCAAGGGATCGGTCGAGGATATGGAGCAATTGCGCGATTACGGCGTCGGGGCGCAGATATTGTCGGCTCTCGGCGTGCACGAAATGATCCTCCTTACCAATACGCACCACACGCCGGTCGCGCTGGGCGGCTACGGCCTTCGCATCGTCGGCGAGCGGCCGATCACGGCGGAGAGCTGAAAAATGGCCCGGATCCTTATCGTCGAAGCCCGCTTCTACGATCACCTCAACGACCTGCTGATCGAGGGCGCCCGCGCCACGATCGAAGAAGGAGGGCATAGCCACGAGACGATCACCGTACCCGGCGCGCTTGAAGTGCCTGCCGCCATCGCGCTTGCCGCCGATTGCGGCCGTTATGATGCCTTCGTTGCCCTTGGGGTCGTGATCCGGGGCGAGACTTATCATTTCGAAATCGTGTCGAACGAAAGCGCCCGCGGCATCATGGCGCTTACACTCGATGGTCTCGCCATCGGCAACGGCATCCTCACCGTAGAAGATGAGGCTCAAGCGCTGACCCGCGCGAGGCCTGACGAGAAGAACAAGGGCGGCGAAGCAGCCAAGGCGGCGCTGGCAATGCTGGCGCTCCGTCCGCTCTTCTCCAGCTAGTTCGAGTGCCGCTCCGCTTCGCGCCTGGCGGGCGCTACGCCTTTGCGGCGCTTGCCGTGGCCAATATTTTCCTTGCGTTGGGGCCCTGGCTGGTCCGCATCGCCGACGTCGGCCCGGTGGCCTCGGCCTTTTGGCGGCTTTCGCTCGCGATCCCGTTATTGCTGCTGCTGGCGCGTTTTGCGACCCCGGGATCGTTCCGGCCGGGGCGCGGCTTCGGCATCATGATCATCGCCGGCGGCGGCTTCTTTGCCGCCGATCTTGCCGCGTGGCATTATGGCATCTCGCTCACGAAGCTCGCCAATGCGAGCCTGTTCGGCAATGCCTCGAGCCTGCTCTTCCCGATTTACGGGTTCATCGTCGCCCGAATGCTGCCGGGGAAGGTGCAGGCTTTGGCTCTCCTGCTTGCCGGTGCGGGCGCCGTGCTCCTGCTGGGGAGCAGCTACGAACTCTCCGCTCGCCACCTCCGCGGTGATTTGTTCGCGATCCTCGCCGGCATTTTCTACGCGGCGTATCTGATCGTGATCGACCGCGCCCGGCAAAGGCTAAGGCCGCTGCCGGTATTGGCGCTTGCGACAACGGCCGGTGCCGGACCGCTTCTGCTCTTCTCGCTGCTGCTCGGCGAGAAGATCCTGCCGTCGGACTGGACGCCGCTAGTCCTTCTGTCGCTGGGAAGTCAGGTGATCGGGCAGGGGCTGCTCGTCTACGCCGTCGGCCATTTGAGCCCGCTGGTCGTCGGCGTGAGCCTGCTGACGCAGCCCGCCGTGACGGCGATCGTGGGCTGGTTCGTCTATGACGAGCGGCTGAGCCTCACCGATGCGATGGGAGCCTTTCTGATCTGTGCCGCCCTGGTCCTGATTCGGCTGCCGGAGCGGGTTGCAACGGGCGGTGCGGAGCCACATCTTGGGAAGGATCGGAGCGCGCGATGATCGAATCCAATGAGATGACGCTCGACGAGCTTCGCGCCGCCTTGGCGCCGCTCATTCCGGCCAATGCCGTGTTCGACGGATGGAGCGACAAGGCGCTTGCCATGGCTGCCTCCGAATTGGGCGTGCCGGAGAGCCGCGCCCGGCTCGCTTTCCCCGACGGCGCTTTCCAGATGATCGATGCCTGGTTCGACGCCATCGACATCGCGATGGCGCAAGCCTATCCACTGGAGCGGATCGCCCAGATGAAGATACGGGAGCGGATTCGGGGCCTGGTTCTGTATCGGATCGAAGTGATCAATCCCCACAAGGAAGCGCTTCGCCGGGCGCTGGCCATTCTGGCCCAGCCGCAAAATGCCATGGGTGCGGCTCGGCTCGCCTGGCGCGCCGCCGACCGGATGTGGCGCATTGCCGGCGACCGTGCGACCGATTCCAACCATTATTCGAAGCGGGGCATCCTTTCGGCGCTCTACATGGCGACCATGCTCGTCTATCTCGATGACGAGAGCGAGACGCTGACGACGACCCGTGGTTTCCTGGACCGGCGCATCAACGACGTCATGGGCTTCGAGAAACTGAAGGCGAGCTGGCGCAACAGCCGCTCGCGTGTTCCCAGCCTCAGTCGTTTTCTGGGGAGACTGCGCTACCCGGCCGTGTAGTCCGGCGCTATTGATAATCAGTCGCAATATGCTATCGGAGCCTCATGCTCCGCTTCATCCTCTTGCTGCTTATCGTCCTTGCCGCGGCTTGGGGCGCCCCCGCTCGCACGGCCGACAGCGGCGTGCAGACCACGTGGCGGCTGCTCGATTATATTGCTGTCGACTATTCCGGCGCCGTCTCCGCAGGACGCATCGTCAACCAGTTCGAATATGACGAGATGCTTGAATTCTCGAAGTCGGTCGCGGCCCGGATCGATACCCTCCCGGCATCCCCCGCCAAGCCTCAGCTGGCGCAGCGCGCACGGGAATTGCAGCAGGTCATTCGAGCTAAGGCGGCGCCGGCAACGGTTGCCGGGCTTGCACGGGGCTTGGCGAGCGACCTTCTCGAGGCTCATCCCGTCCCGCTCGCGCCCAAGCAAGCGCCCGATGCGGCGCGCGGAGCGGCGCTCTACGCGCAGGCTTGCGCCTCCTGTCACGGCCTCAACGGCGAAGGGGCCACGGGCGCCTTCGCCAAGCTGGATCCGCCTCCGATCGCCTTTGCCGATGCCGAGCGCGCGCGGGAACGAAGCATATTCGGCCTCTATCAGGTGATTACCCAAGGGCTCGAGGGCACGGCGATGCAGAGCTTTGCTTCGCTTCCGGATGAGGATCGCTGGGCGTTGGCCTTCCATTCGGGCGGGTTGGCGTTCGGCGATACAGCCGCGGGTGAACGGATCTGGAAGGAGGATGCAAGCATCCGCCGCCGCATCCCGGACATGGCCGCGCTCGCCGCTCTCACGCCGGCCGCACTGGGGCGGGAGATCGGCCAGCGCGAAGCCGACGCCGTGATCGCCTATTTACGCGCCAATCCATCAGCCGTCGGCGGCGCTGCCAAGGAATCCGGATCTCTGCAATTTGTCCGGGACAGCCTCCAGAAGAGCGTCGCTGCTTATGCGTCGGGCGACGCGAAGGCGGCGGAAGAGCTTGCGCTCGCCGCTTACCTCGAGGGTTTCGAGCCACTGGAGGCGGTGCTTTCGACCCGCGACGGAGGTCTGATGACTCGGGTGGAGCGGGCCATGAGCGAGTTCCGATCCGCCATATCGGCCGGCGAGAGCGAACCGGCGCTTCGGGAGCGGCTCGCGGCGATGCAGCCGCTGCTCGACGAAGCCGAGGCCGCGCTTGCGCCTGAAGCGGCGACAAACCTGTCGACCTTCCTCGGCGCCTTTACCATCCTGCTCCGGGAGGGGCTCGAGGCATTGCTGGTGGTGATCGCAATGATCGCCTTCCTCAAGAAGGCGGAGCGGCCGGAGGTTCTGCCCTATGTTCACGGCGGCTGGGCCGCGGCCCTGGTGGCAGGCGCCGCGACCTGGGGAGTGGCGACCTATATGGTCGGCATCAGCGGGGCGGACCGCGAACTTACCGAAGGCTTCGGCGCGCTCTTGGCGGCAATGGTTTTGGTCTCCGTCGGCATTTGGATGCACGGCAAGAGCCAGGCTGAAATATGGCGCCGCTACATCGAGGAAAAGATGGGCAAGGCGCTGTCGCGCGGATCGGCCTGGTTCCTATTCGGCCTTGCCTTTGTGGTCGTCTACCGGGAGGTTTTCGAGACGATCCTGTTTTACGCGGCGCTGTGGACGCCCGCCAATGGCGGCACGATCCTTGGCGGCGCGTTGGCGGCAGTGCTTCTGCTCGCTTTGATCGCTTGGGCCATGCTCCGCTACAGCCGGACGCTGCCGATCACGGATTTCTTCCGATATAGCGCGATCCTGATCGCCATCCTCGCGGTGGTGCTTGCCGGCAAGGGTGTGGGGGCGTTGCAGGAGGCTGGGCTGGTTCCGCTGACGCTTCTGCCCGGCGTGCTGCGTATCGACCTGCTGGGTGTCGTTCCGACGGCCGAGGCGGTAGGCGCGCAGATCGCGACGCTCGTCGCCATCCTCTGCGGCTTCCGTGCCAGCAGCCGGAGGACCCGGCGCCTGTCAGTGGCGCCGCTGGCCGCCGAATAGGCGCTTCAATGCTTGGCTTGCCGGCCCCATCGGCTTAGGTGGACCTCGGTAAACAAGCGGAGAGTCTGATGGCGGGGAGTGTCAACAAGGTCATTCTGGTCGGAAACCTGGGCGACGATCCGGAAAGCCGCTCGATGGGCAGCGGCGGCGAAGTGGTGAACCTCCGCGTCGCGACGTCCGAAAACTGGAAGGACCGCGACGGCAATCGCCAGGAACGCACCGAATGGCACCGCGTCGTCATCTTCAACGAAAATCTGGGCAAGGTCGCCAAGTCCTATCTCCGCAAGGGGAGCAAGGTCTATCTCGAGGGACAGCTGCAGACCCGCAAATGGCAGGATAATTCCGGTCAGGACCGCTATTCCACCGAGATCGTGCTGCAGCGTTTCCGGGGCGAACTCGTCCTGCTCGACAGCCGGGGGGGCGGCGGTGGCGGAAGCCAGAGCAGCGACGATTATGGCGACAGCTTCGGGGGCAGCGCCAGCGGCGGCGGCGGCTTCGGTGGTGGTTCACGCCAGCAGTCGCGCCCTGCCCCGGCCTTCGACAGCGACTTGGACGACGACGTTCCTTTCTGACGAGCCCCTGTGGCGACGGCGCGTGGCGCCGAGCGGCTATTTCCCAAGCTTGTCCTTCAGGGCCGCGAGAGCGGCGAAGGGGCTGGATTCCGCCCGCTGCTCTTCCTCGCTTTTGACGCCTGCTTCCCGCAAGGCTGTCTCCGCTTCGGATGAACGCGGATAAGGGTCAAGGCTCAATGACAGGATCTCGGCCACGGCTTCGCCGACGTCGACGGCGGCTCCGTCATAGAAGATCACGTCGAGCTCGCCTTCGCTAAGCTCGATCTCTTCTTCCTCGCTGACCCCTTCGGGATGGGGGCGGAACAGGATAGTGAATTCTTCCTCCACCTCCGCTGGCACCGGTACATCGGTGGCAACGCAGCTCTGGATCACGGAAGCGGTCAGCGTTCCCTGGACGCGCACTTCCTCGCCGCTCCGGGTCAACGACGCTTCCGCGCTCATCCGCTTGATCCTGACGAGCCCAAAGCGCTTCGCCAGCGCCGCCCGCTCTGCTTCGTCGGCATTGATGTTGAATGGCCGCGGAGCGTTCGAAAGGGTGTCGACCCGGATGGGGCGGCTGAATTCGGGTCGCGCCGTCATGGACGGGGGAGCCTCCCTTCGAGGATGCTATCGAGCGGTGCTGCCTCCAGCGAGCGGTGGAAGTTCTGGAGCCGGCCGCAGACGAATGCCACGGCGCCTGGCGAAGGTGGCGCGTCATGGAAGATGTTTCGGCCGACCGCGGCCCGGAAATCCGCATCCTCGTCGATCGCCGCACGGAAGGCGCTGAGCCGGCCGCCAAGCGCGCCCACCATCTTGCCCACATGCTTTCCAACCATGAGGTCGCCGATGCCGATCTGGCGCACCGTCCCTTCCATGTCGTCGATGAAAAGCTCGGTCAGCAATACGCTGGCGGTGCGCGTCCGCTCCTGGTCCTGCTCCATTCTTATGAGGACCAGCGCAAGCAGCGCCGAGAGGATGTCGAAGCGGCCGTCGATCGTGTCCGGTACCTGGCCGTTGAGGTACCAGGCGGGATCGCGCCCGGCGTTCACCACAGCATCATAAAGCGGGCGGTAAGCTTCGCGCTCCCGCCTACCACCGAAGATCCGCGTCAGGAAAGACACTTGAATTCCTTGTTGAAGCCGCTGGCGCGGACTTGCGCCCCCGGGTCGATCCTGCATATTGGGGTGCAGGGGCCCAGGCCGCAAGGCACGCCGGGGCGAGGTGGTGCTCCGGCAGTTTTCAGGAGATTTGGAACATGATCCTCCGGCTAAGACGCGGTGCCCTTTTGGCAGCGACGATCGGCACGGCGATAGCGGCGAGCGGCTGCACGCGCGTCCGCGACCATCAAGGGCATATTCTGGACGAGGCGCTGGTCACCTCGGTTCAGCCGGGTGTGGACAATCAGGAATCCGTTTCCGCGACGCTTGGCAGGCCCACCTTTGTCGGACAATTCGATCAGCGCGACTGGTATTATGTGTCGCGCAACACGCGCCAGTTCGCGTTTTCGACGCCGCGGCCGTCCGAGCAGACGGTGCTTCATGTCCGTTTCGACGAGACCGGCAAGGTGGTGTCGGTGCAGCGGACGGGCTTGGAGCAAGTCGCGTCGATCTCGCCCATGGGCGACAAGACCCCGACGCTTGGCCGCAATCGCAGCTTCTTTGAAGAGCTGTTCGGTGGCATCGGCCAGGTCGGCTCTTCCGGCGCCGCTCCCCAGACGGCGGATAACCCGCGCTAACCAGCGATCCCGCCGGCGGCGAGCACCGCCAGCGTCACCAGGTCGGAGGCCGTCGCGGTCATCGCCGCGACCTGCACCGGCCTTGACATGCCGACCAGCATTGGACCGATCACGGCGTCGCCGCCAAGCTCGCGGAGCAGCTTGGCGGACAGGTTCGCGGACTGCAGGCCGGGCATGATCAGCACGTTGGCGGGTCCCGAAAGGCGGCTGAACGGATAGATGCGCTGCATGGCCGGGTTGAGCGCCACGTCCGGCGCCATTTCGCCTTCATATTCGAAATCGACCTGTTGCTGGTCGAGCAGCTTCACGGCGCCGCGCATATGGTCGAGGTATGATCCTTCGGGGTTGCCGAAGGTGGAATAGGACAGGAATGCGACCCGCGGCTCGTGACCCATGCGGCGCGCGACGGCGGCAGTGTGGGTGGCGATGTCGACCAATTGCTCGGAGGTCGGCCGCTCCGTCACCGTCGTATCCGCCATGAAGATGGTGTGGCTGCGGCCAACCAGAACGTGGATGCCGAACGGCGTCACGCCTTCGGCCGGATCGATGACGCGGCGAACGTTGCGGATCGTCTGGGCATAGGGGCGGGTGATGCCGGTGATCATCACGTCCGCCTCGCCCATCGCGAGCAGGAGCGAGGCGAACACGTTCCGGTCCTGGTTGACGAGCCGCTCCACCTCGCGCTTCAGGTAACCGCGGCGCTGCATTCGTTTGTACAGCATCTCGACCATCTGCGGGACGAGCGTCGAGCGGCGGCTGTTGTGGAGCTCGAACGATTCCGGATTATCCACGCCGAGCGCGCGCAGCCGGTCCGGCACGTCCTCCCGCCCGACGAGCACGGGGATGCCGTAGCCGCCGTCGCGGAACGCGATCGCCGCCCGCAGCACGGTATCTTCCTCACCTTCGGCGAACAAAACCCGCTTGGGATTGGCGCGGGCGGATTCGTAGGCGAGCGTCAGCACCGAAGTGGTCGGATTGAGCCGGGAGCGCAGCTCCGTGCGATAGGCTTCCATGCTTTCGATGGGGCGCTGTGCGACGCCGGTATCCATGGCCGCCTGTGCCACCGCGGCCGGAACCACCTCCATCAGCCGCGGATCGAACGGTGCGGGAATGATGTAGTCGGCCCCGAAGCTGTGCGACCGGCCGCCATAGGCCGCTGCGACTTCTTCCGGCACCTGCTGGCGCGCCAGCGCGGCGAGCGCCTGGGCGGCAGCGATCTTCATGGCGTCGTTGATCCGCGTTGCCCGCACGTCGAGCGCACCGCGAAAAATGAAGGGAAAGCCGAGGACGTTGTTGACCTGGTTCGGATAATCGGACCGGCCGGTGGCGATAATCGCGTCCGGCCGAGCCGCCTTGGCCACCGGCGGCGAAATTTCCGGATCCGGATTGGCCATGGCGAAGATGATCGGCGCCTTCGCCATTTCCAGGACCATTTCCGGCTTCAGCGCGCCCGCGGCGGAAAGCCCGAGGAAGATGTCGGAGCCGACGAGGGCCTCGTGCAGGGTGCGGCGATCGGTGTTCACCGCATGAGCGGACTTCCACTGATCGAGATCCCCGCGCCCTTCGAAGATGACGCCGGTGCGATCGCACATCAGCACATGATCGTGCGGCACGCCCATCGACTTGATGAGCTCCGTACAGGCGATCGCGGCCGCGCCTGCCCCGTTCACGACGACGCGCACGTCGCGAAGTTCCCGGCCCGTCAGGTAGCAGGCGTTGATGAGCCCGGCTGCAGTGATGATCGCGGTGCCGTGCTGGTCGTCATGGAATACCGGGATCTTCATCCGGTCGCGCAGGGTCTGCTCGATGATGAAGCAGGCCGGAGCGGCGATATCCTCCAAATTGATGCCGCCGAAGCTCGGCTCCATGAGGGCGACCGCGTTGATGAACGCGTCCACATCCTCGGTATCGAGCTCCAGATCGATCGAATCGACGTCCGCGAAACGCTTGAAGAGCACCGCCTTGCCTTCCATCACGGGCTTGGAGGCGGCAGCGCCGAGATTGCCGAGCCCGAGTATGGCCGTGCCGTTGGAGATGACGGCGACGAGATTGCCTTTGGCGGTATAGTCATAAGCGGTGGCGGGATCCGCCGCGATCGCCCGGACCGGAACGGCGACTCCCGGCGAATAAGCAAGGCTGAGGTCCCGCTGCGTCGCCATTGGCTTCGACGCGATGATCTCGATCTTGCCAGGACGCCCCATCGCGTGGAATTCGAGAGCTTCCGCTTCCGAAAATTTGACGTTGCTGCCCTCGCTCACATTCTCTCTCCCAGTGTTGGTGCTGCCCTAGGCTGGCTTGCGCAACGGCCGCAAGAGAAGGCGGTTTCCCGCTTCTTCCCGACCCTCTATCGATAGCGCGTGGCAACCCGGATCAAAGAAAGCGGCGGGGCGGCAGCGCTCACTCCGATGATGGCGCAATATCTGTCGCTGAAGGCGGAGGTCGTCGATTGCCTGCTTTTCTACCGTATGGGGGACTTTTTCGAGCTTTTCTTCGAGGATGCCAAGGTTGCGGCCGCTTGCCTCGACATCGCTCTTACCGCGCGGGGCGAGCATGACGGCGAGCCGATCCCGATGTGCGGCGTGCCCATTCATGCGGCCGAGGCTTATCTCGCGCGGCTGATCAAAGCCGGGCACCGCGTCGCGATCGCGGAGCAGACGGAAAGTCCGGCAGAAGCCAGGAAGCGCGGTTCCAAATCCGTGGTGAGCCGCGCGATCGTGCGGGTGGTGACGGCGGGCACGCTGACGGAAGAGGCGCTGCTCGATTCGCGCGCGGCGAACTGGCTGGCGGCGGTCGCGAAGGTGGGAGAGTGTTTCGGCATCGCCGCCGCCGACATTTCGACCGGACGGCTGGAGCTGTGCACTACCGCTGCCGGCGCGCTGGGCGCGGAGCTTGCCCGGCTCGGTCCGGCTGAGATCGTTTCGCCGGAGGCACTGGATGGGTTTGCGGTGCAGAACCGCCGCACCGGGTTCGACAGCATCCTTGGCGAGCGGCGGCTGAAGGAGCGGTTCGAAGTCGCCACGCTTGATGGCTTCGGCCGGTTCGACCGCGCTGCCCTGGCCGCTGCTGGAGGCCTCCTCTGCTACCTGGATGAAGTCGCGCGGGAATCGCTGCCGTTCCTTCAGCCGCCGGTCGGCCGCTCTTCCGATGCGCACATGATGATCGACGCGGCAACGCGGGAAAGCCTGGAAATCAGTGTCTCCCAAAGCGGCACTCGGGCGGGCAGCCTGCTGGCGGCCGTCGATCGGACGGTAACGGGCGCCGGCGCGCGGCTGCTCGCGGCCGACATCGGCGCACCGCTCCTCCATCGGCGCGATGTCGAGGCCCGGCTCGACCTCGTCGGCTTGTTCGAACGCGACGCGGTCGCCCGCGAGTCGCTGCGGCGGCAGCTCAAGGCCCTGCCCGACATCGGCCGCGCGATCGGCCGGCTCGCGGCCGGGCGGGGGAGTCCCCGGGACCTCGGCCAGCTCCGCGACGGCCTCGAGGAGGCGAGACGGCTGCACGATCGTCTCGCTGCGCTGCCGGAAGTGCCGGACTTGCTGGCCCAGCTTCTTCCCCGGCTCGTCGGGCATGGGGCGCTGGTCGATCTGCTCGCGCGCGCGCTCGTGCCCTCGCCGCCCGTCGATGCGTCGCAGGGCAATTATATCGCCGAAGGCTATGATGCGGCGCTGGACGAACTGCGTTCGAGCGGCGGCGAGGGGCGGCGGGCGATCGCCGCGCTGGAAGCGCGATACCGGCAGCAGACGGGGATCGCCTCTCTCAAAATTCGGCACAATGGTGTCCTCGGCTACCATATCGAGGTGCCGGCAAGGAATGCGGACAAGCTGATGGCGGCGGATTCGGGCTTCACGCACCGCCAGACGCTGGCCGGCGTCGTCCGCTTCAACGCAGCCGACCTCCACGAGCATGCCGTGCGGGTGGGCCAGGCAGGCGCTCATGCGCTCGCGGCCGAGGCGGCGCACCTCGAAGAGCTGACGAACGAAGCCTTGAAGCGGGCCAACGCCATCGCCGCTGCCGCCGATTCACTGGCCCGGCTCGACGTTGCCGCCGGGCTGGCGGAGCGGGCCGCGGAAGGGGGATGGTCGAGACCTACCCTGGTCGATCACAGCTGCTTCGAAGTCGAAGGCGGCCGGCATCCCGTCGTGGAAGAAGCGGTGCGAGCAAGCGGCGGCCGCTTCGTCGCCAACGATTGCCGCTTGTCGGAGGATAATCGGCTGTGGCTCGTCACCGGGCCGAACATGGGCGGCAAATCGACATTCCTTCGCCAGAACGCGCTGATCGCCTTGCTTGCGCAGGCGGGCTCTTATGTCCCCGCCTCGCGCGCCGTGCTCGGCATCGTCGACCGCTTGTTCAGCCGCGTTGGCGCCTCCGACAATCTCGCCCGCGGCCGCTCCACCTTCATGGTCGAAATGGTCGAGACGGCCGCCATCCTGGCCCAGGCCTCACCCCGCAGCTTCGTGATTCTCGATGAGGTCGGGCGCGGCACTTCCACCTATGACGGCCTTGCGATCGCGTGGGCCGTGGTGGAGGCGATCCATGACCGCAACCGCTGCCGCTGCCTTTTCGCGACGCATTATCATGAGCTCACCCGCCTGGCCGAGCGCCTGGAGGCGCTTTCGCTGCACCATGTCCGTGCGCGCGAGTGGAAAGGCGAGCTCGTCCTTCTCCACGAGCTTGCCAAAGGACCGGCGGATCGAAGCTACGGCCTTGCCGTCGCCAAACTTGCCGGGCTTCCGCCGCCGGTTCTTGCCCGCGCGAAGTCGGTGCTGGCGAAACTCGAGGAGGGGCGGGCCGCGACCGGCGGGATCGCCGCCGGCCTCGACGATCTGCCGCTATTCGCGGCCGCCCGCGACGTCGCCGAGCCGGCGCCCGACCCGCTCCAGTCGGCTTTGGCCGAGATCGACGCCGATGCCCTCAGCCCGCGCCAGGCCCTTGACCTTATCTATCAGCTCAAGCGGCTGGCGGCGGAGCAGGGGATTGCCTAAGTCCAGATAATGCCGCCCCGCCTCGACCAAGTTCCCCACCGCCGTGCGATCGTTGATCGCCGGGCGCTGAGCGATCGGCTGGCCGCCTTGGCGCGGGAGCCGGGCGATGCGAGGCTCGGCGCCACTTCCATCCTCAAGCAGGCCCTGGCGGACGGGCGGGCGGAGATTGCCCGGCGCCTGGAGGAGAGGCCTTATGCCGGCACCGAGACAGCGGCCGCCTACGCATTCCTGACCGACCAAATCCTCCGCCTCGCTTATGATTTCACGGTCACGCAGCTCTATCCGCTCGGCAACCCCACCGCTTCGGAACGGCTGCTGCTGATGGCTGTCGGCGGTTACGGCCGAGGCGAGATGGCGCTCCATTCGGACGTCGACATCGCCTTTGTCACGCCTTGGAAGCCGACCGCCTGGACCGAGCAGGTCATCGAAACCATGCTCTACATGCTGTGGGATCTCGGGCTGAAAGTCGGCCAATCCACGCGCTCGGTCGACGAGATGATCCGCCTCGCGGCCACCGATCACACGATCCGCACTGCCATTCTCGAATCGCGTTACATCTGGGGCGACGAGCTTTTGTGCGACGAGGCGCACGCGCGTTTCTGGAAGGATGTCGTCGCGGGCAATGCCCAGAAGTTCGTCACGGAGAAGTTGGAAGAGCGCAATGCGCGCCACCACCGGATGGGCGACAGCCGCTACGTCGTGGAACCGAACCTCAAGGAGGGCAAAGGCGGCCTTCGCGATCTCCATACGCTCTTCTGGATCGGCAAATATGTCTACCAGGTACGCTCGGTGCCTGAGCTGGTGGACAAGGGCCTGCTGTCGCAAGACGAGCTTCGCCAGTTCCAGAAAGCCGAGCGTTTCTTATGGGCGGTGCGCTGTCACCTGCACCTGATCGCGGGCCGCGGCGAGGAGCGCCTCACCTTCGACTATCAGCGCGAGATTGCCGCGCGGATGCATTATGCGGACCGTCCCGGCAAGCTGCCGGTGGAACGCTTCATGCAGCATTATTTCCTGCATGCGAAAACCGTGGGCGACCTCACCGGCGTCTTCCTCGCCCACATCGACGAGAAATTCGCCCGTGCCGGCCGCCGGTTCGGGCTTCCGGCGCTGCGGCGCCGGCCGAGCAAGCTGGAAGGCTTTGTTCTCGATCGCGGACGGCTTGCGCTTCCGTACGAGACCTTCTTCGCCGACGACCCGGTCCGGCTGCTCCAGATCTACGCGCTTGCCGCCAAGAACAAGCTCGAGATCCACCCGCTGGCCATGCGCGCCGCGAGCCGCGACGCCAGGCTCATCGACAATAAGATCCGCATCGATCCGCGGGCCAATGCCTTTTTCCTCGACGTCCTCGCCAGCCCGGAGGATCCGGAAACGGTGCTTCGTTGGATGAACGAGGCCGGCGTGTTCGGCCGCTTCGTTCCCGATTTCGGCCGTGTCGTCGCGCAAATGCAGTTCGACATGTACCACCATTATACGGTGGACGAGCATTCGATCCGCGCCATCGGGCTCCTGTCTCGGATCGAGCGGGGCGAGCTCAAGGAAGATCATCCCGTTTCCACCGCCGTCGTGAAGCGGATTGCCTCGCGCCGCGTGCTGTACGTCGCCGTTTTGCTCCACGACATCGCCAAGGGGCGGGGCGGAGACCATAGCGTCATCGGGGCGGAGGTGGCGCGGGAGCTTTGCCCCCGCTTCGGCCTGGACGACGCGGAAACCGAGGCAGTCGCCTGGCTGGTGCGATGGCATCTTCTCATGTCGGCCACGGCCTTCAAGCGCGACCTCGCCGATCCGCAGACCATTGCCGATTTCGTCGCCCGGGTGAAAAGCATCGAGCGTCTCCGGCTGCTGCTCTTGCTCACGGTCGTCGACATCCGAGCGGTAGGACCGGGCGTTTGGAACAGCTGGAAGCGGCAGCTGCTCGGCTCGCTCTTCGAAGCGGCGGAGGAGATGCTCCTCCTCGGCCACAAGCAAAAGGGACGGCGCGAGCGGGTGGAGGCGATCCAGGCGGATCTCTCCGGGCGGCTAGGCTGGGACCAGAGCCGCTTCGCCCGCCTCGCCTGGCGGATGCCCGACGCCTATTGGCTGTCGGAGCCACTCGACGTGCTGGAGCGGAACGCCGCCTTCATCGAAGCCGCGGATCGGTCGCCGGCGCAGACCAAGCCGCTATCGCTCACCGTCCAGAAAGAGCGAGGGGCGACCTTGCTCACCGTTTATGCCAAGGATCAGCCGGGCCTCTTCTACCGGCTCGCGGCGGCGATCAGCTTTGCCGGCGGCAACATCATCGACGCGCGTATCCATACGTCGACCGACGGCATGGCACTCGACAATTTTCTGGTCCAGGACCTGAGCGGCGCGCCTTTTGCGGATCCGCACCAGCTGGATCGGCTTGAAAAGGCGGTGCTCGGCGCACTGGGCGGGCAGGAGCCGCTCACCGCCAGGCTGGAGGACAAGGCGCTGCCGCTGCCGCGCGCCGAAGCGTTCACCATCCGCCCGGCCGTCTTCATCGATAACCAGGCTTCGAGCCGCTACACGGTCATCGAAGTGAATGCCCGCGATCGTGCCGCCCTGCTGAGCGCGTTGGGCGAAGCGCTCTTCCAGTCGCGGCTTACCATCCATTCCGCCCATATCGCCACCTACGGCGAGCGGGCGGTGGACGTCTTCTATTTGACCGATCGGGACGGCACCAAGATCGAGAGCCCTACACGGTTGAGGTCGGTTCAGTCGCGCCTGTTGAAGGCGGCGGGCGATCCGCGCGCCGCCAAGCTCAAGGCAGCCTGAAAGGCCCCCGCGCTTATCTCCGGCGGGGCCAATCCGTGTCATCTTAGGACCGTCACCCGCGACGTCCGGGAACGGGCCGATGCGTTACGGGAAGCGGCTCAGAAGCGGGTCCTAACCGTGACGCCGTAGGTCCGCGGTTCCGCCAGGAACGCGCCGAACAGCTGCGTTGCCTGGGTCCCGAACCGCTGCGTCTGGGCATAAGAGGTGTTGGAGCCCTGCAGGGTCGCGTTGAACGCCACCTGCTTGTAGTTCACATTGAACAGGTTCTGGGTCCAAAGCTCGACGCTCCATCGGCGGTCGTCGGCGCCGATGCCGGCCCTGGCGTTCACCACCATGACGCCGTTTTCGGCTTTTTCCGGGAACAGGTCGGAGCCGGTGTTGAACTCCGACTGATAGCGGAAGTCCGAATAAAGCAGGCCGCGCAGATTGCCGACGGTGGGCGTCCACGTCGCCGAGCCGGTCACGACATATTCCGGAGCGTTGGACAGCTGCTGGCCCGGCAGCAGGAACAGCGCGGGAATCAGCGAGTTGCCGTTGGCGGGCTGGTAGAAATCCGGGGTGCCCGCCAGATCCTTATAATATTCGGTTTTGGCGAGCGTAAAGCCGGCTGCGACGGTGAAGTTGCGCGCTGGATACATGAAGGCTTCCACCTCGATGCCCTTGGACGTGACGCCGGCCCGGGTGTTCTGGCAGATGCTGTTGCCGAACGTGATGTCCTCGTCAGTGGCGCCGAGATCGTCCTTGCAGCCTCGCACGTCCGTGACGAAGAAGTTGGTGCCGTTGAACGTGTTCAACTGGAACGTCTTGAACATCTGGTAGAAGGCAGCGACGTTGACGTCGATTTGGCGACCGTCGAATTTGGCGCCGACTTCGAAGGCATCAACCTTTTCAGGATCGAATTTCAGAACATCGAGGTTGGTCGTGCTTGCCAGCGTCACCGGGCTGAACAGAGCCGCGCGATCAAGGTTGAAGCCGCCCGCCTTGTAGCCGCGCGAGAAGCTCGCATAGGTAAGGAGGTCCGGCGTCACTTTGTAGCTGAGCACCGCCGTGCCCGACCATTCGCTTTCTTTCTTGCGGCTCTCGAAGTCGCCATTCACATTGTTGATGACGCAGGCGAGCGGCGCCAGCGGCGCGAGGACGCTGTTCGCAAGCCCCGCCGCAACGCCGGCGACCGCCGGGTTGAGCGCGGCCGGAAGCCCGGGAACGACGGAGGGTCCGCCAGGGGTCGCCGCCGCTGCCGCCAAGGCGCGCAGCGCGTTGATGTTGGTAACATAGGCGCCGCAATTGGACGTGCTGTTGAGATCCGCCTCCAGCCGCTTGCGTTCGTTGGTGTAACGCACGCCGAGCGTCAGCGACAATTGGTCGGTGATGTTGAAGATGTTGTGCGTGAAGAGTGCGAAGTTGCGGCTCTTCTGCTCGAAACGGTCATCGATGCCGCCGCCGCTGAGCGGCGTGTTGGCGACACGGCTTGCAATGGCGGCCGCAATGGCAGGCCGGACGGCGGCGGGAACCGTCGGAATTCCGGCGAGCGTCGCGGTCGCGAAGACATTGGCGAAGGCGTTCAGATTCTGGAAGCCGAGTTGCCGGAAAGCGCCGGCAAGGGCAGGGTTCACGCCTTGGAAGAGCAATTGAACACGGCCAGCCGCGAACTGGTTATAGTCCGCGCCATATTCGATATTGTCACCGGTCTTCAGCGTTTCATTGGCATAATAGCCGCCGACCAGCCAGTCGAGCTTGCCATCGAAGGCGGAGCCCTGCAGCCTGATTTCTTCCGTGAAGGTCCTGAACTTGTTGTAGAAACCGCCGTCGCCGGCGCGAGCCACGATGTCGAGATTGTTGAAGTCGGCATCCAGGCCGCGCTGCAGGTCGTAATGGCGATAGGCGGTAATGGACGTGAGGGTGGCCGCGCCCAGATCGTAATTGATTTCGCCCGACAGGCCCCAGTCCTTGACGTCGGAACGGAAGTCGCGTCCCGGCGTGATCGCAACCCGCCGCGCAAAGGTGTCGTCGAGCACCTGTCCCTGCCCCGCGCCGGGAACGGCCGAGGTCGTGCCGCGGATGAGGGCGGCGATCGAGGACGGGCTGAAGACCAGGCTGCCGTTGGCGGCACGAGAGACGTCCTGCACCGGAAGATAGGTCGCTGCGCAGCATTCCTCGTCGCGCTTGGTATAATCGCCGATGAGAAGCACCGACAGGTCTGCGTTCGGCTCGAACAGCAGCTTGCCGCGCACGAGGTACCGGTCGCGATCGTTGAAGTCGCGATCGGACACCACGTCCTTCAAGAACCCGTCACGCTTCAGGTACACGCCGTCGATGCGGGCCGCGACCGTCTCGCCGATCGGCGCGTTGAAGCCGGCGCCGATGCGCATGAAATCATAATTGCCGTAGCTCGCCTCGGCATAGCCTTCAGTCTCGAAGCGCGGCCGGGCAGTGACGACGTTGATCAGGCCGGCCGAGGCGTTGCGCCCGAAGAGCGTGCCCTGCGGGCCGCGGAGAACCTCGACGCGTTCGACCGGGCCGAGCTCCGTGAGCCCCACGCCCGAGCGGCTGCGATACACACCGTCGATGAAGGTCGCGACCGAGCTTTCGAGGCCAGGATTGTCGCCGACCGTGCGGATGCCGCGAATACCGGCACCGCCCGCGCCCGCTTCGGAAGACGTCGAGGACACATAAAGGGAGGGCGTGACCTGGTTGAGCTGGCGAAGGTCGCTCGCGCCAGTATTCTGCAGCGTCTCCGCAGTGATCGCCGAAACCGCCACCGGGACATCGGAAAGCGGGCTGGCGCGGCGGGTGGCGGTGACAATGATCTCGCCCTGCTCGGGGCCGGAAGCCGTGCTGGCCGCCTGGTCGGCGGCCCCCGCGGCCTGATCCTCAGCGGAGACCTGCCCGGTCTGGCCACCGCCGGTCGCATTGGCGTGACCCGCTTCCTGAGCGAAGGCCGGCGCCGCCACGGTGATCATGCCAGCGGACAGCAGCCAGAACGACTTCCTCATATACCCCTCCCAAAGCAATTCTTCTTTGGGCTAGCGCTACTGAAAAGCCGCGACGGCTGCCAGCAGAAAACCGCAGTTTCCTGCCGTTCTCGCCGACTTCATTGCATTTGTGCAACAAACGAGTTGCAGATGGAAACGGATGTGCGCGCTTACCGCTACGGAAAGCTTACGTTTACGGAAGCGGCAGCCGGAAAGGCTATTTGGGTGCGAGCACCATCAGCATCTGCCGGCCTTCCATGCGCGGATGCTGCTCGACCTTGGCGGCCTCGTTCGTATCCGATTGCACGCGCTGGAGCAGTTGCATGCCAAGCTGGCCATGGGCGAGTTCGCGGCCGCGGAAGCGAAGCGTGACCTTCACCTTGTCGCCTTCGCCGAGGAACTTCTGGATCGACTTCATCTTGGTATCGTAATCATGATCGTCGATGTTCGGACGCATTTTGATCTCCTTGATCTCCTGCGTCTTCTGGTTCTTGCGGGCGAGGTTGGCCTTTTTCTGGGCCTCATATTTGAACTTGCCGATATCGAGGAATTTGGCCACCGGCGGATCGGCGTTGGGAGAAATTTCCACGAGATCGAGTCCCACTGCCGCTGCCTGCTCTATGGCTTCCCGGGTGAAAAGCACCCCGAGATTCTCACCATTTTCGTCGATCACCCGCACCTTGGGCACGGTGATGAATTCGTTGAAGCGGGGGCCGTTCATCGGCGGCGCCATCGGGCGCCGGGTCATAGGGGGACGTATAGCAATTTCTCCTGATAATCGATCTTTGGGGCCCACCTAGTGAATCGCCCGCCAAATTGAAAGGCGGGGCGATAGCAGAGCGTTGCTTTTCTGCCGCTCTGTTGCGGCGAGGCCGCGGCAAGAGGTCAATCACATCGATCAAGGTCGCAAATTTATCGACCAATTATCGATCAAGGGGACAGTCCTCGCCCGCCGGCAAGGATCAGCGCAGATCGGGCGGCGTCGCTTCCAGCCTCAGTCGCTCAACCAGCTGGTCGAGGCCGAGCACCTCCTGCCGCGCGTCGCTGCCAAGCGGCCGCAGCGCCACCGTCCGCTCCTCCGCCTCGCGCTTGCCGAGCACGAGCAGGTTCGGGACCTTGGCAAGGCTGTGCTCGCGTACCTTGTAATTGATCTTCTCGTTGCGAAGATCGGTTTCGACCCGGAGGCCGGCCTTGGTGAGCGTTGCCGCCACCTCCTGCGCATACGCATCGGCATCGGACACGATCGTCGCCGCCACTGCCTGGACAGGTGCCAGCCAGAGCGGAAACTTGCCGGCATGATGCTCGATCAGGATGCCCAGGAAGCGCTCGAACGTGCCCAAGATCGCGCGGTGGAGCATGAGCGGCGGATGCTTCTCGCCGTCCTCGCCGACATAGGCCGCTTCCAGCCGCGAAGGCATTTGCGGGTCGAGCTGCAGCGTCCCGCACTGCCAAGTCCGCCCGATCGCGTCCTTCAGGTGGAATTCGAGCTTCGGCCCGTAAAAGGCGCCTTCGCCGGGCAGCACTTCATAGCCGAGCCCGGTCGCGTTCAGCGCCGTTTCCAGATCGGCTTCGGCGCGGTCCCAGCTCTCCTCGGAGCCTACCCGTTGCTCGGGCCGCGTCGCCAGCTTCACCTGATAATCGGGAAAGCCGAGGTCGCGGTAGACGGTGTCGAGCAGCGCGCAAAAGGCCTTGGTTTCCTCCACCAATTGGTCCTGCGTGCAGAAGATGTGCGCGTCGTCCTGCGTGAACTGGCGCACGCGCATGATGCCGTGAAGCGCGCCATGCGGCTCGTTGCGGTGGCAGGTGCCGAACTCCGCCAGCCTCAGCGGCAGGTCGCGATAGGAGGTGATCCCCTGCTTGAAGACCTGCACATGGGCCGGGCAGTTCATCGGCTTCAGCGCCATCAAATCGCCCTTGCCCGAAAGCACCGGCTGACCTTCTTCCGTGCCGGGCACTTCGTCGGGCACCACGAACATATTTTCGCGAAACTTGCCCCAATGACCCGAAGCCACCCACAATTTGTTGTCGATGAGCTGCGGCGTCTTGATCTCCTGATAGCCTGCCGCGTCGAGCCGGCGCCGCATATAGGCTTCGAGCGCGCGCCACATCGCCCAGCCCTTGGGATGCCAGAAGACCGATCCCTGCGCCTCCTGCTGCAGATGGAAGAGGTCCATTTCCTGCCCGATCTTGCGATGATCGCGCCTGCCGGCCTCTTCGAGCCGCGTCAGGTGCGCGTCCAGCTGCTTCTTGTTGAGCCAGCCCGTTCCGTAGATGCGCGAAAGCATCGCATTCTTCTGGTCGCCGCGCCAATAAGCGCCGGAAACGCGAGTCAGCTTGAAGGCTTGCGGGTCGAGCTTGCCGGTGGAGGCGAGGTGCGGGCCGCGGCAGAGGTCGACCCAGTCGCCGGAGCGGTACATGGTGATCGTCTCTTCGGCGGGGAGCTCCATCACCCATTCCGCCTTGAAGGCCTCGCCCGTTCTTTCGAAAAACTCGCGAACCTGGTCGCGCGTCCAAACCTCGCGGACCAGCGGAGCGTCCTTGGCGATCACCCGGCGCATCTCCTCCTCGATGGCGGGGAGATCCTCCTCGGTGAACGGCCGGTCCTTGGGCGCGAAATCGTAGTAAAAGCCGTCTTCGGTGGCCGGACCGAAGGTGATCTGCGTTCCCGGGAACAGATTCTGCACCGCTTCGGCGAGCACATGCGCATAATCGTGCCGCACCAGTTCGAGGGCGTCGGCCTCGTCGCGCGCCGTGATGAGCGCGAGCTCGGCATCTTCTTCGAACGGCCGCTTGAGATCGCGCACCTCGCCATTGACCCGCGCCGCCAGTGCGGCCTTGGCCAGTCCCGGGCCGATCGCGGCCGCGACGTCCGCGGGCGTGGTGCCGGCCTCGACCTCGCGGATCGATCCATCCGGCAGCTTGATCGAAAACATCTCGGACATTGGCGAGCGGGCTCCAGGGGCTTGAGGCACTTCCGCCATAGATGGGGGTGTTCCACTGTCAAGAAAGGGACCGGCTTCGCCGGTTGGCAGGCCCAGCGGCCAGGACGTGCCGCTCGGCCGCGCGGGCAAGATGGTGACGGGCCGACGACGCCGTCGCCATGGTTGGACAGCATTGCCGTTCCGGCTATGCCGCGCTCCACGACCGATCGATCGGCCGTTTCCAAACGATCCTCGGGATTCCCGGATAGCCGAATGACGATCATCCAGCATTTCGAAGTGGGCCCCAACCTCCACCTGGCCTTCCGCTACCGCGCCGGCCGCGGGCCGACGATCGTCTTCCTGCCGGGCTATATGTCGGACATGGAAGGCGGCAAGGCGAGTGCGCTGGACGCCTGGGCGGAACGCCAGGGCCGGGCGATGCTTCGCTTCGACTATTCGGGCTGCGGCGCCAGCGGCGGCGCTTTCGAGGCGCAGACCCTGACCAACTGGCGCAATGATGTGCTCGCCATCCTGGAAGACGTCCTCCAGGAGCAGCCGGTGGTGCTGGTCGGCTCGTCCATGGGCGGATGGCTGATGCTGCTGGCGGCGCTGGCGCGGCCGGATCAGGTCAAGGGCCTGGTCGGCATCGCTGCGGCGCCGGATTTCACGGCCTGGGGGTTCAACGAGGATCAGAAGATGACGATCCTTCGCGGGGGGCGCCTGGTGGAGCCGTCCCCTTATGGCGAGCAGCCCTATGTCACTACCCGCGCCTTCTGGGAATCGGGCGAAATGCACCGGCTGCTGCACGCGCCGATCGCGATCGACTGCCCCGTCCGCCTGATCCACGGCCAGGCCGACACGGATGTGCCGTGGCTTTACTCGCTCGAGCTGATGAAGCTCGTCCGTTCAGCCGATGTGCAGGCGAGTTTCGTCAAGGACGGCGACCATCGCTTGTCCCGCGATCGGGACATCGCGCTCCTGATCGCAACGGTGAACGGATTGCTGGAGGCTTTGTGATTTCCATTCTGCTGGCGGCCGCCGCCGCGCAGGCCGTGTCGGCGGGAGACGCCGCGCGCTTCCAAAGCTGCACCGCGCTGGTGAAGGCCCAGCCGGAGAGCGGAGTTGCCAGCGCCAACGACTGGCTGGTCAAGGGCGGCGGCATCCTCGCCCGCCAGTGCCTCGGCCTTGGTTATTCCGCATTGCAGCGCTGGGCACCCGCCGCCACCGCCTTCGAGCAGGCTGCCAGGGAGGCGGAGGCCAAGCAAGACCCGCGTGCGCCGGATTTCTGGGTCCAGTCCGGAAACGCTTGGCTCGCCGGCGGCGAGGCGGCCAAGGCGAAGACCGCCTTCGATGCGGCGCTCGTCACCACGTCGCTGACGCCCGAACTCCGGGGTGAGGTTCACCTCGATCGCGGCAGGGCGTCGGTGCAACTGGGCGACCTCGCCGGTGCTCGCAAGGACATCGATCAGGGCTTGAACCTCGTTCCTGCGGACCCGTTCGGCTGGTATCTTTCTTCGGCGCTGGCCATGCGGGAGGACAATCTCGCCCGCGCCAAGGAGCATAGCGCCAAGGCCGTGTCGCTCGCGCCGGACGACGTCAACGTGCTGCTTCATGCCGGCAACGTCGCCGGCGTCACCGGCGACTTGGAAGGAGCGCGCGCTTTCTACACCAAAGTGGTCAGCGCAGCTCCCGGGACCCCGGCGGGCAAGGCGGCACAGGCGGCACTCGCGGCCAATCCGCCGGCCGCGCCTGCCGCTCAATCCAGATAGAAGTCGATGGTCGTCACCACCCGAACCTTTTGAAACGGGGACTCGCTTCCCGAGCCGCTATTCTCGCCGTCCCGGGCGCCGATCGAGAAATAGCCCTGCGTAGCGGATTTGATGCCGCCGACCTGCGTCCCGCTGTCGCTGGCGAACTGCTCGGCGCCGCGGCGGGCATCCTTGGTCGCTTCGGCAATCATGGCGGGCTTCACGTCGTCGAGCTTCGTGAAACTGTAGACCATGGCGGTTCCCTCCTCCAGCGCCACGCCGCTGCGGATCAGGTCGAACTGCCGGGTAAAGGCGGTCCGCGCCTTCATGACGTCGTTCGTACGCAATTGCAGCCGCTGCCGCACCGTTACATTGGTCTCGCTCCGGTTCGCGTCGAAGAACTGGCTGACGCTCGCGCCGGCGCCCGTCACCTCGGCCTCCTTGAAGCCCGCCCGGCGGAAAAAGTCGCGGACAATGCGCGTATCTTCCTCGATCGCCGCCTGAACGGGCGCGAGGTCGGTGCCCTGCTCGGTGAACACGATCGTCCAGGTCGCGAGGTCCGCGGTCACGTCGCGCTCGGCAAGACCGCGAACCGTCACGGATCGCTCGGCCATTTTGGCGCGCTTGAGGCCGTCGCCCAAGAGATAGCCGCCGATGACGATGCCCAGTGCCAATATGGAGGCAGCAATCAGGCCGAGCCTGCTCCGATCCATCGTCATCACCTCCGCCGATACCATCGAAAGTCGAGCATATTAGCGCGTCCGCTTCTGTCCGAAAGCTGAATAGTTGCTCGGGCGTAACGAGCTGGGTCACACCCCAACCAGCATCGCGGTTCGATTTTCCGTCAGCCAGGTGGCGAGGCTGTCGCGCGGCACTTGCGGGAATTTGATCCGGGCGAACGCAAGAAAGGCGTCGCGGTAGCGCAGCCAGGCTCGTTGCGCCTCGCGTATCCCCGCCCTGGTGACGGCGCCTGCAGGGGCGGGAGCGATCGTCTCCTCGATGCGCCTGCGATAAGCCGCGTTGAGCGCGGCGTCCGCGGACCTGAAGCGGTCCGGTCCGAGCCGCGGCGCCTCGCCCCGTGCCTGCCGCTGCAACATGTCGAGCAGCTCATCCCTCAGCCTTTCCTCCGCATTGATCTGCATCGCCGCCCGCGCCGTTCCCGAAAGGTCCACCTCGCCATTGCCATGCGCCTCCACAAAGGCGGCATGCGCCTGCTGGAGGCGCCGGAAAGCCTGCTTCTCGGCGCCGGTCCACGGCCGCGTCAGCTCTGCCAAGGCCGCCTCACGCCGCGTGCCCGCAATGGATGCCTGGTGGTCGGCGCAATAGCCCATCGCCAGGCCGCTGGTGATGTCGTCGCAGAAATGAAAATCGCTTCCGGCCCATTTCCGGGTCTTGAGGTCCTGGAGGTGCAGAACACGCCCGTGCGACTCCGCCGGGGCACCGTCGATCCCGCAGGCGAGGTGCGTCGCGACATCGAGGTCCCGCTTGGCGCCGAGCCCGTTCGCGTAAATGGTCATCAACATAGTGCGGCCGGAAAAGGGGCTTCCGCCGGCCTCATCCTCCATCTCGGTGAAGGCGCATTGCCGGGCGCGCACCGGATCCGCCTTCACGCCGATCCCATAATAAAGCGCCTCGGAATCGCACCCCTTCAGCCTTGCCGCCGTCGCCCGGTCAGGCCGATCCGACGGCGGCGGTTGACGATCCTTGAGCCGGCGGCAGACCGCCTTGGACGGCTCGAACTCGGGCGAGGAAGCGATTTCATCCTTCGCATCTCCCCAATCCTCCACCTGCCCGGCGGCTGCGCCGAGGCCGAGAAGAAGAGCCACCGCACTCATGATCTTCATGCCTGATCCCCCGCCGCCAACGGCTAACGCCGCCTTCCAACCCCCGCAACATTGGAACGTGCTGGAACCGCTGCCCCGCCGAACCATATAGAAGGAACACTTCCAGGAAGAGGCGAAGGTGAAATATCTCCATACGATGATCCGCGTTTCCGACCCGGCGGAGACGATCCGCTTCTTCGAGCTGCTCGGCCTCAAGGAGGTGCGGCGAATGGAAAATGAGAAGGGCCGCTACACGCTCATCTTTCTCGCCGCGCCCGGCGACGAAGATGCCCAGGTGGAACTCACGCATAATTGGGACGAGAAAGGTTATGATGGGGGGCGCAATTTCGGCCACCTCGCCTATCGCGTCGACAATATCTACGAGACTTGCCAGCGCCTCATGGACAATGGCGTCACCATCAACCGCCCGCCGCGCGACGGGCATATGGCATTCGTCAGAACGCCCGACGATATTTCGGTCGAACTACTCCAGGACGGTCATCTGGAGCCGCAGGAGCCATGGGTTTCGATGCCGAATACCGGCACATGGTAGAAATCGTCCGCATCTCCGCGCTCAGCGACAATTACGTCTGGCTCGTCCACGAGGAGAGCTCGGGCGAGACCATGGTGGTCGATCCGGCGGAGGCCGTGCCGGTTTTGGCGGAGGCGGATAAGCGCGGCTGGCGCATCGGCCAGATCTGGAACACGCACTGGCATCCGGATCACACGGGCGGAAATGCGGCGATCAAGGCCGAAACCGGCTGCATCGTCACCGGCCCGCGGGCCGAGGCGCACCGAATCCCGACGCTCGACCGCCTGGTCGGCGAGGGCGACAGCGTGTCGCTCGGGGCATTGCAGGCGCTTGTCCTCGAGGTGCCGGCGCACACGGCCGGCCACATCGCTTATCACCTCCCGGCCGAGGGGCTGATCTTCGTCGGCGACACACTCTTCGCCATGGGCTGCGGCCGCTTGTTCGAAGGCCAAGCGGAGCAGATGCACGCCAACCTTCAGCGGCTTGCGCAGCTCCCGGAGGAGACGCTGGTCTATTGCGCGCATGAATATACGCTCGCCAACGGCCGCTTCGCCGTCAGCGTGGAGCCTGAAAACGCACAAATCCTCCGCCGGATGGAAGAGGTCGAAGCCGTACGGGCCGAAGGGAAGGCGACCATTCCCACCACGATCGCCCTCGAACGGGCTACCAACCCGTTCATGCGGGCCTCTTCGGCGGAAGAACTTGCTATTCTCAGGGCGGCAAAGGATGCTTTCCGATGATCGCTGGGGCCTGAAATGGCTCGGTGAGTCGCCTTGGGAGGAAATCATGAAAAGCATCATGCTCGTGCCCTTCTTGGTCTTGGCCGCCGCATGTGCCGCGGAGCCGCCGATGGAAGCGGCCGCTGACGTGCAATCGCTGAGCGAGGCACTTGCCGGCCGTGTGGCGGGTGAGCCGCAAAGCTGCGTCCGCCAGACGGAGCTTACCTCTAATCGCAGCATCGGCGGGAGGCTCGTCTTCGGCACCCGCAACCGCGATCTGGTCTACGTCAGCGAAAGCGACTGCCCTGAACTGACTCAGAGCCGGGCGCTCAAAACCCGCTCCACGATCGGGTCGCTCTGCGCAGGTGACATTGTCGAGGTGTTCGATCCGGTCGCCGGCATTCCCTATGGAAGCTGCCCGTTGGGCCAGTTCACGCCCTACCGGCGTTCGCGCTAGCGTCGATAAAGCGCGTCGAGCCGGTCGCCATAGACCTGCTTGATCACGTGGCGGCGGATCTTGATCGACGGCGTCAGTTGCTCGTTCTCAACCGTGAACGGCTCGTCCGCCAGGACGAAGCGGCGGACCTTCTCTATCACCGAAAGGTCCCCGTTCACCCGGTCGACCGCGGCCGATAGCGCCTTGATGTAGCCGGGGTCCCCGCGCAGCGAGGCGGGGTCGTCGAGCTTGCCGTTCGCCTTTGCCCATTCGGCCGTCCACTCCGGATCGGGAACGATGAGACCGACAATGTACGGCCGCCGGTCGCCCGACACCATCGCCTGCACGATCTCCGGCTGCAGCGTCAGCATGCCTTCCACTCTTTGCGGGGCGACGTTGTCGCCCTTGTCGAGGATGATGAGGTCCTTCTTGCGATCGGTGATGACGATCCGCCCAGCCTCGTCCAGATGGCCGACATCGCCGGTATAGAGCCAGCCGTTCACCACCGTCCGATCCGTCATTGCCTGGTTGCGCCAATAGCCCTTCATGACCAGTTCGCCGCGCACGAGGATCTCGCCGTCCTCGGCGATCTTCACCTCGGTGTTTTTGAGCGGCGGGCCTACCGTGTCCATCTTGATGCCGGCGCGGGGGCGGTTGCAGCTGATCACCGGCGCAGCCTCGGTTTGTCCATAACCCTGCAGCAATGTCAGGCCGAGCGAGTGGAAGAAGATGCCGACATCGGGGTTGAGCGGGGCCCCGCCGGAAACCATCGCCTTGATGCGGCCGCCGAAGCGGGCGCTGATCTTGGGCCGGAGCGTGCGGCCGAGAATGAATTCCATGGGGCGGTCCCACAGGGGCACCGAGCCCGCATAGTCCTTGGCGCCGATATCGATGGCTCGGCTCATCAGATAATGAGTGAGTTTCCCCTGCTTTTCGACGTTCTTCATGATCCGCTGGCGAAGCACCTCGAACAGGCGTGGCACCACCACCATGATGGTCGGCCGCACTTCCTCGATGTTCGAAGCGAGTTTCTCGAGCCCCTCGGAATAATAGATCTCGCCGCCGAGGCCGATCGGGAACATCTGGCCGCCACTATGTTCATAAGCGTGGCTGGCGGGGAGGAAGGAAAGGAAAACCTCCTCGTCCCAGCCGAAGTCGGTGGCGATGACGTCGATGCAGCCCTCGACATTGTGCAGGATGGCGCCGTGATGCTGCATCACTCCGCGCGGCGCGCCGCCGGTGCCGCTGGTGTATATGATGCAGGCAAGATCGTCGCGGGTGAAGTCTGCCGCAACGGCGGCGCAGGCCTCGACGCTGGCGGCTTCGCAGGCGATGAGGTCGCTCCAGTCGTGGAAGCGGACGTTGCTCGCCTGGCCGGCGCGCAGATGATCGATGCCGATCACATGCTCGCAGCCCTGCGTGCGGATGGCCGCCGGCAAGAGCGGCTTGGCGAGCTTGTTCGTCGAAACGATCACGGCCCGGGCGCCGCTGTCATCCAGGATGTGCTGGTGATCGCGCTCGGTATTGGTGACGTAGGTAGGCACCGTGATGCAGCCCGCGGCCATGATGGCGAGGTCGGCAATGCACCATTCGGGCCGGTTCTCCGAGACGAGCATGACGGTGTCGCCGCGATTGAGGCCGATCCGGCGGAGCGCGGTCGCAAGCGCGGCGACCTGCTCGGCGGCCTGGCGCCAACTCGTCGCTTGCCACGCGCCATCCTTCTTCGCCCACAGGAATGGGGCGTCGCCTTTGGCGGCGGCGCGGGTGAAGAACATGGTTACGAGGTTGGGGAAGCGCTCGAATTCCCGCGCAGGCCCGCTCCCCCTCATTCGCTGAGCGCCACCCCTTCGCTCCGCGGATCGGCAGCGCCGACCCAGCGGCCGTTCACCCGTTCCACTGCGTTGAGCTTGCCGCCGAGATCGGCGGCAACGATGGTGGCGCCGCGCCGCCTGATTTCGGGGATCATGGCTTCCAGATAGGTGCCGCGCTCGACGGCCACCCCGCCGCCGCGGCCAAGATAGAAATTGGGAAGCGCGATCGCATCCTGCGCCGAAAGCCCCCAATCGAGAACGCCGATCAGCGTCTTGGCGACCTGCGCGATGATCGTGGGTCCACCCGCGGCCCCGACGGCAAGCCGAACCTCGCCGTGCGGGCCGAACGCGATGGTCGGCGACATCGAGCTGCGCGGCCGCTTGCCGCCCTCGACACGGTTCACGACCGGCGCGCCATTCTGCTCCGGCGCGAGGCTGAAGTCGGTCAGTTCATTGTTGAGGAAGAAGCCGTTGACGGCGAGACCCGATCCCCAAACGCCTTCAATGGTGGAGGTGAGCGAGGCCGTGTTGCCCTCGCCGTCGACAGCGGACATGTGCGAGGTCGACGGGACCTCGTTGCTGGCCGCGGCCGTCACGCGCTGAGCGCCTGGCGGCGTTCCGGCGGTGACGTTCGCCAGGGTTTTGTCGGCGGAAATCTGAGCGCCTCGGCCGGCGAGATAGCTAGGATCCATAAGGCCCGCGACGGGCACGCGGATATATTCCGGATCCGCAAGATAGGCGTCGCGATCGGCATAAGCGAGCCTCATGGATTCGCCGAACACATGCCACGCCGCCGGGTCGCGTGCGCCCATCCGGCTGAGGTCGAACCGCTCCAATTGCTTCAAGATGGCGAACACCGTCGTCGCGCCGGACGAAGGAGGACCCATGCCGCAGATCCGATAGGCGCGGTAGGTGCCGCAAACCGGTGGGCGCTCTTTGGCATCGTAACTGACGAGATCGCCGACCACCATCGGCGAAGGGTTGCGCTCGGCGGCTCGAACCGTCTGCACCAGCGCCTCGGCGCGCGCACCCGTGTAGAAATGGTCGGGGCCGCGCGTCGCGATGCCTTCGAGCAAGGCTGCAAGCTCGGGATTCTTCAGGATCGTGCCGACCGGCACGGGCTCCCCGGCTGCATCGTAGAAATGGCGGCGTGCCCAAGGCGTCATCGCCGCCAGCCTCTTCCCGTTGGCAAGCGCGTTGCGCAGCCGCTGCGAAACTGGAAATCCGTCACGCGACAGCCTGATTGCCGGTTGGAACAGCCGTGCCCAGGGCAGCTTTCCGTGCCGCTCATGGGCCAGCTCCATCATTCGGATGTTCCCGGGAACGCCGACGCTTTTTCCGCCCGGCACCGCCTCGGACCCCGACATCACCTGCCCGTCGGGACGGAGGAAGTATGAGGGCGCTGCCGCAGCAGGCGCTTTTTCACGGCCATCGAAGGTCGAAACCTGGCTGCGCCGCGCATCATGATAGACGAGAAAGCCGCCGCCGCCGATCCCAGAGGATTGCGGCTCCACCACCGTCAGTGCGATGGCGATGGCGATCGCCGCATCCGCGGCGCTGCCGCCCTGGCGCAGGATCTCGCGCCCAGCTTCGGCCGCGAGCGGATGGGCGGCAGAGACTGCGCCCCGCTCGACGCTGCGAACGCTGGTCGTTTGGCTGGTCTGGACGGCGCAGGCGTTGAGGAGGAGGAGGGGAAGGGCGAGACGGAAAGGCGTGAGCGCCTTCAGGAAGCCATTGATCATGCGGCGGGACACTAATGCCCTTAGTGGGCGCGGCAAGTGCTAAGACTGGCTCTCCGTTCCGACCGCCTCGGCCAGGGTTTGGAACCCGTGCTGGTTCAGCAGTTCCTTCAGTTCGCGGCAGATACGGCGCGCGAGCCCCGGTCCGGAATAAACGAGTGCCGAATAGAGCTGCACCAGGCTTGCACCGGCGCGAATGCGGGCCAGCGCATCGGCGCCGGTTTCGATGCCGCCCGCAGCCACGAGCGGAATCCGTCCGCCGGTCGCCGCCCGGAAGTCCCGCAGTCGCTCCAGCGCCAGTGGTTTCAGCGGCGCGCCGGACAAGCCGCCGGCCTCGCGCCGGTGCCGGGACTTCAGTTCAGGGCGGGAAATCGTCGTGTTGGAGATGATCAGCGCATCCATGCCGCGGGCGATCGCCACCTCGGCAATGTCGTCGATGTCGCTCCGCTCGAGATCGGGCGCCAGCTTCAGGAAAATCGGGGTCGCTTCATCGCCTCGCGCCTCGGCCACGGCCGCCAGCAAGTCGTCTAGCGCAACTTTGTCCTGCAGCGCGCGCAATCCGGGTGTGTTCGGCGAGGAAATGTTGACCGTGAGGTAATCCGCCACAGGAGCCATCCGGCGAACGCCGGTCACGTAATCGGCGAACCGGTCGGTGCTGTCCTTGTTGGCGCCGATATTGACGCCGACAATGCCCTCCGGGCGGCGCTTGGCCAGTCGAACCCGCGCCGCTTCCAATCCTCCATTGTTGAAGCCCATCCGGTTGATCACCGCCCGGTCCTCGGGCAGCCGGAAGAGGCGCGGCCGCTTATTGCCGGCCTGCGGGAGCGGCGTCAGCGTCCCCACCTCGGCAAAGCCGAAGCCCAGCCGAAGCACCTGGCCGAACACTTCGGCATCCTTGTCGAAGCCCGCGGCAAGGCCGACGGGGTTCGGGAAATCGAGGCCGGCGATGCCGATCGCCAGCTGTTCGTCCCGCCGCGGCGCTCCAGCGGGCAGCGCTTTCAATGCCGCCAGGGTCGTACGATGCGCTTGCTCGCCCTCCAGCAGGAAGATCATCGGGCGGAGAAGCGGGTAGAGCGCCATGACCGGCCGCCTATGGCATTGCCGGAGCGGCTGTCAAAAGCGGCCTTGCCCTGTATGGACGGCCCACGACTCTTCAGACGAAGGATAGCCAATTGAAAAGGTTGTTTTTGCTCGCCTCCACTGCGGCGCTCGCCGCTTGCGCGTCCACCAGCGGCGGCACCGGGGCCGCGGCTCCGGAAGCCGCGGGCAGCCCGGCGGCGCAGGCCGTTGCCCAAGCGTCGGCCCGCGCGCAGGGGGCTGAGAAGAATGCCGAGCTTGCCCGCTTCTACGAAGCTTATGATCAGGCGCAGCTCGCCATGTCGCCGACGAGCAAGGCCTATCGCGGCATCAAGGACCAGGATTATGGCCGCTGGGACGAATATACGGACGAGGCCGCGCTCGCCTCCCGCAATCTCGACGTCACCACGCTCGCCAACATGCGCTCGCGCTTCGATCGGACCACGCTCTCGCCGGAGGACCAGCTGTCCTACGATCTTTTCGAATATGGGATCGAAAGGAGCGGCTCGATCTTCCCGTTCCGCGACAATGGCTATGTCTTCGATCAGATGAACGGCGCGCAATCCCAGGGCCCCGCCTTCCTGATCAACATCCACCGTGTCGACAATGTCGCCGATGCCGAGGCTTATGTGCGGCGCCTCCAGGGCCTTGATGCTTATCTCGACCAGGCGATGGCGGAGGCCAGGGAGCGGCAGGCGCAGGGCGTGTTGCCGCCCAAATGGGTCTACCCTTACGTGATCCAGGATGCGCGCAACATCACCAGGGGCGCTCCCTTCGGTGCGGGACCCGACACGGCGCTTTTCGCAGACCTGAAGGCGAAGGTGAACAAGCTCAACGTCCCTCAGGCGGAAAAAGCGCGTCTCATCGAGGCGGGGCGGAAGGCGCTCGTCGAGGAGGTCGGCCCCGCTTACCAGCGGCTGGTCGCGCTTATGCAGGCGCAGCAGAAGGTCGCAGGAACCGACGACGGCATCTGGCGCTTCAAGAACGGGGCCGAACAATATGCGGCACTGCTCCGTTACTACACCACCACCGGCATGGGCGCCGACGAGGTCCACGATCTGGGTCTGCGCGAGGTCGCGCGCATTCATGGCGAGATGCGGGGCATCATGACACAGGTCGGTTTCAAGGGGACGCTCCCGCAATTCTTCGAGAAGATGCGGACCGACAAGAGCTTCTATTATCCGAACACGCCGGCCGGAAAGCAGATGTACCTCGACGAGACGCAAAAGGCGCTGGCCAGCGTCGCGGCTAAGCTGCCGCAATATTTTGGCCGGATCCCCAAGTCCGCCCTGACGGTGAAGGCGGTCGAGCCCTTCCGCGAAAAGTCGGCCGGCAAGGCTTTTTACCAGGCGCCGGCGCCCGACGGATCGCGGCCGGGCACTTACTACGTCAATCTTTACGACATGAACGACATGCCCAGCACCGAGGTGGAGGCGTTATTCTGTCACGAAGGCATTCCCGGCCACCATCTCCAGAACGCGCTGAGGGTGGAGCTTGGATCGGCGGTTCCGCCGTTTCGCCAATTCGGCGGCTATACGGCCTATGGCGAAGGCTGGGGGCTCTATTCCGAAAAATTGTGCAAGGAAATGGGGGAATATCAGGACCCCTATCGTGATTTCGGGCGCCTTCAGCTCGAGCTTCATCGCGCGATCAGGCTCGTCGTCGACACCGGCATTCACCACAAGCGCTGGGACCGCGCACGGGCCATAAAATATGTCGAGGACAATAGCGCCGACGCCAAGGGCGGCATCGTCAAGGCGATCGAACGCTACATCGTCTATCCGGGGCAGGCGACCGCCTATATGGTCGGCAAGCTCAAGATCGAGGAACTGCGGCGGAAGGCCGAGGCCCAGCTCGGCGACCGTTTCGACATACGCGGCTTCCACGACACGGTCCTGCTTTCGGGCGCCGTTCCGCTCGACATGCTTGAAAAGAATGTCGATGCCTGGATCGCCAGCCGCCGAGGTTGATTTTCACCGCCTGAAAGGCCACATGCAATCGGACGGATCTAGTCCGATTGGAGCCGATGCGCCTTACCTCGCTTGCCGATTATGCCGTGGTCATGATGGCCGCCGCCGCCCGTCGTGGCGGCGAGGCCCGGCTGTCGGCGGCCATGCTGGCCGAGGAAACGGGCGTGCCGCTGCCGACCGCGCAGAAGCTGATGGGCCGCCTCGCTTCGGCAGGACTGCTCAGCTCGTCGCGCGGCACCGGCGGAGGTTTCCGCCTCGCTCGGGAGGCGAAAGGCATCAGCCTTGCCGACATCATCGAGGCCGTCGAGGGGCCGATCGCGATGACGGTTTGCGTGGACGAGACGAGAAACGATTGCGCGCTCGACGGGCACTGCCTCGTGAAACCGCATTTGAACGTGGTGAACGGCGCCGTCCGCGGCGCCCTGCAGGGCGTCAGCCTGGCAACTCTGGCTCAAGGTGAATTGAAGTGACGGACGTACGAAACAGGGAAGCCCAGGAAGCCGCCGACCGCGCGTCCAATTACGAATGGGGCTTTTCCTCGGACATCGAGCAGGAATTCGCGCCCAAGGGCCTGAACGAGGACACCGTTCGCTACATTTCGGCGAAGAAGAACGAGCCCGAGTGGATGCTCGAGTGGCGCCTCAAGGCCTATCGCGTCTGGCTGACGATGGAGGAGGTGAACTGGGCGAAGCTCGACATCCCGACGATCGATTTCCAGGATGCCTATTATTATGCGGAGCCGAAGCAGAAGCCGGAGCTGAAGTCGCTCGACGAGCTCGATCCGGAAATCCGCCGGACATACGAGAAGCTCGGCATTCCGATCGAGGAGCAGAAGGTGCTCGCCGGCGTCGAAGGGGCGCGCAAGGTTGCCGTCGACGCGGTGTTCGACAGCGTTTCCGTCGCCACTACCTTTCGCGAGGAGCTCAAGAAGGCCGGCGTGATCTTTCTTTCGATCTCGGAGGCGATCCGCGAACATCCGGAGCTGGTCCGCAAATATCTCGGCTCGGTGGTGCCGCAGCGCGACAATTACTTCGCCTGCCTCAACAGCGCGGTCTTTTCCGACGGCACATTCGTCTACATTCCAGAGGGCGTCCGCTGTCCGATGGAGCTCAGCACCTATTTCAGGATCAATGCGCAGAATACCGGCCAATTCGAGCGCACCCTGATCGTCGCCGACAAGGGCAGCTACGTCTCCTATCTCGAAGGCTGCACCGCGCCGATGCGCGACGAGAACCAGCTTCACGCGGCGGTGGTCGAACTCTACGCGCACGACGACGCCGAGATCAAATATTCGACCGTTCAGAACTGGTACCCCGGCGATGCCGAGGGCAAGGGCGGCATCTACAATTTCGTAACCAAGCGAGCGATGTGCGCCGGCAATCGCTCGAAAGTGTCATGGACGCAGGTCGAGACCGGCTCCGCCATCACCTGGAAATATCCATCCTGCATCTTGAAGGGCGAAAGCAGCGTCGGGGAATTCTATTCGGTCGCGCTGACCAATAATCGGCAGCAGGCCGATACCGGCACCAAGATGGTTCATATCGGCAAGAACAGCCGCTCGAACATCGTCTCGAAGGGCATCAGCGCCGGCCGGTCCAACAACACTTACCGCGGTCTCGTGCGCGTGAACGCGGGCGCCGAGAATGTCCGCAACTATACCCAGTGCGACAGCCTGCTCCTCGGTGACAAGTGCGGCGCCCATACCGTGCCTTATATCGAGGTGAAGAACCCCTCGGCGCAGATCGAGCACGAGGCCACCACCTCCAAGATCAGCGACGACCAGCTCTTCTACGCCATGCAGCGCGGCCTCAACCAGGAGGACGCCGTGGCGCTGATCGTCAACGGCTTCGCCCGCGAAGTTCTCCAGCAGCTCCCGATGGAGTTTGCGGTCGAGGCCCAGAAGCTGCTCGGCATCAGCCTCGAAGGGAGCGTCGGATGAGGGGCGGGAATGAGGGGTCCGGTTCACAGGCCCCGGAAAGCCTATCAAGTTCCAGCCGAAGGCCGATCAGTAACATGCTCGAAATCACCAACCTCCACGCCGAAATCGACGGCAAGCAGATCTTGAACGGGCTGACGCTCAGCGTCGGCGCCGGCGAGGTCCACGCAATCATGGGGCCGAACGGTGCCGGCAAGTCGACGCTGGGCTATGTCCTTGGCGGGCGGCCCGGCTATGAAGTGACGGAAGGGTCCGTCACGTTCGAGGGGCGTGACCTGCTGGAGATGGCGCCGGACGAGCGCGCTGCCGCCGGATTGTTCCTCGGCTTCCAATATCCGGTCGAGATTCCCGGCGTCTCCAACGTCCAGTTCCTGCGCACCGCGCTCAATGCGCAGCGGCGCACACGCGGCGAGCCGGAGCTTTCGGCCGGGGACTTCCTTCGGCTGGCCCGCACGCATGGCGAAAGCCTCGGAGTCTCGATGGACATGCTCAAGCGGCCGGTGAATGTCGGCTTTTCGGGCGGCGAGAAAAAACGCAACGAAATGGTGCAGATGGGCCTCATCAACCCGCGCCTCGCCGTGCTGGACGAGACCGACAGCGGCCTCGACATCGACGCGCTTCGCGTCGTCGGCGATGGCATCAATCGCATCATGCGCGCGCCCGATAAGGCGGTTTTGCTCATTACCCATTATCAGCGCCTGCTGGAAATCGTGCAGCCCGATCATGTCCACGTGCTTGCCGGGGGGCGCATCGTGCGGTCCGGCGGCGCGGAACTCGCGCTCGAGCTCGAACGCGACGGTTATGGAGCCATGGCCGCGTGACCTTGCTCGAGCTTCCCTCCAATCGCGCAGAGAATTGGCGCTGGAGCGATCTTTCGGCGCTTCCGGAGATCGTTTCCCGGACGCCGTCGGGGGAAGTGCCGGAGGCGCTGCCTTGGATCGACTGTGCGCACGAAGGGCCGCGGCTGCTGTTCATCGACGGCAAACTCGCGGCCGAGCAAAGCAACCTGGGCACGGTGGAAATTGGCGCCGTCCAGCCCGAGCCGCGCGACCACGCGCTGGCTCGTCTCGCCGGCCGTGAGGGCTGGAAACTGAAGCTTGGGACCAACCACGCGCCGCAAGCGCTCGTCCAGATCATCCATGTCTCGACCGGCGGTGCCGATCACCTCCCTGCGGAGGTGGAGCTCGACGAGGACGCGCAGGCCAGCATCGTGGAGACCTTCATCGGTCATGGCTGGACCAATCGACTGAGCCACTTCCGGCTGTTTCGTAGCGCCCGGCTGATGCTCGCCCGGCGCCTCATGGGCACTGTCGGTTTCGTCAGCTTCGTCGACCGCGCGGAGGTTGGAGAAGGCGCCAGCTTCACTCTTACGACCCTTTCCGGCGGCGGCACCGATACCCGCTTCGATACGGAAGTCCGCGTCTCGGGTGCCGCGGGCTTTGCCGAGGTGGGCGGCGCGCTGCTCGCCCGGGGGAGCCAGCGCCATGACGCCAATGCCGTCGTCCGTCACGAGGGCGTGGGCGGGATGAGCCGTCAGTTCTGGCGTTCGGTCGCTGACGACCGCTCGACCTGCTCGGTCGCCGCCCGCGTCGAAGTGGCCCGGGGCGCGCAAAAAACGGACGGCGAGCAGTCCTTGAAGGGGCTGCTTCTCTCCCGCACGGCCACGATCAATGCCAAGCCCGAGCTTGAGATCTTCGCCGACGACGTGAAGTGCGCCCACGGCGCGACTGTTGGCGAACTGAGCCGCGATGCACTTTTCTACCTTGCCAGCCGGGGCGTTCCGCCGGTGGAGGCCAAGGCGCTTCTTACCCAAGCCTTCGTCGCGGACACGATCAACCGCATCGGCGAGGAAGAGGTGCGCGAGGCTTTCCATGCCGACGCGATGGCCTGGCTTTCCGGAAAGCCGTTCAACCCAAGCAAAGTCGAGCGGCGGTCATGATGGCTTGGTGCCAGCGCGCCTCCCATTCGCCCGGCAGCGACGGAGCCGGGTGATGGACGCGATCGTTTCCACCCGGCCACTTGACCTGCTGTCGGATTTCCCCGCCATCCCCACGGGCTGGGCCTATCTCGACACGGCGGCCACCGCGCAGAAGCCTCGGTCGGTGATCGAGGCGATCACCCGCGGCTATGCGGAGACCTACGCCACCGTCCACCGCGGCGTCTACCAGCGCTCCGCCGACATGACCTTTGCCTTCGAAGCCGCGCGGCGGCGGGCGGCGCGGTTCATCGGTGCCCTGGCCCCCGAAGAAATCGTGTTCGTGCGCGGAGCGACCGAGGGGATCAATCTGGTCGCGCAGAGCTGGGGCGGCTCGTTTCTCGAGGCCGGCGATCGGATCATGCTGTCGGTGCTGGAGCA
>JAESFL010000130.1_pt1 | contig 73455 bp, 64 predicted proteins | sample 9269401 | NCBI WGS metagenome assembly JAESFL01 (sample SAMN14506025, study PRJNA617098) | algae metagenome | isolation source: Gloeocapsa sp. UFS-A4-WI-NPMV-4B04 and co-occurring heterotrophs from desert... | place: USA: Utah | collected 2006-10-01 | reverse complement strand
GGCCGGCGTCGGCTCGCCGGTGAACAGAACGCCCTCGGCCCCGCCATCGAGCGTCACCGGCTTGCGGCTCTGGACGACGAGGCCCTGCGTCTTGAGGTTCTCGTCGGTGAAGCTCTGCTTGAGTTCCGGATAGGCGCCGGCCGGCAGTTCGACGACGGAGAGCATCGCGCCGCCGCCGGTCCGCTCGAAGCCGGTGAAGCGCTTCGAGAGCACCATGCTCGAGGGAGGCTTGAAGCCGAAGCGGGAGCTCGGCGGGAAAACCGCATCCTCGGCGCGCGCCGAGGAGGGGAGGGACACGGCCCCCGCCAGCAAAGCCGCCGCGAGGAGGGCGGCCGCAAGCCCGCGGGAGAACAGACGCAACGGCATCACAGGTTGTCTCCGAAGAGCCCTTCTCGGGTGAGGCTCATTCGCGATGGGTCGTCTGCCGCGAATATCCTGTCAAGCGCGGCAGAACGCCGAAGCGCCCCGGGCGCCGGGCCGGGATTACCGCCCGCGCCAGCGCCGCCATTGCCGCTCGATCCAACGGGCGGACTTCTCCATCGGCACTTTGAGGCCGGGGACATCCTGAGCGAGTAGCGCGAGGCCGAGCGGCAGCATCCACAGGCCCAGAACCGGCAGGATCGAGAAGATGCCGCCGAGCATCAGCAGGATCGCGGCCACGAGCCGCACGGGAAAGCGCGCCGGCTCGCGCAGCCACCGGACCATGCGCTGCGCCCGCTCCGGAAGCTTCGCGGTGGCGCGGTCGACCCGCTCGTCCCAGTCGCGCGCCGTGACCGGCGCCGTGGGCTGCGGCTGGGTCGACCGTTCGGTCTGCGTGGCTCGGGCCTGTTCCATGAGGGGCGCGTTCTCCATCCTCTCAGAATGACGAAACCGGCCGAAAGGTTCGCGTGCGGCCGCTCACCCGGCGATGAACAGGCCGGCGATGGCCGCGCTGGTGAGGTTCGACAGCGTGCCGGCCAGGATCGCCCGCAGGCCGAACCGGGCGATCTCGGGGCGGCGCTCGGGGGCGAGGCTGGTGAAGCTCGCGAGCTGGATCGCCACCGAGGTGAGATTGGCGAAGCCGCACAGCGCGAAGCACAAGATCGCGCTCGTGCGCGGATCGAGGGTGCCCGCCTTCAGGGTCGAAGACAGGCCGGCATAGGCCAAGAATTCGTTGAAGGCGATCTTCTGGCCGATGGCGCCGCCCACGAGCGTCGCCTGCTCCCACGGCACGCCGAGCAGCCAGGCGAGCGGCGCCAGCGCGACGCCGAGGATGCCCTCGATCGAGAGGCCGGACAAGCCGAACAGGCCTCCGGTCCAGCCGATGGCGGCATTCACCAGCGCGATCAGCCCGACGAAGGCGATCAGCATCGCGCCGACCGCCACGGCGACGCCGAGACCCTTCTGGGTGCCGTCGGCGGCGGCCTCGATCAGGTTGGCCGCGCGCGCCTCGCCGAACTCCACCCGCGTCGTGACGATGCGCGTCGGCTCGGTCGAGGGCACGAGGATCTTGGCGTAGAGCAGCCCGCCGGGGATCGCCATGAAGGACGCGGCCAGCAGATACGGCATCGGCACGCCGAGCGCGGCGTAGCCGGCGAGGATCGAGCCGGCGGTGGAGGCGGCTCCGCTCGTCATCACGGCGAACAGCTCGGCCGCGGTGAGCGTCGCGAGGAAGGGGCGCAGGGCCACGGCGATCTCGCTCTGCCCGATGAAGATGGTGATGACCGCCGAGAACGATTCGATCGGCGAGGTGCCGAGCACCTTTCGCAAGCCCGCCCCGAGCACGCGCGCCAGCGCCTGCATCACGCCCAGATGGTAGAGCACGCCGATCAGGGCCGAGACGTAGAGGATCTGAGGCAGCACCCGCAGGGCGAGGATGAAGCCGGAGCCGCCGAACAGCTCGAACATCCGCGGCTCGACGAGGCCGCCGAACAGGAAGGCGGTGCCCCGGTCGCCGAAGGAGAGCACGGTGGTGACGACATCCGCGACCGCGCCGAGCGCCCGCTGCCCGAGGGGCACGAACAGCATCAGCGCGCCGATCCCGACCTGAAGCGCCAGGGCGGCCAGCACCACTCGCGGCCGGATCGCCCGTCGGTTCACGGAGAAGAGCCACGCCACCGCGAGCAGCAGGGCGAGGCTCGCGCCGGCATGGAACAACCTGTCGAGCATTCTTTTCGCACCAGGCGGGGAGGATGGAGCTTCCCGCCGGATGCGCGATCCGGGCCAGGGCGGCAAGGCCGGCCGCGGCGCCGGATCAGGCGAAGCGCCAGACCGAGGAGCGTTTGATCTCGGCATCCTCCAGCGCCCGCGTCACGGGCACCTCGTAGGTCGCGACCGGGACGAGCCGCTCGCGGGGCAGGTAGGAGCGGCCGGGATCACCGATCAGGACGGTGCGTCCGCGTCCGTGCAGATCGCCGAGCCAGCCGCCGACCGCGGCGGCGAGGTCGCGCTCGTAGAAGATGTCGGCGGCGAGCACGCAATCGGCATCGGTGCCGATCAGGTCGTGGCCCTCCGCGGTGATGCGGTCCGCCACACCGTTGGCCGCGGCGTTGAGCGGGATCGCGTGCAGCGCGAAGGGATCGAGGTCGCTCGCGATGACGTGGGCCGCGCCGGCCTTCGCCGCGGCGATGGCGACGAGGCCCGAGCCCGAGGCGAAATCGATCACCCGCCGCCCGGCCACCGTGGCGGGGTTGTCGAGGATGAAGCGGGCGAGCGCCTGCCCGCCGGCCCAGGCGAAGGCCCAGAATGGCGGCGGCAGGCCGATCGCCTCCAGCTCCTCCTCGGTCTTCTGCCACAGCGCGGTCGCCTCGTCGGCGACGTGCAGCACGATCTCGGGGGCGTGCGGAACGGTCCGCAGGGCCGTGTGCTCGCGGATGAAGCGGACGGGATCGCGAACCGGTGTCACGGGGCGAGAAGCTCCGCGTAGAGCCCCGCCACCGTCTCGGCCACGGCCGCTTCGGTGTAGCCGCCCTCGAGGATGCGCGCCCGCGCCGCCGTCCCCATCCGCGCGACGAGCGCCGGATCGGCCGCGAGCCGGCTCAGCGCGGCGGCGAGCGCCGCGGCGTCGCCCGGCGGCACGAGCAGCCCTTCGCGGCCGTCGCGCACGAGGTCGCGGCAGCCCGGTACGTCGCTGGTGAGGATGGCACGGCCGCAAGCCGCCGCCTCCAGCAGCATGCGCGGCAGACCCTCGCCGCCGCGGGAGGGCAGGGCGCCGACATGGTGGGCGGCGAAGACGCTGGCGACGTCCGCCGTCGGGCCGTGCCATGCGATGCCGTCGCGCGACCACTCCCGCAGGGTCGCCTCGGGGATCGCCCGGCGGTTCGAGGGATCGGGCGCGCCGTAGAGCGACAGCTCCACCGCCACGCCCTCGGCACGCGCCTGCCGCACCGCCTCGACCGCGACGTCGATGCCCTTCGACCACAGCATCCGCGCGACGATGGCGACCTTGAGCGGAGAGGGCGGCGGCAGGGGGCGCGGCGCGAAGGCGTCGGGATCGACGCCTGCACCGCCGACCAGGGTGACGGCGGTGTCGGACGGGTCGAGGCCGAGCGCGCGGGCGTCGTCCGGGTTCTCGAACAGGAAGCGGGTCTGCCGGCTCGCGAGCGGCCCGCGGATCAAGCCCTTCAGCGCCAGCCGGGACAGCCGCCCGGTCGCGTCCGCGCGGGCGCCGAGCAGGCCGAGACCGGTCAACGCGAAGACCCGGCGCGGGATGCCCGCCATCGCCGCCGCCGTGCCACCGACGAGGATGCCGCGCAGCGCGATGCAATGGACGATGTCGGCCTTGAGCGCCTTCAGGATGCCCGAGAGCTGCCCCGCGGCGTAGCCGGCCTCCATCGGGTTCAGGCTGGAGCGCTCCGCTTCGAGCGGCACCACCCGGATGCCGGCCGCTTCGATCACGGCGCGGTGCGCGCGCACCCGCGTCACCACCGCGACCGAGAGTCCCATCTCGAGGGCGGCGTGGGCCATCGGCAGGAAATGCGAGGCGAAGAACCAGTCCTCCGTGACGACGAAGACGAGGTTTTTGCCGGCGTAGGGGGAGGCTAAGGCAGTCATCGTGCCTGGCCATAGCACGGGGGATGCTCCGGAACAGCGCAGGCTTCCGCCCGGTTGTCGCCCCACGGATACGGGAGGGCGTGATGCTGTCGGAGGAGGCCGGAGCCGGCGTGGTCGATCCCCGCGAGGCCGCGCGGGATGCGGGCCTGCGCTACGTGGACGATTCGAAGCCCGGCCTGCGGCGCAAGCGCAACGGCAAGGGCTTCCGCTACATCGACCCGAAAGGCGCGGCGGTGAGCGATCCGAAAGAAGTCGCCCGGCTGAAAAGCCTCGCGATCCCGCCGGCCTACACGGATGTGTGGATCTGCCCGCACCCCAACGGCCATATCCAGGCGACCGGGCGCGACGAGAAGGGGCGCAAGCAGTACCGCTACCATCCCCGCTTCCGCGAGGCGCGGGAGGCCTCGAAGTTCCACCGCATCATGGCCTTCGCCGAGGCGCTGCCGGGCATCCGCGCGCGGATCGACGCCGATATGGGCAAGCGCGGCCTGCCGCGGGAAAAGGTGCTCGCCACCGTGGTCCACCTGCTGGAGACCACGCTGATCCGCGTCGGCAACGACGATTACGCCCGCTCCAACAAGAGCTACGGCCTCACCACCCTGCGCGATCCGCACGTGAAGATCGCCGGCTCCGAGATGCGCTTCCGCTTCAAGGGCAAGAGCGGCAAGGAATGGTCGGTCTCGGTGCGCGACCGGCGCGTCGCCAAGATCGTCAAGGCCTGCCAGGACTTGCCTGGCCAGGAGCTGTTTCAGTATCTCGACGACGAGGGCGAGCGGCGCGACGTCACCTCCTCCGACGTGAACGCGTATCTCCGCGAGATCACGGGCGAGGATTTCACGGCAAAGGATTTCCGCACCTGGGCCGGCACCGTGCTCGCCGCCCTGGCGCTGCGGGAGTTTGAGGCGTTCGACAACGCGGCCAAGGCCAAGAAGAACCTTCGCGCGGCGATCGAGTCGGTCGCCGGGCGGCTCGGCAACACGCCGACCATCTGCCGCAAGTGCTACATCCACCCGCAGATCCTCGACTGCTACCTCGAAGGCGGAATGCTGCTGCAGGTGAAGGAGGCGGTCGAGGGTGAACTCAAGAACGGCCTCGATGCCCTGCGCCCGGAGGAGGCGGCGGTGCTGAGCCTGCTGCGGGGGCGGCTGGAGCGGGCGACGAAGGCCGCTGGGGCCGATCCCGGCGGCACGGCGAAGATCGCGCCGCCGCGCCAGACCGGAGGCCGCAAGGCGAAGCCGACCGGCACGAAGCGCACCTCCGGCGGTCGCCGGGCGGCATGAGCCGCCCTCACGTCCGTCGGCGATGATGACGAGCCGCCGCGTCGATTGCCTGAGCTGCGGCGGCGTCGGCGCAACGCACGGAACGCGACCCGCGGGCGGGCTTCCTCCAGCCTGACGGCGTGCAGCTCGGTGGACTGCGCGTCCGATCACGCCCCGCTTTGGACGATGGCGCCGTACCAGCCGAGCCCACGATAGCTCTCGTAGCCCGGCGTCCGATGGAACGCCGTCACGGCGCCGGTTCGGGGATCGCGGACGAGACCGCTGTCCCGCCCGTTCAGGTCCGCGGCGAGCGTTTCGGTGAGGATGCCCTTGCCGTCGGAGGCAGCCAGGATGCGGCGTTGCGCGTCCACCAGAAGCACGCGGGTGCGCCCCCGATCCTCCCGCGCGATCCGCACGCCCTCGACGATGGCCTTCGCCTGGGATTCCCAATCGAAGTGGATGGCCAGGACGCCACAGGCCGGTCCGCCGCCCGTCCCGTAGATGCCGGCGGCGTAGGTCGCGACCTGCGCGCCGCCGAGCTGTGCCTCGCAGCGGACGTTGCCGGGAACGTAGTCGTCGCCGCTCGCAAGGCGGATCGCGTCCCGGAACCACATCTCTCCCGCGACGCTGCGCCCGCGAATGCCGGGGTAGCGGTCGGGCCGGCCGTTGGCGAGCACGGTCCCGTCGCGGCCGCACAGCCAGAGATCGAGGTAGACGGTATAAGCCGAGAGGATCACCCCGAGCCGCTGCGTCGCATGGTCGGCCACCCCGTTCTCGATCGGCCGGGCGGCGCAGGCGACCACGGCCGCGTCGGTGGCCCACCAGCGCACGTCGCAGGTCCGTTCGTAGAGGTTCCGGTCGATCAGTTCGATGGCGTTGAGGGAGAGATCGATCAAGCGCTCGCCCTGCGCCCTGGCCGTCATCGCATCGACGCCCTGCTGCAATTCGGCGATCCGCGTCGTCAGTCCGGTCTCGAGTTCCTGCGCCAGCGCCTCGATCTCGGCACCGATGCCGCGCACCTCCTGCGCCACCACCGAGAAACCGCGCCCGTGCTCCCCGGCACGGGCCGCCTCGATCAGGGCGTTGAGAGCCAGCATCTTCGCCTGGGCGGTGATCTGCCGGATGCGTCCGACCCGATCCCCGGCGATTCGTCCGACTTCGCGGGTCATGTCCGCGATGGTCGTCGGCCCCCTCGCCGGCTGCTGCGTCATCGCTTCCGGGAACGGGGAGAGAACTGATGCTGGTGCCGCCATGGCGATGACCCGGTCTGCGTGTGGGTCATTCTTCCAATTTTTGAGATTAACATAGATCTAAGATGAGATAGTGCCGATGGCGAAAGCGTAACATCGGGAAGAAGGCAAATCCGAAAGTCGGGTCGATCCGGATCCCGCGACGCCGCCGAGGGCCCGTCGCCCAGTGCCGCCGCGACGCCCCGCAATCGCCGGCCGCCGCGAACCACCGTTCAAAAATCCGGTTGAGCAAGAGATCGCCGTGGCTCACCGTGCCGCACGATCCCCGCCGCTGCGTTCGGATCGCGGCCGCTCGACGGTCAGGAAGGTGAAGCGATGGAACTCGACGCCCTGATGCTCTCGCGCATCCAGTTCGGCTTCACGATGGCCTTCCACATCATCTTTCCGGCCTTCACCATCGGCCTCGCCGCCTTCCTCGTGCGGCTGGAGGCGCAGTGGCTGTGGACGCGCAACCCGATGTATCGGGTGCTCTATCGCTTCTGGGTGAAGGCCTTCGCGGTCTCCTTCGGCCTCGGCGTCGTCTCAGGGATCGTGATGAGCTACCAGCTCGGCACGAACTGGTCCGTCTACTCCGATTTCACCGGCAACGTACTGGGACCGCTGATCCAGTACGAGGTCATCACCGCCTTCTTCCTTGAGGCGGGTTTCCTCGGGATCATGCTGTTCGGCTGGGACCGGGTCGGCGACCGGCTGCACTTCCTGTCGACCTGCATGGTCTCGCTCGGCACGCTGATCTCGGCCTTCTGGATCCTCTCGGCCAATTCCTGGATGCAGACGCCGGCCGGCTTCACCATCGAGAACGGCCGGGCGGTCGCCACCGACTGGTGGCAGGTGATCTTCAATCCGAGCTTCCCGATCCGCTACGCGCACATGGTGCTCGGCTGCTTCCTCACGACCGCCTTCGCGGTGGCCGGCATGGCCGCCTGGATGATCCTGCGGGCCCGCAAGGAGCCGCCGGAGAAGGTGCAGGGAGCCCGGGTCTCGCTGTCGATGGCGATGTGGTTCGCGGTGATCTTCACGCCGATCCAGATCTTCGTCGGCGATTCGCATGGTCTGGCGGTACTGAAGCATCAGCCGACCAAGCTCGCGGCGATCGAGGCGAACTGGGACCGGCAGGCCAACATGCCGCTGCTGCTGTTCGCCATCCCGAACATGGAGGCCGAGCGCAACGACTTCGAGATCGGCATCCCGAAGCTCGGCTCCTTCATCCTCACCCACGACTTCTCCGGCGTGGTGCCGGGCCTCAAGGATGTCACGCCCGACAAGCGCCCGCCGGTCTGGCCCGTCTTCTATTCCTTCCGCATCATGGTCGCGATCGGCATGGCGATGCTGCTTTTGAGCCTGTGGAGCCTGTGGCTGCGACGGAAGGGGACGCTGTTCACGAACCGCGCCTTCCTCACCTGCGCCATGCTGATGACGCCGTCGGGGTTCGGTGCGGTGATCTTCGGCTGGTTCACCGCCGAGATCGGGCGGCAGCCCTACATCGTCTACGGTCTGCTCAAGACGGCGGACGCCCATTCCCCGCTCACCGCCCAGGCCGTGACGACCTCGCTCATCGCCTTCATCGTCGCCTACGCGATCATCTTCGGCTTCGGCAGCTACTACCTCGCCAAGCTTCTGCGCAAAGGTCCCGAGCCGTTCGAGCCCTCGGTGCCGGGTGATCATGTCGGTCGCAAGCCCAAGCGGCCGCTCTCGGCGCTGGACGAGCAACTGGAGGCCCGCGCGACCTGACGCCTTTAGGGAGGCGCGCGGCTCGGCGCGCGAGCCTCAGACTCGGGCGGAGAGCGGTGTATGGCGGGCCGGGCTGCGCGGCGTCTCGGCGTCGAGGACCGGGGCGAGGCCGAGCTGGCGGGCGAGCTTGACGAGATCCTTCAGGCGGCCGGTCTGCGTCTTGCGGCGCAGGTTCAGCCGGTGGGTCTCGACCGTCCGCACGCTCAGGGAGAGCCGGCGGGCGACCTCCTTGTTGCTGAAGCCGGCGCTGAGGAAGCGCAGAACCTCCGCCTCGCGGGGCGTGAGGCCGATGCCCAGGTCGTCGTCCGCGGAACGGGCGGCCGACGGCGCGGGCGAAACCCCGTTCGCGAGGGCGAGCACGCTGGCGCAGACCTCCTCGGCCGGTGTGCCCGCGCCGATGAAGGCGTCGGCTCCCGCCGCGATCAGCCGGTTCATCGCCGGGGCGTCGAGGGTTCGGAACACCGCCAGCACCCGCAGCCAGGGCCGGCCTTCGCGCAAGGTCGCGATCCGGAGGCAGCCCGCTCCCGCGCCGGCGCCGTCCACCGGGACCAGCGCCACGACCGGCACCGGACCGCCCCGGACGAGTTCGTCCTCCCCGATCGTGCGCAGGGCCGGCGCGTGCTCCAGCCCGGCCCGCAGCCGGTCGTCCAGTCCGGCCGCCTCATCGACGATCAACAACGCGACGGCCCTGCTGGCGGTGTGGCCGGCGGTATGACTGACGGCTTGACTCATGCCGCTCCCCTCTCGTCCCGCCGCAGAACGGTGCGGCTCGTGCGGAGAAGAAAGAACAAGAGTCGTTCCAGCGGCTTAGGGGTGATTCAGGCGCCAAAATGACCCCGCGCGGAGCCGTCCGGCAGCCGCTGTCCCGCTTCGAGACGAGCGGGGGCGGAAAGCGGAGGCGGGAGATGACCGAAAACAGGCCGCTTCCCGCTTCGGCGCGGTGGCGGACCCACTTGCGGCGCGCGTGACCGTCGCCGGGTCAGGCCGTCCGGGAGAGGATGAGGTCGGTCATCGCCGAGACCACGCGATTGCGACCCGTGGTCTTGGCCTCGTACAGGGCGATATCCGCCCGTTTCAGAAGGCCGTCGATGGTCTCGCCCTCGGACCACGCGCTGACGCCGAAGCTGCAGGTGAGGCGCACGGGGCCCTTGGGCGAACGGATGCGCAGGTCGGACGCCTTCAGGCGCAGGCGCGATGCGACGGCCTCGGCCTCGGTGAGGCGCAGCCCGGGAAGCACCACCGCGAACTCCTCGCCGCCCAGACGCCCGGAAATGCCTTCCGCCTCGAGCAGCCCGGCCACCGCCTTGATCGCCGCGTCGCCGACATCGTGCCCGTGCTCGTCGTTGATGCGCTTGAAGTGGTCGATGTCGAGGAGGACGGCGCAGAGATGTCCGAACGCGCCGGTCTTGTTGGCGGCCTCCCGCGTGTGGAGCAGGAACGCGCGGCGGTTGAGCAGGCCGGTGAGCGGATCGGTCTCGGCGAGCCGGATCAGGTCGCCCTGAAGCGTGGTGAGGCGCTCGGCGGCCCGCAGGCGCGCCTGCAATTCCTCGGCGCCCGGCGGCTTGTCGATGAAGTCGTCGGCGCCGCTGTCCAGCGCCTCGGCGAGGTTGCGGGCGTTGCGGGCCGAGGACATGGCGATGATCGAGAGCGGGCGGCTCGACTCGGCCAGCAGGCGGGCCGACCAGCACAGTTCCAACCCGCTCAGCGGCCGGACCTCCAGGCTGGTGATCAGGGCGCGGACCGCGGGATTTTCGGTGACGTAGGCAAGCGCCTCGGCGGAATCGATGAATTGCGACACGACATGTCCGCGCGGTTCGAGCATGCCCGCCACGATTCGCAGGACGACGCGGCTCGAATCCACGATGACGATGTGCACGGCGCTGGCCCCCTTGAACGAGGGAGATTGTGCACAAGACAAGTTAAGAGTGCCTCACACAACTCCCGGCCACCGACCGTTCTCGCTCCGGCGAGGACAGCGCAGCGGGCGTTTCGTGAGAGACACGAAGGGTCGTCGAAGGCAGCGCTGCCGCGCGCGTGGCGCCGGCAGGGCCCCACTATCCCCCATCGGGATTACCGCGTGCGGGCCGGCACCCGGACCGAAACCACCTGCGCGCCGCCCACTGCGCCCTCGGATCGCGGGCCCGGATCGGTCCAGATCCCCTTGGAGTCTTTCGTGAGGACGCGGGCACTCGGCCGACGGATCGCGGGACGGCTCCTGACCGAGCCTTGTCGCTCGATCACGGTGAGCGTCGGGCGCGCGACCGGCGCGTCCCGGATGCCCGCCACCGTGGGGACGCCGTAGGTGCCGTAGCCCCAGGCCGGCGGTACGATCCGGCTCGTGCTGGGAAGCCGGGTGAACGGCGCGCCGAGATAGGCACCCTCGACCACCGGGCCGGCAAAGCGGTACCCGCCATCGCTATATCCGTAGGCATAGCCATACGGGTCGGCGGAAGCCCCCGAAGCGGTGCCGAGCACGAGCAGGGTGGCAAGGCCGGCGGCGCGGACGAGGGCGGGACGTAGGGTGCGGCGCATGGATCGAGACTTCTCCGGTGGCGCAGGCCGAGGCGCGCGATTCACGACGCGAGTCACGGTATGAAAGCGGCCGCACCCATGCTCGTTCCCCCGACCCCCGTCCCGCCAGCCGATGCAGAGTACTGATACGGTCTCCGCTTGGTCAGAGCGGGGAGCGGATCAGCCAGCCCGCGCGGCGCCCGAGGAGGGATCCCGCCACGGCCACATCCGGCATCCTGAAGGAGGCATCCGGATTTGGTATGAGGCGGGTGGCGGTTCTGCCGCGCGAGTGCGCTCAGCGACAGATCGTGACGCGACGAACGATCCAGCCTTCCCCCTCGATCCACAGGCGACGGCGCTGCTTGTTGCAATTGGCGCTGTCCTCCTCGCTGTCCGCGGCCACGGACGTCTGGGAGACCTGCGTGGCCTCCGCGATTTGCGTGGTGCTGCGGCTGGCGGCCGGGGCGGCGAGGGCCGGGGGCGCGGACAAGCCGATCAGAACGAGGCCGGCGAAGGCGGCCGCGGCGGAGGAATGCGCGATCATGATATCCTGCCCGCGCGCCGTGGCGGGCGCGCTTCAACGGTTCAGTTGGTGCGGCCGGTGGTCCGCCTTGCAGGCGCCACGGCATCTTGCATCAACAATCCCCAACGTGGCCGTTGGGTTTCGCGCCAATTTCGAGAAAGCGGCGAAAATTTGTCTACCATCCGCGGTCAGACCGCGGCGCGGCGGCGCGATTTTGCCGTCTCAAGCCCGATGCTTGCGAAGACGGGGCAAAGAGTTGTACTGGCACGCGAGGCGAAGAACGCCGTTTGGTCGTCGGAAAATGATCTGATCTTCTTGTTAGGAACGTTTCTAAGCTGAGATTTGCATCAGAATATTACGATGGCGTGACAAGTATTGGCGGCGCTGTGTGGAGTGGCGCTGCGGTTGAGGAAGACAATCCGCCGGGACGTGCGTCAAGCGGATCGAAACGGGAGCAATCGGATGGCGGACGGATCGACGTTCGTGCAGGCTTTCATCATCCTGTTCCGCGAGGGACTGGAAGCTCTGCTGGTGATCGCGGCGCTCGCCGCCTTCCTTCGCCGCGCGAATGCGGCGGAGCGGATCGCACCGGTCTATATGGGCGCGCTCGCCGCCGTCGCCGCCAGCGCGGTCATGGCTTGGGTGTTCGCGACCTTCTACGACGGCAACCACAGCGACCTGTTCGAGGCCGGCGTGATGCTCGCGGCGGCGGTGCTGCTGTTCTACATGAGCGGCTGGATGTTCGTTCGCCAGGACCCGAAGGCGTGGCAGGCCGATCTCAACCGGCTCGCCGAGCGGGCGCTGGGCGCGGGCACCGTGCTGTCGCTGGCCGGCATCGCCTTCCTCGCGGTGTTCCGCGAGGGTGCTGAGACGATCCTGTTCGTCCACGCCCTGGCCAAGACAGCCAACGGCTTCGACGCCTCGCTCCTGAGCGGGCTGGCCGCGGCGGCGGTGGCGTTGGTGGCGATGTTCGTGGCGATGCAGTGGCTGGCCCTGCGCCTGCCGCTGCGCCCGATGTTCATCGTGACCTCGGCCTTCCTGTTCTTCATGGGCCTGCGGATGGTCGGCGAGGCGTTCCAGGAGCTTCAGGAGCAGGCGCTGATCCCCTTCACCACCGAGGGCGTGCCCGCCTTCGTTTCCGATTGGGGCCTGAGCAACGGAAGCTGGGAGGCGCTCGGCACCCAGCTCGTGATCCTGACCGTGGCCGTGGCGGCTGCTCTCGTCAGCCTCCTGCGCAAGGGAAACGATAAGACGGCCAGCGAGGGCCGGCCGGTCTCGGCGGCCTCCTGATCCGCGAGCCGGCGCCCCTGTCCGAGGTGGGCGCCGGCCGCCGCCGCCGATCGACGCGACGCGTCGGGGACTGGTCGCGTCAGGACTCGGGCCGTATCCCGTCGAACAGGTAGACCACGGGCTCGAAGGCCCGTGCCTCCGCCTCGATGATCTGCGAAAGGATCGTCCACGATCCCGCCCGCGAGCCCGGCGCCGATGAGCGGGAAAGCGACCGCCTCGAATCCGTCCCTGCGGGCGCGCGCATCGATGGCGCGCAGGACCGTCCGCACCGCCTCGTCATCGACGGAGACGCGTCCCTTCGCCCGCCCATCGTCGCGCTGCGTCACCGCGTTGACGATGAGGCGCCCGTCGGCGGCGCGGACCCAGGTCGCGCTGCCGAGCGGCAGGCCCGCTTCCGGATCGTTCGAGCTCTCGAAGGCCGCGCGGTAGGCGCAAAAAGCCTCCGGGCAGCGCCGCTTGACCTGCCGCGCGAGGCCGGCACCCATCTTGCCGAAGGCGTCGCAGTCGTGGACGAGGACGCGTTCCGGCCCGGCAAAGATGTCACCCTCGCGGTCACGGATCTTCACGCAACGCCCTCACCCCTTCAGTCGGGACTTGATCCGGTAGGTCAGGCCGTCACGCACGTCGCGGTAGCCGTCGAGGCGCTGCTCGCGGGTGCCGTCCTGCACCAGGGTCGGGTCCGGCGTCGGCCAGTACTCGACATCCGCCGCCAGGGTGTGCGTCAGTTCGAGCGCCCGGTGGTGGGCCTCCGGCGACAGGGTGATGATCAGGTCGAAGTTCAGCCCTTCCCAATCCTCGAGCTGCTCGATGGTCCGCGGCTTGTGGCGGGCAGCGTCGATGCCGATCTCGTCGAGCGCCGCGATCATGAACGGGTCGCTCGGCTCACCCGAGCGCACGCCGGCCGACTGCACGTAGGTGGACTTGCCAAAATAGTGGCGCGCGATCGCCTCCGCCGCCAGCGAGCGCACCGCGTTGAAATTGCACATAAACAGGACCGACTGGACCCGCTGCTTCTTCGGCCCGGTCCCCGGGATGGCGTCGTCCGTCATGCCCTGCCTGAGAGCAGGGTTCCGAGGGAAGGGCGCCGGCCGGTCGGAAAAGTCGATGCAGACACCGTGCCCTCTCGCGAAGCGCCCCCGTCCTCTCGCGCCGATGCACCACGGATCGGGCGTTTCGTGACGTGCTCGTGCACACGCTGATATAGGACCGCCCCGGACTTCCCGAAAGCGCATCGTTTTGCCGGGCGCATCCCTGTCTCGGCAGGATTCTGCCATGCCGTTCGCGGCGTCCCGGGCCTTATTCCACTCACCGCCGCCGGGAGCCGGGCCGGGCTCGCCTCAGCCCTTCCAGTGCAGGGCGAAGATCAGGGTGAACAGGCGTCGCGCGGTGTCGTGGTCGAGATCGACCTTGCCCTCCAGGCGCTGCCGCAGGAGTTCGGACGCCTCGTTGTGCAGGCCGCGCCGGCCCATGTCGATCGCCTCGATCTGCGTCGGCGAGGCGGTGCGGATCGCGCTGTAATAGCTCTCGCAGATCATCTCGTAGTCGCGGATGACCCGGCGGAACGGGGTGAGCGAGAGCAGGTGGGTCATCACCGGCTCGCCGGCCTCCGTCGCGATGGCGAAGGACAGCTTGTTCTCGACGAGGCCGAGGACCAGGGCGTAGGGGCCGTCGTCGCGGTCGGGCAGGGTGAAGGCGTTGTCCTCCAGGATGTCGTAGATCGCGATGGCGCGCTCGTGCTCCTGGTCGGGATTGCCCCGGCCGATCGACGCCTCGTCGAAGCGCACCGACGCAAGCCGGTTCCTCGGCTTCTCCGGCGCCCCGTCTTCCCCCTGCTTCGGTTCGGCCTTCATCGCCGCCGCCTTCTCACGTCGGGGCCCGAATCCGGGCGCCCTCTTGCCGTCACATGAGCCGCAAGCCCGCCCCGCAGGCAAGCGTTCCGGCGGGCGCGGCCCGAAAAGTGATCGTCCGCGCCCCGACCGGCTGATGTCAGAGATTGAGCCGGATCGCCACCGAGCGGGCGTGACCGTCGAGCCCCTCCGATTCGCCCAGAGCGATCGCGGCGGGGCCGAGCGCCCGCAGGGCCGCCGGATCGCAGCGCAGGATCGACGTGCGCTTCATGAAGTCGAGCACGCCGAGACCCGAGGAGAACCGTGCCGAGCGGGCGGTCGGCAGCACGTGGTTGGGGCCGCCGACATAATCGCCGATCGCCTCGGGCGTGTGCGACCCGAGGAAGATCGCCCCCGCGTTCCGGATTTTCAGCGCGAGTGCGTCGGCGTCCTGCGTCTCGATCTCGAGGTGCTCGGGCGCGATGGCGTCGACCAGCGGCACCGCCTCGTCGAAGTCTCTCACGCGGATGATCGCGCCGTAATCGCGCCAGCTGGCACGGGCGATCTTTTCACGCGGCAGCGTCGTCAGGGCGCGTTCCACCGCCGCCTCCGCCGCCTCGGCCAACGCATCCGAATCGGTGATGAGCACGGACTGCGCCGCCTCGTCGTGCTCGGCCTGGGCCAAGAGGTCGGCGGCGATCCAGTCGGGGTTGGCGTGGCCATCGGCCAGGATCAGCACCTCGGAGGGGCCGGCGATCATGTCGATGCCGACCTGCCCGAACACCCGGCGCTTGGCCGCCGCCACCCAGGCATTGCCGGGGCCGACGATCTTGGCCACCGGCGAAATGCTCTCGGTGCCATAGGCCAGCGCTGCGACGGCCTGGGCGCCGCCGACGCGGTAGATCTCGGTGATCCCGGAGAGCTGCGCGGCGGCCAGCACCAGCGGGTTGAGCTGCCCTTCCGGGGTCGGCACCACCATGACGATGCGCGGCACGCCGGCCACGCGCGCCGGCACCGCGTTCATCAGCACCGAGGAGGGGTAGCTCGCCGTGCCGCCGGGCACGTAGAGCCCGACCGATTCGATCGCGGTCCAGCGCCAGCCGGCGGTGACGCCGAGGTCGTCGGTGGAGAGGTGGTCCTCGGGGATCTGGCGGCGGTGATAGGCTTCGATCCGCTCGGCGGCGAGCGCCAGGGCGGCGCGGGCCTCGGGCGGACAGGCGGCCACCGCCGCCTCCACCTCCTCGGGGGTGATGCGGAGGGCGGCGGCCGAGAAATCCTGGCCGAGCCGGTCGAAGCGGCGGGTGTAATCGACGAGCGCCGCGTCGCCCCCGGAGACGACCCCGGCGATGATGCCGCGCACGGTCTCGTCCACATCCTCCGAGATTTCGCGCTTGAGGCCGAGCAGGCGCTTGAAGGACGCCCCGAAGTCAGGGGAGCGGCTGTCGAGGCGGATCATCGGATCATATCGGCGGTTCGGGGGAGGGGGGTCACGGGCGGTTCTCGACGAGGCTGCGCGCCGCCTCGTGGTCGGGGCGGCCATCGGCCTGCCAGACCGGGCCGAGATCCTTCAGGCGCACCTCGATGCATTCGAGTTCGAGGCGGATCGCAGCGCCGCCGGAAAAGACCAGGGTGGCGAATCCGGAGGGGGCCTCGGTCTCCTCGAAGGTGATGGCCAGCAGGCTCAGGGTCTCGCCCGAGGCCGCCCCCGGCGTGATGCCCCTGGCCTTCACCGACAGCACCCGCTCGAAATGCAGGCCCGAGAGCCGGCGCCGGGGCGGTTCGCCCGGAGGCACCGACCAGTCGAAGCGGCGCGCCGCCAGGGCGAAGCGGTGCTCGCCCGGCAGCCACGCGAGATCCTCAGCCCGCAGGATCGCGTCCTGCAGGTGGGCCGAGATGACGGCGAGATCCTCGACGTCGAGGGCGGCGAGCTTGAGAAGCTCCATCATTGACGCTCCGGGCTCCCCGACCGGACGCGCGGGAAGCGGATTTCGAGGCGTAGGTAGCGACGGGACCCGCCTGCGGCAACCGGCAGCCGGCTCGCGAGGGAGGATCCGATTCACCAAGCCCGGGTACGGCTGCGCGAGGCCGAGGCTCTTTCGGGCTCATCGCGCGTTCATGAGCGCGGGGCTAAGGCCGAGCATGATCCAAGCATGACCTTGGTGAGATGGCTTGGGTAGGACGGGTTGGGTGAGACGGCCTGGGTGAGACGGCCCGGGTGAGACAGCCGGAGGGGACGAGGACGATGAAGAGCGGAGTTCTGGCCATGGGGCGCACCTTGGGGGTCGTCCTGGCCCTCGGGTTCGTGGCGAGCCCGGCAAGCGCCCAGTATTATCGCGACGGCTACGACGGCCCGCGCCGCGACGACGGCTACGGCCGCCGCTCCCGCGACGACGACGACGGGTACGGCCGGCGCCGCTACGGCGAGGATTACGGCCGCCGCCGCCGCTACGAGGATGAGGACGACGGTCCGCGCTTCCGGGGTCCGCCGCGCGGCGGCCGTGGCGGTGGCAGCATCTGCGTGACCGCCCGCGGCAGTTGCCCGACGGGCTTCGCGCCGCCGAACGCGCCCTGCGCCTGCGACATCCCCGGTTTCGGCATCAAGCGCGGTGCCGTCGGCCGCTGATTTCTCGGGATTGCCGAACGGGCGCGGCCTGCACGATGCGGTGCAGGCCGTCTTCCATGCGAGGGCGGAGCCGACGGCCGGCTCCGCCGGATGCCCTCAGGCGCGGACGCGTTCGATTTGCGCGCCGCAGCGACCGAGCTTGGCCTCCAGGGCCTCGAAGCCGCGGTCGAGATGGTAGACGCGGTTGATCTGCGTCTCGCCTTCCGCCGCGAGCGCGCCGATCACCAGTGAAACGGAGGCGCGCAGGTCGGTGGCCATCACCGGCGCGCCCTTCAGCCGCTCCACGCCCTCGACCACGGCGAGGTCACCGTCGAGCCGGATCCGGGCGCCCAGCCGCGCCAGCTCCTGCACGTGCATGAACCGGTTCTCGAAGATCGTCTCGCGGATGCGCGACTGGCCCTTGGCCAGCGTCATCAGCGCCATGAACTGCGCCTGGAGGTCGGTCGGGAAGCCGGGGAACGGATCGGTGGTGACGTCCGCTGGGTTGATGCCGCCGCCATTGCGACGCACGCGGATGCCGTCGGGCAGGCTCGTGACCTCGGCGCCGGTTGAGGCCAGGGTGTCGAGGGCCGACGAGAGCAGGTCGGCCCGGGTGTTGACGAGGGAGACGTCGCCGCCGGTCATCGCCACCGCCATGGCGTAGGTGCCGGTCTCGATCCGGTCGGGTAGCACCTCGTGGCGGGCGCCGCCGAGGCGCGCGACGCCCTCGACGACGATGCGGGAGGTGCCCGCGCCCTCGATCCGCGCGCCCATCTTGGCCAGGCACTCGGCGAGATCGACCACTTCCGGCTCGCGGGCGGCGTTGTCGATCACCGTGGTGCCATAGGCGAGCGCCGCGGCCATCAGGGCGACGTGGGTGCCGCCGACCGTGACCTTGGGGAAATCGATCTCGGCGCCGCGCAGGCCGTTCTTGGTCTTGGCGACGACGTAGCCGCCGTCGATCTCGATCTCGGCGCCGAGTTTTTCCAGCGCCATGAGCAGCAGGTCGACCGGACGCGTGCCGATCGCGCAGCCGCCGGGCAGGGACACCTTGGCCTCGCCGAAGCGGGCGAGCAGGGGCGCGATGACCCAGAAGCTCGCCCGCATGGTCGAGACGAGATCGTAGGGGGCGGTGGTGTCGATGACGTTCGAGGCGGTGAGCCGGACGGTCTGGCCGGTCTCGGTGGTTTGGCCGGGCCGCTTGCCGACGACCATGTGGTCGACGCCGTGATTGCCGAGGATGCGCGTCAGCGCCGCGATGTCGGCGAGCCGCGGCACGTTGATGAGTTCCAGCGTCTCCCCGGTCAGAAGGCTCGCGATCATCAGCGGCAGGGCCGCGTTCTTGGCGCCCGAGATCGGGATCGTGCCGTTGAGCGGCGTGCCGCCGGTGATGTGGATGCGGTCCATAGGGTCCTCGGAGCCCCTCCGTTCCGGTCGCGGAGGTCGCCTTGCGTGCCGGGCGCAGGGGCGCCCCTCGTTCAGGGTGGAGGTATAGGCGGTATCCGGCAAAAAGAAGAAGCGTGGCCGTTCGGTTCCATCCTGCGTGCTGGGCATCGCCTCCGCGATGTGAGCAGCGATGCTGCGGAAGCAGGAATGGCCGCTAATCCTTCCCGGCCGAACGCTCGTTCGTTGCAGGTTCGGCGCCGGGTGCGGGGGCGGCATCGGGCGCGTCGTCGACCCGGCCTCGGGCCTGTGCCTTGCGGCGGCGCAGGTTGTCGCGCAGGGCCGCCTTCAGCCGTGCCGCGCGCTCCTCGTCCTTGGTGGCCATCTCGCGTTCCGAAACGATGCCGCCGCTGAAACCGGCTGTCGCACTGAGGCCGTATCGCGGTTTCACGACCTTCGCCAGCGCCGGTTCAGAGCCCATGGCTGCGCCAGCCTGCCAAGCCGAGCCGTGATCTGCCGAGCCGTGATTCGCGCCGCGACCCATCGTCACCGGCGGTCCCGCTTCGAGGGTGCGACCCGTCGTCCGCGAGGCTCCCGCGCGATGCCCGACGACGGTCCCCGCGGCGTAGCCCTCAGGACGTTCCCTGGTCGAGCGCCATGGTCGCACGCCGATACGGACAAGATCGCGAGGGTGTTCAAGCCGGTGTAAAGCCGGTGCAAAGCAGGAATGTCTCGAACTCGCCTTGAACCAGTTCGAAAATACCTCCTATCTTGCGACCACAGCGGCGCCGGCGAGGGACTCGTCCCGGAACCAAGCGGGCGCCGCCGGTTGGACGATGAGGCGCGGCCAGCCCGCGTTGCTCCTTTGGGGCTGAACCCTGGGAGGTCACCGCCCGGCTGCGAACGGTTCGGCAACGCTCTCTCAGGGCGGCGCCCGAGCCCGAATTCTTTACCCGAGGCGTCCCGAGAAGAACGCCCGGCCAGCCGAAAGCGTCGAGGACGGATGCCCGTGAACCTGATGCCCGTGAACGCTGCCGACAGCGCCACCCTGTCCGACGAGTCGATCGTGGGCGGTGATGGCGGCGTGGACGAGACCGGTGCAAGCAACGGCCGGCCCAGATTCGAGCGGCCGCCGGTCCGCCCCGCCGGTCCGCGCACGGATTACGACGGTCATTTCCGCGCGGCCCTCGACCGCCTGCACAGCGAGCGCCGCTACCGCGTCTTCGCCGATATCGAGCGCATCTCGGGCCGCTTTCCGCAGGCCACGTGGCGGCGCCCGGAGGGCGGCAACCGCGAGATCACCGTATGGTGCTCGAACGATTACCTCGGCATGGGCCAACACCCCGAGGTGGTCGGCGCCCTGACCCAAACCGCCGCCCGCTGCGGCGTCGGCGCCGGCGGCACCCGCAACATCGCCGGCAACAACTCGCCGCTGGTCGATCTGGAGCGTGAGCTCGCCGACCTGCACGGCAAGGAGGCCGGCCTCGTCTTCACCTCCGGCTACGTCTCGAACCAGGCCGGCATCTCGACGATCGCCAAGCTGATCCCGAACTGTCTGATCCTGTCGGACGCCTTCAACCACAACTCGATGATCGAGGGCGTGCGCCATTCCGGCTGCGAGAAGCGCGTCTTCCGGCACAACGATCTCGAACATCTCGAGCAATTGCTCGCCGAGGCCGGCGACCGGCCCAAGCTGATCGCCTTCGAGTCGGTCTATTCGATGGACGGCGACGTGGCGCCGATCGCGGCGATCTGCGACCTCGCCGATGCCTACGGCGCGATGACCTATCTCGACGAGGTCCACGCGGTCGGCCTCTATGGCGAGCGCGGCGCCGGCATCGCCGAGCGCGACGGCGTGATGCACCGGGTTGACGTGATCGAGGGCACGCTGGCCAAGGGCTTCGGCTGCGTCGGCGGCTACATCACCGGTTCGGCGACGCTGTGCGACGCGGTCCGCAGCCACGCGGCCGGCTTCATCTTCACCACTGCCCTGCCGCCGGCCGTGGCTGCGGCGGCGCGGGCCTCGGTGCGCTATCTCAAGCGCTCGAAGCTGGAGCGCGAGGCGCATCAGCGCCAGGCCGCCCGCACCAAGGCGGCGCTGGAGACGGCCGGCCTGCCGGTGCTGCGCACCGAGACCCACATCGTGCCGCTGATGGTGGGCGACGCCGAGCTGTGCAAGGCGGCGGCCGACCACTTGCTGGAGCGTCACGGCATCTACATCCAGCCGATCAACTACCCCACCGTCCCGCGCGGCACCGAACGGCTGCGCATCACGCCCTCGCCCTTCCACGACGACGAGCGCATCGGCGCGCTGACCGCGGCGCTGGTCGAGACCTGGGACACGCTGGACCTGCCGCGGGCCGGGACGGTGTTCGCCGCGGCCGCGGAATAGGCTTTTCGCGGGGGACGCGGCGGCCCTACATTGACCGTATGGCTCTGGCCTTCGACCGCACCCGTCTCCTCCAGGCTCTCGAACGTCTCGGCGCGGACCTGTCCGCGCGGGGGCTTTTCGTGGAACTCGCCGTCTACGGTGGCGGGGCCCTGATGCTGCAATTCGCGTGGCGACGCGGCACCGACGACGTCGATGCCGTGGTGCGCGAAGGCTTCGACGAGGCGGCACTGGCCCCCTCCGTCGCCCGCGTGGCGGAGGAACTCGGGCTCCAGCCCGACTGGCTCAACAACGCGGTGGGGATGTTTACGCCGCTGGACGAAGACGACGCGTTGTTCACGGCGGCCGGCCTCTATCCGGCGGACGGAACGCCCGGCCTCCGGACCTTCCTCGCGACGCCGCGCTACCTCCTCGCCATGAAGCTGCACGCCCTGCAGAATCTCGATCGTGGCGACCGCGACCTGCGGGATGCGCAGGCCTTGGCCGCGCATCTCGGCATCGATGATGAGGCGGCGTTGCAGGCGCTGTACGCTGCCGTCTACGACGAGGCGCCACCGGACGCGGCGAGCCTGCGCTTCCGGTCGGTCGTTCAGGACGCTCCGCGGTGAGACCCGCATCCCTGCGCGAGGTGGTCGAGCGGTCGCGCGAGGACGGCGACTGGGACCACCACCTCCAGAACTTCCTCGACGCCTTCTACGCGCGCGACGGCGACACCGCGGCGCAGGGTGCGATGCTCGCCGAGGATCCGGGATTTCTCGGGCAGGCCCGGCCCGACGCCTTCCTCGGTGGGGTCGGCGAGCACCTCGCCCGACGCTGGCGGCTGCCGTTCATCCCGAACTGGGTGCGGCACGAGGCACGCTATCTCGATACGGCGATGTTCGTGCCCGACGAGCGCAATCTGCGCACTTACCTGCTCTGCGTCAGCCCGGTCTCGTTCCGCCCGCGCCTGATCTTCACGGGCCCGGACCCGCTTCAGCGCGCCCGCTTCCCCTATCACCGCGGCGTGGTCCGGATGCCCCTGACGTTTCCGCAGGGGCCCGAAGCCGCGGCCCTGTTCGAGCGAGAGCGCTGATACGGTCTCCGCTTGATCAGAGCGGGGAGCGAATCAGCCAGCCCGCGCGGCGCTTGAGCGATGACCAAATCCGCCATCCCGAAGGATCAATCGGATTTGGTTTGCGAGGTCTCAGCGCCGCTTGACCTCGTTCGACCAGCCATGCGCCGCGGCGGCCTTTTCGACCTTCTCCTTGAGCTGCGGCATCAGCGTGCCCATCCATTGCTGCATCCCCGTCAGCATGGCCTGGCTCAACTGCGGCTGCGCCTTGACGAGGTTCTTGCCCGCCGGCGTGGCGTAGAAGGCGGCGACCGCCTTCAGATCCTCCTTCGAGAGGACCGCGGCGAAGCTGAGGGCCTGGACCGCGAGCAGGTCGTCGTAATGTTCGGAGAGCGTGGGCAGGACGACCTCGTCCACCATCACCTGTGCCTTCTTCGGATCCGTCAGGCCCATCTGCTGCATGACGCCGGCCATCGGGGCCTTCATCGCCGCGAGCACCGCGGCACGGTCGCCCTGCGCCGCGGCCACGACCTCGCGGGCTGCAGCCAGTCGCTCCGGATCGGCGGTGACCGTCGGTGCCGCCGGTTTAGCCGGCGTCTGCGCCAGGGCGGGAACCGCGCCCGTGACGAGGATTGGCGCGCAGAGCAGGCCGAGGCCGAGAAGTCCGGAGAGCATCTCCTGTCGCATGGTCGGTGTTTCTCCGGTCGAGAGCATGGGTCGGGCGGCTTTACCCGAGTGGGATGACGCGCGGGCAACGGTGGGTCTTGGGTGACTCCTGGAGCAGCCGGCGCCGGCTCCCGGAACGGTAGTCGGTTCGGAGCCATGCACGCAACGCGCTTGTCGGCCGGCTCGAGGCATCGCTATGGCCGCGGAGACGGCGGCATGTCCGCCAGGAGCCAGACGATGCCGGATACCGACGACACGTATATCTACGACGAAGCGCTCGGCGAATGGCGCCCCGCCGGCGCGCCGGCGGCCGAGACGCCGGCGGCCAGGCCCCCTGTCCGCGACGCCGCGGGCAACATCCTGGCCGACGGCGATGCGGTCACCCTGATCAAGGACCTCAAGGTCAAGGGCGCGAACCAGACCCTGAAGCAGGGCACCGTCATCCGCTCGATCCGCCTCACGGATGACCCGGAGGAGATCGATTGCCGCCACGACAGCATCAAGGGCCTCGTCCTGCGCACGGAATTCGTGCGCAAGCGCTGACCGCGAGCCGCGGGAGGGGGGAGTGGGGTCAAAGCGTGACGACGAGCCCGTCCTCCGCCGCGATGTACCCGTCGGGCGGGTGAGCAATCATTTCCGAGCTCATGTGGGTCAGCATCAGCCGCTTCGGACCGATTTCGGGCAGGCGCCGCTTCAGCGTCGCCCAGTCGAGGTGGAACTTCACCGGCCGCTCCACAGTGTAGCCCTCGGCGATCATCAGGTCGGCCCCGCGGCCCACAGCGACGATCTCGTCCACCCACTCGGTGTCGCCGGTATAGCTGACGATCTTGCCCGCCGCCTCGATCCGCAGGGCGTGCGCGGGGGCGCCGGAGGGGTGGCGCATCGTGAAGGCCGTGGCCCGCACGCCTCCGGTCTCGACCGGGCGCCCGGCCTCCATCTCGACGACGTCGACGGAGAACCGGCGCTCGGCCGTGCTGGAGCCGGGAAACAGCACCTCCATCGCCGCCGGCAGGCGCTCGGCCGTGCCCGGCGGTCCGACCACGGTCAACGGATCGGTGCGCCCGCTGACGAGCTGCCCGTCGAGGATCAGCCAGGGCAGACCGCCGAAATGGTCGCCGTGGAGATGCGTCAGGAACACCGTGCGGATGCGGTTCGGCTCGACGCCGAAACGCCGGATCGCGATCAGCGCGGAGGCGCCGCAATCGATGAGGAAGGCGCCGGTCTGCGCTGCGTCCGATGCATCGACGTGGAAGCAGGTATTGAAGCGCCCGCCCGAGCCGAACGCGTCCCCGCAGCCGAGAACCTGGAGTCGCATGAATCTCTCCTCTGACCGACAGGGAGATTTCGGTCGTGGAGAAGCGTGCGGCAATCGTCTCGCCCCGGTATTTTCCCGTCAGGTCCACGGGAGCCCTGATGAGGCCGTCACGCAGGATTCGGCATCGCACAAGCGTGGCATCCCGAAACTTGAATTTTCTCACGCGTGAGAGGCTGCGGTTAAAGCCGAAATGCCCGGTGCGGTTTTCGTGGCTCGCGTTTCGAGGCGGCTGCTGATTTTCGGGTGTGGGCGAGCGCGTTCCGATTCTCTAAGGTGGAGAAGCGCGACGAAATCACTGTATTATCGAGCCGCATACGATATTCGTTGACTAACAAGAGCGCCGACGTCGCGGCCCATGGCTGCGGACGTCCCATTTATTTATCGATTCATGACGATCCATTCTCGCCCCCTTCCCTCCGCAATCCGCTCAGCCTCGATCGAGCCGTCCCTCACGCTCTCGGACGAGGGTGCAGCCCTGATCGACCGGATCTACGAGGCGGCGGCCCTGCCCGAGTTGTGGCGCGAGGTTCTGACCGAGCTTGCCCGTTTCGCCGGAGCGCCCGAGGCGGTGATGATCGTCTCGACCGGCACGCATTACCGCGACTTCGTGACGACCTCGGCCGCGTTCGACGCCCTGGTGGCCGAACATCTGCATTTTCCCGGCAATGTCCGCACGGAGCGGCTTCTGGCGTTGCGCCATCCCGGTTTCCTCAACGACCTCGACGTCGTGACGGAGGAGGAGATCGCGACGCTACCGCTCTATCAGGACTTCCTGATCCCGCGGGGGTACGGTGCGGGCACCGCGACGACCGTGATGGTGCCGAGCGGCGACAGCGTGATCGTGCATTGCGAGCGCGCCCGCGCCGAGGGCGATTTCGGCCCGCAGGTGCTGTCCGCCCTCAACGGCCTACGCCCTCATCTGGCGCGGGCCGCCCTGCTCTCCGCACGCCTGGAAATGGAACGGGTGACCACCACGACCCGAACGCTCGAAGCGCTCGGCTTGCCCGCCGCCGTGCTCGGAAGTGGCGGCCGGGTCATCGGTGCCAATCCAACCCTGGTGGCGATGATGCCCCACACCCTCAGCGATCAGCCCTCGCGGCTTGCCGTGGTCGATCCGGCCGCCGACCGGCTGCTGCGCGACGCGGTGGCGCGTTCGGGACAGGCGGGCGACATGCCGGTGCGATCGATTCCGATCGCCGCCAGCGGCGAGCGCCCGCCGGTGATCCTTCACCTCGTGCCGATCCGCGGCGCGGCGCACGACGTGTTCGTCCGGGCGCACTTCGTGCTGATCGCCACGCCCGTCGTGGCCCAGGATGTGCCGAGCGCAGATGTCGTCCAGGGCCTGTTCGACCTGACGCCGGGGGAGGCGCGGCTCGCGACCCTGATCGCGGCGGGCGATCCGCCGGTGCCCGCCGCCGCCAAGCTCGGGATCACCCCCAACACCGCGCGCTCGGTGCTGAAGCGCATCTTCCAGAAGACCGGCGTGACGCGTCAGGCCGAACTCGTCGGCCTGCTCGCGGGCCGGGGATTGAAGGAATAAAGCATCGTCCCGAAAGGTGGCCTCCGGCTTTCGAAAAAAGACGATGCGAAAGCAGGAGGAGAGAGCATCGTCCCGAAAGGTGGGCCCGGCTTTCGGATAAAAGACGATGCGAAAACAAGGGCCGAGAGGATGCGCGGGCCGATACTCAGCTATCGCGTCGGCAAACTCGCAACTTCGAGAAAATCGCTCTATAAGCCCGGCTTCGCGCGAGGCGGGAGGGCCCGCGCGCATCACCCGATCGGGTGAGCGGAGAGAAGATCATGGCCGAGCGGTGGACCCCGAAAACCTGGCGCAACCTGCCGATCCAGCAGGTCCCGTCCTATCCGGACGCGGGCGCTCTTCAGGCCGTCGAGGCGCAGCTCGCGAGCTTTCCGCCGCTGGTCTTTGCCGGTGAGGCGCGCAAGCTGAAGGCGGCTCTGGCGCGCGTCGGGGCGGGTGAAGCCTTCCTGCTCCAGGGCGGCGATTGCGCCGAGAGCTTCGACGAGCACTCGGCCGACAACATCCGCGATTTCTTCCGCGTCTTCCTGCAGATGGCGATGGTGCTCACCTTCGCGGGCGGCTCGCCCGTGGTGAAGGTCGGCCGCATCGCCGGCCAGTTCGCCAAGCCGCGCTCCTCGCCAACCGAGACGCTCGACGGCGTGTCGCTGCCGAGCTACCGCGGCGACATCATCAACGGCCTGACCTTCAACGAGGACGCGCGGATCCCCGATCCGAAGCGCCAGCTCGAGGCCTACCGGCAGTCGGCGGCGACGCTGAACCTGCTGCGCGCCTTCGCCACCGGCGGCTACGCCAACCTCGAGAACGCGCATCGCTGGATGCTCGGCTTCGTGAAGGACAGCCCGCAATCTTCGCGCTACCGCGATGTGGCCGAGCGGATGTCGGACGCGCTCGACTTCATGCGTGCCATCGGCATCAACCCGGAGACGCACCAGGAAGTCCGCACTACGGACTTCTACACCAGCCACGAGGCGCTACTGCTCGGCTACGAGGAGTCGCTGACCCGCGTCGATTCGACGAGCGGCGACTGGTACGCCACCTCCGGCCACATGCTCTGGATCGGCGACCGCACCCGCCAGCCGGACCACGCCCACGTGGAATATGCCCGCGGCATCAAGAATCCGATCGGCCTCAAATGCGGGCCCTCGACCACGGCCGAGGGGCTGATCCGGCTGATCGATCTCCTCAACCCGGAGAACGAGGCCGGGCGCCTCAGCCTGATCTGCCGCTTCGGCGCGGACAAGGTCGGAGACCACCTGCCGGGGCTGATCCGCACGGTGCAGCGCGAGGGCCGCAACGTCGTGTGGGTCTGCGATCCGATGCACGGCAACACCGTCGCGGCGGGCCGCTACAAGACCCGGCCGTTCGAGCGGGTGATGCAGGAGATCGAGGGCTTCTTCGGCGTGCACCGCGCGGAAGGCACGATCGCCGGCGGCATCCATCTGGAGATGACCGGCAAGGACGTCACCGAATGCACCGGCGGCGCCCGCGCGCTGACGGCCGACGATCTGCAGGACCGCTACCACACCTACTGCGACCCGCGTCTCAACGCGGAGCAGGCGCTGGAGGTGGCCTTCCTCACCGCCGAACTGGTGAAGCGCGAGCGCGCCGAGATCGAGCGTCCGCGCCTCGATGCGGCGGAGTAGCCTCAGGGCGTTCGATCCGGAACGGGATGGGGCGGGCGTGATCGTGCAGGATCGCGCCCGCCCTTTTCGTTGGCGCGCATTCTTCTGCAGCGAACCCTGCTCCACCGCGACGCGGAGCCGACAAAAGAATCGGCGAAGCACCACATCGGCGCGCGTCAAGAATGTTTCTCGCGCCCAGGCTTGGTTATCATCCTCTTAAGCGATCGGCTTCGGAGGCGGCATGGCGGTATCGGCAACCAGGAAGCGTTCTCGCATTCGCAGTCTCTGGCCGGGCTGGAATCCGGGCGCGCCCTCCGCGGTCCCGTCCCCGCTGGAACGGCGTTCGGTCGAGCTGCATCCGATCGAAGCCGAGACGCGCCCGCAGCGCAGCTTCACCGCCAACGAACTCATCGCCATGGCCCGCGCCGCCCGCGCTCGCCGTCTCGATCCGTAAGGGAGGGGCGTCAGTTCCGGCGCGGTTCGGTGACGGTGAAGAGGGCCGTGAAATCCGGGTTCTCGACGACCCGGTCCTGATCCGCGAGTTGATAGAGACCCGGCTCCCCCACCTCGATTGCGTCGAGCAGGGGGGCAACCGTGAAGGGCTCCCCCTCGTCATCGGTCCGGATGACGATGCCGGTTCGGGCATCCACGGTCTCGACGATCCCGAAGACCTGACGCCGGCCGAGCAGGGCGCCCTCGGGATCGACATAGGTCAGGCCGACGAGAAGGCTTGATCCGATCAGATCGTCGGCGAGATCCTGATCCCAGTCCTCGTCGCACTCCCCGCCATCGATGGCGTCCATCGCTCTCAGCCGCGCTCGAATCCTCGCCTCATCCGCGGATGATTGCGCGCTCCTCGGCTATCGGCAAGGATTATTGAACCAGCGCCAGGCGACCGCGCGCCTCGGAGGCTCCGGTGCGGATCGGCGGCTCGCTGTGGCCGGCGAAGAAGTCCTCGACCATCTCGCGCAGAATCTCCGCGAGATCGCCGCCGCGATCCGCCTCGACATGCACGTCGTTGCCGACCGAGCGACCCAGCATCGGCGCGGCGTTGCTGGCCAGGGTGAGGAGCCGCTCGTTGTACTCCGCCCCGAGGCCGGTCACCGCGATGAAGTTGCGTCCGCCCAGCACGGGACCGTATTTCACGGTGATCCGGTGCTCCTGATCGGCGCCGTTGTGCAGCGTGGCCGTGAAGCCGACGAAGTCGTCGCGGTCCACTTCGGGCACGGGACAATCGATGCGGCCGTGCTCGATCCCGTCCTCCTCCAGCACCTCGGCCATCAGATGCAGCGCCTCGGTGATCGGAGCCAGCGCCCGGGTGCCGTCCTGCAGGAGCTTGGCGCGGATGCGATGCTTCTGCGCGTCGGCCGCACGCAAGCGTGCCCGGAAACGGTTCTTGATGTCGAAGGGGTTTGTCATGGGTGGGTCCCCGCTCGAATGTTCGGTGCCCGTTTGCTCGACTCAGAAGTTAGGAAGACAACCAGTAAGCGTCAAGCTGATGCACAGTATTCGTGCCTGCTTCGGCACTAAGCGTCTGCACCATTAAGCGCCGTGTATATTTTTTGGGCAAACTAGAGTTGCGCGATACTTGTTGCGCCGCACCCTTCCGCAGGGGGACGGCACCGGTCGTCGCGTTCGCAGACCACCGCATTGCACTCGCCCGCGGAAAGCGCGTATCGGACAAACCGACTGTCTCCGCAGTCGTTCCCCGCTTCGGGCGGCCGAGCGCCGGAGAGGACGAGCGGGGAGCGACCGACCGTGGCCAAAGCCATCGCGAGCATGACGGGCTTCGCCCGTTCCGCCGGCACGACCGGCGCGGTGCAGTGGCTGTGGGAGATCCGCACCGTGAACGGGCGCGGGCTCGATATCCGCGTGCGCGTGCCGAACGGCTTCGACGCGGCGGGGGAGGCGGCCCGCGCGGCCCTGTCCAAGGCGCTCGCCCGCGGCCAGTGCCAGCTCAATCTGACGCTGACGCGGCCCGAGGCGGCGGCACGGGTGCGCATCGACGAGAGCCTGCTGGCGAGTCTCGCCGCCGCGGTCGCCCGCGTGCCGCGCCCCGCCGGCGTCGGTCCGGCGACGCTCGACGGGCTGCTTTCCGTGCGCGGCGTCGTCGAGGCGGAGAGCGAGGCCGGGGCAGACCCGGAGGCGCTGAACCGGGAACTCGCCGCCGGCATCGACAGACTCGTCGCCGACCTCGTCACCGCCCGCCGGGCGGAAGGGGCGCGGCTGCACGCGATCGTCAGCGGACAGATCGCCGACATCGCCCGCCTGACCCAGGCCGCGCAGGATTGCCCCGCCCGCCGGCCCGAGGCGGTGCGCGCCCGGCTCGCGGAGTCGGTGGCCGCGCTCGTCGGCGCCGGGGGGCTCGATCCCGACCGCCTGCATCAGGAGGCGGTGCTGCTCGCCGCCAAGGCGGATGTGCGCGAGGAACTCGACCGCCTGCGGGCCCATCTCGACGCGGTGGGCGAGTTGCTGGCTGAGGGTGGCGCGATCGGGCGGCGGCTCGATTTCCTGGCCCAGGAACTCGGCCGCGAGGCGAATACGCTGTGCGCCAAGGCCGGCGACATCACCCTTTCGCGGATCGGACTCGACTTGAAGGCCGTGGTGGAGCAATTCCGCGAGCAGGTGCAGAACGTCGAGTGAGGACGCCGAACGTGGGCAGCGGAGTGAACGGCCGATGACGCAGGACGCCACGCAAGGCAGGCCGGACATCGCCCGGCGCGGGCTGATCCTGATCCTGTCCTCGCCCTCGGGTGCGGGCAAGACGACGCTGACGCGCGCCATCGCCCAGGACGGCGGCTGGGGCCTCGACCTGTCGATCTCGGTCACGACCCGGGCGCGCCGCCCCTCGGAGATCGACGGGCGCCACTACCGCTTCATCGACCGCGAGGCGTTCGAGGATCTGCGCACCCGCGACGACCTGCTGGAATGGGCCGAGGTCCACGGCAATTTCTACGGCACGCCGCGCCGCCCGGTGGAGAGGACGCTGGCCCAAGGCCGGGACATGATCTTCGACATCGACTACCAGGGCACCCGCCAGGTGCGGCAGCGCCTGCAGGACGACGTGGTGACGGTGTTCATCCTGCCGCCGAGTTTCTCGGAGCTGCGCAACCGGCTGGAGCGCCGGGCGGAGGATTCGCCCGAGACCATCGAGCGGCGTCTGGCCAATGCCCGCAACGAGATGCAGCGCTGGAGCGAGTACGACTACGTCATCGTCAACGACGACCTCGACGAGTCGTTTCGCGCGCTCCAGGCGATCCTGACCGCCGAGCGCCTCAAGCGCACCCGCCGCACCGGGCTGCCGGGCTTCGTCGACGGGCTGCTGGCCGAGGCCGAGCGGGGCGCCTGACCGTGAGCCCCTCTCCCTGCGCGGGGGAAGCGGGGCTCACTCCGCCGCCGTGCGCGGCCGGTCCGAAAGAGAATCCTCCACCTGCGCGGCGTGCAGGCGCCGGTAGTAGCCGTCGCTCGCCAGCAGCGCATCGTGGCGGCCCTGCTCGGCGATGCCGTTCTCGGCCACCACCACGATGCGGTCGGCGTGGCGGATCGTGGCCAGGCGATGGGCGATCACCAGGGTCGTGCGCCCCTCCGCCAGCTCGGACAGCGAGGCCTGGATCTCGCGCTCGGTCTGCGTGTCGAGCGCCGAGGTCGCTTCGTCGAGGATCAGGATCGGCGGGTTCTTGAGGAAGGCGCGGGCAATCGCCAGCCGCTGCTTCTGCCCGCCCGAGAGCTTCACCCCGCGCTCGCCGATCACCGTATCGAGCCCCTCGGGGAGCGACGCGATCAGCCCGTCGAGCCGGGCGCGGGCGGCGGCGTCGCGGATCTCGGCCTCGCTCGCATCGAGGCGGCCGTAGGCGATGTTCTCGCGGATCGTGCCGGCGAACAGGAACACGTCCTGCTGCACGATGCCGATCTGGCTGCGCAGCGAGGCCAGCGTCAGGTCGCGGATGTCGTGGCCGTCGATGGTGATGCGGCCGGCTTCCGCCTCGTAGAAGCGCGGGATCAGCGACAGCAGCGTCGTCTTGCCGGCGCCTGAAGGGCCGACGAAGGCCACCGTCTCGCCCGCGCGGATCGTGAGATCGACGCCGTCGAGCACCGGCCGGTCCGGGCTGTAGCCGAAGCGCACCCCCTCGAACCGGATCTCGCCCCTGAGCGGCGGGGCCGGGATCGCGCCCGGCCGGTCGGCGATATCGGGCTCGGTGGCGAGCAGTTCCTGATAGCGGCGAAAGCCGGCGATGCCCTTCGGATAGGTCTCGATCACCGCGCCGATCTTTTCCAGCGGCCGGTAGAACACGCCCACCAGCAGCAGGAAGCCGACGAAGCCGCCGGCGCTCAGGTCGCCGCGCACCACGAAGGCGGCGCCGCCCAGGAGCACCACGATCTGCACGAGGCGCAGGCCCAGATAGTTGATCGACAGGGCACCCGCCATCAGGCGGTAGGCTTCGAGCTTGGTGGTGCGGTATTTCAGGTTGTCGGAGGCGAACAGCGCCCGCTCGTGCGCCTCGTTGGCGAAGGCCTTCACCACGCGGATGCCGCCGACATTCTCCTCGATGCGGGCGTTGAAGGCGCCGACGCGGCCGTACTGCGCCTGCCAGTTGCGCGTCATGCGCCCGCCGTAGCGAATGACGACGAAGGCGATCAGAGGCAGGATCGCGAGCGTCATCAGCGCCAGCGGCGGGTGGACGAGGAACATCAGCACGAAGGCGCCCACCAGGGTCATGACGGCGATGAACACGTCCTCGGGGCCGTGATGAGCGACCTCGCCGATCTCCTCCAGATCCTTGGTGACGCGGGCCACGAGGTGGCCGGTCTTCTGTCCGTCGAAGAAGCGGAACGAGAGCTTCTGCAGGTGCTCGAAGGCGCGCGCCCGCATCTCGGTCTCGATGTTGATTCCGAGTAGGTGCCCCCAATAGGTCACCACCACCATCAGGCCGGCATTGGCGACGTAGAGCAGCGTCAGCCCGGCCGCCGCGAGCAGGATCAGGCTCCAATCCTGCTGCGGCAGCAGCCGGTCGACGAAGGCTTTGACCGCGAGTGGAAAGCCGAGTTCGAGCAGGCCCGAGAGCACGGCGCAGCCGAAATCCACCAGGAACAGCGTCCGGTGCGGCCGGTAATAGGCGAGGAAGGCCTTCAGCATGGCGCGGCTGTGACGGGTGTTTCGGCCCGGAAGAGGGCAACTCCGGCGCATAGGCGAGGGTGCGGCGAAGCGCCAGCACCCGCGACGCGGGGCGGCCCTCACGACGGCGCGCGGTCGGCCTCCAGCGTCCGCGCGATCGCGCCGCGCAGGAGCAGCACGGCGAGGGCGTAGAGCGGCACCGCGAGGGCGAAGTAGACGGGCCAGCCGACCGCCCCGGCGAGCGCCGGCGCCGCGACCCGCAGCGGCATGGCGGCGAAGAAGGCGGCGCCGAATAGGAGCGCATAGTCGGTGGCGGGCTGCGGGCCCTGGGCCCAGCGGTAGATCATGTTGAACACCGGCACGCCGAGGCCGCCGCCGCACAGGATGCCGAGGATCGCCGCCGCGAGGCCGAGATTCGGCGCGGCGGTCGCGCTCGCCCACAGCATGAGCCCGCCCGAGGCCGCGACACCGAGGGCGGACACGGTGATGAGCGGCAGCGTGCCGAAGCGGCGCACGAGGTAGCCGGAGACCAGTGCCATGACGAGGTTGATGCCCGAGGCGAGCCCGCCGGTGACGAGCCCGACCTCGCCGAGGGGTACGCCGAGATCGAGCAGGGCGAGGTTGTTCGAGCCGGACAGCGCGAACATCGCCGCGAAGTAGAGGCCGAGCACCAGCACGCGCCCGCCGAGCAGGCGCAGGCGGCCGAGCTCTCCGTTCTGGCCTCGTCTTTTTCCGAAAGCCGGCAGCCACCTTTCGGGACGATGCTCCGGGGCACCGCGCGGCGACTCGGCTGAGGGGCGGCGCAGGGCCCGCTCGGGATAGCGCAGCATCGGTAGCAGGCAGAGCCCGTTCAAGATCGCCACCGCGAGCACGGCATTCTGCCAACCGAGCCGGTCGTACGCGGCGATCAGCACACCAGCCCCGAACAGGCCACCGAGCGAGGCGCCGCAGAGCTTCGCCGAGGCGACGTAGGGCCGCCGCTCCGGGCCAACGGTCTCGACCACGAGGGCTTCGAGCGCGATGTCCATGGTGGCGACGCAGAAGCAGGTCGCGAGCGCGAGACCGAACAGAGCCGGCAGCGGCCACGCCTCGCCCCGGCTCAGCACGATGAGGAGGGCGATGGCCGTTCCCTGCATCAGCACGATCCAGCCGAGACGGTGCGGCAGGCCCGGCAGGCGGAAGCGGTCCACGAGCATCGCCCAGAGAAAGGTGAGCCCGACCGGCAGGTTGATGAGCTGGAGAACGCCGACCTCGGCGAGATCGATGCCGCGGGCCCGCAGGATCAGCGGCGCGCCGCTGACGAGGAAGCCCAGCGTGGTGCCGAAGGTGACGTAGAGGCAGAAGAACGGCGCGAGCTGCGCCGCCCAGCCAGGCTCGCTCCGATCGGATACGGGCGCCGCATGGGGTGTGGGCTCGTAGCCGTTCACGCGTCCGAACCTCCTCGGCCACGCCGAGGGCTGCAGCGATCCGACCGCGATCCGTTCCTCATCCCAGGTCCTTCTCGCTGCGATGTCGTCTCGCCGTTCCATAGGGCGCCCGGCGCATCATCGCCGCTTTTTCCGCTCGAGGCTTTTATTTCGGGAGCGCTCTCTTCCGAAAGCCGGTGGCCTCTTTTCGGGACGATGCTCTACAGGCCGCCTACGGCCCGGCTCCGTCCGAGGCTCCGTCATCCGCCTCGGCCTCGTCGAGGAAGGCCGCGCAGCCCATCGGCATCGCTGCGCAGCGGATCAGGCGGCGCGCCGTGCCGAGCCGCAGGCGCCGGTGCAGTGTCCAGGTCTCGTCGGCCATGGCGGGCGAAAGCGTCTCGCCGAAGCGTCGGACGAGCAGCGCCTTCAGCACCGGCCAGGGATGACCGAGCCCGCGCAGGATCGCGGCGAGTGTTGCCGGTGCGGGCGCGTCGAAGGCGGCCACTGTCATGGGGAGCGGGAGGCCGGTGGCATGGGCGATGGCGGCGAGCCCGTCCTCGATCCGGTTCAGGTCGATCCAGCGTTCGAGGTGGGACGCGTTCGGGCCGCGGTGCGGGCCGGTGAACCGGGAGCCGATGACGTCGAGCGAGGCGCGAAACCGCGCGACGCGGTCCTCCGCGACCGGACGGGCCAGGGTTTCCGTCGCCAGGTCCAGCAGGCGGGTGGCCCCGTCGCCGCCGAGATCGGCTTCCAGCGCGTCGGTCGCCCGTTGCCGCGTCAGCTTGAGAAGCGTCGGCCGGTGTGGGGATGGAAGGTCCGGCCGAAGCGCGAGGCGAAGCGTCACCGCCTCCGCTTGCTCGCAATGGGCGATCAGGCCGATGAAACCGGCCTCGGAGAAGCGGGCGCCCGGATTGTCGAGCAGCCGCACGGCGACGCGGCCGTCGCCGTGATGCACCAGCCGATCCGTCAGGGGCGGGGGCAGGCTCGGGCGCGCGGCGATGGCGCGGCGATGCCCGTCGCCGCCCGAGGCCGCGACTTCGGACAGGAGGTCGTCGCCGAGGCTGGAGCAGCCCGCGAGGAGCGGTGCTGCGACGGCGGCGGAGGCATCACGCGCGAGCGCCTGGGCGGTCCGCGGCGGCCCGAGCCGCAACGGGGCGAGCCGCTCGGCGAAGGCCCGGCGCGCCGCCGTATCGATCTGGCCGCATAGGGTCACGAGCAGCGCGTCGAAGGCCGGCTTGTCCGGCGGCGGGAGACGCGACCAGCGCTTGGTCAGCAATTCCGCCGATTGCAGGACGAGCTTCGACTGGAGCGCCGTGTCCCCGCTGCGCAAGGCCTCCTCGATGTGCCGGACGAGGTCATTGAGGCGCGCGCGCGAATAGGGGTGCTGTGGACCGGGGCGGTCGCCCGGCGTCTGGTCCTGCATCGCTCTCGGCTGGGAAACGGGGTTCAAGGCTTGCGGGTCGGCGCTTTCGGGCAGGCCGATGCCGGCTCCGAGGGCGCGCTAGACAGCCTGCCCCACCGCTGGCTCGGCGTCGAGCCGGTGTTCGCGCCGGAGCGCGTTGATGAGGTAGGGGTGCCACAGGCCGAAGCTCTCGTGCACCGCCTTGTCGATGTCGAAGAACTGGAACGGTTTAGGCAGGAAGCCGGAGGCGCCGAAGGTGGAGAGCTGGCGCTGCATGCCCTCCTCGATCCGCGGCCCCGTCATCAGGATGCGGGCCTCGGGATGGCGGTCGTTGATGCGGCAGGCAACTTCGAGGGCAGGATAATCGGGCAGGCTCATCTCGATGATGGCGAGATCGATCGGCCCCGCTTCCCCGAGCCGGACCGCCTCCCGCCCGCCGGCGGCCTCCCGGATGCGGAACGAGAAATGGCTCTGCCCGAGGAGCTTGCGCACCAGCGTGCGCGTCGCTTGGCCCGGATCGACGACGAGGCAGTCGAGGGAGCGCGACAGAATCCGGTGGGCGGCGAGCAGGCGGCCGATATGGAGATCCCCCAGCGGCTTGAGGATCACGTCGTAGGCGCCGACGCGGCGGGCCGTGGCGGGCCAGCGGGGGGCGAGCATGTCGGTGACGAGGACGACGAGGCCGCGCGGGTTGCTCGCCTCGCGCCAGCGTCGGATGTCGGCGCCGTTGGTCTGCGGCAGCAGCACATCGACGAACAGGAGGTCGATGTGGGAAGTGGCGAGCGCATGGTTCAGCGCGCTTCCATCGGCCGCCTCGACGATCCTCGCACCCGGATCGAGCCGGCCCACTGCCTCGGCAAGGGCAAGCCGGGTCTCCTCGTCCGGATCGGCAATCAGGAGGGTGGGCGATGCGGTCACCGGCGGATCCCAGGGTCGGCCTGCGGGCACCCGCCGCTTCTCGGTGGCGCGGCGGATGGCTGCGGCGCGAACCGCCGAGCGTTCAGCGCATCACATACACCTGCGTGCCGACGGAGACACGCCCGAACAGGTCGGCGATGTCCTGATTGTACATGCGAATACAGCCGTAGGAGGCGAAGGTGCCGATTGAGTGCGGCCGGTTGGTGCCGTGGATCGCATACTCGCCGCCGCGCAGGGTCATTGCGGCCACGCCCATCGGGTTGCTCGGTGAGCCGCCGCGGATGAGGTTGGGCAGGCGCGGGTTGTCGCGCTTCACCTCGGCTGGGGGCGACCAGTCGGGCTGGTAGTACTTGCCGTCGATCTGGGTCGCGCCGCTCCACTGCTTGCCCGGCTTGCCGACCGCGACGGGGTAGCGGATCGCCGTGCCGTCGCCGTTGACGAGATAGAGCCGGCGCTCGTTGGTGCGCACCACGATCGTGCCCGGCCCGATCCCGTCGGCGAACGGGACGACCTCGCGGGCCTGTGCGGCGCCCGCCGCGCACAACACCGCCACGAGCGCGCCCGCGAGACGCACCCTGTACTTGCCTGTTCCGAACATCGAAGATCGCCTTTCCGAGCTGGAGCGTAACTGGCGAAGACGATCCAACGTTCCAGCTTGCCGCTTTGCTTTACGCGTGGCGGAATGCGGGCCTCATGCACGATCTTTTGGCGAGAGAGCGAATCGCAGCCTCAGAACTTCCGACAAATTTTAAGTAACGAAGTCGGCGTCCGGTGAGGGCCTCAGCGCTCGTGAAGGCGGACCGTCTCCGGGCGCCGCTCCTGCCAGCCGTGGCGGACGAGTTCCGGGTCAGCATGCTCCTCGACCGGGTGCCCGACGCAGAGATAGGCGATTAGATCCCAGGCGTCCGGAACGTCGAGGGTCCGCGTCACGGCGCTGGGTTCGAGGATCGAGACCCAGCCGACGCCGAGGCCGTGGGCGCGGGCGGCGAGCCAGAAGGCGTGGATGCAGGCCGCCACCGAGTAGCGCAGCATCTCCGGCATGGTCGCCCGGCCGAGCCCGTGGCCGGCCTCGGTCGCGGAATCGCAGAACACCGCGAGATGGACCGGCGCCTCGCGCAGGCCCGCGAGCTTCAGGCGGGCGTAGAGCGCGCCCCGCTCGTCGGCGTAGCCCGCGCGGGCGGCGGCGTTGCAGCGCTCGAAGCTCGCGGCGACCGCCGCGCGCCGCCCGGCATCGGAGACCCGCACGAAGCGCCAGGGTTGGCTGTTGCCGACGGAGGGCGCCAGCGCCGCGAGATCCAGGCAGGTCCGCAGCACGGTCTCATCGACCGGATCGGAGCGGAAGCGCCGAACGTCCCGTCGCCACGCGAAGAGATCCGCGAGGCGGGCCCGGAAGGCGGCGTCGAAGGCGGGCGGATCGACCGACGGGGGGGAAGGAGGTTCGGACATCGCCGCCGCTTCTCGCGCCGGCGGGCGCGGATGCCAAGATGATCAACCAAGATGGTCGTCGCCGCGGCCTTGGCCGGCGTCCGGCATCGCCACGAAAAAAGGGCGGCGCTCCGAGGAGGCCGCCTGAAGTCCTTGGGTCTCGAAACCTCTGGGTGTCGGCTCGCCGAAGATCCGCGGCATTGCCCGAGGGCTGGGGAGCTCGGGTTCAGGCGCAGCCGCGGTGGACAGGCCGACGAGGTTTCAAGCCACAGTGAAAGCGTTTGCGGCGGCGATGGCAAGGCGAGATCGCGGCGAGACGGTGATGTTTGCCACCTTACCGTGCGGCGACGCACATGAGTCTTTCGTTCCGCCCCGGAATCGTATCGTGAACGACGGGGATAACCGATGGCCGGCGAAGCACCTTGCGGGCGCCGCCGACGAGTCCCATCATCTGACCCTCGCCGCAGAACGGCGGCACCGCTACGGGAGCGACGATGAGTGAGGGACAGAGCGTCGATCACCGCTCGAACGACCGAGACAGTCAGGTCATCCCGTTTCCGTCCTCGACGAGCCCGCAAGTCGCCTTCCAGCGCGACGAATTGCGAACCATCTTCAATCTCTACGGACGGCGCGTCGCCGAGGGCGAGTGGCGCGACTACGCTCTCGACTTCCGCCGCGACAAGGCGGTGTTCTCGATCTACCGCCGCACCTCCGAGATGCCGCTCTACCGGATCGAGAAGGATCCCAAGCTCGCGCGCCGCCAGGGCGCCTACGCGGTGATTGCGGCGAGCGGGCTCGTGATGAAGCGCGGCAACGATCTCGCCCGCGTCATCGGCGTGCTGGAGGGGCCCTTGCGGGCGGTGTGATCCCGCCTCCGGGCGTGCCCGGAAGCGGGGGCGTCTGGCCTACCAGCGGACGACGATCTGGGCCCGGACCGTGCGGGGCGCGCCGGGCAGGATGTTGTTGTTGTTATGCGCCGAGATGATGTAATTGCGGTCGAACAGGTTCTCGATATTCACCTGCGCGCGTACATTCTCGTTGATCCGGTAGAACAGTCCGAGGTCGAAGCGCGAATAGCTCGGAAGCCGCACGGTCTGATCCGAGGTCGCGAAGGTGTGGGATTGGTTGATGAACCCCACGCCGACCGAGAAGCGCTGGTCAATGTCGAACTTGTTCCACAGCGTGAAGGCGTTCAGCGGAACGAGGCCGACGAAGTTGCCGGCGACGATCGTGGGGGAGAGATTGCTGGTGATGCGCGCGTCGGTGAAGGCGTAGCCGCCCGCGACCGACCACCAATCGGTGATGGCGCCGTTGACGCCGATCTCCGCGCCCTGCGTGTTGGTCTGGCCCGAGGTGAGGAAGAAGCCGGGGCGGTTCGGATCGGCGATGCGCTGGTTGGAGCGGTCGAGGTTGAACAGCGCGCCGGTGAGTTGAAGCACGGGGGACACGTCGTACTTCACGCCGACTTCCGTGTTCTCGAACTTCTCCGGCTCGGCGATGACGAGACCCGGCGATAAGGCGCTGAACTGATCGCCGGAGGAGGGCAGGTAGGAGACGCTGTAGCTCGTGTAGAAGGCGAGGTTCGGCAGCGGCTTCACCACGACGCCGGCGCGGGGCGAGATCAGATTGTCGACACGGGCATTGGTGACGTTGGTGCGCCGGTCGGTCGCGGCGAAGTCGAAATGGTCGAAACGCAGGCCGCCGATGAGCTGGACGTGCTCGTTGAGTTCGATCTGATCCTGCACATAGGCCGCAGCGAGGCCGAGATCGTACCGGCTGTTGGCGCCGCTGGCGATGTTGCGGAAGGTGATGCCGACGCGTGATACCGGCGAGAGCGGGTTCACCACGAGGTTCTGGGTGCCCGTGGTCGCGAAGAACCCGTCCTGGCGCAGGCTCAAGCCTTCCTGATAGCCGAGCTCGAAGCCGCCGAGCAAGGTATGCTTCACGGGTCCCGTGAGGAACTGGTAGGTGAAGTCGGTCTGGTTGAAGTAATTCGTCCGGTCCGTCTGGCTGTTATAGGCCGAGATGTTGACCGCCGTGCCGGCCGCGTTCACCGCCCCGCCGGGGAAGACGTTCTGGTAGAACTTCTCGTAGTCGGCGATGCGTGACTGGCTGCGCATCACGACGCCGTTCTCGAAGACGTGGTCGAGCAGCGCCGTAGCGATGTGGGCGTTGACGTAGGTCGGCGACAGGAATGGGTTGCCGAAATAGGTCGCCCGGTTCTCGCGATACCGGTAGGGCCGGCCGAACTGCGAGGGGATGCCGCGATCGGTGGTGCGGTCGTCGTGGAAATACTCGTAGGACAGCTTCAGCGTCGTCTGTGGCCCGAGCAGGAAGGTCATCGTCGGGTTCACGCCGTAACGGCGGATGTCGACGAAGTCGCGATAGGTCGCCGTGTCCTCGGACACGCCGTTCATCCGGAAGAACACGCTGTCCGAGACGCGGTCGCCGACATCGAGCGCGACGCGCTTGTTGGCGAACTGGCCGCCCTGGGCGACGATCTCGCGAACCGGCACGCCGTCGGCTTCCTTGAGCACCCGGTTGATGACGCCGCCACCGCCGCCGCGCCCGAAAGTCATCGCGTTGGGGCCCTTCAGCACCTCGATGCGCTGGATGTTGTAGAGGTCGCGGTAATACTGCACGTCGTCGCGGATGCCGTTGACGAAGAAGTCGGCATTGGAGCGCTGCCCACGGATGATCAGTTCATCCCGGTTGCCTTCACCCTGGGCCTGGATCACGCCCGGCACGTAGCGCGTCGCCTCGCCGATGGATTGGAAGCCCTGGTCGAGGATTTGCTCCCGCGTGACGACCGAGACGGATTGCGGCGTGTCGATGAGAGGCGTCGGCGTCTTGGTGGCGGTGCGCGTCGCCTTGCCGAGATATCCGACCGTGACGCCGCCCTGCGGCTCAAGGCGCAGGGCACCGCGAGCAAGACCCTCGACGGCCAATTCATCCAGCGCCACCGCGGCTGGCGTCTCTAGCACCGGCACGACCGGCTGTGCCTGTGCGGACGCCGCAAACACAGCGGCGGTCCCAGTCAAAAGTACACCGGCGACTTCATTCGTTCCGCGACGTCTCACGTTCTCGCCCCCGTCTTCTTGTCAATATTTGACGACGTCGTTCCGCCGCTGGGCGGTCATGACGACATCGTCTGACGGGGATCAAGCGGGTAGCGGGCTTTAACAAACGACAGAATCGAAGATTCTTATTGGAACAATTATAATATGATATCTAAATCTATGTATTTTAAGATGATTTTCTTAGTCTGGAAGAGATAAAACGTAGACAATTAGACAGCAATGTTGCGGAATAGCAACGGCCTATTTGGGAAGAATTATAATCTGCCCGACCTTGGGCGTCAAAGTCAGATTTCGGCCGCGAAAATCGCGGGGCCACCCGCGACTCACGGCCGGTGGCGGCCTGAAGAGACTCCGGTGCCGAAGAGGCATCCGGAGATCCCTGAGTTTGCAAGACGAAGGGCAGTCTTCGGGTGAAAACCTTATCGGTTCGGGCGCAGCTTCGCGGCCGCCTCGGCGAGCCGCCGGATCGCGGCCGGGTTGGGCTTGCCCGCAGGCACCACCCAGCTTCCGCCGACGCAGAGTACGGCCGGGTGGGCGAGCCACTCGCCCGCACTCGCCTCGGTGATGCCGCCGGTGGGGCAGAACCGCACCTGACCGAAGGGGGCGGCCAGGGCCTTCAGCGCCTTCAGCCCGCCGGCCGCTTCCGCTGGGAAGAACTTGAAGCGGTCGATCCCGTGGTCGAGGCCGCGCATGATGTCGGCGGAGGTCGCGACCCCCGGCAGGTAGGGCAGGCCGGAGGCGATCGCCGCCTCGGTCAACGGCGCGGTCAGGCCGGGGCTGACGATGAACTTGGCGCCGGCGCCGATGGCGGCATCGAGATCGCGCGCGTTCAGCACCGTGCCGGCGCCGACCACCGCGCCCTCGACGCTCGACATCGCCCGGATCACGTCGAGCGCCGCGGGGGTGCGTAGCGTGACTTCGAGGGCGGTGAGCCCGCCGCCGACCAGTGCCTCGGCGATCGGCACCGCGTCGGCGGCATCTTCCACCACCAAGACGGGGATGACGGGAACGGAGCGCATCAGCGCGTCGATGGTGCTCATGATGGTCTCCACTCTTCGTGCGGCCGGTTCGAACGCTTCAGATGGATTCTCTGTCATGGCGAGGCGAAGCCGAAGCAATCCAGAGCGCGACCTTTCCGAAGATATCGCGTCCGCCGGATTGCTTCGCTCACGCTCGCAATGACGGCGCGGATGTCACAACCCCGCCGCCGCCAGCATCGCCGAGCCGCCTCGTTCGGCGTCGTCGGCGCCCTGGCGCATGAAGGCGAAGAGCTCGCGGCCGGTGCCAAGGCCGTCCGGCGGCTGCACCGCGTCCTCGCGGCCCTCCCACTCGGCCGGATCGACCAGCACCTCCAGCACACCCTGCTCGGCCGAGAGGCGGATGATGTCGCCGTCGCGGATGCGGCCGATCGGGCCGCCGCCGACGGCCTCGGGGCTGAGATGGATCGCCGCCGGCACCTTGCCCGACGCCCCCGACATCCGCCCGTCGGTGACGAGCGCCACCTTGTGGCCGCGGTCCTGCAGCACGCCGAGCGGCGGGGTGAGCTTGTGCAGTTCCGGCATCCCGTTGGCGCGCGGCCCCTGGAAACGCACCACCACTACGACGTCCCGCTCCAGCTCGCCCGCCTTGAAGGCGGCGATGACGTCGTCCTGATCCGAGAAGACGCGGGCCGGGGCTTCGATGGTGCGGCGCTCGGGGTCCACCGCGCTGGTCTTGAAGGTGGCCCGTCCCAGATTGCCCTTCACCAGCCGCATCCCGCCATCCGGCTGGAAGGGGTTTGCGGGCGGGCGCAGCATCGTGTCGTCCAGCGGCTCGGCCGGCGCCTCTTCGAAGGTCAGCTCGTCCCCGTCACCCAAGAACTTCGGGTCGCGGGCGTGGTCGCGCAGGCGCGTGCCCGCCACCGTGAGGATGTCGTCGTGCAGAAGGCCGGCATCGATCAGCGCGGCGATGACGTAGGACATGCCGCCGGCGGCGTGGAAGTGGTTCACGTCGCCCGCGCCGTTCGGGTAGACCCGGGCGATCAGCGGCACCACACCGGAGAGCCGGTCGAAATCTTCCCAGTCGACGACGATGCCGGCGGCGCGCGCCATGGCTGGCAGGTGGATCGCGTGGTTGGTTGAGCCGCCGGTGGCGAGAAGCCCCACGATGGCGTTGACGATCGCACGCTCGTCGATGCAGCGCCCGAGCGGCCGGTAATCGTTGCCGTTCCAACCGATCTCGGTGAGGCGGTGGATCGCGGAGCGCGTCACCGCCTGCCGCAGCCGCGTGCCCGGATTGATGAAGGAGGCGCCGGGCATGTGCAGGCCCATCACGTCCATCATCATCTGGTTGGAGTTCGCCGTACCGTAGAAGGTGCAGGTGCCAGCCCCGTGATAGGAGGCGGACTCGCTCTCCAGCAATTCCTTCCGCCCGACCTTGCCCTCGGCGTAGAGTTGGCGGATGCGCTGCTTCTCCTTGTTGGCGAGTCCCGAGGGCATCGGACCGGCCGGAATCAGGATCATTGGCAGGTGGCCGAAGCGCAGCGCCCCGATGATGAGGCCCGGCACGATCTTGTCGCAGATGCCGAGCAGCGCCGCGCCCTCGAACATGCCGTGGCTGAGCGCCACCGCCGTCGAGAGGGCAATGGTGTCGCGGGAGAACAGCGACAGCTCCATGCCGCGCTGCCCTTGCGTGACCCCGTCGCACATGGCCGGCGTGCCGCCGGCGACCTGCGCCGTGGCGCCCACTTCGCGGGCGAAAATCTTGATCTGCTCCGGGTAGCGCCCGTAGGGCTGATGCGCCGAGAGCATGTCGTTGTAGGCGGTGACGATGCCGATGTTCATCGCGCGCCCGGCGATGATCGCCGGCTTGTCCTCACCGGAGGCCGCGAAGCCGTGGGCGAGGTTGCCGCAGGCGAGCTTCGGGCGGTGCACGCCCGCCTCCCTCTCGCGCTCGATCAGATCGAGATAGGCCCGGCGGCTGTCGCGGGAGCGCGCGATGACGCGCTCGGTGACCGCGGCGACTTCGGGGTGAAGCTCCGGCATGGCTCGTTCGCCTCGTTCGGATATCGACGGCACGGACAGGCCCACACAATCGGGGCCCGCGCTCCCCTTAACATGGAGAGGCTCCAAACCGCATCACGCTTGTGAGAACGTTTTCATGCTTCGCAATGAGCGGCTGTGGGCCGGAGATCCGGCTGTCCGTCGCAGCGCGACGGCGTTCGGTTCGGGTCGGCCCTCCTCCAACGCTGGTCTGTGTCGCGGAAAGGCTGAGCGTGTGGTTGGAGCGGCCCATCGGTGGAATCCGAACTCAGATCAGGCCTTTACGTGGAGCGCCGACGCCACCGTGTGGTCAGGCAGACCGGCACGATCGCGTTCGGCTTCCATGAGGCGTCGGGCGCGCGACACGTCGCGCAGAGCGCGTGGTCAGATCCCGTCACGCGCCCGGCGCGGCGGCAATCTCCCCCTCGATCTCAACCGGATCGAGGACGTAGCGGCGCGAGCAGAACTCGCAGGTGATGCCGATGGTGCCGTCATCCGCCACCATGTCCCGGCGCTCCTCAGCCGAGAACGAGCGGATCATGCCGATCACCCGTTCCTGCGAGCAGCGGCAGCGCTCGATCACGCTCTGCGCATCGAACACCCGCACGCCGCGCTCGTGGAACAGCCGATAGAGCAGCCGCTCGCTCGACACCGCCGGATCGACCAGTTCGTGGTCCTCGACCGTCCCGACGAGGCTGCGCGCCTCGGTCCAGGCATCGTCCTCGGCGGGCGCGCCGGTGAGGATGTCGTGACCCTCAGGCGCGTCGCCGGGCGGCAGGTCGGCCTGGCGCATCCGGTCGGGCGAGGTCGGCAGGAACTGCACCAGCAGGCCGCCGGCCCGCCAGCGGCTCTCGCCGGCCTCCATCTGCTCGGCCACAGCGAGGCGCACCAGCGTCGGAATCTGCTCGGACTGGCGGAAATACTGGTGCGCGGCCTCCTCCAGGCTCTGGCCGTCGAGCGTGACGACCCCCTGGTAGCGGCTCTGGGTCGGCCCTTGGTCGATGGTCATGGCGAGATGGCCCCGACCCATGAGGTCGGCGGCGCGCGCCTTCGGCCCGAGGGCCGCCACCGGCTCCGCGTCGAAGCGGGCGGTGGCGCGCACCCGGTCGGGCGCCTCGAAATCGACCACCAGCATATTCACCGGCCCGTCGGTCTTGGTCTGGAGCTGGAAGCGGCCTTCGAGCTTGAGCGAGGCGCCGAGCAGCACGGTGAGCGCCGCCGCCTCGCCGATCAGCCGGGCGACGGCGTCGGGGTAGCCGTGACGGCGCAGGATGGTGTCGATCGACGGCCCGAGCCGCACCGCGCGCCCGCGCAGGTCCAGAGCTTCGACGGCGAAGGGCAGCACGGCGTCGTCGCCACCCTCGAGCGAGGGCGTGGACGGCATGGAGGAAGGGGCGTGTCCGGAGCTCATGGGCTCTCCGTATCCGAGCGGTGAAAGGGGCGGGAGGGCGGCCGATCCGGCGGCATCACGCCAAACCGGCGGGAGCGCAAGGGGCGGCGCACGTCCTCGACAGGCTCTCATATGGGGCGTGCTGCGGCACAGCGCGAGAGCGGTCCAGAGTGCCGCCGGCCGGAGCCGAAACGGGAACCCGTCGATGCCGCTCGATGACGCGACGGGTCAGAAGTCCGTATGCAGCCGCGTGCCGAAGAAGTCGGCCGGGCCGCGGTCGCGGTTATAGGCCGGGTTCTCGACATGCTGATAGTCGAGGGTCATCGTCACCGCCTTCGTCAGGTTCAGCGCGTAGTAGACCTCGACGGCCCGCTCGGGCGCGTAGTTGTCGAGGCGGCCGTCGCCGATCAGCAGGCCCAGCCCGCCATTGGCGAAATAGGCGCGGTGCGAGGGCGAGATCCGATTCGCCGACGCGCCGAGGCCGATCGTGTCCTGCGGCCGGCCCCAGGCCGTGCCCTTGAGCGAGAGGCCACCCGAGACCGAGCCGTCGATATCGGTAAACGACAGGCTCTCGTTGCGCCCGTCATTGACGCTCGCCCGCGCAAACAGGCCGAGATCGGCGGTCAGCGCCTGTTCGAGATTGAGGTAGAGGCCGCTCTTGCGCCGGGGCTCGCGCGTGGCCAGGACCGCCGTGTTGATGTCGGCGAACGCGCCGGCCTGGGTCAGCGCCACGACCTGCCGGAAGTTCGCCGTGTTGCCGACATTCGTGAACAGGCCGAGGCGCAGCTTTCCCGGCTGATCGAGCACCGGCAGGGTGTGGCGCCCCTCGAACTCGATGACGGCGCCGGCCCGCTCGAACACGCGCGGATCGAGCACGTCGGAGGAGGGCTCTTTCGGCACCTGCGTGTAGGCGGCGCGCACCGCGAACTCCGCGCGGTTGTACTCGACCATCAGCCCTTGCGTGAAGCCGGGGAGGTTGGCCGGGAAGTCCCAGGCAGCCGACGCCCACAGACCCCAGTTCATGAAATCGACCCGCGGGTCGTGGGCGTAGACGTTGCCGTCGAAGAAGTCGCCGAGCGCGAATTTGCCGGCGATCACGGTGATGCGCTTGACGTCGCGGGTGCCGGCGATGGAGTTCGGCCCGTCGGGCACTTCCTCGGTCTCGCCGCCGAGCCCGAAGGTCTGGCGGATGAAGTAGCGGTTCGAGCGCAGCTTCGGGAACGGAGCGCCCGCCTTCTGCGCCTCGCCGTTGACGAAGCCGGCCACGCCCAGGGTTCGCGACAGGCCGAAGCCCTGGCTGAATTCCGGGTTGTAGTAGAGTTCGGTGCCTTCGAAGAGCTTGAGGCCGAGGAACAGCGTCGCAGTGGTCGTCGCCTGTGCTTGATCCGGCACGAGGCTCTGCGGGCCGCGATAGGGCGCGCGGAAGCCGCTCACGCCCTGGTTCACGAAAGTGGTCTGGCCATGCAGCGAGAAGCGGGTGTCCTTCGGGACCTCGTCCTCCTCCTCCGGCACCAGGGCCAGCGCCTGCGGGTGCCAGATCAGCCGGGCCATCATCTTGTTGGAGATGAAGCCGGTGCGGGTCGTCACCGGCCCGCCGTCGGGCCCCGGCAGCGTGCCGAGACCGAAGCGCGGGCTCTCGCCGAAGTCGCTGTACCGGTAGTCGATCCCGAGCGAGAAATGGGGATCGACCGCGAACTGCACGCCCGCGCCCAACGTGTAGCCGAGGTGGGTGATATCGCGAGAGGCGGTGCCTGTCGGTCCCCCGGCCAAGTCCGGATAGGTGGCGAGCACCCGTCCGTTGGCGCCGGTGAGCCCTAGGGTCGCGTAGATCAGGTTGTTGCCGAAGGCGTAACCGAGCCGCGCGCGGGCGGCTCCGAACACGTCCGTCTTCTCGCGGATCAGGGCGAAGGGCGGATCGATCGCCTCGTAGCCGAAGCCGGTCGCATCGGAGCGGAGGCCGCGCTTGAGATTGGCGCCGGCGAGATCGGCCTCGATGCCGTAGACAAACGCGCCGCTCTGCCAGGTCCAGCCGGCGAAGGCGCCGCCCACCACCGTCGTGGCGTCGGCGCCGAGGTCGCGGCTGCCGGTGGCGTCGCCCGTCGAGACAGACCGCACCTGGCGGGAGCCGATCGTGGTCGGGCCGAAATCGTAATTGCCGAAGGAGGCGCCGGCGCTGCCCTGCAGGCCAGCATAGAAGCCGGACCAATCGAGGAAGCGGGGCCGGGCGCGCTCGCCAAGGTCGGCGGCGCCTGCGGAGCCGGGCTGGAGGCCGAGGAGCGCCGCGAAACCTGCCGCAAGTCCTGCCGGGACCCTGCGACGTTTTCCGTTTGTCTCCCCGCGTGCCATGGACACTGCGCCAGCCCCCGCCGCCACCGTTCAAGCGGCCTAGCAGATGCCGTCGCCGCCGCAATGCACCCGCGGCCCGCGGAAGCACGAGGCTTCAGGACGGTTGCATGGGTGCCACGACGTTAGGGAGAAGCCGAAACATCCGACAGGACGATGACGGCCGCGCGGGGAGGCGGACCGAAGAACCGGGGAGCGGGCGGGCGATGCGGATCTCCGGTCGCCCTTTCGGGCCGATCGCGTCCCCTTGCCGCGCGCAAGCGTAGCCCTAGCTTCGGTGCGCCTGGACCCCCATCAGGTTAGGCAAAACTTCAGGGTGTGCCGGCGACGGCACACCCTTTTTCGTCGCTCGCGGCGCGGGTCACTCCGCCGGGGCGGCGGGCGCCTTCGGAGCCGGCTTGGCGGCCTTCGCGGGCTTGGGCGGCACCTCCACCGGGGCCGCGGCGGCCTGCTGGTTCACGTCCGGCACGCGGGTCCAGGTCTGCGATCCGCACAGCACCTTGAGCATGCAGCCCTGCACGTTCAGCTCGGCATCGCTCTCGCGCTCTAGGCTGACCTGATAGATCTTGCCCTCGTCGGCGTTGTAGATCTCGCCCGCGAACCCCGCATCCTCCGGCTTGAGGTTGTCGAGGAGCGTGAGGCCGATGATCGGCCGCACCCGCTTCTTCGGATCGGGGTTCTTCACGTCGGTGCGCGGCGCGCCGGCATCGTCGGCCGGAGACTTCAGCCAGACGACCTTGCCGCAGGCGTTGCTACCGGCCGGGCCGCAGCGATCGATGCGGATCTTGGCGCGCCCATCCCCCGTCAGCCAGGTTCCGGAGAGATCCTTGGGCGCGGCGAAGGCCGAGCTGGAGGCCAGGAGAGCGGCAAGGCCGAGGGCGATACGCATGGGTTGGCTCCTGAGGCTGAGCCCGGATACGGGCGTGTGGCTTGCGGAGAAGGGATCGCCCCGGCGGCGAGCCGGGGCAGGCGAACCGTCTCCCGAATCAGCCCTCGCAATCCGGCGATTTTTCGGCAGTGTTGCGCTGAAGCCATGGCGAGACCGAAAAAGGCTGCGCTTATCGCCGACCGCTCCGCTTGGGCGATGACCGCTTCTCGGCGCGTACGCCTGAGCCCGCTGAGGCGGCACCGGTGATCGAGGCCAGCCAAAAACCAGGGTGAATGCTTTCAGGTGATTGTCCTGATGCCCGCTCGCCGGTCGGTTGAGGGGGCACCGCTCCACCGCTATAAGCCCGGCGCGCCGGCAGCCTCTCGGGCGGCATTTGAGCCACCCTCGTTCAAGCGCGTCGCGCGACCCCTTTCTCCAACGAACCGGACCGGACCATGGCCAACGAGCGCACCTTCTCCATCCTCAAGCCCGACGCGACCCGCCGCAACATCACCGGCGCCGTCAACGCCGTGATCGAGGCCGCCGGCCTGCGCATCGTCGGCCAGCGCCGCATCCGCATGACCCGCGAGCAGGCGGAGAAGTTCTACGAGGTGCACAAGGAGCGCCCGTTCTTCGGCGAGCTGGTCGAGTTCATGACCTCCGGCCCCGTCGTCGTGCAGGTGCTCGAAGGTGAGAACGCCGTCGCCAAGTACCGTGAGGTGATGGGCGCCACCAACCCGGCCCAGGCCGCCGACGGCACCATCCGCAAGCAGTTCGCCGAGTCCGTCGGCGAGAACACTGTCCACGGCTCGGACAGCGCCGACAACGCCAAGCTCGAGATCGCGCAGTTCTTCACCGACGCCGACATCGCCGCGTAAGGCCGTCCTCGCCGGCCTCGGGTCACGGGGCCGGCGAGAAACACGCTCAAGCTTGCGCGGGGCTGACGCCGCGGTGGCCTCGAACCGTCGGGGACGGCGCAATCCGGCCGAGTGTGACTCTGCTGCCCTAGCGGCGCAGAGCGGGCGGACCGAAGAACGCAGACGATCGACGCTTTCCCGTCTCTCTTCGGATTCTTGCTCCATGCGCCCCCAATTTTCGCGCACCGGCCGCCTGCTCGTCGCGGCCGGCCTCGTCTCCCTGCTCGCCGCCTGCAACTCGGCGGGGCGCTCGACGCAGTACACCTCGCTCGAAGGCTACGTGCCCGATCCGGCGCTGAAGACCGCCTCGAAGAGCAACCTCACCGGCCGCGTGCGCCACGCCTGCACCGTGACTCAGGCCAAGTTCCAGAAGGTTGCCGAAGACGCGCTCGCCGCCCCCTGCGGCTGCTACGCCGAACGCACGCTCTCCGCCCTCGACAAGGACGAGATCGCCTCCTACCGCACCACCGGCTACTTCAACGACACGGCCCGCGCGAAGGCGCTGAACGCCCTCGACAGCTGCAAGCTGCCGCGCCCGATCGTCTGATCGACGGCACAACCGGGGCGGCGCACCGCGTCGTCCCTTCGGGAAAAGACAGACCTCTCCCCTGCCCCGGCGAGAGGTCTCGATCGTTCGAAGCCGGAGCTACAGCTTCTCGGTCCTGGTCTTGCCTTCATCCGGCTTCGACTTCTCCGGCTTGGCCTTCTCAGGCTTGGCCGGCTTCGGGCAGATGCCCTGGAGGCTTGTCCACTCGGCCTCCGACAGGATGCCCGGACCGGCCGGCTTCTCTCCTGCCAGCGACCGGATCCGCGCCGCCCGCTCCGCCGTGAACGGGTGCGAGCGCAGGAACGAGATCGCGTCCGGTTTCTCGTCATCCGCATCGGTGATGCGCTCGAGGATCGCGGCGAGCGCCGCCCCGTCGCCGCCAGCCCGCTTCACCGCCGCCACCGCGTAGGCATCCGCCGCCCGCTCCGCGTCGCGCGAGTAGCCGGCCGAGATCGCCGCTTGGCCCACCGTCACCAGCACCGTCGAGCCGGTGAGGTCGCCGAGGACAAGGCTCAGCAGGAACGAGGTGCCGCCCGCCGTGATCACCGAGCGCATCGGATCGCGCGCGGCGACGTGGCCGAATTCGTGGGCGAGGATGCCGGCGAGTTCGTCGCCGTTTCTGGCCTTGGCGATGATGTCGGAGAGTAGGATCACCCGGCCGCCCGGCAGGGCAAGCGCGTTGGCGACCTTGTGGCGGCGCACGCTGACCTGCGGCGCCACCGGCAGCGCCATGCCCTCGGTGAGCCGCGCCGTCAGCCGGTCGAGTACCGCCCGCGCCGCCGCCTCGTTGCAGAGGGGTGGGTCATCGAGCAGGGTGACGATCTGCCCGTCGACGCTGCGCCCGAGTTGCGTCTCGATCGCCTGCGGCACCAGCGGCGCGAGCAGGCCGGACGCTGCCGGCACGCCGTAGATCGCCGTCAGCAGCACGGACACGCCGGCGGCGATCGACCAGAGCACGAGGCGGGTGATGCCGTCTCCGCCCTCGGTCCGGTTCAGGTCGGGGCAGCGCGCCGTCAACGCTTCCGCGAACGGCGCGTCGGCGAACTCCACGCTTTCCGGTCCCTGTGCGTGGTTGATCCGCATCAGGGGTGGCGCAGAATCGGACGCGCGCAGGTCGAGCAGGCTCCAGTCGCGGGCAAAGTCCGCGCCGACGACCTCCAGGCGGAAGGTCAACCGCAGCGTCACAGGCCGGGGCCGGGCGCTAATTCCGTCGAAGAACGTGCCTTCAGTGGTAATCGCCTCCATCGATCCCTCAGAACCCGATTTCGAGGGCGCCGCCGACATCGAGTGCGTCGGCCAACCCCTCGTTCAGGCCGCTCGCCGGAGCGCAGGTCGAGGCGAGCACGGCTTCCAGCGCCGGCAGGTTCTCGATCTGCATCGTGGTCGCCACAGCGTGCCACAGGCGCACGGTGATGATGCGGACGTAGAGCACGTTCGTGCCGAGGATCGCGCCGAGATAGAGCAGCACGGTCGAGACGATGATGAAGGCGTGGATGCCCGGATTGTCCCCATCCTGGGCGATCAGCGGCACGAGCAGCGCGACGATGATGCCGAGCACGATGATGAAGCCGATCACCGCCAGCATGTAGACGAGATAGGGGAAGTAGAACTGGCGCGCCTTGAGCGACGAGGCCAGCCGTGCCCCGCCGAGATGCGCCGCATTGAGAAAGGCGCGGGTCTCGCGGGCGCGGTAGTAAGGGATCAGAAGGAGCGCCAGCGGGATCGAGAAGGACGCGGCGATCCCAACGGCGCTGGCGTAGTAGACGAGCGGCGTGTCCTCGTAGGCCGGGTTGAAGATGAGCTTGCTCTTCTCGGTCGCCGGATCCTGGATCAGCAGATCGCTCGGAATGTCGAAGCCGGTGCCCGCCAGCAGCGCCAGGATGCTCAGAAGGATCGGCAGCAGGCCGACGATGTAGAACATCATCCACGGCAGCAGGATCGAGCGGCCGGTCGCGGTTGAGTGCATCCGGCTCTGGCCGACCAGAGTGTGGTCGATGCGGTAGCGCTCCAACGCAGCGCGCATGAAGGGAAAGGCTAGGCCGAGGCTGAGAAGAGTCCCGAGCCACCACAGGCTGGCCCGCCCGGCATAGGCGAAACCCGACCCGTCCTGGCCCAGGCGGATGCCGCGCCAGCGCGTGCGCGACGCGCGGTAGCGCCGGCCGCGATACAGGGCGTACTGTCCGAGGATGAACAGGCCGATGAAGGAGATCGGCGCGGCGAGTGCGGCCAGCACCGGGCTCAGGAGACCGATGACGAACAGGACGAGGTAGACCGGCACCAGGATGGCCAGCGCCACGAGGAAGCCGAGGAACAGTTCCTTGCCGTTGCCGAGATATTCGGCCGGGCTGCCGGCCACGATCGTGCGGCTCCAGAAGTAACGTCGAAGGTTGGTGATGTACCAGAACCGGTAGATCGAGAACGTGATCAGCGAGAGTAGGAAGCCCTTCACCACGATACCGGTCAAGCCCGGCACTCGGCGATCGAAGGCGATCTCGCCCGTTCGTGCCGGAGCCGGGTTCGGCACGCCCTCAAGCTGGTTCATCGTTGCAGTCCCCCTTGGTCGACGGGAGACTAGAATCCTCACCGCGTGCGTTGCAACAGCGCTGGTGCACAATCATGGATTTAGGCGCTTTCCGGCATGGATGGGCCTCATCCGGTGATGGGCGCTGTTTCCGTTTCATCGCTTCAGTTTTTGCCGGACGCCGTCATCGCGAAGCGAAGCTGAAGCGATCCAGGCCCCGACATCTCCGGATTGGGCCGCGCCCTGGATGGCCGCGGCTTCGCCTCGCAAGGAAGAAGAGACACCGGCACGATCGAGCAGAGACGTTAAGACCCGCATCGTCACGGTTAATTTCACGTGAAAACCATCGTGGCGGAATGGGTCCAGAATGACCGGGGAGCGACCGGCAGCCCGATGACGTGACCCCAAAACGACGAACGCCGGGTCTCCAAAGACCCGGCGTCCATCAAGCGATTCTCGAACGGATGCCGGCAAGGGCGGTCCGTGGTTCAGCAGCAGCGGAAACCCGAGCTGTTGCCGACCCCGAATCGGGCGTTCTCGCGATTGCGAAAGAACTCACGCTCGGTCATCGGCGTCTGATCGGGATGGGTCTTGGCGATGTGAGAGACATAGGTCCCATAATCGCCCTGACCCACCATCAGCCGCGCGCCGTCGCAGACGCACTTGTTGAAGGCCCGGAGGCGATCGCGAAAGTTCTGCGACGGTGCTGCGGTTCCGGTCATGTCGGCCTCACTCCGCGGGGGCGAGCTTCGGATCGGCTTCGAGAGCCGTCCAACGGTCGGCGCGGTACGCCTTGATGCAGGCCATCACACCGAAGACGACGATCGCTACCACGAGGCCGACGAACATCACGGCGAGCGCCGCGTCGATCCGGTCGTTGAAGACGATCTTGTGCATGTCGTCCATGCTCTTGGCCGGTGCCAGCACCTTGCCCTCGGCGATTGCCTTCGCAAACCGATCCGCGTGGCTGAGGAAGCCGATTTTCGGGTCGGGCGAGAAGATCTTCTGCCAGCCGGCGGTGAGGGTGCAGATGCAGAGCCACACGGTGGGGATGATCGTGACGAAGGCGTAGCGCTCGCGCTTCATCTTGAAGATCACCACGGTGGCCAGCGTCAGCGCCACCGCTGCGAGCATCTGGTTCGAGATGCCGAACAGCGGCCACAGGGTGTAGATGCCGCCGAGCGGATCGGTGACGCCCTGGTGGAGGAAGAAGCCCCAGGCGCCCACGCAGAGGGCGGTCGCGACCACGCTCGGACCCCAGGACGCGGTGTCCTTGAAGGTCGGCGAGATCAGGCCGAGCAGGTCCTGCAGCATGAAGCGCCCGGCGCGGGTGCCGGCATCCACCGCCGTGAGGATGAACAGCGCCTCGAACAGGATCGCGAAGTGGTACCAGAAGGCCATCATCGTCTTGCCGCCGATGGCGGACGAGATGATGTGGGCCATGCCGACCGCCAGCGTCGGGGCGCCGCCGGTGCGGGAGATGATCGAGTGCTCGCCGACATCCTTGGCGGTCTGAGCGATCACGTCCGCGCCGATGGGGAAGCCGAGCGCCGTCACCGCCGCCGCCGCACTCTCGGGCGTGGTGCCGACGAGGCCGCCCGGAGAGTTCATGGTGAAGTAGATGCCGGGTTCGATCACGCAGGCGGCGACCAGCGCCATGATCGCCACGAAGCTCTCCATCAGCATGCCGCCGTAGCCGATGAAGCGCGTGTCGAGCTCGTTGTCGACGAGCTTCGGGGTCGTGCCCGACGAGATCAAAGCGTGGAAGCCCGAGACCGCGCCGCAGGCGATGGTGATGAACAGGAACGGGAACAGGGAGCCGGCCCAGACCGGGCCGGTGCCGTCCACGAATTTCGTCATCGCCGGCATCTGCATGTGCGGCGCCACGAAGACGATGCCGATGGCCAGACCGACGATGGTGCCGATCTTGAGGAAGGTCGAGAGGTAGTCGCGCGGGGCGAGCAGCAGCCAGACCGGGAGGATGGCGGCGACGAAGCCGTAGCCGATCAGCATCCAGGTGAGCTGCACGCCGGTGAAGGTGAAGGCCGGGCCCCAGTACGGGTCGGCGGCGATCTGGCCGCCGTAGACGATCGCGGCCATGAGCAGGACGAAGCCGATGATCGAGACTTCGCCGACTTTACCCGGCCGGACGTAGCGAGCGTAGAGGCCCATCAGCAGGGCGATCGGGATCGTCGCGCCGACGGTGAAGGTGCCCCAGGGGCTCTCGGCCAGCGCCTTGACCACCACCATCGCCAGCACGGCGAGCAGGATGACCATGATCATGAAGGTGCCGAACAGGGCGATGACGCCGGGGATCACTCCGAGTTCGGCCCGGATCAGCTCGCCGAGCGAGCGCCCGTCGCGGCGCATCGAGATGAACAGGATCATGAAATCCTGCACCGCGCCCGCGAGCACGACGCCGGCGAGGATCCAGAGCATGCCGGGCAGGTAGCCCATCTGCGCCGCGAGCACGGGGCCGACCAACGGACCGGCACCGGCGATCGCCGCGAAGTGGTGACCGAACAGGACCGACTTGTTGGTGGGGACGTAGTCCAGGCCGTCGTTGTGGCGATGGGCCGGGGTCTCGCGCTTCGGATCGAGGCGCATGACGTTGTTGGCGATGTAGAGGGAATAGTAGCGGTAGGCGATGAGGTAGACGCAGACCGCCGCGACCACGACCCACAGGGCGTTGATCGATTCCCCGCGCTCTATGGCGACCACGGCCAATGCGGCGGTACCCAATGCCCCGACGAGGGCCCAAGGCCCATGCTTCTGTATTGCGCCCATGCGACGCCTCGCTCCGTCATTGGCCGCATTCTTGATGCAGGCGGCCTTACGCGGTTCTGTTTGGCGCAATTTTTCCGGTGAGACCAGTTGCCGGAAATACACAGGTCCGCGTTCCCCCGTATGGGGAGTGACATCTTCCGGTTCGCGTTACCTCGCTGGCAGAACGTGAGTCGTGCGCCTGTGAGCCCGCACGACGATGTTTCGCCGGAATTTCTACGAGCCTCCGTGACCCGCCTGTTGGGCCGTGCCGGTCGCGTCACACCGGGCGCGTCATATCAAATCCGGTTGGTCCCTTCGGGATGGCGGGTTTGGCCGTCGCTCAAGCGCCGCGCGGGCTTGCTGCTACGCTCCTCGCTCCGATCGAGCGAAGACCGTATCAGTCGAGAACGATGACCCGGTTGGGAAGCTGGTTGTCCGCGTCACGGCCGGGCAACTCGGCTTCGAGCACCGCTCCGACCCGCTCCACCGCCGCGACGAGACCCTCGCCGAGCGCGCCGCGTCCGGCAGCGGCGAGCAGATCCGAGACGATGGCGTGCCACTTCGCCTCCTCGATACGCGCACGCACGCCCCGGTCGGCGACGATCTCGGCGTAGCGCTCGGCCAGCGCCACGTAGACCAGCACGCCGGTGCGCCCCCGCGTTCCGGTGAGGCCATGGGCGAAGAACTCGCGACGTGCGGCGGCGTGCGCCCGCTCGCGGCGCCAGCGCCGCGGTGTCAGCGCGACGCGCAGGTCCTCGTTGAGGGTCAGCAGGAGGCTCGCGAGCACGCAGGCCGCCTGGACGAGCGCGATTTCCCCCGCGCCGAGATCGGTGAGCAGGATCAGCGGCCAAGGCAGGGCGAGGGCGATCGCCAGCGCCAGAGCGAGGCCGGGGGAGCGGTAGAGCCCGGCGCGGGCGGCCACGAGCACGACGATCTCGCCCGCGGTGCCGGCCTCGGCCCGTCCGATCGCCGCAGCGATCCGCTCGCGCGCGGCCGTATCGAGGATCGTCGCGCTACCAGTCACCGGATGCTCCTCCGCCGCCGAACGAGCCGCCACCGCCGGAAAAGCCGCCGCTATCGGAGAAGCCGCCGCTCCATCCGCCGGACGGCCCGGGGATGACCACGAAGCCGCCGCCGCGGCCTCCGCGCCCGCCCCCGCTCATCCGCGACAGCACGATGACGAGGGCGATGATGACGATGATCCAGAAGATCACCGTGACCGGATCGACCGCGTCCGCTCGCACCGGCGCCCGGCGCTGCCACTCGTCGGCATCGCCGGCGAGGATCGGCAGGATGGCATCCACCCCCGCCTCGACCCCGCCCGAAAAGTCGCCCTGGCGGAAGCGGGGCGTGATCGCCGAGGTGATGATGGTCTTCGACAGCGCGTCGGTCAGCGCCCCTTCGAGGCCGTAGCCGACCTCGATCCGGACCTTGCGCTCCTTCGGTGCCACCAGAAGGAGCACGCCGTTATTGGTCTTCTTCTGGCCGATGCCCCAGTTCCGCGCGAGGCGGTTGGCATAGTCCTCGATCGTGAGATCCTGGAGGCTCGGCACGGTGGCAACGACGAGCTGGTCGCCGGTCTTGTCCTCGTGCGCCTTGATCTTGCCGTCGATCCGCGTCCGCGCCTCCGGCGAGAGGATCGCGGCCGCATCCACGACCCGCCCGGTGAGCTTGGGAAAATCGGGCTCGGCCGCCGCGGCGAGCCCGGCGAGGACAGCCCAGATCAGACATGCGAGCCACAGGGCCGGCAGCAGGCCGGTCGCGGAACGCCGAGCGGTCCAATCGGGGCGCGTCATCGACAGGATGCCTCGCGCGGGCGTGCGGGAGCATCGTCCCGAAAGGTGGTCACCGGCTTTCCGACAATGACGATGCAACGTCGACGCTCTAGAACTTCACGTTCGGCGCGCGCTCCGCGCCCGGCGTCGAAGTGAAAGTCTCCATCGGCTTTGCCTCGGGGTAGAACCACGAAGCGATCCAGCGGCCGGGAATGGTGCGGATCTCGGTGTTGTAGGCCTGCACCGCCTGGATATAGTCGCGCCGCGCCACGGCGATGCGGTTCTCCGTGCCCTCGAGCTGCGACTGCAGGGCCAGGAAGTTCTGGTTGGACTTGAGATCCGGATAGGCCTCGACCGAAGCGAGCAATCGCCCGAGCGCGCCGGAGAGCTGGTTCTGGGCGTCCTGGAACTGCTTGAACTTCTCCGGGTCGCTGACCGTCGAGGCATCGACCTGGACGCTGGTGGCCTTGGCCCTGGCTTCCGTCACCCGTGTCAGGGTCTCCTGCTCCTGCTTGGCGTAGCCCTTCACGGTTTCGACGAGATTCGGGATCAGGTCGGCCCGGCGCTGGTACTGGTTTTGCACCTCGCTCCAGGCCGATTTCGCCTGCTCCTCCAGGCTCGGCACCCGGTTGATCGCGCCGCAGCCGGAGAGGCAGGTCGCCAGCCAGAGCGCGGCGAACGCGGAGACGAGGCGACCGAGAACGCTGGTGCGAGCAGGCGCCGCGGGGCTGAGAGAGAAGGACATGGCGGGCAATCTCCGAAACGAGCTTGGCGGCAGAGGTTGGTGTCGGAGATAGGGGCGGCCACGGCTGCGAGAAGGGTCAGCGCCGAAGCAGCCGCATCCGCGCAGAGCGGACATTCGCCGCTTGACAATTCGCGTTCGGTTGCGGCGGCGTTCTTGTGATGAATCATGTGCCTGACCCCGCTTCCGCCCGCCCCCACATCACCATCACTTACTGCACCCAGTGCCAATGGCTCCTGCGAGCGGCGTGGATGGCGCAGGAGCTCCTTTCGACCTTCCGTGGCGATCTCGGCGAGGTCGCCCTGCGGCCTGGCACCGGCGGGGTATTCGTGATCGCGTTTGACGAGGAGGTCATCTGGGAGCGTGTGCGCGACGGCGGCTTTCCGGATGTGAAGCTGCTCAAGCAGCGGGTGCGGGATCGGATCGATCCGGGGCGGGATCTCGGGCATGTCGATCGAGCCGGGCGGGAGAGCTGAGACAGAGCAGTTGGCACGCAGGGCCGCGCTGGGGCATGATGGGCGGGCGCCACTCTTCGAACATCGTGCAGGCCAACGCCGCGGGACGCCTTGATCCGACGCATGCTCTCCCGGCTCGGCCAGCGTGGCTTCTCCACGCAGTTCTACCTGATCATGCTCGTGATCGCGCTGATCGGTCCGGGGCTGATCTTCACCGCCATCCTGCTGACCCGCTACGCCGCCACCGAGCGCGCCCGCTTCGAGCAGGATGCCCGGGAGAACGTGCGCGGGATCGCCCTGTCGATCGACCGCGACACCGCCGGGCTCGTCTCGGTGCTGCAGACGCTCGCCACCTCGCCGCGGCTGAAGGACGGCGAGTTCGCCAATTTCGAGAATCAGGCCCGTCTGGTGCGCGAGGCGATCGGCCTCGATCTCGTGCTGCGGCGGCCGGACGGACAGCAGATCGTCAACACCGCGCTGAAGCCGGGCGCACCCCTGCCGGTCACCACGCTGCCGATCGACCGCGAACTCATCGACGGCGGACAGCGCTCCATGGTCACCGGCTATCTCGCGGGGGCGACGCCCGATCAGGCGCATTACGCCGTCGCGCTGCCCGTTCGGATCGATGACCGTGTCGCCTTCATCCTAAGCTTCGCGGTGCCCCTGAGCCGCATCGCGGGCATCCTCGGCCGTGAACAGGTCCGAGGCTGGGTCACCGGCGTCTCGGACCGGGACGCCGTCGTGCTCGCGCGCCTGCCGGAGATGCCGGGCGTGGTCGGGCATTCCCGGCTGGCGACGTTGCGCCAGACCGCGACGGGCACGCCCGGCGTCTGGGAGGGACGGGACCGCAACTTCAAACCCGTCACCGTGGTCGAGGCGCGCTCGCGGCTGAACGGCTGGACCGTCGGGGCGAGCATCCCGCGCGAACTGGTCGATGCGCGGCTGCGGCGCTGGATCTGGGCCTTCGGCGGCTTCGGGCTTCTCGTGCTCGCCACCTCCTCGGTGCTCGCCGTGCATCTGTGGTCGCGGGTCTCGAAGCCGCTGCGGCAGCTCGCGGCGTCGGGGCCGGCGCTCGCCCGCGGGCAGGCGATCCCGCGGGTCGCCTCGCCGATCCACGAAATCCGCCGCCTCGCCGACGTGCTCTCGGAAGCCTCGCTGCGGCTGCGCACCCGCAGCGAGGAGCGCGACCGGGCGCTCGCCGAGACCCAGCGCGGCCTCGCAGCCTTGAGCGAGAGCGAGGCGCGGTTCCGCCATATGGCCGATTCGGCCCCGGCCCTGATCTGGATGACCGACGAGACCGGTGAGGTGGTCTTCGCCAACATGCATTTCGACCACCTGTTCGGTCGTCCCGCCGCGGAGATGGCCGGCGGCGGCTGGGAGTCGATCGTGCATCCGCCGGATCTGCCGGCCTTCCGGGCGACGTTCCAGGAGGCGTTCGAGCATCGGCACCCGTTCCGCGCGGAGATGCGGGTGATCGACCGCAACGGCGAGATCCGGTGGCTGCGCTGCGAGGGGGTGCCGCGGCTCGACGATCACGGCACCTTCCTCGGCTTCACCGGATGCAATGTCGACGTCACGGACGCCAAGCGGGCCGAGGAACATCTGCGCCTGCTCATCAACGAGCTGAACCACCGGGTGAAGAACACGCTCGCCACCGTCCAGTCGATCGCCATGCAATCCCTGCGCGGGCTCGACGGCGAGGAGGCGCAGGCGGCCAAGGCCGCCTTCGAGGCGCGGCTGCTGGCGCTCGCCCGCGCCCACGACGTGCTGACCCGCGAGAGTTGGGAAGGCGCCGAACTGAAGACCGTTGTGGCCGACGCGATCCGCCCGCTGGAGGCGGCCGAGGGGCAGGATTCGCGCTTCGCGGTCTCGGGCCCGCGCCTGCGGCTCGCGCCGCGACTGGCCCTGTCCATTGCCATGGCCCTGCACGAACTCGGCACCAACGCCGTGAAGTATGGCGCGCTCTCCAGGGAGGGCGGCCGGGTGACGATCACCTGGACCGTACAGCGCCGGCCGGAGCTGTGCCTCTCCCTGCGCTGGAGCGAGAGCGGTGGCCCGTCCGTCACCCCGCCGACGCGGCGCGGCTTCGGATCGCGCCTGATCGAGCGCAGTCTCGCCCGCGAACTCGCGGGCAAGGTCGAGCTGCTCTACGAGCCCGACGGCGTGGTCTGCACCATAGAGGCGCCCGTGCCCCCGCCGGGCCTGCTGGAGCGGAAGGGCGGGACGCAGCTCGCTGCCACGAAACCGCTTCCGCTCGCAGGCTGAAGCAGGCGCCCGGAGCGACCCTCGCGGGTTCCTACTGGAACGTCATCGGATCCGGTCCGATCCGCCCGTCGGCCCGATCGAGCGCGGCGATGGCCGCGTGGTCCTCTTGCGTGAGGGCAAAGCCGAACACGTCGATGTTCTCGTGCATTCGGGCAGGCGTCGCGGATTTCGGAATCGTCACGAAGCCGTTCTCGATGTGCCAGCGCAGCACCACCTGGGCCGGGCTGCGCCCGAGGCGGCCGGCGATCCGGGTGATGGCGGGATCGTCCAGCACCTGGGCCTGTCCCAGGGGACTCCAGGCCTCGGTGACGATGCCGAGCCGGGCATGGGCCGCCCGAAGCGCGTGCTGCTGAAAGCGCGGGTGCAGTTCGATCTGGTTGAGGGTCGGTGCGACACCGGTCTCGCCCACGAGCCGGTCGAGCTGACCCTCGGTGAAGTTCGAGACGCCGATCGAGGCCGCACGGCCTTCCTCGCGCAGGCGGATCAGGGCTCTCCACGTATCGAGATAGAGGCCCCGGTCGGGGCAGGGCCAATGGATCAAGTAGAGATCGACCTGCTCCAGCCCGAGCCGGGCGAGGCTCTCGTCGAAGGCGCGCAGCGCCGCGTCGTAGCCCTGGCTGTCGTTCCACAGCTTCGTCGTCACGAACACCTCGGCACGGGACACCACCGTCCCCCGTAGCCCGCGCCCGACGCCGGCTTCATTGCCGTAGGCCGCGGCGGTGTCGATCGAGCGGTAGCCGCTGCCGAGGGCCGTGCCGACGAGGGCCGGCGTCTCGGCTTCCTGCAAACGCCAGACGCCGAAGCCGAGTTGAGGGATGGACCGTCCATCGTTGAGGGCGATCTGCGGGACGGGATCGGGGGCTGCCATGGCGTCTTTGTTCTCATGCGCGGCCCGGGCGAAGAGCCGGGGGCGGGGCCGAGAGAATCGGCACGATCCTGCCTGCCGTACAGGCATCCTTCCGGGGGGGCAGGCCTGCGCGCGCGTCAGGGCCCGGTCCGCACAGCCTCCGCCACCGCTTCGGGATCGGGCATTCGGACGAGGTGCAGATAGGCCGGATCGAAGTCGCAGAATCCCCGCAGGCGGGCAACGTTGGGGACGTGCAACTGGCGATCCTTCAACTGGATCAGTCCGGCCAGTCGCAGGTCGCGCAGGATGCGGCTCACATGGATCGTCGTGATGCCGAGGATGTCGGCGAGCATCGGCTGGGTGAGAGGCAGCGGGCAGTCCCGTTCGCCGGCAGCGCCGACGAGTTGTTGGCGCAGCAGCAACTCGCAGAACAGGTGGGCGATGCGCTTGTCGGCAGGGCGTTGGCCCATGCTGGCGAGCCATTCCCGCAGGATGCTCTCGTCGACGAGCGTCGCCCACCACAGGGCCCGGGCGAGGCGGGAATCGCGGAAGACCAGAGAATCGACCTGCTCCTGGGGGACGTCGGCGACGATGCAGGGGGTCAGCGCGGCGATGTAATGGTCGGACGGGCCGAGCACGATCGATTGCAGGTCGCAGAAATCGCCTGGCAGCAGCAGGCCTATGATCTGGCGCTGCCCGTCATCGATGATTTTGTAGCGGAAGGCGACGCCTTCGAGGATGAGGTGGACGCCGGCCGCCACATCCCCCGCCCGCACGATGTCCTGCTGTGGGTCTAGGCTGCGCTTGCCCCTCGCCAGATCGGCGAGCAGGGCCCGGTCTCCGGCGTCGAGGTCCGGGCCGTGGCGAAGCCTGAGGATCAGAGGGTTGCTGCGCGAAGGCAGCACGGTCGCGTCCATGGACGCTCAACGCGGAACGCTCCGTTCCGTGCCATCGAAACGCGATGCCATCCTGCGGGGAAACCGCCCTCGGAAGGCGGTGTTCCCGCAAGCCCGTCAGTCGTCTTCCGGGACTCAGGCCGCCTTCCAGCGCCGGGCGGTGTGGTTGCCGAAGGCGCGAGCGTAGAGGTTGCAGTAGTTCAGCGCCGCCCCGTCCCAGCCGAAGGACCGGGACATGGCGCTGCGGCGCATGGTGTTGAGGCGCTTCTTCTGGCCGAAGGTCTCGAAGGCGCGGCGGATCGCCGAGGTCAGTCCTCGCGGCGAGGCCTCGCCGAAGGTGAAGCCGGTCACCCCATCCTCGACCGTATCGTTGAGCCCGCCCGTGCGGCGCACGATCGGCAGGGAGCCGAAGCGCTGCGCATACATTTGCGCCAGGCCGCAGGGCTCGAAGCGCGAGGGCATCAGCAGAAAGTCGCTGCCGGCGAAGATGCGGCGCGCTTCCGTTTCACGAAAACCGACATGGACGCCGACATTCTCAGGGTAGCGCCCGGCGAGATCGCGCAGGGCCTCCTCGAACCGACCCTCGCCCTGGCCGATCACCACGAGCTGTCCGCCCTCGGCGACGATCGATTCGGCGGCACTGATGCTGAGATCGATGCCCTTCTGGTGCACGAGGCGCGAGACGATGGCGAAAAGCGGCCCGCGGGAGACCGCCATGCCGAACTGTTTGCGCACCTCGTCGGCATTGGCGCGCTTGCCCTTCCAATCGTCGGGTTCGAAGCGGGTGGCGAGATGCGGGTCGGTGCGCGGGTCCCAGCTCTCGTCGATGCCGTTGAGGATGCCGGTCAGGCGCCCCTGCGCGGCGCGGGTGCGCAACAAACCGTCGAGGCCGCAGCCGCCCTCGGGCGTCGTGATCTCGCGGGCATAGGTCTCGCTCACCGTGGTGACGTGCGAGGCGTGGAAGATGCCGGCCTTGAGGAAGGAGAGCTGGCCGTAGAACTCCACGCCGTCCATCTGGAAGGCATAATCCGGCGCGCCGATCCGCCCGAGATTGTCGCGGGGGAACAGGCCCTGATAGGCAAGGTTGTGGATCGTCAGCACGCTCGGCCGGCGGATGCCGAGCCAGGACATGTAGGCCGGGGCCAGGGCCGTCTGCCAATCGTTGAGGTGAAGCAGGTCGGCCGACCAGAGCGGGTCGATCCCGGCGGCGAGCTCCGCCGCCGCGCGGCTCAGGCGGGCAAACCGCAAGTCGTTGTCGCCGAAATCACCGGCCGCATCGCCGTAGGGCGTGCCGTCGCGCTCGTAGAGGTCGGGCGCGACGAGGACGTAGACGCCGAGCCCGTCCGGCGTGGCGCCGTAGGCGAGTTCGCAGCCCGGTACGCCGGCGAAGGCGCCGAACCGGCCCACCATCGTCAGGTTCTCAAGGCCGGCGAGCACCCGAGCGTAGCCGGGGATGAGGACGCGGACGTCGTAGTGGCGGCGCAGGGCCCGGGGTAGGGCGCCCGCGACTTCGCCAAGTCCGCCGGTCTTCACGAAATCCGCCATCTCGGGCGTGGCGTAGAGGATGCGGGGAAGGAGCGCGTTGCCGAGCCTGTGGTCGGGTTCGAAGGCGGAGATCGGTGACGGCGGCTCGGCGACCGGGCGCGCACCGAGATCCACGTAAGCCATCGCTTCGCCCCCGCCCCACCTGCGCCGCTGTTGGTATGCGGGACCCGCCGCTGCTGCGCTCGGCATTGAAATGCTCCGGAAGGCAATCCGTTCCGTTGCATTGCACAATTCAGACCACGTTCAGACCAATATTTTTGATCCGGCGCCTGCGTTTCCATCATGGGTTGTCTGCGTTGCGGACATATGTCGCCTGTTCTGCGCAATCTTCCCGGCTGCGGCCGGGCCGAATGCGCGGGGTGCAGCGCAGCGTCCCGCAAGGCGGATGCCGGCCCCCGAAAGGAGGCGATGCCCTATCCGCTGACGGGGCTCAGGATCACGCCTTCGTCCGGTCCGAGGGCGAGGCTGCCCTCGACTCTCTCGCCCGTCCGTCCGGCAAGGGTTGAGAGCAGGATCGCCCAGGTGCCTGCGCCGTGCAGGGGCACCCGCCACTCCTGCGTGCTGAAATTGAGCAGAATGCGCAGGGTTTCATCACCTGTGAAGCGCTCGAAGCCGAACACCTCGGCGGCGAGATCCGCATCCAGAGCGAGGCCGCGCCAAGCGCCGATCGAGAGAGCGGGATAATCCCGGCGCAAGGACAGCAGCCGGCGGTATAGCGTCAGGATCGAACGGGGATCGTCGCGCATCGTCTCGACGTTGCGCCGATCCGCATCCGCACTGATTGGCAGCCAGGGCGTGCCGGTGGTGAAGCCCGCATTCGGCGCGTCCTCCCATTGCATCGGCGTGCGCTCGGGGTCGCGCCCGTGGCCGGGCTCATTGCGCCCCCACGGGTCCTGTGCCCGCTCGGGCGGCACCGGAACGTGTCCGAGGCCGATCTCGTCGCCGTAATAGAGGGTCGGGGTGCCGCGCAGCGTCAGCAGCAGCATCGCCGCGATCCGCGCCTGTGCCTCGCCGACGCGGGCGGCGATGCGGGGCTGGTCGTGGTTGCCGAGCACCCAGTTCGGCCAGCCGCCCTCGGGCAGGGCCGCCTCGTATTCCGCGACCAGGGCCGCCACCGCGTCGGCATGCCACGGCGTCTGGATGAGCTGGAAGTTGAAGGGGAGATCGGCGCCGCTGAGATCCGGCCCGTAATAGGCCATCAGCCGCTCGATCGGCAGGTAGATCTCGCCGATCAGCACCCGCTCGCCGTACTCGCGTAGCACTGCACGCATTCCGGCGATGACATCGAGCACCTCGGGCCGGTCGCAGGAATAAACCTGCCGGAAGCGGTTGATCCCGGCCTGATGCGACTGAAAATCCGGGTTGTGCGGATTGTCGCGAAATCCCTCGTCCTTGATCAGGTGCCAGATCACGTCGACGCGGAACCCATCCACGCCGCGCGCCAGCCAGAAGCGCAGGGCGTCGTGCATCGCCGTCCGCACCTCGGGGTTGCGCCAGTTCAGGTCGGGCTGCTCGGGCAGGAAGGCGTGGTAATAGTACTGGCCGGTGGCCGGATCGCGGGTCCAGGCCGGGCCGCCGAAATTCGAGAGCCAGTTGTTGGGCGGGCCACCATCGGGGGCTGCGTCGCGCCAGATGTACCAGTCGCGCTTGCGTGCCGCGCGGCTCGCCCGGCTCTCCGTAAACCACGGATGCTCGATCGAGCTGTGGTTGGGCACGAAATCGAGGATCACCTTCAGGCGCCGCCGATGCGCCTCGCCGATCAGGGTGTCGAAATCTGCCAGCGTGCCGAACAGCGGGTCCACAGCGCAGTAATCGGCCACGTCGTAGCCGAAATCGGCCATCGGCGAGCGGTAGAACGGCGAGATCCAGATCGCATCGACGCCGAGCCATGCGAGGTAATCCAGTCGCGCCGTGATCCCCCGAAGATCGCCGACGCCGTCACCGTCCGTGTCCTGGAACGAGCGCGGATAGACCTGATAGACTGTCCCGCTCTGCCACCAGACCGCCTCGCACCAGACCGTTTCGGAGCCGCTCGTCCCGGATATCGGACCTGACATCGGACCTCCCGCCATGACGCTGCCGGCACCGCGCGCATCCGGCCAGAGGAGGGCGTAGGGCCGTTCAGCAAGCCTTCAAGCGGTGGAGGCCATTTCTCGCCTGGGCCTTGGGGTGACGCGGAAGCGTTGTGTCTAACGTGACACAGACGTGCGGGCACACAGCTTGCGAACGGCCTGTTTGCACGCATGTGTCTCGACAAGTTGGGTCACCGGCAACACCATGGTCCCGCAGGGCGACAGGCCACGTCGCGGATCATCGTGCCACCGCAAGAAGAGGGCAGGATCTGCGTTGAACCGAAATGCTTCAGCTGCTTCGGCTGCAACGAAGGGGGAATTTCAGGTGCTGAAAGAAGCTCCGTCCGCTCGCGACAGAAATGATGAAGCGGACACATCCGCTTCATCGGCGAAGATGGCGAAAGCCGCCGCTACCTTTGTTAAGCCGCGCGAAATCGTCGATGCCGATGCCGTCGTCGCTCTGCGCGAGGACATTCGCGCCAAGCTCGTCTACGCGATCGGCAAGACACCCGAAGCTGCCCGCGAGCGCGACTGGTTCGCCGCTACTGCCTTGGCGCTACGCGACCGGATCGTCGATGCCCGTGACCGGGCCCAGGCCGGCACCGTGCCGGACAAGCGGGTCTACTACCTCTCGCTCGAATTCCTGATCGGCCGGCTCCTGTCGGATGCGATGAACAATCTCGGCCTCGTCGAGACCACCAGAGCCGCGCTTCGCGACCTCGGTATCGACCTCGCCGATGTCGAAGGGGCCGAGCCCGACGCAGCGCTCGGCAATGGCGGTCTCGGGCGGCTCGCCGCCTGCTTCATGGAGAGTATGGCGAGCCTGTCGATCCCGGCGGTCGGCTACGGCATCCGCTACGACCACGGCATCTTCCGTCAGTCGCTCGAAGACGGCTGGCAGCGTGAGGCGCCGGAGACCTGGCTCGCGGAAGGCAACCCCTGGGAATTTCCGCGGCCGGAGGCGACCTACACGATCGGCTTCGGCGGCCACGTCACCATGACGAGCCAGGGCGACCACCATATCCGCCGCCACTGGCACCCGGCCGAGACCGTGAATGCGGTGGCCTACGACGTGCCGATCGTCGGCTGGCGGGGCAAACACGTCAACGTCCTGCGCCTGTGGAAGGCGGAGGCCGACGCGCCGGTCGAACTCGCCCGCTTCAATGCCGGCGACCATGTCGGGGCGGTGGCGGGCCGGGCCCGGGCTGAGGCGATCTCGCGGGTGCTCTATCCGAGCGACTCGTCCGCCGAGGGCCAGGAGCTGCGTCTGCGCCAGGAATTCTTCTTCACCTCCGCCTCGCTGCAGGACCTCGTGCGCCGGCATGTGGCCGAGCGCGGCTCCCTGCGCTCGCTGCCCGACCACGCCGCGATCCAGCTCAACGACACCCATCCGGCCATCGCCGTGCCGGAGCTGATGCGCATCCTGATGGAGGATCACGACCTCCCCTGGGAGGATGCGTGGCAGATCACCACCCACACCCTGCACTACACCAACCACACCCTGCTGCCCGAGGCGCTGGAGACTTGGCCGGTCGAGCTGATGGAGCGGCTGCTGCCGCGCCACATGCAGATCATCTACCTGATCAACTGGCTGCACCTTGAGGAGCAGAGCAAGAATGCCCGCACGGGTGCGTTCGACGTGTCCACCGTCTCGCTGATCGACGAGGCGCACGGGCGGCGCGTACGCATGGGACCGCTCGCCTTTCACGGCTCGCGCCGGGTCAACGGTGTCTCGGCACTCCACAGCGAGCTCCTGAAATCGACGGTGTTCAAGGATCTCCACGCGATCGAGCCGGAGAAGATCATCAACAAGACCAACGGCATCACCTTCCGCCGCTGGCTGCACAACGCCAATCCGGAGCTGACGGCGCTCGCCGTCGAGGCGGCGGGCGAGGGCGTGCTCGATGATCCGACCCTGCTCACGCGGCTGGTGCCGTTCGCCGACGATCCGGACTTCCGCACGCGCTATGCGGCGATGCGCAAGATTCGCAAGAAGCGCCTCGCTCAGGTCATCGCCGAGCGCACCGGCATCACCGTCGATCCGTCGGCCCTGTTCGACGTGCAGATCAAGCGCATCCACGAGTACAAGCGCCAACTCCTCAACCTGATCGAGACGGTGGCGCTCTACCAAGCGATCAAGCAGGCCCCGAACGAGGATTGGACGCCGCGGGTCAAGATCTTCGCCGGCAAGGCGGCGCCGAGTTACGTCCAGGCCAAGCTCATCATCAAGCTGGCGGGGGACATTGCGAATGTCGTCAACAACGATCCCGAGATCGGCGACCGGCTGAAGGTGGTGTTCCTGCCGAACTACTCGGTGAGCCTGGCCGAGGTCATTATCCCGGCTGCCGACCTCTCCGAGCAGATCTCGACCGCCGGCATGGAAGCCTCGGGCACGGGCAACATGAAGCTGGCGCTGAACGGTGCGCTCACCGTCGGCACGCTCGACGGCGCCAACATCGAGATCAAGGACCATGTCGGCGCGGAGAACATCTTCATCTTCGGCCTCGACGCCGAAGGGGTGCTCGCCCGCACGGGGGAGCCGGACTATGCCGCCAGGGCGATCGCGGCCTCGCCCCGGCTCGCGGCGGCCCTCGACGCCATCGGCAACGGCACCTTCTCGCCGGACGATCCCGGCCGCTTCGCGCCGCTGGTGGACGAGTTGCGCCACGGAGACCGCTACCTGACTACGGTCGATTTCGAGGATTACTGGCGCGTCCAGCGCGAGATCGACGCCGCCTGGAAGCGCCCGGCGCAGTGGTGGCGTGCGGCGATCCTCAACACCGCGCGGATGGCGTGGTTCTCCTCCGACCGCTCGATGCGGGAATATGCCGAGGAGATCTGGCGGGTGAAGGTGGCCTGAGGGGCTGAACAGCCCCTTGAGTCGATCAAGGGGAGGACGGGTGATCCGCCCTCCCCCTCTTCATCGAATCGGAACGGCTGAGGCCTGCCCTCGATGAACCGTCATATGGCTTGCCGTTGATCGCTTCGGCTTCGCCGCGCGATGACGGCGTGAGATCAGTCCCGAGCGATCAACGGCAACGATCAGATCGTGCTGGTCCAACCCGCGTCCTCATCCTGAGGCGCCCGCGTCAGCGGGCCTCGGATGATCCTCCAGATTCCATGCGGCTTCTGGGAGATCCTTCGAGGCCGCTTCGCGGCGTCTCAGGATGAGGTGGGTGGGAAAGCGATCGTAGAGAGTGCCCTCAGGCCCCCGGCTCAAGCGGGATCGGGTAGTACCGGGCGCCCGCCGCCGCCGCCAGAACCTCGACCGCGCCCAGCGTCGAAGGGCAGCCGGAGGCGTGCACCACGTCGGTTGCTCGCAGGCTCGGGATGTGGGCGGTGAGCGGGCCGGGGCGCACGTCGGGGGCGCGCTGGCGGTGGCGGTCGGCAGCGATTGTGATGCGGGTCACGCCGGTGGCGCGCAGCCATTCGAGAGACGGGCGCATGTAGAGGTCGAGGGGATCGCGGGCGCCGACGATGAGGCAGATCTCGCGGGCGGGCTCGACGTAGCGCGCGGCGCGGGCGATGGCCCAGATGCCGGCAAATCCGGTCTCCGCCGCCACCAGCACGAGGCGCCCGCCGCCGGGCCGGTAGGTGCCGTTGCCGACGGGGCCCTTCACCTTGACCGTGCGGCCGGGCTCGACCGCGCAGCCGAACAGGGCGGTGAGATCCTCGGCGCACTCGCCGCGCAGGTGGAAGACGAGTTCGTTCAGCTCCGCCCCGCCCTCGACGCCGAGCGTCGGGCTGAGGGTGACCGGGCGGCCGCCCTCGAGCGTCACAACGACCTGATCGCCCGGCTCGAAGGAAAGCCGCCGCTCCAGGGTCGCGACCACCTGCACGACCCGCGGCGCCAGCGCCGTGATCGTGTCGATGCTGCCGGTGCGCCGCACGAGCGTCCGGGCGGGCGTTTTGACGGGGCGGATCGCCGCGTCCGGATCGGGCACGGACAGGGTCACCGCCTCCGCGCGCCGGGCGCGGACCGGCAACCGCCGCGAGGCGGGGCCGGCGCCCTGGCCGAGCAGGCCGGTCATCGGAGCGATCACGCCGTCGGCGAGCGCGGTTTCCAGGGAGGTGTCACCGGGGGAGACCCGTAGGGCTTGGCCGTTCACGACAAGCGAGCAACGGGCGCTCGAGGGAGCACGCATGGCGGCAACCCGCTCCGATCGAAATGAGAGGTGTCTTGGAGGGATCAGAGCGGGTCGTGGATCAGCCGCTCGACCAGGGCGGCCCAGCGTGCGCGTACGGCGCGGGCCTCCTCGCTCAGCGTTTCCGCTTCCACGAGGCCGAGGCTGCTGCGAAGCGCCTCGCTTTCCCGGCGCTCGGCGGCGAGCGCGGCCTTCATCATCGCCACTTCGAGGCGCAGGCGCGTGAGATCCGCGTCAGCGGCATCCGCCTCGGGCTCGGAGGGAGCAGGAACGTCGACGGCCGTGTCGGCCGTGACCGGCGCCACGGCGTCCGCCGGGATCTCTTCCGCCACGTCCGCCGGAGCTTCCGCCGGAACGAGCCGCGGCTGCGCCGCGACGGCGAGATGGGCATGGATCGGGCGTGTCATGAGGCGCCGCATCGCGCTGCCGGAGAGGGCCGGGCTCCTGCGTCTCGTGGCCTCGATCATCGTCCATCCTCAGTCCGGCGGGACCACCGAAGCGGCGTCCCGGATCGTTCGGATGGACCTTCCTTCAACATGGTTAAGGGAGGTTTAAACCGAAGCTTGAGTGACCTGCCTCATCGTGAGATCGGCGCGGTCACGCGGCTTCGGGCGCGGCTCCGACGAGCTGGCGCGCCTGGAGAACGGTCATCGGTTCGCCGAAGGCCGCGCCTTGGGCGTAATCGCAGCCGAGCTCCTGTAGCCCCTGCGCATCCTCTTCCGATTCGGCCCCCTCGGCGATCGTGGCGAGGCCCAGCTCCTGCCCCATCCGCAGGACCGAGCGCAGCATGGCACTGCGTCCCTGGCCCATCTGGCGCACGAAGCTCTGGTCGATCTTGATCGTGTCGAAGGGAAAGCGCTGGAGGTAGGAGAGTGCCGAGTATCCGGTGCCGAAATCGTCGAGGACGAGGCCGGCGCCGAGGTCGTGGATGCGGGTGAGCATCTGCGCGGCGTATTCCGGGTTCTCCATCACCAGCCCCTCGGCCATTTCCAGCTTGAGCGAGCCGGGCAGCACACCGGTGCGGGCGATCACCGTCTTCACGTCGTGCAGGAGGTCGTGGCGCAGGAGCTGGCGCGAGGAGACGTTGACCGAGGCGAAGATCGGCGGCTCGACATCGAGCGAGCGCTGCCAGGCGGCGAGTTCCAAAGCCGTCCGCTCGATGGCGAAATTGCCGAGCGGGACGATGACACCGGTCTCTTCCGCCACCGGCAGGAAGGTCGTGGGCGGGATGCGGCCGAGCTTCGGGTGATCCCAGCGCAGCAGCGTCTCGAACCCGGCCACCGTGCGGTCTTCGAGCCGGACGATCGGCTGAAACAGCACCTTGATCTCGTTGCGCTCCAGCGCCTTGCGCAGATCGGCCTCCAGCATCAGCCGGTCGGAGCGCTCCAGCCGCATGTTGGCGCGGAACACCTCGATCCGGTCGCCGCCGCCGCGCTTGGCCTGGATCATCGCCATCTCGGCGTTCTTGAACACCTCTTCACGCCGTGTCGGCCCGCTGCCCTGGCCGCTCGCACCCTGCGCGCTTCCTTGGCCGGCCTCGTGCAGGGCGATGCCGATGGAGACGGTGAGGAACACCTCGCGATCGGCGTAGGTGACCGGGGTGGCGATGGCGCGCCGGATCATTTCGGCGAATGAGAGGATGCGGTCGGGCTCGCGCTCGGAGAGCAGGATCACCGCGAACGCGTCGCCCGCCACCCGCGCCAGGGTGTCTTGTGGGCGCAGCAGCCGCCCGAGCCGGCGCGACAGGGTGAGCAGGATCGAGTCGCCCGCCGAGAGGCCGATGGCGTCGTTGATCGCTTTGAACCGATCGATGTCGAGGGCGATCACCGCAGGCTTCAGGCGCGGGTCCTGGCTCGCCAGCGCCAACGCCGCCTCCAGCCGGTCGTGGAACAGTTCGCGGTTGGGCAGGCCGGTGAGACTGTCATACACGGCGTCGTGCAGCAGCCGCTCCTCGGCGGTCTTCGCTTCGGTCACGTCGCTGATGGTGCCGACGATGCGGATCACTTCGCCGTCGGTGCCGATCACCGGGCGCGCCTTCAATCGATACCACGCGTAGGGGCCGTCCGCCGAGCGCAGGCGGAAATCGTGGATGATGCGCCCGCGCCGCTCCTCGATCACCGTGTCGAGGGCGGCCGAGTAGCGCTCCACGTCGAAGGGATGGAGCAGGCCGAGCCAGTTCGCCGCCGGCCCTTCGAGGGTCCCGCGCTTGAGCCCGAGTTGCGCCTCGATCTCGGGGCCGGCGAAGACGCGGTCGCCCGGCACGTCCCAGTCGAACACGATGTCGCCCGCCCCCGTCAGCGCCAGCGCCCGGCGCTCGGTGTCGGAGACGAGGCTGTGGCTCAGGCCCCCGCCGGCGAAGGCGTGCTGCATCACCGTGAAGCCGATCAGCATGACGATGAGCACGAGGCCGCCGATGAGCGCCGGCTGCACGAGGTCGGAGCCGATATGCCCGGTGATGGCGAAGCCCGCCGCCACCACCCAGACCAGCAGCAGTAGCCAAGTCGGCACCAGCAGGATGGCGCGGTCGTAGCCGTTATGGACGGCGAGATAGAGGATCAGGAGGAGCCCGACGCCCGCCACCGCCGCGATCGAGATGCGCGCCACGCCCGCCGCCACCGGCGGATCGAACACGGCGAGCGCCACGAGGCCGGCGAGGAAGGTGAGCCAGAAGAAGGCGACGTGGCTGTAGCGCACGTGCCAGCGCGACAGGTTGAGATAGGCGAACAGGAACACCAGCAGGGTCGCGCCGAGCACCGCCTCGGCGGAGGCCCGGTAGATCCGCTCGGCGGCTTCGGTGACGGGAAACACCCGCTGCAGGAAGCCGAAATCGATGCAGGCATAGGCCAGCACCGCCCAGGAGAGCGCGGCGGCGGCGGGGAAGATGATCGCGCCCTTCACCACGAAGATGATGGTGAGGAACAGCGCCAAGAGCCCGGCGATGCCGATGATGATGCCCTTGTAGAGGGTGAGCCCTGAGGTCTTCTTGCGGTAGGCGTCCTGATCCCAGAGGTAGACCTGCGGGATGTTCGGGCCTTTGAGCTCGGCGACGTAGGTCACCGTGGTGCCCGGATCGATGGTGATCAGGAACTGGTCGGCGTCGAGGCTCTCGTCGCGCTCGGGCCGGATGCCCTCGCTCGCGGTGATCGCGGCGATGCGCGAGCCGCCGAGATCGGGCCAGATCACGCCGGAGCCGACGAGGCGGAAGTGGGGGGCGACCAGCAGGCGGTCGATCTGTTCGTCGGTGTCGTTGGTGAGTGCGAACACCATCCAGTCGGGACGCGCGCCGGTCTCGCGCGCCTTGACCGCGATACGCCGTACGATGCCGTCCTTGCCCGGCGCGGTGGAGATCTGGATCAGGTCGCCGTCGGAGCGGTAGCGCTCGATCGTCGGCGTGAGGTCGATGGCGGGCGCGTCGAGGGTGACGCGCACGGCCTCGACCGCGTAGGCGGGGGTGGTGGTCCCGAGGAGGCCGGCGAGGGAGCCCGCCACGGCCGTCAGGATCGCGAGGGCCAGGGCAAGGGCCAGGGAAAGCGTGCGCAACGGGCGATTCTTGACAGCCGGCTTGAGCGGTGGGGGCGTGCGGCCAAGTCGTATCGGCGGCTCCCCGCCCCCGCAAGGCGAGCCGACCGGGGACGCGCGGCCCGCCCACCGCTCTTTCGGCGGACCACGCGACGCGGATCGCGTGGCTTTGCGGCCAAAACAAGTTGGGACCGGTCGCCGCGGTCTCGCTTGGCCGGGGGCGGGCGGGTAGAGCGGACGACATGCGAATGTTTGAAGGATGCCGCGCAGCAGCCCTCCCCCCTCTGCGGGTGAGGGTGGCCCCCGCAGAGGGACGGGAGAGGGGAGCGCCGCTTCCGCTGGAACGACCCTGGGCGCGCGTGGCAGTGTCGCGCTGCCCCTCTCCCGCCTGCTCCGCAGGCACCCTCCCCCGCAGAGGGGGGGAGGGCCGATGCGGTGTCAGTTCGCCGAGATCTTGCTGACGTCGTACTCGAACTTGCCGGTCTTCT
>JAESFL010000129.1_pt1 | contig 74138 bp, 68 predicted proteins | sample 9269401 | NCBI WGS metagenome assembly JAESFL01 (sample SAMN14506025, study PRJNA617098) | algae metagenome | isolation source: Gloeocapsa sp. UFS-A4-WI-NPMV-4B04 and co-occurring heterotrophs from desert... | place: USA: Utah | collected 2006-10-01 | reverse complement strand
AGCGGCTGCCACCGGGGATCGCGGTCTTCCTCGGCAGCAGCGCTTCCGGCACGCCGACCACCGCGCCGCTCGCCGGATCGGGCTGGACCTTGAAGCGCGCGGCCCGGCGTGCCGCCTCCGCCTCTCGCTTGAGTGCGACCCGCTCTGGCGGCGTGAGCAGACCGGTCGGCGCAGCGCCGGTGCGGGTCTGGTAGGTCCGGATGCCTTCGAAGCTGCGCTTGCCGAAGGCACCGGTCGTCACGCCGTTGTAGTCGCCGGTCCAGACGAGCGCGTCCTGCAGGCCCTGCCGCTCCGCCTCGGGCAGGGACTCGAAGGCCGCTCGCGCCGCCTCGAAGGCGGGATCGGGCGTGGGCGGAACCGGGGCGGCGGGTTTCGGCCGCGGCGGGGCGGGCGGGGCCGGCACCTGGGCGAGCGCCCCCGTCGCGAGGCCGGCGGCGAGAAGGGCCGTCAGGCCGGTGCGAAATGCGTCCATCCGTCCTGTCGCCCGCCGCTCGATTCGAAGTGCCGGCAATGATGCCAGCGGGGATGGGCCGTCCACAAGTCGCTGCGGATCGGCCGGTGACCGGAGGTTTCGTGAGGCCGTCCGAACCATCCCTCGCTCTCACGCCGCGCAAGCGTTGCGGCCAGCGCGGCAAGTGGTAGCTTGCCGGCCGCGGACGCCCCTGCTTCGGGCGCCGGTCGGAGGAGACGAGCGCATGTCCCAAGGCAAGAGTCTCGGGCGCCTCGGCGCGGCCTTGATCGGCGCGACGCTGCTCGGTGGGCCCGCCCTGGCCCAAGGTCCCACCCTGGTCCAAGCCCCCGCACAAGCCCCGCTCCCGAGATCGGCGACCGCCCCTGTCACGAAAACCTTCCAACGCGAGGCGTTGGCGAGCGCGGGCGTCCGGCTGGAGACCGCGCTCCGGAGCGAGGCACCGCCCGGCGCCAAGACGGCGGCCCAGTGGCGCCGTGAGGCGGAGAGCGCGGCGCGCAGCGAGGGGGCCGAGCCGGATGCCGAGCTGAACGCCTATGCCGCCGCGGTGGCCGCCGACCCGAACGATCTTCGTAATTGGCTCGACTACGCGCGCGCTGCGAACGCGGCGGGCAACGATGAGGAGCGCGCCGACTATTCCGCCCGGTTCAAGCTGAAGAGCCGCGCGAGCGCCGCCGCCTATCAGGGCTACCTGCGCGCCAGAAATCCGGCGGACGAGGCGCGGGCGCTGGCCCGGCTCGGCGAGATCCAGGCGGCGCAGGCCGAGTGGCGGCCGGCGCTGGAAGCCTACCGCGCGAGCCTCGCGATCCGGGACGAGGCGCAGACCCGCGCGGCTTACGAAAAACTGCGGGAGGAGCACGGCTTCCGCATCCTCGACTACAAGGTCGATTCGGACGCCGCCGCGCCGCGGGTCTGCTTCACCTTCTCGGAAAGCCTCGTACCGAAGACCGATTACAGCCCCTACATCGCCGTCTCGGGCGCGACCAACGCCGCCGTCACGGCGGAGGGCTCCCAGGTCTGCGTCGATGGGCTCAAGCATTCCGAGCGCTACGCCTTCGTGGTGCGCCAGGGCCTGCCTTCTTCCGTGGGCGAGAGCCTGCTGAAATCGGCCGATTACGAGGTCTACGTTCGCGACCGCTCGCCCCAGGTGCGCTTCACCGGCCGCAACTACGTCCTGCCGCGCACCGGTCAGGCCGGTGTGCCGCTGATCTCGGTCAACGCGGCCAAGCTCGACGTCGAGGTGCTGCGCATCGGCGACCGCGGCCTGTTGCCGGCGCTCCGCTCGGAGGAATTCCTGAGCCAGCTCAGCGGCTCGACGGCCAAAACCATCGCCGACCAGAAGGGCCAGCGGGTCTGGAAGGGCACCCTCGACACGGCGAAGGCCGAGACCAACCGCGAGGCGGTGACCGCCTTCCCCGTGCTGCAGGCGGTCGGCAAGCTGGAGCCCGGCCTTTACCTGATGCTGGCCAAGCCCACCGGCACCACGGATTCGTCGGAGGACGAGTACGGCGGCTACGAGAGCCAGGCGACGCAGTGGTTCGTCGTCTCCGACCTGGGGCTCACCGCCTTCAAGGGCCGCGACGGCGTCCACGTCTTCGCCCGCTCGCTCGCCAGCGCCAAGACGGTCTCCGGCGCCGAGATCCGGCTGATCGCTCGCAACAACGATGTGCTGGCCGTCGCCAAGACCGACGGCCAGGGCCACGCCGCCTTCCCCGCCGGCCTCGCCCGTGGCGAGGGCGGGCTGGCGCCCGGCCTCGTGGTGGCGCAGGTCGGCGACGATTACGGCTTCCTCGATCTGGCGCTCGGCGCCTTCGATCTCTCCGATCGCGGTGTGAAGGGTCGCCCCGCGCCCGGTGGGGCCGAGGCCTACCTCTTCCCCGAGCGCGGCGTCTATCGCTCCGGCGAGACGGTGCAGCTCACAGCCCTCCTGCGCGATCCGCAAGGAGCGGCGGTCAGTGGGTTGCCGCTGACGCTGGTGGTGAAGCGGCCCGACGGTGTGGAGTACCGCCGCGCGGCGGTGGCCGACGAGGGGCTCGGCGGGCGCTCGCTGGCCCTGCCGCTGATGGCGGGCGCGATGCACGGCACGTGGCGCGTCTCGGCCTATACCGACCCGAAGGCGCCGCCCGTCGGCGAGGCGAGCTGGCTCGTGGAGGATTACGTCCCCGAGCGGTTGGAGGTGAGCCTCACCCCGAAGACGCCGACGCTCACCCGCGGCGAGCCGGCGGTCATCGATGTCGCCGCGCGCTACCTCTACGGCGCGCCGGGCTCGGGGCTCGATGTCTCGGGCTCAGTCGCGGTGCAGGCGGCGGCCAATCCCGGCATCAAGGGGTTAGAGGGCTTCTCGATCGGCCTCGACGACGAGGCGGTGGAGGCGACGACCGCCGAGATCGACGCCAAGGCTACCACCGACACGCAAGGCAAGACCAGCATCACGGTGCCGGTGCAGGAGGTGGCCGCCCCCCGCGCGTTGGAGGCCAAAATCACCCTCGCCGTCGGCGAACCGGGCGGCCGGGGCTTAAGCCGCAGCGTCACCCTGCCGATCCTGCCGGCCCAACCGGTGCTGGCGATCCGGAAAAACTTCGGCGGCGATCTCGCCGAGAACGCGACGGCGACCTTCGACGTCGTGATGGCCGCCCCCGACGGGCGGCGCCTCGCGCAGGATGGCGTGGCCTGGACGCTCGCGAAGGTCGAGCGGACCTATCAATGGTACCGCGCCGACGGGCGCTGGAGCTTCGAGCCGGTGAAGTCGAGCCGCCGTGTCGCCGACGGGCGCGTGGCGACCACGGCCGACGGGCCCGCGCGCATCTCCGCGCCGGTGGGCTTGGGTCAGTACCGCCTGGAGGCGAGCGTGGCGGGCCAGCCGCAGGCGGCGGCAAGCGTCTCCTTCACCGTCGGCTGGGGCGGCTCGGAGACCGCCGACGTGCCCGACCTCCTCGACCTCACCCTCGACAAGCCGGCCTACGCGGCCGGCGAGCGGCTGCGCGCCCGGCTCGCGCCGAAATTCGCTGGCACGGCGACGCTCGCCATCATCAGCGACCGAGTCCACGAGATCCGCGACGTGACGGTGGCGGAAGGCGGCACCAGCGTCGACATCCCGGTCAAGCCGGAATGGGGCGCGGGTGCGTACCTCGTCGCCACCGCCTACCGCCCGCTCGACCAAGCGGCCAAACGGATGCCCGGCCGGGCGCTCGGGGTGGCGTGGTTCTCGGTCGACAAGGAGAAGCGCGGTCTCTCTGTCTCGATCGAGGCGCCGGAGAAGGTGCGTCCCCGCGGCACCCTCACCGTTCCGGTCAAGCTCGCCGGTCTCGCCCCCGGCGAGGAGGCGCGGGTGACGCTCGCGGCCGTCGATGTCGGCATCCTCAACCTGACCCGCTACGAGGCGCCGAACCCGTTTGCCTACTTCTTCGGCCAGAAGGCGCTCGGCCCGGAGATTCGCGACCTCTGGGGCTACCTGATCGACGGCATGCAGGGCACGCTCGGCGCAATCCGCTCCGGCGGCGACGGCGGCGCGACCGAACTCGCCGATGCTCCCCCGACGCAAGCGCCGCTCGCGCTCTATTCGGGCGTGGTCACCGTCGGCGCCGACGGCACGGCCAAGATCCCGCTGGAACTGCCCGCCTTCAACGGCACCGCCCGGCTGATGGCGACCGCCTGGACCAAGGCGAGGGTGGGCCAAGCGCAGGCCGATGTGATCGTGCGCGATCCGGTGGTGCTCACCGGCACCCTGCCGCGCTTCCTCAATGTCGGCGACCGCTCGCGCTTCTTCGTCGCCCTCGACAACGTCGAGGGGGCGGCCGGCGACTACACCGTCGATCTCGACCTCACCGGCCCCGTCGTGGTGGCGGGCGAGGCGGTGCGCTCGACGATGCGGCTGGAGGCCGGTGCCAAGGGTCAGCTGGTGATCCCGATCACCGCCGCCGGCCCCGGCACCGCCCGGCTCGACCTGAGCCTGACCGGCCCCGGCATCCAGGGCAGCGCCGGCCAGTCCTTCGCGCTCGGGATCAATCCGGGCACGGGCGCCCTCGTGCGACGCGATGTGCGCCCGCTGGAGCCCGGCGCCGGCCTTGACCTGACGCCGGACCTGCTCGCCGACATCCTGCCCGGCACCGGGGCGGTCTCCGTCTCGGCCAACCGCTTGGGGGGAATCGACGTCGCGGCCCTGCTGCAATCGCTCGACCGCTATCCCTACGGCTGCTCGGAGCAGATCGTCAGCCGGGCGATGCCGCTGCTCTACGTCAACGCGCTCGCGGCCGGCGAAAAGCTCGGCCTCGACGGCGGGCTCGACGAGCGGATCCGTGGGGCGATCGAGCGGGTGCTGGCGCGCCAGGATTCGAGCGGCGCCTTCGGGGCGTGGTCCACGGAGAATGCCGGCGATACGTGGCTGACGGCCTACGCCACCGACTTCCTCACCCGCGCCCGCGAGCGCGGATTCGCCGTGCCGCAGACCGCTTTCAACAGCGCGCTCGACCGCCTGCGCAACACGGTGGCCAACACGACGAATGTCGAGAACGGCGGGATGGATCTGGCCTACGCGGCCTACGTGCTCGCTCGCAACGGCCGGCCGGTGATGGGCGATCTGCGCTACCTCGCCGACACCAAGCTCACCGATTTCGCGACACCGCTCGGCCGCGGGCAGCTCGCCGCAGCCCTGGCCTTGCTGGGAGATCGCGGCCGGGCGCAAAAAGGCTTCGAGGCGGCGGTGCAGGCGCTCCAAGCCGAGCGCGATCGGGGCACCTATCGCGCCGATTACGGCTCGCGACTGCGCGACGGCGCCGCCCTGCTGGCGCTCTCGGCCGAGGCTGGGTTTTCTCAAGCGACGCTGCAACCGGTCGCCGCCGTGCTCGGCCAGGAGCGGGCGGACGGCCGCTCGACCAGCACCCAGGAGAACGCCTGGATGGTGCTGGCGGCCCAAAGCCTCGCCAAGGAGTCCGACAGCCTCGCGCTGACCATCGACGGCAAGACCGAGACCGGACCGCTCTCGCGGCTCTACCGGGCCCCCGCCCTGGAGGCGCGGCCGGTGCGGATCGTCAACGCGGGCCGCGACGCGGTGCCGGTCGCGATCGGCGTCCAGGGCAACCCGATCGCCCCGGAGCCGGCGGCCTCGCACGGCTTCACGGTCGAGCGCAACGTCTACCGGCTCGACGGCAGCCCGGTGGATCTGGGGAAGCCGCTTCGCCAGAACGACCGCCTCGTCGTGGTTCTGAAGGTGACCGAGGCCAAGGCCAGCGCCGGCCGCCTGCTGCTGGTCGATCGCCTGCCCGCGGGGCTGGAGATCGACAACCCGAAGCTCCTCGACGCCGACGCGCTCTCGGGGCTGAGCTTCGCCAAATCGGACGTGGCACCGGTCCACACGGAGTTCCGCGACGACCGGTTCGTGGCCGCCTACGACCGCACGCCGGAGCAATCGGCCTTCTTCTCGGCGGCCTACACCGTGCGCGTGGTCTCGCCCGGCACCTATGTCCATCCGGGCGCGAGCGTGGAGGACATGTACCGCCCCGAGCGGTTCGGACGCACCGCGTTCGGGTCGGTTGAGGTGAGTTCGGCGAAGTAGGGGTATGAGCACCGACACCGCCTTCCCTCCCCCCTCTGCGGGGGAGGGTGGCTCGCGAAGCGGGTCGGGTGAGGGGAACGCCCTCTCCGGACACGTCGCCCCCTCTCCCGCCTGCTCCGCAGGCACCCTCCCCCGCAGGGGGGGGAGGGTCCTTCTCGCCCTCTGCTTCACTGTCGCGCTTCTGCTGGCCGGCGCCCTCTGGCGCTACGCCGCCACCCTCCCGCCCCTCGACCTCACCCAGGCAAATCTCCGCTCCACCGTCATCCTCGACCGGAAGGGCCAGTTGCTGCGCCCCTTCGCCACCGCCGACGGGCGCTGGCGCCTGCCCGTCACCGCGGACGCGATCGATCCGCGTTACTTGGCCATGCTGAAGGCCTACGAGGACCGCCGCTTCGACAGCCATCCCGGCATCGATCCGGCGGCGACGGCCCGCGCCGCGTGGCAGTGGCTCGCCCATCGAAAAATCGTGTCGGGCGGCTCGACCCTGTCGATGCAGGTGGCCCGCCTCGTCGAACCACGGGCCGAGCGCTCGCTTGCCGCCAAGCTCCGGCAGATGGTCCGCGCGGTCGAGCTGGAGCGCACGCTCGGCAAATCGGGCGTGCTCGACCTCTACCTCGCGCTCGCCCCCTATGGCGGCCCGGTCGAGGGTGTGCGGGCGGCAAGCCTCGCCTATTTCGGCCGCGAGCCGGCCCGGCTGTCGTTCGCCGAAAGCGCGCTCCTCGTCGCCCTACCGCAATCACCCGAGGCGCGCCGGCCCGACCGCTTCGCCGCCAATGCTCGGCGCGCCCGTGACCGGGTGCTCGACATCGCCGCCGAGCGCGGCGTGCTCACCGCCGCCGAAGCGCAGGCCGCCAAGGCGGAGCCGATGCCGGTTGCGCGCAAACAATTCCCGATGCTGGCAGCCCATGCCGCCGAGCAGGCCCACGCCGCCGATCCGGAGGCACGGGTGCAGCACCTCACCCTCGACGCCCGCCTCCAGGCGAGCCTTGAGGCACTGGCAGCCGAGCGCGCGGCCGCCGCCGGCCCCGCGCTCTCCGCGGCGATCCTCGCCCTCGATAACTGCACCGGCGCGGTGCTCGCCCATGTCGGCAGCGCGGGCTATCTCGACGCCGCCCGCGCGGGCGCGGTGGATGCCACCTTGGCGGTGCGTTCACCGGGCTCGGCGCTGAAACCCTTCATCTACGCGCTCGCCTTCGAGAACGGGCTCGCCCATCCCGAGACGCTGCTCGACGACCGCCCGGCGCGCTTTGCCGCGAGCTACGCTCCGGAAAACTTCGACATGGGGTATCGCGGCACAGTGACGGCGCGGGTCGCGCTCCAGCAATCGCTGAACTTGCCCGCGGTCGATCTTCTGGATGCGGTTGGCGCCGCCCGCTTCGTCGCACGGCTGCGGGGGGCCGGGGCGACGATCCTGCTGCCGCGCGACACCGCGCCGGGCCTGCCGGTGGCGCTCGGCGGTCTCGGCATCACGCTGACCGACCTCGCCCGGCTCTATGCGGGACTCGCCCGCGGGGGCAGCGTGCCGGCGCTGACCCGGCGCCTCGACGGGCCGCCGGCCGCACTCGAGCCGGAGCGACGGATCGCCGATCCGGTCGCGGCCTGGTACGTCGCTGACATCCTGCGCGGCGCCCCGCCGCCGGAGAACGCCCTGCCCGGCCGGATCAGCTTCAAGACCGGCACATCCTACGGCTATCGCGACGCCTGGGCGGTGGGGTTCGATGCCCGCGTGACGATCGCCGTCTGGATCGGCCGCCCCGACGGCGCCTCGGTGCCGGGTCTCGTCGGGCGGACCCACGCCGCGCCGATCCTGTTCGACGCCTTCGCTCGGCTCGGCGGCGAGCCGGAGGCCCTGCCCCGCCCCCGTGACGCCCTCGTCGCCGCGACCATGGCTCTGCCCCCGCCCCTGCGCCACATCCGGCGGGACGCGCCCAAGACGTTCGCGGCGACGCTCGGCGTGCCGCTCAAGATCGCCTACCCGCCGGACGGCGCCCGGGTCGATCTCGGCCTGAGCGAGGGCGCGCAGGCCCGCCTCGCCCTCAAGGCCCTCGGCGGCCAGCCGCCCCTGACCTGGATGGTCGACGGCCTGCCCGTGGCCGAGGCGATGCGCCGGCAGTCGGAATGGAGGCCGGAGGGCGCCGGTTTCGCCCGCATCTCGGTGATGGATGCGGCAGGCGCCAGCGACAGCGTGGTGGTGCGGCTGGAATAGCGCAGCGCCTCGCCGCCGTGCGATGGCACACGTGACTCCCGCACCGCGGACTTTAGCTGGAAGCGGGAGAGGCAACGTCCTCGTCTGCCGCCCCTTCTATGCGGCGGGCCCCAAGTCCGGGACGGCCCGGCCCATGAACCGCATGAGGCTACCGTGGCCTGGATCGTTCTCGTCGTCGCCGGTTTGCTGGAGGTCGTCTGGGCCTTCACGATGAAGCAGTCGGAAGGGTTTTCCCGCTTCTGGCCCAGCGTCATCACCCTCATCGCCATGGTGCTGAGTGTCGTCTGCCTCGCATGGTCGATGCGTAGCCTGCCGCTCGGCACCGCCTACACGATCTGGACCGGTATCGGCGCCGTCGGCGCCTTCATCGTTGGCATCGCCTTCCTCGGCGAGGCGATGAACGCGACTCGCATACTGGCGGCGGTGCTGATCGTCAGTGGTCTCGTGCTGATGAAGCTGTCGAGCACGACCTGAAAACGGGCATCAGCCCTCGCAGCCAGGAAACACCGCGAAGACATCCTCGCGCACGCGGGTGAGGATCTGCCGGTAGGCCGGTTCGCAGGCCATGCCGGCGGTGATGCGCCCGTACTGCGCGCCCTCGGCGAGCGCCCCGCGCTCCGGCACCAGGGCGAGCGGGGTCGCGGCGGGCGTGAGTTGCGTGCCGCGGCCGGAGAACAGGGTGGTGAGGATGCCGAACATCTCGCCCTGGATCGTCGGTCGCCCGAGCACGGCGAGCCGGTACTGCCCCTGGAAGTTCGTAACGAGGTAGATCTGGCCCGACTGGTTCGGCACCGAGACGGTGCCGGACTGAGCGAACGGCGCATCGAGCCGCTCGGCTTCGCGGAAGACGAGACGGGCACTCTCCCTGTCCCAGACGATCTCGGTGCGGTAGGCGAAGATCGCACCCGCCTGCCCGAAGGAGGGACGCAGCGTCAGGTAGCGTCCCTCAAGAAAGGCCACCGCCTCGCGGGTGTAGGAGCCGAACTCCTCCGGCGCGTGGAGCGCCTTGTCCGCGCTCGCCACCGGCGGCGCGGCAGCCGGGACCCTCAGGGGGAGGGCCAGCGCCTCCTCCAGGCGCAAGGTGGTCGCGAGGGTGAAGGGCCGGCGGCCGGAGAGCGCCTTCTCCAGGGTCGAGATGCTGATGCGGGCCGCGTCCGCCAGCGCCTGCCGCGACATCCGGCGGCGGGCCAGCGCCTCGCGCACCGCCGCGGCGATGAGACGGCTCTGCGCATCGGGCAGCTCGGTCTCGGGGAAATCGGCCTCGATCGGCGGCATGATGCGGGTTCCGGACGGATCCGCACAGAACCGCACAGGTGAGGGGAGCGTCAAGCTTCGACGATCTTGTGGCTCCGACGGATTCGGCTCCCCCGTTTGCCGGGAACCGCAGACCCGATAAGAAGAAAATCGCCGCCAAACAGCTAAGGGCGGACTCTTTCGAGCCCGCCCCAGCCGTAGTCCCGTCCAGGGGGGGTGTGCACCGAAGCGCAGTGACCGTTTCCCGAGGCTCACTCAGCCAACATAGGGCACCCCGCAGGGCCATGCAAGAGATTTTCGGCAAAAATGCAGTGCTTAAGCAGTCTCTGAAAGCCTCTTTAAGTTCTCCTAGGTTCGCCAGGTATAGCGCCGCTGCAAAGGGGACGACCTTAGAGCCATAGCGCTCTACCAGTGGAATGCTAAGCTCTCGCAGGCACTTTATATCTATCTTCAAGCCTGGGAGATTTACTTCCGAAATCGCACGAATGAGTTCCTATGCTGGAAGTATAATTGCAATTGGCCCTATGATGAACGCAGGGCAAGGAGGCAATTAACACGCATGGATCAGAGCCGCCTGCAAGACACGATCACACGTCAGGAAAAAACAAGGGGCGTCAAACCCGCTCCATTACCCGCGATCGTCGCCGACTTATCGGCCGGCTTCTGGGTCTCTCAGATCTCAAAGAGCTACGAAATCCCCTACGCATGGCGGCATAATCTGGCGCGCATCTTTCCGCATGACCGCGCGTTGGACATGCGGTCAGCCTGGACGATTTGCGATGAGCTGCTCACACTTCGCAATCGGATCGCTCACCACGAGCCGATTTTTTACCTGCCGCTGGAGCAGAGACACCGCGACCTTCAGCGAGCCGTTGCAGCGATGTGCCCAGGCACGCATGCATTCGCGGAAGCATCGTGCACCTTCATGGAAACGTGGAACGCAAGACCCTGAGAGAAGCTGCCGAATCCATACTGAGCAAGCGCGGGCCGCATAAAAAGCTGAGAGGCCACAGGCCGCGCTGTTTTGGATCGAAAGGCTTGCGCCCACGCGAACGGCACGCGCTCGACGAGCGATTGCCTTCGATCAACGCTCCCTCTCCGCCTCCACCAGCAACCGCTCTGGCCCCGGCGTCACCGCGTAGAGCGGCCAGCAGGTGGTGAGCACGAGGCGGCGGCCCGGCGCGTCCGGATCGAGGCCGGACGCATCCCAGCGCACGACCCGCTTCCCGGTGACGCGGAAGCGGACGCTGACTCGATCGCGGCGCACCACTTCGACGAGATCACCGACGGCGAGCCGGCCGAGGCTGCGGAACTGGGTGTCGCGGTGGGCGGCATAGACCGCAATGCCGGGCTCGCCCGCCTCCGGCGTGCCCTCGACATGGCCGGGCCCGAAGGCCAGCGCCTGCCCGCTCGATCCGGCGAGCGCCACGTAGCGCTCGTTCAGACCCGGAAAGACGATGCGGGCGACCGGCACCGTGTCGGCCCAGGGCCAGGGGCGTTGACCCGTCCCCTCGGCGAGGCTTCGGGCGAAGGCGCGTTCCAGAAGCGCCTGCGCCAGGGCGGCCTTGGCCGGGATCCAGGCGGCCTGCGCGAGCAGGACGAGGCCCGCCGCGACGAGGAGGAGGGCCGGCCAAGGAGCTGGCCAAGGGGCTGGCAAAGTGGCTGGCGAGGTTTCGGGGCCCCGCTGGCCGGGACGCCGCGCGACGGCGTCCCGCTTCGCGATCCCACTCACGCCGCGGCCCGGCGGCGGAGGGACAGGCCCAGGCCGAGCGCCAGCAGCAGCCCGCCGAGCCAAGCGCGGATCTCGAAATCCGTGGCGGTCTGTGGCAGCGCGACCGGCTGGGCGGCGGCGAGTTGGGGAGCCGGGGCGTTCGCGCGGTGTTGGCGCGGCGGCAGGGCAAGCGGCTGCGCGTCGCCCTCGCCGAACAGGCTCGCGAAATCCCATCCGGCCGGCAGGTTGAGCGGCAGCTCGGTACTGACGAGGCGCGCGCCCTCGGGACGGCGCGGGGTGGCGTCCACCGCCACCAGCGAGGTCAGGCGGGTGGTGAGCCCGTGATCGAGGGCGAGCCGCAGGATCGCGGCATCGGCGGCATCGGGCGCGAGCCGGCCGGTCAGCCGCGCCGTCTCAGCCTCGGCGATCTTCGCCCGCGCCCAGAGCTTGCCGATGCCGGTGCCGGCCTGCGCCGCGTCGAGCGGCAGCACCGCCTGCCAGGGCTCTCCACCGATCCGCCCGGCGAGGGTGAGCGTCCCGCGCGCCTGCTCCATCCGGGCCGGCAGGGTGAGCGGCTCGCCGCGGTAGAGGTCGGGCAGGCGGGCGGGGGTGGCGTCGACGCCGGGCTCGGAGAAGGTCGCGGTCAGGTCGGTGACGGCGGGATTCTCCAGCTTCACCAGAAGCGCGCGCATCCGCTCGGTCACTTGGTCGGGCGTTCCGATCTGGGTGAAGCTGCCCTGTCCGAGTTCGGCAGCGTGGCTCATCAAGTAGCCGTTTGGGGCCGAGCCGATGCCGACCATGAACAGCCGCGAGCGCCCGCGCTCGGCCGCGATGGCGGAGAAGATCTGCGCCTCGTTGCCGATGGCGCCGTCGGTGAGGAACACGACCTGCCGCAGGCGGCCGGTCTCGCCCGGCGTCGTGTCCCGCAAAGCGGCCCGCAGCGGCGCCAGCATCTCGGTGCCGCCGCTCGCCTCCAGGCCCGCGACGAAGCGCTTGGCCCGGTCGAGATGAATCTCGTCGGCAGGCACCACATCGGGGAACAGCGTGTCGAAGCTGTCGTCGAAGCGGATCACGTTGAAGCGGTCACCCGCGCGCAGCCGGTCGAGGCCGATCAGCAGGCTTGCCTTGGCCTGGCGCATCGAGGCGCCGCCCATGGAGCCGGAATTGTCGATCACGAACACCACGTCGCGGGGCACGGAGGCGGCCAGGCTCGCCGCGTCCGGCGGTGTCACCACGGCGAGCACCGCCTCGCCCCCCGCGACGCGCTCGCGGAACAGGCCAACCGTGGGGGCCTCGCCGGGGGCGGCGGTCCAAGTCAGCTCGAAATCACGGTCGGCAGCCGTAGCGCCGTCGGCCAGCGTGATCCGGCGCTCGGCCTCCGACACCTCCTCGACGCGGATCGCGTGGGTGGCACTGCGCACCGGACCCAGCGGAAAGCCGGCCTTGAGATCGATGGTGAGCGTCAGCGGGTTGACCGGCGCGTGGCGGGCCGGATCGAGCACCGGGGCCGCGATCTTGTCGCGATCGGGGACGGGGTCGGCGGCGGAGACGCCCTCCGCGACGGATCTCACGGCCGGCGGAGCGGGGCTGTAGCGCGGGGCGGCGACGGTCGGCAGGCGCAGCGCGTAGGTGCCGGCGGAGGACCGCACCGGCTGCTGATATTCGAGCTGCACCAGCACCGTCTCGCCGGGGCCGATATTGGCGACCGCGTTGGTGAAAAGGTTGGGCCGCTGCTGCTCGGTCAATGCGGCGGCCTTGCCCTCGGCCTTGGCCGCCTCGTAGGCGCGCCGCGCCGCCTCGCGCTCGCGGATCTCGGCGACGATGACCCGGTCGCCGACCACGAGCTTCATGGTGTCGACCGCCGCATCCTCCGGCAGCGGGAACAGGTAGGTGCCCTCGACCCATTCGGCGGTGGTGTTGCGGAAGGCCTGGGTGATCGTCGCCCGCGCGGTGGGGCCGCTCACGGTGATCGCGGCGTCCGCCTTGAGGCGGGGCGCCTCGACCGGCGCACCGCCCTCGGAGCGCAGCAGGAGCGTGCCGCTGCCGTCCCCTGCGCGGGCGGGTGCGATGCCGCCGACGAGGGCGAGCAGAAGGGCGATCAGCGGTCCGAGCAGCAGGTTGCGCGTCAGGCCCGGCGCGGGGCGCGCGAGCGGAGTCGGATGGTGCGGGGACAGCGGAAGCGGGAGCATGAGAACCTCCATCGGCAGGTGCCGGCCGGGCGGCCGGTTCCTGCCAAGGCTCCTCCAGCGACGGCCGCGCCGCCACGGGACGCTTTGCCCAGCTTCGGCCCCGCCCCGCACCGGTCTTGCGACCGATGTCCGGAAAGCGGCGCAGTTCGCCGCCTCCCGTGACGCTTCGTCCGGATCGGTACGGGAACCGGGCGCGGCGTCGCGGCCCGCTGTTCGGCAGGCCCGAACCGCCTATTTCGGGCCGATGTCCCGCTTCTCCACGCCGTCCACCCGCATCGTCTGCATTCGCCACGGCGAATCGACCTTCAACGCGCATCACGAGGCCACGGGGCGCGACCCCGGCCATATCGATGCCCGCTTGTCAGAACGCGGCCACGCCCAGGTCGCGGCGGCCCGCGAGCGGCTCAGCGACATTCCCTTCGAACTCGTCGTCACCTCGCCGCTGACCCGGGCGCTCCAGACCACCGCCGGAATCTTCTCCGACCACCCGGCCCGGCCCGACGTGCTGGTCGAGGTGCTGCACCGGGAATGCCAGGAGAGCAGTTGCGACATCGGCCGGGCCGCCTCGGTGCTGGCGCGGGAGTTTCCGGCCTTCCGGGTCGATCACCTGCCCGAGACGTGGTGGTACGCGGATGGAGAGGCCGGGCCCGAGGGCTGGCACGTTGAGCCGCGAACCCTGTTCGACCGGCGAGTCTCGGGGTTCCGCGACTGGCTGCGGGCGCGACCGGAACGGACCATCGCGGTCGTCGGCCACTGCACCTTCTTCTACCACCTGACCGGGCGCTGGCTCGCCAATTGCGAGTCGCTCGACGTCGATCTCACGGACGAACCGCTCCCGCGCGCCTACGGCTGAGTCCGGGCCGCCTCCAGGCGGTCGCGGGCGCAGACGAGATCGATCGCGGGGGCCTGCCGGCCGATGCCGAGCGCCCCGTCGAGGATGTCGAGCGCGATCCGCCATGTCCCCTCCGTGAAGGGAGCGGCGCCCTCCGCTACTTCAGCGGCGCTGCGGGGATCAGTGAAGGCGCGCAGGGCCGCCGTGGCGGTGCGCGATGCGGCGGCGGCGCGGGCGCCCGCGATCCAGGCGTGGCGGCCGGCGGCCGCGTGAGCGAGCGTGCCGCCCTGCATCTCCGCTGCGCGCAGCGCGACCATGGCCGATCGCGCGTCGGAGGCTGTCTCGCAGCGGGCAGCGAGCGCCGGCAGGCCGGCCGCGTCGAGGAGCGGGGGCAGAATGCGGCGGGCGCTCTCGAGCGCGAGGAAGGCGGTGCGGGCGGCCTCGATCGCGGGCGCATCCGCTGAGCCGGAGAGCCGCAGTACGAAGGCCATCAAGCCCTGACGCTCGGCTTCCGGCATGGCATCGTTGAGTCCGAGCGCGTAGGCCGCGAGCGGACGCGAGAAGCAGGGCGGGCAATCCTCGGTGGCCGTGATCGCCCGGTAGGGCAGCCCCGCGGCGACCATCGCCGCCTCGTTGATGCAGGTGCCGCCGTCCGGTCCGGGGAAGCTGTGCGACCCCTTCAAGAGCCGCCAGTTGAGGATGGGCGCGAAGGCGTCGAGGGCGTGGTCGCTCAAGCAGGGCTCCTCCCGATCCGGGAGGGAAGCTTGCACGGCTTCACGAGACTTGGCGAGGGGGCGTTTAGCCACCCAAGCCCGTGGCCAGTCCGGAGAGCATCGCGACCCCGAGCACCAAGACGAAGGCCCCAGCCAGAAGCTCCAGTCCGCCTACCGCGACGGCCCCGGTCTGCCCGCGTCCGCCCGCGAGGCGCAGCGCCAGCGCCTTGGCGAAGACGGCGAGACTCGCCAGCGCGCCGGTCGTCAGCGCGGTGCCGAGCGCCATGGCGAAGGTCGCGGCGATGCCGGCGGCGAGCATCCCCTGCGCGGCGCAGAACACGAGGATCAGCACCGCCCCGGCGCAGGGGCGCGAGCCCGCGGCAAGGACGACGCCCGCCCGCTCGCGCCAGCCGCCGAGCCGGTCGAGGGCAGCGGCATCCGTCAGACCGGCATGGCCGCAGCCGGGGCCGCAGGCCTCGGCCGGGGTATCGGTGACGAGACCGGCGAGCCGCCCGGCCTTGCGCCACGTCACCGCGGCGCCGAGCGCCGCCACGAGGGCGAAGCTCACGGTCTCGATCAGGGTGCCGGCCCGCGTCATCCCCGAGGCGGTCGCCTTGAGGATGAAGACGCCGACCCCCACGATGGCGATGGCCACGAGAGCTTGGAGCAGGGCCGCGGCGGCGCTCAGGGCGAAGCCGCGTCGGAGCGTGCGCTCCCCGGCCACGATGTAGCCGGCGATCACAGCCTTGCCGTGGCCGGGTCCGGCGGCGTGGAACACGCCGTAGGCGAAGCCCATCACCACGAGCGGCGTCCACGGGCCGCCGGCCTTCAGGGCCGTCACGGCGGCGCGAAGATGGCTCGAAAAGTTGGACTGCACCGCGAGCAGCCAGCCGCCGAGCCCGGTCGCGGCGGGGGCCGCTTCGCGAAAGCCGATGCCGAAGGGCGAGCGCGGCGGCGGGGCGGCGACGGGCCCGAGCGCCGCGGCGATGGCGGCGAGGAAGCCAGCGGCGGCCAGCACCGCCGCGGCGGCGAGCGCCAGCCGGAGCGGCCACCGGCTGACCGCTGCCCCGCCGGGGCGCAGGGCAGCGGTCAGGGACATGCGACGATGGCCCGGTTGGCAAATTGCTCGCCGTAATTCGAGGCGGTGGTGAGCGCCTCGAACATCGCCTCCGTCATCGACTGGCCGGCGGACGCGACCGCGGGCTCGGCGTTCTTGGCCCGCGTCACCGTCATGCTGCAACCGGGGGCGGCGCCGGCGAGGCGAACCGCATCGGCCCCCTCGGCAAGGCTGAAGGCGATGAAGTAGGTCGGATCATAGACCTCGACCGCCGCGACGCCCCTGCCCTGGGCAACGGGGGTCTTGAGCGGCAGCAGGAAGCTGAGGGTGAGCTTGCCGCCCTCCATCGCCATCCGCGCCTCCTGCGGCTCCGCGAAGACCTGCTCCTTGCCCGCCACCTTGAGCTTGGTGAAGTAGGCGAACTCGGCGAGGTTGGCCGCTTGCTCCTTGGCCGAGCCCTGAAGCTCCTCGGGCGAGAGCTTGCCGTCGCCGTTGGCATCCAGCCCCTGGGTCAGGAAGGCGGTGTATTCGGGGTCGAAGGTCCAGGCGTGGCGGATTCCGGTGACGCGGCCCGCCTCGTAAGCGAGCTCGGCCTTCGCCGTGATCCAGACATGAGGGTGGGCCCAGGCCGGCGCCACGGCGGCGAGGCCGAGTGCGGCGGTGAGAGCGAGACGTCTGAGGAGGGCGGCGATCGGCATGGCGCGCGGGGTGAGGCTCGCTGCGGGTCGGACGGTGACGACGTTGCCGATGACCCTGCCCGGACGATCGGGCGAAAGCAGGGCGTGCCGGCCCGGACGATGCGCTTGCTTCCTGTCTCTGCATCGTCTTCTTCCGAAAGCTGGTGGCCACCTTTCGGGACGATGCGCACGCTCCTTGTCTTTGCATCGTCTTGTTCCGAAAGCCGGTGGCCACCTTTCGGGACGATGCACTATGGCCGCTTGAGCAGCGCCTCGACCTCGGCCTTCTCCGCGGCGGATAGGTCGTCGGCCTTCGGCGTGCGGCGGCGCGACAGGCGCCAGATGCCGAAGGCGCCCAGGCCCACCGCGAGCAACGGGCTCAGCCAGAGCAGTAGCGTGTGCCAGCCGAAGACCGGGCGCAGCAGCACGAACTCGCCGTAGCGGGCCACGACGTAATCGACGACCTGGCCGTTGCTGTCGCCCTCCTTCAGCCGCTCGCGCACCAGCACGCGCAAATCCTTGGCGAGCGGCGCGTCGGAATCGTCGATCGACTGGTTCTGGCAGACGAGGCAGCGCAGACCTTCCGAGATCTGCCGCGCCCGCGCCTCCATGGCAGGGTCCTTCAGCACCTCGTCCGGCTGCACAGCGAGCGCCGGGAGAGCGAAGAGGCTCAGTGTGAGCGCGAAGAGTGGAGAGCGCAGCCGGGTCATTCGGCGGGCACCGCTGAGGGCGGCAGCTTGGCGCGCGCCTTGACCGGGGCGCCGACGCGCATGCGCCGGTCGGTGAGCGAGAGGCCGCCGCCCGCCGCCATGATGAGCGAACCGATCCAGATCAGCAGCACCAGCGGCTTGTAGTAGAGCCGCATGCCGATCGAGCCATCGGGCATCACCTCGCCGAGGCTGGCGTAGATCTGGCTGAAACCGACCGTCTTCAGGCCGGATTCGGTCACCGTCATCCGGCGAGAGGGGTAGAAGCGCTTTCCGGTCTCGGTCGTGCCGACATAGTCGCCCGCGCGGTTGCGCAGCGTCAGGAAGGCGGTGGTCTCCTCGTAGTTCGCGCCCTTGGTCGGGCCGACCCGGTCGAGGGTGGCGACGTAGGGGCCGGAGGCAACCTGTCCGCCCGGACGGATCGTGGCCAGCCCCTCCGTCGCCCAACCCTGCCCGGCGATGCCGAGCACGACGACGCCGACGCCGGCATGCGCCAGCGCCGTGCCCCAGGCCGAACGCGGCAGGCCGATCGCCCGGCGCCAGGTCGTGCCGAGGTCGTGCGTGCGGTTCTGGCCGTAGCCGCGGGCGCGCGCCCAGATCTCCAGCGCGGAGCCGATGATGAGATAGGCGCCGAAGCCGAGGCCGACCGGTGCCATGACGGGACCACCCCAGGTCCAGGCGGCGGCGGCGAGCCCGACGACGAGCGCCACCGCGAAGGCCGCGAGCAGGCGCTGCGCGGCCGCGGCGGCATCGCCCCGCTTCCAGGCCAGCGCCTGCCCGAACGGCACGATCACGAGGAGCGGCAGCGCGAGCGGGATGAAGGTCCAGTTGAAGAAGGGCGGGCCGACCGAGATCTTCTCACCCGTCAGCATCTCGAGAAGCAGCGGGTAGAGCGTGCCGACGAACACCGTGGCGCAGGCGGCCACCAGGAACAGGTTGTTCATCACCAGGGCCCCCTCGCGGGAGATCGGCGCGAACAGGCCGCCCTGGCGCAAGCTCGGGGCGCGCCACGCGAACAGGCTCAGCGCGCCGCCGATGAACAGGGCGAGGATGCCGAGGATGAACACGCCGCGGCTCGGATCCGAAGCGAAGCTGTGCACCGAGGTGAGCAGCCCCGAGCGGACGATGAAGGTGCCGACCAGCGAGAGCGAGAAGGTGAGGATGGCCAGCAGGACCGTCCAGACCTTGAGCGCGTCGCGCTTCTCCATGACGACGATGGAGTGCAGGAGCGCGGTGCCGGCGATCCAGGGCATCAGCGAGGCGTTCTCGACCGGGTCCCAGAACCACCAGCCGCCCCAGCCGAGCTCGTAATAGGCCCAGTAGGAGCCCATGGCGATGCCGAGCGTCAGGAAGCTCCAGGCGATCAGGGCCCAGGGCCGCACCGCCCGCGCCCAGACCGCGTCGATGCGCCCCTCGATCAGGGCCGCAACGGCGAAGGCGAAGGTGACCGAGAAGCCGACATAGCCGAGGTAGAGCAGCGGCGGATGGATCGCGAGGCCGAGATCCTGCAGCAGCGGATTGAGGTCGTTGCCCTCCAGCGGCGCGGGGGCCACGCGGGCAAACGGGTTCGAGGTCATGATGATGAACAGCACGAACACGAAAGTGACGCTCGCCTGCACCATCAGCGTGTTGGTGCGCAGCACCGGCGGCACCGAATTCTTGGCGATGGCGACCCAGGCGCCGAACAGGGCGAGGATCAGCACCCAGAGGAGCATCGAGCCCTCATGATTCCCCCAGACGCCGGAGATCTTGTAGATCAAGGGCTTGGCGGTGTGCGAGTTCTCGACGACGTTCTGGACTGAGAAGTCCGAGGTCACGTGCGCGTAGGTGAGCGCGCAGAAGGCGAACAGGATGCAGGCGAAGGTGCCGAGCGCGGCAGGCCCCGCCACCTCGCGCAACGCGGCATCGCCCGAGCGGGCGGCCCAGGCCGGCATCACCGCCTGCACCAGGGAGAGCGCCAGCGCGAGCGCCAGGGCGTAATGGCCGATCTCGACGATCACCGGCGGCTCCCTCGCGCGGATTCGGTCCGGATGGTCATGAAATTCCTCACCGAAGCTCTCACCGCTCGCTGCGCTGGCCGAGGGCGGCATCGGCCGAGGCCGGTTTCGCCGCATCCTTGGGGGCTTCCTTGCCCCCGCCTTCCTGCCAGCGTCCCTGCGCCTTGAGGGCGTCGGCGACCTCGCGGGGCATGTAGTTCTCGTCGTGCTTGGCCAGCACCGTGTCGGCCCGGAACACGCCGCCGGCGTCGAGCGTGCCCTCGGCGACGATGCCCTGGCCCTCACGGAACAGGTCGGGCAGCAGGCCGCGATACTGCACCGGAACCGTGGCGTTGGTGTCGGTCACGGAAAACTCGACGTTCTGGTCGGGCCCGCGCTTGACCGATCCCTCTGTCACGAGACCGCCGAGGCGGAAGCGGGTGCCCGGCGCGACGCCCTGCGCCGCCACCTCGGCGGGCGAGCGGAAGAACACGATCGAGCCGCTCATGGCCGACAGGATCAGCCCGAGCGCCAGCGCCAGCACGGCGCCGCAGGCGGCGATGAGGATCAGGCGGCGGCTCTTGCGGGTCACGACGGTTCCGTCCCGGTTCGTCGGCTTCTTCTCGACCCTTCAGGCTGACGCATGTCTGAAGGCGGTCCGACGTCTGCGATTGATCAAGACCGGTTTCGGCCCGACCGCCCGCCGGGTCAAGGTTGGGCGGGCGGGACCGATTGTCAGGGGATACGGCGGGCTACGGCTGGGCCGGGTTCAGGCCGAGCTCTTTGCCGAGCGCGTCGAGGCGCTCCACCGCGGTCGGGTTGGCGGCAAGCGCCATCTTGGCCCGGTCGAGCGCCTGGGCCGCGGCGGCGCGGTCACCGAGGACGCCGTAGGAGCGCACGAGCCGCATCCACTCGTCCGCCGAGCCACCCTTGGCCGCGAGCCGCCGGTCGAGACTTGCGACCATGCCGCGGATCGCCGCCTCGCGCTCGGCCGGCGGTATCGCCTTGATCGCGGCGGCCGCGGCGTCGGGCTCGGCGGGCTTCTCACCGGACCTGTCGCCAATCTTTTCTCCAGCCTCCGGCTTCGGCGGCGCGCCGGCTCCGGGCAGGCCGAGTTCGTGGGCCTGCGTGTCGAGGCGGGCCAGCGCCTCGGGATCGTCGCGAAAGGCCTTGCGCGCCCGCTCCAGGGCGTCGAGCGCCTTGTCGCGCTCGCCGAGCACCGCGTGGGAGCGCACGAGGCGCAGCCACTCGTCCGCCGAACCGCCCTGCTTGGCCAGGCGCCGCTCCAGCCCCTCGACCATGCCGCGGATCGCGTCGATCCGCTCGGAAGGCGGCAGGGCCTGGATGTTGCTGCCGGGCCCGGCCACCGGAGCCTCGGACATCGGACCGTCCTTGGCCCCCTCCCCGCTCCCGTCGGCCTTCGGCGCGGCGGTGGTCTCGCCCTTCAGCCGGGCAAGGTTGTCCCGCACCGTCGGCAGCCAGGGCGCATCTGCGGGGGCGGAGGCCGCCATCGCCTCGAGCCGCCGCACGGCCCCGGCCACGTCGCCGGACTGCTCGTCGCCGCGGGCGAGATAGAATTGGGGCTTGGCCGCCTTGGGATCGGCGGCGAGCGCCCGGCCCAGCACCTTGCGCGCCTCCGGTGAGACCGTGCCGTCGGCCGCCGCGACCAGGGCCTCGCCCCAATCGGACAGAGCCTGCGCATCCTCGCCCTTGAGGCGGGCGAGCGCCGCGTAGGCGCGGGCCGCGTCGTCGAAGCGCCCGAGCCGCATGTAGACCGGTCCGAGCACGCTCCAGCCGCGGGCATCGTCCGGGTGGTTGGCGAGCCGCGCCTCGATCTGGCCGATGGCGGTCATCAGATCCTGCGCGCCGGCCCGCGTCGCCTTGCGGTCGGCGTCGGTCTGCGAGGGGAGGTTCGGCGAGCCGTAGAGGCCGTAGACGACGAGCGCGACGAGGGGGATCGTTGAGAGCGCGAAGGCGGAGGCTGCCCGGCGCTGGCGCAGATGCGGCTCGGCGATCGGCGCGGCGCCCGACGCCTCGGCCCGCTCCTCGCGGCTCGCGCGCAGCAGCCGGCGCGCGGCCTCGGCGCGCGCCGCCTCGGCCTCGGCCGGAGCGATGAGGCCGCGGCCGAGATCGCGCTCGATCTCGGCAAGTTGATCCTCGTAGAAGCCGGTTTCGGTGGCGAGGCCGTCGCTGCCTTCCGCCTCGGGCGCGGCACCGTGCCGGCGGCGGCGCGACATCGGCCAGAGCAGCGCGAACACGGCTGCGCCGGTCATGGCCGCCAGGATGAACCAGATCGCCGTCATCAGACCCAAAAATTTAAGCTCGGCCCCGTGTAGAGCCCGAGCGGGGCCCGCACGACATCGATTCCGGGTGACACGTCGTCACGCGGGGGCGAAGCAGGGCCATAACACAGGCGGGATGCGGCGTAACCTTCGCCGGTCCGCCGCCACTCAACGTTGCCCCGCCCCGGCGGGCGCGTCGCCCGGCACCTCGATCACGGCGCGCAGCCCCCCCAACGCCGCTGCCTCAAGCCGGAAGCGGCCGCGATAGAGTGCGGCGAGATCGGCGACGATGGACAGGCCGAGGCCGGAGCCGGGCTTGGTCTCGTCGAGACGCCGGCCGCGTTTGAGCACCGCGGCGCGGTCCTCCTCCGGCAGACCGGGTCCGTCATCCTCCACCGCCACCAGCAGGTGGGGATAATCGTGCTCGCCCGTCGGCGCGGCGGAGATCGAGACCCGGCCGGTCGCCCATTTCGAGGCGTTGTCGACGAGATTGCCGATCATCTCCTCGAAATCCTGCTTCTCACCGCGGAAGCGCAGGCCCGGCGGCACGTGGACCTCGTAGGCGATGTCCTTGTCGCGGTAGATCTTTCCGAAGGTCCGGACCAAGCCGGCCAGCGCCGGCTCGACCTCGGTGGAGGTGCCGAGCGTGCCGGCCAGCGCCGCGGCGCGGGCGCGATCGAGGTGATAGTTCACCTGATCGCGCATCACCGCCGCCTGCTCGCGGATCTTCTCGGACAACTCGGGCGGGGCGTCGCTGCCGCCGGCCTCGTTGACGATGATCGAGAGCGGGGTCTTCAGGGCGTGGGCGAGGTTGCCGACCTGGGTGCGGGCGCGTTCCAGGATCTCGCGGTTGGTCTCGATCAAGAGGTTGATCTCGCCCGCCAGCGGGGCGATGTCGCGGGGATACTCGCCGTCGATCCGGTCGGCCTCGCCGCGGCGAATCGAGCCGAGCGCGGTACGCAGCTTGCGCAAGGGGGCGAGGCCGAAGCGGATCTGCAGCAGCGCGGTGGCCGCGAGCGAGAAGCCGAGCAGGCCGAAGGTCATGAACAGCGAGAAGCGGAAGCGCTCGACGTCGTTGACGATCTCGTCGGCGGGGCCCGCCACCCGCACCGTGTAGCGGCCGTCGGCCCCGACATCGACGTCGCGCTCGACGATGCGCAGCGTCCGGTCGTCCTGGCCGCGGCCGTAGCCCTGGCGGATCTGGCCGATGGTGGCGGTACCGGCCTGATCGGGCCCTTTCAGCGGCACGCCGACGAGCGAGCGCGAGGTGCGCAGATCCCGCGGCTTGGCGTCGGCGCGTCCGACCTGCCAGTACCAGCCCGACAAGGGCAGATCGAAGCGCGGGTCGCCGAGCGAGAAGGAGCGGGTCTCGGGCTCGCTCGGGGAGACGAGATCGGTGGCGAGGTTGTTGGCGAAGACGAGCAGGCGGCTGTCGAAGGCGCGCTCGGTGTTCTCGCGGTAGAGCGTGGTGAGGATGAAGGCCGCGATGACGAGGATCGCGGTGCTCGACAGGAACGAGGAGACCGCGAGCCGCACCGCGATGGAGCGGCGGCGCAAGGGGAGCCAGGCGAGGCGGTCGGTCATCGGCGAGGTTTCGTCTGGAGATGGGCGTTTGCCTCTGCCAAGGCGCTTAGCGCTGAGTTCGCCAGCTTTGCAGTCCTCACCCCCGCGCGGGCGGCTGGTTCGGATCGATCAGGTAGCCCAGGCCCCGCACCGTCTGGATCAGATCGACGGCGAGCTTCTTGCGAAGCCGCCCGACGAACACCTCGATGGTGTTGGAATCGCGGTCGAAATCCTGGTCGTAGAGGTGCTCGGTCAGCTCGGCGCGGGAGACGACGCGGCCGGTATGGTGCATCAGGTAGGAGAGCAAGCGGTACTCGTGGCTCGTCAGCTTGATCGGGGCGCCGTCGACGAAGACGCGACCCGAGCGGGTGTCGAGGGTGACGGGCCCGCACGAGATCTGACTGCTGGCGTGACCGGCCGCGCGCCGAAGAATCGCGCGCACGCGGGCCATCAGCTCCTCCATGTGGAAGGGCTTGGTGACGTAATCGTCGGCGCCCGCATCGAAGCCGTCGACCTTGTCGGACCAGCGGTCACGGGCGGTGAGAATGATGACGGGAGTCTTCACCCCGGCCCGGCGCCAGTTCTGAAGCACGGTGACGCCGTCGGCCTTAGGCAGGCCCATGTCGAGGATGATGGCGTCGTAGGGCTCGTTCTCGCCGAGATAGCCGCCCTCCTCGCCGTCGAACGCCTTGTCGGCGACGTAGCCGGCCTCCTCCAGCGCGGCGACGACCTGTCGGTTGATGTCACGGTCATCCTCGACCACGAGCAGACGCACGGTCGCTACTCCTTATCCGGGGCGGCGAAGGGCGCCCTGACCGACCACCTTACCATTGCCCGCTCACTTGCCCCGACTGGGCATCGACCATGACGTGCATGAATTGCCCGTCCCGGCGCAAGGCCGTCAGCAGGTAGACGAGCCCCGCCTCGTGCCGGCACAGGCTCGCCCGCTGGATCTCGGCACGGGGGATGATCTGGCGCGCCGCGCGGATCGCGGCGATGGGCGGCACGACGCGCTTCTCCGCCACCGCCTCGCGCAGATCGGCGGGCGAAAGGCAATCATCGCCGCGGTTCAGGGGCTCCTGACGCACCGGCGCGGGCGCAAGCGCCCCGGTCTCCTCGGCGAGCGGGCCGACCGCCCCCGCCGCGAGAACCGCGGCGGTCGAGACGACGATCAACAGGGCGAGAGCTTGGCGCATCGGGAGTGACTGTTGCGCCAGTGCACTGAATGCGCCCTGAATGTTCGCGAGCGCAGACGCTCTCGGTGATGCGCTCGGCGCGAATTCTGTCTTACGGTCGAGGGGCATGTCCGGGTCGGCGATGTTGCCGAGGACAAGGCGGGATCGGCCCTGGGGTTCCCCGTCGGGAGCGCGCGGCCCATCCGTATCGAGTGCTCACTCGGCGCTCGCGCGAAGGCGCCGCTCGCCGCAGACGCGCAGGGCGAGGCACGCGAGATCCCCGCTGTCGACGGCGTCGAGCGCGGCCCGGCGCAGGGCGATCAGCGAGCGCTCGAAGCCGTGGCGGGCCGCCGCCAGGCGTCCGACGGCGGCACGGGACCGGCTTCGGCGCGAGGACCACCGTGCGGGCCGGTCCGGGCCGGCGGCGGGAGCGGGAGCAAACATGGGAGACTTCCTTTGACAGCTCAGAGGCTTGGCCGGTTCTGCAGCTCACCGATGCGCCGCAGGAGATCCTCGAACCGTTCCCGCGCGCGCTCGTCGCTGCGCGCGACGGCGCGGGCGGTCTCGCCTGTGAGCCGGACCAGATCCTCCAGCACGCGGGTGCGGCTCTCCAGGGCGGCGGCCACCGCGGCGTTGGTCTGGGACGCGCGCTCCAGGGCGGCGGCGGTGGCCCCCGTCTCGGCGATGCGCGCCTCCAGCACCCGCAGGCCGTCGCGGTAAAGGTGGAGGCAAGCCACCCCCAGCAACACCGCGACGATCCAACCGGCGCCTCCATCGGCGAAGAGGAGGCGCGCGGCTTCTGCGGCGATCTTGTCCATGGGTCCCACTCCCGGCACGAACACCCGGATCATCGCGTCCGGTGGTGTGCGACACCGGAGGGTCAGGCCGTCTCGCGGGCCCCGCGCGCGGGCCGGTGCCCCAGGGCGTGCTCCAGAGCCGGCGCGAGGGTGTTTCCGGTCGTCGCCGCCGCCTCGAGAGGCAAGGACCGGAACACCTTCTCCGCGACCCCCTCGCCCCCGCCGGCCGCCCGGAGCAGCCAGCCCGGCGCCTGATCGAGGGCCCGCTGCACGGCGCGGGCAATCACCGCCGAGCCGACGGAGACGGTGAGCCGGCGCCCATGGACGGCGCCGGCCACCGCGTTCAGGGCGTAATCCGTGGCGTTGCGCACGAGGCGCTCGACCAGCGCGTCGGTGACGAGAAGGCGCAAGGGGCCGCTGAAGCGGGCGAGCGCCGCCGCAAGCGCCGCGACGAGCACCGGTGTCAGCAGCGCGGTCGCACCCTGGACGAGCGCCAGCACGGCATCGCCCCAGGGCAGGACGAACGCGGCGGCGTCGGCAGGGAGCGGCGTCGCGTGCGCGGGTGCGCAGCAGCCGAGCAGGAGAAGCGGCGGCAGGACCGGCCTGAGGAGAAAGACCCTGGCGGCGGTTCGGGCGAAGACGAGGGTGGGCGCCATGACTGTGGTCCTTTTCAGAGGGCGGCAAGGGACGCGTTCAAGGGAAGCGTTCAGCGGGCAGCGCGCAGCCAGTCCCGCAGGCGGGCGCGCCAGCCAGATCGGGCCGCGACCGGCGAGGCCGGGGCGACGGGCGCCGAGACCGGCCGCGCATCACCGCGCCGGGCCCGCGGCAGGGCGGTCTCGTAGGGGGTAAGGAACTGGTCGAACTCGCCCTGGCGGCGGGCGATGATCGCCGCCGGGCGGTTCCACATCAGGATCGCCTCGCTCGCGCCCGCCCGGTCGCCAGCCCGCAGGCGCCGCAGCACCGTGGAGCGCCGGAAAGCCGCTGGGCCGATGTTGAAGCAGAGTGAGACCAGCGCGTCGAAGGCGTGCTGCGGCAGCGGCTCGGGGATCGCCTCGGCCACCGCGCGGACGAAGGCCGCCACGTCGCGGGCGAAGATCGTGTCCGCCTCCGCCGCGCCGATGCGCAGGCCCGCCCGCGGCACCGGCGGTCCGGCGGCGGCGGTGTGGCCGACGCCGATGGTCCAGATGCCCACGCTGTCGCGATAGGCCTCCAGCCGCCGCCCCTCCCGGGCGATCAGCACGGTGCGGCCGACGGCGCTGAGGTCCATCGTCGTTCTCCGATGTCGAGGGGGTTGGGGCGTGAGGGACGAGCGGCCTAATCCAAGCCCTCGAACAGCAGCGAGAACAGGATGTTGGTCGTGGCCGCCGCCCCGCCGCTCGACACGATCTTGAGGCACCAGCGGTCCGAACTCTCGAAGACCACGCTGTTGACGAGGTCGGCCGCCTGATTGGAGCCGGTCCCCGAGATCGAGCAGGTCAGGGCCGTGTCGGTGAAGAGTTTCTGGAGCGTGAAGGTCCAGCTCTGGCCGGCGCCCGGCGCGCTCTGTGTCACGATGCGCAGATGCCGGAAGCGCCCGCGCCGGCCGGCGGCGGCGCAGACCTCGCTCTGATGACTGCCGACGAGAGCGTTGGTGAAGTACCGCGTCGCGCCGGCCGTCACGGTCCCCGGCCCGCTGTTGCCCGCGATCACCTGTGCGGTCAGCACCGGCACGTTGGCGACCGTGACGCGGCCGGGAAAGGCGACCTGCCCCGTCGCGCGGTCGATCCGCAGCGCCTCGAACCATGTGCCGCCGTTCGGGGAAACCTTGACGCGGAGGTCGTCGTCGCCGGTCAGCCCGATCTCGGCGCGGGCGGAGAAGCCGGTCTGCATCAGCAGGGAGAGGACGTTGCCGGCCGCCTGCTTGTTGAGGGTGTAGCGCAGATCCCCGCTGCCGCCCTCGACGCTCGTCAGCGCGGTCCAGAGCGCCTTGTTGAGCTTGGCCGCAAAGGGATTGTCCGCATCCGCCCCCGTGCCGATCCCGAGACGGGTCAGACCGTCGAGCGCGGTGAGCGTCGCGCGGAACGGCCGCCAAGCCGAGCCGGTGAAGGTATAAAGTTCGGTCTCGTCGGCGACGAAGGCGGTCCAGCCCGCCTGCGGCGTCAGGGACAGCCACGCCCCGTCCTGAAACCGGACGATGCGGCCGGCCCAGCCGGTCCAGGCCCCGCTCGGGTCGTTCGCGGCGATCAGGTAGCGGTCACCCTCGGTGGGGCTCGCGGGAGGCGCAGTGCGGTCCTTGTCGAGGACGGCGAGCTGCACCAGCGCGTCGAGCAGGGCCAGCGCCTCGTTATGGGTGACGTGCTTCTGCGCCTGCCCTCCCGCGATCAGCGGCAGGGCGAGACTCGGGGTCGTGTCGGCCATGGGCCACTCCGTCGCGTGCGAGGATCACGTGTCAGACCATGCGCAGGCTCACCCGCGCCCGGCGGGCGGGACCGGGGCCGGCCAGCGTGCCGATCTGCGCCACCGCGGCATCGATCTCGGTGCGGCGCGTGCCGAAATCCGCGATCTCGTCGGCGCTCGCGTAGAGGACGCTCGTCGTGGCGGCGCTCAGGCTGCGCAGGGTGCGTCCATCCTCGGCGAGGATGTCGAGGCGGTAGGCCTCCCTCTCCTCGCCGAGCGGCACGTCGGCCGGCTCCCAGGCATCGGCGTCACGCCGCGCCCGTTGGGCCCAGTCGAAGCGGATGCCCTCGGCCATGCGCCGGCCCCGCAGATGGACCGGGCTCAACGGCACGAAGGCGGTCAGATCGGCCGTGGCGGCGAAGCCGACGAAGGCGGGGTCGGCCGGGTCGCGCTCGGCCGGGCCGACGCGGTAGAGGAAGCGGCGGCCGGCCTCGTCGAGCCGGTCGACCAGCGGCCGGACGGCCCCGTCGTCGAGGCGCACGATCAGGCTGCCCGCCCCTGCCGGCCGGCCCGCGGCCGCCTCGCTGCCAGCCAGTTCCCGGAGCAGGCCGGAGAGCCGCCATGTTGCGGCTCCGATCAGCTCGGCTCGCGCCGCGGACAGGATCTCGACCGCCCCGTCGGCGCCGGTCACGGCGAACAGGTTTCCGCCCGCCAGCGCCGCCGCTTCGCCGATCGCGCTCAAACCCTCCGCGTGGCGCAGGGTGACATCGAGGCGGGCGGTGCGGTCGAAGCGCCAGAGCGGGCCCGGCGCCAGCGAGGTCAGCGTGCGGCCGAGACAGGCCGGATGGTCGAGGGTGCGGTGGAGCGCAAACGGCGCCCCCTCGCCGGCCGCGCGCCAGACCGCGACCGCGCCGGGCCAGGGATCGGCGGAGACTGCGAGATAGGAGAGCGGCACCGGATCGCCCCGCTCCACCGGCAGGACCAGCGGCACGGCGAAGACCGGCCCCGGCACCGCCGGCGGTGTCCGGCCGGCCCGCGCAACCGGCGCGGGCGGTGCGGGATCGGGCCGGGGCAGCGGCACGGCCCGGCTCTCGATCCGGCGCCCCGAGGGGACATCGTCGATACGGGTGATCCGGTGGAGCGCGTCGCGGGTCTCACCCGGCAGGGCCACGAGGTCTCCGGGCTCCAGATCGATCCGGCGCGGGCTCACGTTGAAGGTGGCCGTGTCGCGGCCCGCGAGCGCCGCGTCGAGGACGGCTTCCGCCAGCGCCTGCGCGGCCTCGCGCCGGGTGACGACGGCCGCCTCGACGCGCGCCTCCTGCCGCCGCGCTCCGGCCGGGCGCGCAGCTGACACGGTGGCGCGGCGATAATCCGGACTCTCGCCGTCGGAGAAGCCGACCGCGACGGAACGCGGCAGCTCGCTCTCCTGCCCCCGCACCCGGCGCAGGGAGGCCGCCTCGCCCTCGCCGAGAACCAACTCGCCCGCCTCCAGCGGGACGGGAGCGCTCATGCGCCCGTCGCGGATCCGCAACGTGCCGGCCGAGACCGCGACGTCGAGGCCGAACAACCGGGCGAGCGGTTCCAGCGCCTCGCGGGCGGACAGCGGCCTGTCGAGCACGGCGCCGTCGAGGAAACCGGCGGCGTCGATGTCGAGGCTCGCGTCGATGCCGAGATCGGTGAGGATCGCCGCGATCAGCCGATCGAGTTCGACCCCCTCGATCCGGCCGGTGATCCAGTGGCCGAGCGCCCAGTTGTCGCCATCCGCCCACACAGTGGTGAAGTCGGGGAAGGCCGGAAAGGGCCGCGCATCCCAGGCCCAGACAGAGATGCCGTTGGCCGGGATCATCCCGGCGCCATAGACCGACGAAATCGGATTGTGAGCCGGCTCAAAACCCTCCGCCGCGGCATCGAAGCGTGTCAGGATCGCGTCGAGGCCGCGGGTTTGGATCAGGTCGTCGCGGGTGCCACGGGAGAAGGGCGGGCGGGCGTCCTCCGACGATTTCGGATCGGGGAAGACGTTCGGTCCGTTGGTGCCGCGGTCGACCGCCGGAATGCCGATCTCTGTGAGCCAGATCGGCTTCCCCTTCGGCACCCAGGCGGTCGGCCCGGTCTCGACGCTCCCCTCGCGCTCGACATGCGGGTTCGACCACCACGCGACGAGATCCTTGGCGCGGTAGATCCACGGCTGACCGTGGGCGCCGTCGGTGATCGGCGTGCGGCGCTGCGCGAGACGGTCCTCGGGGCTCGCATAATACCAGTCGAAGGCCTCGCCCGCGCCGAGGCGGGATTTGAGATAGGCGCGGTCGTAGAGGCTCGTGGCCTCGGCCGCGTCGCGGTGGTCCGGGCCGTCGCGCCAGTCCGAGAGCGGCGGGTAGTAGTCGATGCCGACCGCCGCGACCGCCGGGTCGGCGAAGAGCGGATCGAGGGGAAAGCGCACCGAGGCGCCGCCCTCGCGGACATGAGCGCCGTACTCGGTCCAGTCGGCGGCGTAGACGAGGCTCACGCCCTCGCCGAGGCGGGCGCGAACCTCGGCGGCGAGGCGGCGAAACCCCGCGACCGCCGGGTAGGTGCTGCCCGGTCCGCGCACCCGCGTGAGGCCGACGAACTCGCTGCCGAGGATGAAGCCGGCGAGCGGCGCTCCCGCCGCTGCCCAGCCGGTGGCAAGGCCGGCATAGTGCAGGATCATCGCCCGGTAGCCCTGCGGTCCCTCGAAGAAGGACGCCACCTGATCGACCGCGGCGGCGGTGCTGTCCGGGCTGCCGGGCCGGTCGGGGGCGGGGTCGCAGGTGATGCGCCCGCGCCAGGGATAGGCAGCTTGCGTCTCGCCGGGCCGGTACGGGTCCGGCAGGGCATTGCCCGCCGGCACATCCATCATCACGAAGGGATAGAGCACCACCGCGAGTCCACGGCGGGTCAGCTCCGCCACCAGCCGCCCGAGCCCGGCATCGGACGGCGTGCCGCCATAGGCCGCCGTGCCGCTGTCCTGTGAGACGGCCCGCGCCGCGGCGCGGCTCAGCCCGGCGACGGACCATGGTTCGCCGGTCGTCGCCTTTGCCGTCGAATCGACCCGCGGGGTCACGGTGCAATGCCCGGCGCGCAGATCGTCGCCGAACCAGCTCGTCACCACCGAGACCCGTTCGAGCCGCGGGCACAGGGCCTGGAGCGCGTCGAGAGAGGCGATGACGTCGCTCGCTCCCTGGAACTGGATCCGATTAGCCAGCTTTGTAGCGCCGAACCCCGCATCCTCGCTGACGGCGAGGGGGTCGAGGCCGAACTCGGTGGAGCCGGGGATCAGGCAGACCGCGCGGATCTTAGCGGCCAGCCCCGCGACCGGGCGGATCACTTCGAAGGCGAATTGCGGGATGCGGTTGCCGAAGGCGGCGAGCGGCAGCCGCTCGAACACGATGTAGGCGAGCCCCCGATAGGCCGGCGCGTTGTCCGCGCCCTCCTTGGCGACGATGAGCGGGTCGGGCGCCTGCATCGCCGAGCCGGTATGAACCCGGACGTTGAGCGTCGTCAGGTCGAGCTCGCTGCCATCGGCCCAGACCCGGCGCACGAGGGCGATCTCGCCGACGCAGAGCCCGACCGCGAGATTGATGAAGGTGCTGTAGGTGGTGCGCACCGTCTTCTGCCCGCCCGATCCCCCTTTCGAGCCGGAGGTGGAGCGCTCCACTTTGGTGTTAGCGACCTCGAGCGGACGCGTCGCCCAGATCAGGGTGCCGCCGATGCGGGCGCGGCCGTAGACGCGGGGTACCGGCGCGCCCTCGGTGGAGGCGAGGCCGCCGAGCTCGGAGAGCCGCGGCCCCTCGACGAAGCGCGGGCTCGTGCCGGTGCCGAACAGGGCATCGTCGAGCGCCGCGCCCCCGGCCGCGCCGGCCACGCGCCCGATCATCCCGCCAATGGGACCGCCGAGCGCGTTGCCGACCGCCTCGCCGGCGGTTTGCAGGACGAGCGTGGTCATGGCGGGCCTCCGGCAGGCGCGAGAATCATTAGGGCGGATCAGGAAAGCGGAAGGCGTGGGCGAGGTGGCGCCGCCACCAGGGCGTCAGTGCAACTTCGGTTACCGATGCCCCGTCATGGGCATGGATCATCGCCTCCGGGCCCGTGGCGATCGCACAGTGCTTTGCCGGCAAATGTGCGCGGAAGGCGAAGAGTAGGAGGTCCCCGGCGTGCGGCCGATAGGCCGTCAGCGGTTCCGCGATCGACACGAGGTGCCGGCGCGCCGCGTCGAGCAGCGGGTCGCTGCCGGCAAGTACCGATTCGGCCCAAGAGGCGGCGTAGGGCGGGGCCTTTTCCGGTTCGGGGCCGAGTACCCCGCGCCAGACCCCACGCAACAGGCCGAGGCAGTCGCAGCCGACGCCTTTCAGCGAGGCTTGATGCCGATACGGTGTTCCGGCCCAGGCGCGGGCCTCCGCCACGATCCGCTCGGGCAGCGAGGATGCATCCTCATCCATGACCGCCTCACCGGAACAAGCTGGAGCCGTCGAGGCGGGCTCCGGTCTCGGGACCGGCGCGCAGCACGAAATCGTTGCCGGGCATGTGGGGAAACCCTTGGAAGTTGAGGGTGTTGGCGAACTTCCCGCGGCAGGCGGCGAAGCTCTTGTCGCAACCGGCGACGAGGGTGAAGGCGTCGCCCGGTGCGCTCGGACGCGGCGGCGGGTCCCACAGGTCGAGGCTCACGCTCTCTCCGTCGCGGTGGTGGAAGCGGAGGTCGGCGGCCTGTCCGGCATGGGCGCCCGTCTCCCATGTGAGGCGCCCGCCGGAGAACCAGCCCGTGGGAAAGCTCCCGCTCAGCGCGACGGCGAGCCGGCCGGGCTCGGGTACGGCCCGCACCGTGCCGGCGGTGCGGAAGCGCGGATCGCTCAGATCGACACGGCAGCGGGCGTCGCCGAGATCGGCGTCACAGGCGGCGCGGTAGCTGCGCCCCACCGTGACATCGAGGCGGTGCATCAGCCCGCGCAGCTCGGCCACGAAAGCGCCGCCCTCCCGGCGGATCTCGCCCAAGGTCGCCACGTCGAGGAGCAGGCGCGCCTCGGGCTCGGCCCAATCGACCAGCCAGGTCTCGACCCTGGCCCCGTCATAGAGCCCGGCCGCCACGTCGGCCTCGGTGATCCCGGCCGAGGTCAGGGCGCCGGCCACCTCGCCGCCGCCGACGGCAAAGCCGAGTTCCGCGCTCGCCTCGGCCGCCTCCAGCCCGCTGCGGGCAGCGTAGGTCACACCGCCGAGGATGAGATCGCGGTCGTGGTCGGTGAAGCCGAGGACGAGGCCGTCGCGGCGACGCAGGGCCCAACAGCGGCAGAGCGTCGTGGCGCCGCCCTCCAGGCGGGCGGCGAGGCGGGGCGGGACGGCGCGCATCGGCTTTCCCTTCAAGGCACGATTTCGATCAGCGGGATCCGCGGCACCTCGCCGGCGGTGAAGGCGGCGAGATCGACGGTGAGTTCGTCGGTGTCGAAGCGGACGGGCACGTCGAACTCGAAGCCGGCCGTGACGGCGGCGCCCACCGGCGGCACCGCGTCCACGGCGAAGGTGAGCTGCCCCGTCGCCGGATTGACGGAAACCGTCCTGGCGGCCACCTCGACGCCGTTCACGGCCACGCGCACGCTGCCGGCCACCGGCTTGGCAATCGTCCGGCGGTAGGCCTCCGGCCCGCTTCCGTAGGTCTTGGTGAGCCCGAAGACGCGGGTCGTGCCGTCGCCGGTGCCGATCCGCTGGTCGGTCGGTGTCGGCGTCCGCGAGGGCGGGTCGGAGCGGTGATCGACCCGGTCGCGGTAGCGGAACCCGTAGAGCCGCCCGCGCCGCTCCTCGAAGAAGCCGAGCACCGCATGCAGCGCGTCGAGGGTGCGGATGCCGAGCCCGGCATCGTAGCGGCGTCGCGAATCCGCCCAGCGGCTGTTGCGGTGCTCGCGGCCCGACGCCAGCGTGACGATCTCGGTGCGCCGCACCGGCCCGCCGCTGCCGCGCAACGCGACGTCGAGCGGAAAGCGGACTTCGTGGAAGTCGGATGGCATCGCGGTGCTCCTCAGAGCGCTCGTCGACCGCGGGCGACGGCGCGGGCGAGGCGGGCGGCGACCTAGGCCTCGGAGCGGCGAAAGCCCTCGATATCGGGCGTGGCGATGTTGACGGTGACGGAAACCGGCCGCTCGGCCCCGCCGGCAGCGACCCCGAGGCGGCCGTCGCTGCCGCGCCGGAGCGGCAAGATCGCTTCCGGCCCGGCCTCGCCCATCAGGCCGGTGCCGCCCTCCGGGCCGGCAAGCGGAAAATAGGTCGGCGCCGCGACGACGCCGCCGGCCGCGAAGGGGCGCACCCGCCCGCCCCCGAGAACGCCACCGAGGCGGAACGGCACGATCCGTCCGTCGGCAACGAGGCCGCCGCTAGCCAGCGCCGTGGTGCCGGCACCGGAGGCCGCGCTCAGCAGGCCGTTGACGAGGCTCGTCACGCCCGTCTTCACGGGCGCGAGCGCCGCCTTGACCGCGACGTTGGAGAGCTTGCTCGCCAGCGAGGCCAGCACCCCGTCGAGCTGGCGCCCGGCATTGAGGTTCCGGTCGAAAGCCGAGGACAGGGTCTGGCCGAAGCGCTGGGCCAGACGGTCGAGGGTTTCGAGCTGCCTGGCGCGCTCGGTCGTGCCGCGGTCGCCGTCTGACATCAGAGAACCCCCGGATCGGGATGGGCGGCGAGCAGCCGGTCGAGATCGGCCCGGCTCGGCGCGTCGGGCGCCGGACGGATCAGGCCGGACGCGGCGGCGAGTTCGCGGGGTGTGGCCGCCCAGAGGTCGCGCGGGCGCCAGCGCAGGGTCGAAAGACCGAGCATCAGCACCGTATCCCACGGGAAGGCGGAGACGGGCGTCTCCGGCGCGTGACCTCCCGTGAGGATTAAGGGTCCGCGGGCGGCGCCGCGCCGAAGGCCGCGACCAGCGCCTCGCCGAGCGCGGCGGTCACGGCCGCCAGTCCGCCGTCGAGCGGCAGGCGGGCAACCGCCTCGTCGTCGAGGACGTGGCCGCCGCCGCGCAGCGCCGCGCCGAGCAGCGCGATCACGTCGCGGGCCGCGAGCCGGCCGTCGGCGAAGCGCTCGGCAAGGCCCACGAGATCACCCGCGCCGAGTGCGTCCTCCAGTTCGGCCAGCGCGCCCAGGGTGAGGCAGAGCGTGTAGCGCTCGTGGCCTAAGGTCAGCGGCACCTCGCCGCGTCGGCGGTTGGCCATGCTCACGCCCCCGTAAAGCTCAAGGGTCCAGCGGAATCGAGGGCGATGTCGAAGGTGACCTCACCCGCATGCTCGCCGCGGTACTCAAGGCTGGTGATCTGGAACAGGCCCTCGATCGTGCCGAAATCGGGGACCACGATCTGGAACAGCTCGATCACGCCGTCGAAGAACGTCTGGCGCAGGCGTGCGTCGGAGGCCTCGTCGCGGAACACACCGGAGCCCGCGACCGCGGCGCGGCGCACCCCTGCACCGGCCAGCAGCTCACGCCAGCGGCCGGCGGAATCAGCGTTGGTGACGTCCACCGTCTCGGCATTGAAGGCGAGCTGCCGGGCGCGCAGGCCCGCCACCGCGACGAAGCCGTCGGCCCCGTGACTGACTCGGACCAGGAGGTCCCTGCCCTTCTGTGCGCCCATGCTCGCGGCTCCGCTGTTCTCGGGGAAAGTCAGGCGGCGACTTCGGTCACCGCCTCGAAGGAGAGGGTCGCCCGCGCTTCGCCGGTGCGCTCGTCGCGGAGAGCGGCGAGGCTCTTGAGGCGCAGGAAGACGAGGACGTGGCCGCTCAAGACGAGGTCGGCCTCATCGAGGCGGCCGGCGATGTGCTCGGCCACCTCCAGGGCGGAGCGGGCCGAGCCCGGCTTGGCGAAAACGGTGAGGGCGAAGGCGTGGCGGTGGCGCCGGGCGCCCTCGACCGAGTCGTCGCTGGCCTCGCTCGGTCCGAACACCGCGTAGACCGGGGCGGCGCCCCGCGGCGGCTCGTCGTAGAGCCGCAGGCGACCGCCCATCAGCGCGGCCAGCGGCGCATCGCCGGCAAGGCGGGCGAGAAGGCCGGCCCGCAGCGCCAGCAGAGGGCTCGATCGCGTCACGGCACCGACTCCTCGATCATCTCCTCGACCTCGCAGACCAGATCGCGGCGGCGCCCGTCAGGGTCGGCGGCGGCGCGGATCGCGAAGCGGCGCGCCCCGTCGGCGAGGCGCATCGACGGGGTGACGCCGGGGCGGTAGCGCAGGCTGGCCCGATAGAGGCCCGGCCGGTCGTCGCGCCCGCCGCGGGATGCGCCGACGCCGCCGAGCGCTTCCAGCGATCCCCACAGAACCGGCCCGGCGACGTAGCGCCGGAGCCGGCCGCCGAATCCGTCGGGCTCATCCACGGGGAGTTCGAGCACGAGGCGGCGTCGCCGCGCGCCGAGCGGTCTGTGCGTCATAATCGGCCTCAGAGGTTCGGGGTCAGAGCCGCATCCGGCGGCAGGCGGCGGCGAGGCCCGCCGCCTCCGGCGGCAGCGGCCGGGGCGCGCACTCGCGGCCCGCATCGCCGCGGTTCTCAAACCAATCCGCGACCGTCAGGCGCAGGGCCTGGACCAGGGGCTCGGGGACCGACGGTCCCTCGCCGCCGCAGCCGGCGCTCACCTCGACCAGCGCCGAGGCTGCGCCGAGCGGCGGCAGGTCCGGCCCGAACAGGAGACAGGGTGCCTCCCAAGGGTCGGGCCCGATCCGGATCGGTCCCGGCTCGATCGCGACGAGGGTCCCGCCCGCATCAACCCGCCCGGCGCGCAGCACGGCGACGAGGGGGCTCAGCGGCAGCGGCAGCAGACCGAGCTGGGGCCAGGCCGCCAGCACCACCCGGAAGCGGGCGGACCGCAACAGCCGACGGGTGGCCGCCTCGACCGCCGCCCGCGCCGCAGGGATCAGGCGGGCGATCAGGGCATCCTCGGCGGTCTCATCGGAGGAGAGCCGGAGATGGCCGCGCATCTCGGCCACGCTCACCGGCTCGACGCCGGTCTCCTCGACGCGTATCGGGATCATGCCAGTCTCTCCTGAAAGCGTTCCTCGCCCTCGATGCGTGCGCCGACCCCGCCCGCCGCCCGCTCGGCGCGCCCTGCTCTCCGGGCGGCCGCCCTCGCGGCCCTGCTCGCCGCCACGCCGGCAGCCGCCATCGTCGGCGGCCGCGAGGGCGCGGCGGTGCCGGGCGCGACCTCGGCGGTGATGGTGCTGACCGCGGGCGGCGGAGTGTGTTCAGCGATCGTGGTCGCACCGGACGCGGTGCTCACCGCCGGCCATTGCGTGGCGGGCGCGGGCGAGAACCGCGTGCATTACCGCGACGAGACGGGGCGCCCGGTGCTGGCCGAAGTCGCTGCCCGCAGCCTTCATCCCGGCTACGACGGCGATGCGATCCGCGGGCGCACCCGCTCCATCGATTTGGCGCTTCTGCGCACCCGCGAGCCGCTGCCCGCCCGCTTTGTACCGGCGGATTTGAGCGGCGCGATGCCGCGGGCCGGCCAGAGCCTGACGCTGGCCGGCTACGGCGCCACGCGGGGCGGCGACCGGCGCTCGATCGGCCGCTATCGCGGCGCCACCCTCACCGTGATCGAACCCTACGGCCCGAGCCGCATCTTGGTCTGGATGCAGTCCAAGGGGGCGGGCGGCTGCCAGGGGGATTCCGGCGGGCCGATTCTGGAGGGTGCCGCGGTGATGGCGGTGGCCGCCTGGGTGAAGGACGCGTGCGGCGGCCTGACTCAAGGCATCTTGCTCGGGCCGCAGCGGGCGTGGGTCGACCGGACGCTGGCCGGCTGGGGGACCTCTGCACGGTGGTGACGTCCTTAACCGATCGTGATCCTGCCGCGGACACCAAGGCGGAACCGGAGCTTGGCCGCCGAATTGGCTTCGGATACGCTTCAACCGGTCCGGGATTCGGCCGCAGCCCTCTGCGGACCGCGCCCAGGCCCTGGAGAACGGAAAAAATGGTTGCGAGCCCCCTTCGCGCGTGCCTGTTCGGTGCCCTGCTGGGACTTGTCCCGCTCTCGGCCCAGGCCGTGGTCGAGGGCCGCACCTCGCGCGATCCTGGGGGCTTGCGCGCGTCGGTGGTGCGGATCGAGAGCACGCAGGGTGAGATCTGCTCCGGCACCCTGATCGCGCAGGACATTGTGCTCACTGCGGCCCACTGCGTGATGCACAAGGCCGGCTACAACGTGGTCGTGGTCGATCCGAATTTCCGCCAGCGCCGCCTGCGCGCCGTCGCGGTCTCGATGCATCCCGAATTCGTCCCCGGCACGACGCCGGAGGAGCAGCCGGGCATCGATCTTGCCCTGATCAAGCTGGAACAGCCGGCCGGACCCGGCTTCCGCCCGCTCGATCCCCGCGGCGGCGCGATCACCACCGGCGACAACGTGGACATTGCCGGCTTCGGCGTGCTCGCCGAGAACCGCCGCAACACCGCGCGGACGCTGCGCACCGCCCATCTCGTCTCGATCGGCTCGCTGCAGGTCGCCAATCGCGTCACCGTCGTGACCGATGCGCGGCGCATGGCCGAGACCGCGGGCGCGGGCGCCTGCCTGGGTGATTCCGGCGGCCCGATCCTGCGCGGCGGCCAGATGGTCGGCGTCGTGAGCTGGTCGAGCGGCGCCATGCGCCAGGACCGGCGCGCCCGCACCGCCTGCGGCGGGTTTACCGCCGTGACACCCACCGGCGAGCACGCGAGCTGGATCTCCTCGCGCGCCGCCGAGATGGAGGCGATGGCCCCGGACATGGCCGCCGCACAGGCCGGGCGCACCGAGTGGATGGCCCGGCCCGGCCGGCGGCGGGCTTACTGAGGGAGCGCCGCTCAGGCGAACCGAAGCAGCTTGATCGCGGCGAAGTCCTGCACGCCGCCGCCGACGCGCTTGGTGGTATAGAACAGTACGTAGGGCTTGGCGGAATACGGATCGCGCAGGGTCCGCAGGCCCACGCGATCCACTACGAGGTAGCCGCGCTTGAAGTCGCCGAATGCGATGGAATGGTTCCCCGCCCCGAAGTCGGGCATCGCCTCGGCCTCGACGAGGGGGAAGCCCATCAGGGTCGCGGCGCGGTCGGCGGCCAGCGGCGGTTGCCAGAGATAGTTGCCGTCCGCATCCTTGAACTTGCGGATCGCGCTCTGCACCCGCCGATTCATCACGAAGCTCGCGCCCTGGCGGTATCCGGCGCGCAAAGCGTAGATCAGGTCGAACAACACGTCGCTCGGGTTGCTCGCGGGGAAGGCGCCGGCCGCCCCCGTCGCCACGAAGCCGAGCTTGCCCGGCTCCCAATCGGCGTTGGCCACCGTATCGTAGCTGAGGAAGCCCTTCGGCCGGCCGACGCCGTCGCCGGTGACGAAGGCGACGCTCTCCTGCTCGGCGAACGCCGTCTCGACTTCCTCCGCCAGCCACGCATCGATGTCGAGCACAGCGTCGTCGAGCAGGGTCTGCGTCGCCGCCGGCATGGCGTAGAGTTCCATCGCCGGGAAGCTCAGTTCGGACAGGCTCGGCGCGTCCGTCTGCGGCCGGGGCGCCGTCTCGGCGACCCAGCCCGCGGCGGGACCGTTCACCGAGACCGCCCGCTTGTACTGGCCGCCGGAGACGGCGCGGACCGTGGCAATGGCACGGATCGGCGAGATCTCGGCCAGACGACGCAAGACCTCGCGCTCGATTGTCGGCGGCACGAGATAGCCGCCATCCGGTCCCGAGCCGGCGGAGAGCGCCTTTTCCTCCAGTCGCTTCAGCCCGGCGCTCTCGCCGGCGCGGACGTAGAGGTCGAAGGCAGCCTTGTGCTCGGTGGTGGAGGCGTCGCGCGGGGTATCCCGACCGAGCGGCGGCCGGGCGCGGTCGAGGCTGATCCGGTCGAGCCGACCCTTCGCCTGATCGAGAGCGGCGTCGATACGGGCAAGCTTCTCCTCGATCACGACATCGGCGGTGAGCCGGGTCTCGATCTCGGAGAGCCGCGTGTCATTGGCCTCCTTGAAGGCCTCGAAGGCACGGGCGAACTCGTCGAGTACGGCTTCCGTGCCGAACGTCGCCGCCTTGTTCTCGGGCAGGCCCATGGGGGCCTTGGTCTCGAAACGCATCTCGGTCATGGCATCCTCATTGGTGGAAGGGAAAGTGTCAGGCGCGCGCCGCGAGCGGAGGAGCGGCGAGGCGCGGGCGCGGTGGGACGAAGGGGCGCGGGGCTGCGGCGCGGATCACCCGCGCATCGGGCTGCAGGGGAAAGGTCACCAGCGAGACCTCCCACAGATCGACGGCGAGGAGCCGCCGTCCGCCGCGTTCGGGGGACGCCCGCACCACGCGAAACCCGATCGAAAGGCCGTCGAGGGCGCCCTCGCGCATCAGCGCGTCGATCTCGCGGGCGCGCTGGACCGCGAGGTTGAGCCGCCCAGCGACACGCAGACCCCGTCCGTCCTCCGTGAGGGAAAGCCAGGAGCCGATCGGTTCGGCCGGATCGTGCTGCCACAGCATCCGCACCCCACGCGCGCCCCGCCGGGCGAGGCTTGCGGCAAACGCTCCCGGCAGGACGGTGTCGCGGCCGAGATCGGGCACGCCGAACAGGCTGGCGTAGCCGGTGAAATGGCCATCCATCGAACAACCTCGAAGAGAGGAGTGAAGTGCGGGCTCTGCCCGGATCGTACCGGGGCCTCAGGCCGGAGAGCCGGTGCCTAGCCCCGATCTTTGCGCCGGATAGCCAACGGCCTCGCGCTTCTCGGCCTCCGACAAAAAGTCGGCGCCCTGCACCCGGCGCCACAGCGATTCGCGCTCGGTCGCCAGCGCCTCGACGGCGTCGAGGTCCGGCTCCAGCCGGGCGGTGCCGAAGGCCGGCTCCAGCCAGCGGGCGAGCGAGTCGGCGGTGCGGCGCACCAGCGGGATCACCGTCTGGCGGTAGAAGGCGCGGTTGGCCTCGGCGTAGTTGGCGTGGGTGTTGTCGCCGGGAAGGCCGAGCAGCAGCGGCGGCACGCCGAAGGCCAGTGCGATCTCGCGCGCGGCCGCCGCCTTCGCCTCGACGAAGTCCATCTCCTTGGGTGAAAGCGAGAGCGGGCGCCAGTCAAGCCCGCCATCGAGAAGCAACGGACGGCCCGCATTGGCGCTCCCCTGGTAACTCGCTTCCAGCTCCGCCTTGAGACGGGTGAACTGCGTGTCGCTGAGCGCCGTGCCGGTCGAAGGAGCGAAGACGAGTGCACCGGACGGACGCGCCGCGTTGTCGAGTAGCGCCTTGTTCCAGGCGCCGGCCGCATTGTGAATGTCGAGCGGCACCGCCGCCGCCTCCATCGGCGAGAGGCCGTAATGGTCGTCGAGTGGGTTGAACAGCGTCATGTGCAGGATCGGCGGCACCGGGCTGGCCTGTTCGTAGCGGAGGCGCCGGCCGCCGACGGCGTACTCGTAAGCCGCCGGCCAGCCATCGGCCCCGGTCACGACCTGCATCCGGTCCGGCCGCAGGGAGAACAGTTCGCGCGGCGTGCCGTCGATCTCGACCGCTTCTATATAGGCGTTGCCGGAGACCAGAAGGTGTCCGTAGACCCCGTCGAGGAAGCGCATCCTTCCCTCGCGCGGATTCGGACGCGCGAGCAGCGCCATCAACGGGTGCGCATCGTCGGCGCCGGCCAACGTCAAGGGCAAGGCGGCGGCGGCTTCGGCGACGAGCCGGACAGCGCGATGAACGACAGCGTTGCGCTGGAAGCCTTCGCGCGCCAGAGCCGCGTAATCGCGCGTCGTCCAAACCGCCCTGCCCTCTCCGTAGAGGGCGAAAGCCGTGGCCGCTTTCGTCGCCGGCGCGAACCCGGCAGCCCTGGCGAGCCGCGCGATGAATCCAGGCATGGCACGCTCCTCGCCAGCAATGTTTCACGTGAAATTAACCGCGGCCGTCAGAGTCGGCGGATCCGCGGCTCGGCCGCGGAGGCAAGCATCAGATGCGTGAGCGCCCAGACCAGCGCATCGAGCCGATCCGGTGAACCGCCGCCCGGCAGACCACCGGGACCGAAGGCGCACATCTCATCTTCAAGTGGCGGCAGCGGGCCGACATGGCGGACGCGCCCCTGGGCGTAAAGCAGCGAGACCGGCTCGGCCCGCAGCCACTTGCCTCGGTTTGCCCGCACCGTCACGATGGGCACGCTGGGGTCTGCCTCGGCGAGCACCGCGACGACCATCTCCCCGCCTTGGTTGATCTCGGCCACCAGCGCGTCGGCCTTCAGCCGGTGATACAGGGCCAGCGCGGCGCGCGCCCAAACAGCGGGCGCGGCCTGTTCCAGGGTCGCGTCGGCCAGGACATAGGCAGCTCCATCGGCCGCGAGCCCCGCCGCGACGATCCCGCAGGCGTCGGCCCCGGCCCGCGACGAGGCCGGCGGATCGACCGCGACGACGATGCGCTGCAGCGGCGGCGCCTCACGGACGCGCGCCCGCTCGATGGCGTCGCGGGTCCAGAGCGCATCCGGCCGATCCTCGATCACTTCACCGTCGAGTTCCTGATGGCCGAGACGGGTGCCGGCATAGCGGCCGACCACATCCTCCAGATAACTCGGTGCGAGGTTCGCTGCATTGTCGGCAGTGCGCGAGCGCGTCACCACCGTGCGCGGATCGGCGAGCAACCGGCGGATCAGCGGCACCGGGCGCGGCGTCGTAGTGACGAGGCCGCGCGGATGGCGCCCGAGCCGCAGACCGAACTGGATCATGTCGTAGGTGATCTCGGCCTCACGCCACTTGGCGATCTCGTCGGACCACATGGCGCCGAATTGCGGCCCGCGCAGGGAATCCGGCTCCTCGGCCGAAAAGACGAGCGCCACGGCGCCGTTGCCGAACACCACCCGCCGCCGCGACGGTTGCCAGATCGGCGGCTCCCCGCCGAACCGCGGCAGAGCGAGGAGGCCGGACGGCCCCTCGATCATCACGTCGCGCACATCAGCAAAGGTCTCGCCGACGAGCGCGATCCGCTCGACCGGCTCCACTGAGAACACCGGGTCGCCATGGGCGAGGCCGCGCACCCATTCGGCGCCGGTTCGGGTCTTTCCGGAACCGCGCCCGCCGATCACCGCCCAGGTGGTCCAATCTCCCGGTGGCGGAAGCTGGTCGTGCCGCGCCAAATGGAGCCAATCGGTCTCAAGCAGGCGCAGATGCGCCGGCGTGAGTCGGTTCAGGAACGCCAACGTTCGGCTCCGCTGCCGCGAATGCAGCATAGCGGCGCGCGATATCCGTGCGCATCGCCACGAGATCGGTGGCGGACAGGGATGATCGGCCGGCCGCGCCATCCGTTCCTCCCTCCCGCACGGTCCGATCGGCCGCCTTCATGTCGTCGAGCAGGTTCTTCAACCCGCCGAGATCGCGCAGCACCTTTCCGGAATCGAACCCGGTGGGCGGCGGCTCGGCGTTGAGAGCGGCATCGAAGCGCTCGATCTGCCGTTCGATATGCGTCCGCAATCGCGCCCGCAGCCGCTTGGCATCGGGTGCACGCTTGCGCGCTTTTCGAGAGTTCGGCTGCGAAGGGGCGCTGGGCCCGGGCTCACCGCGTGGTTCGGAGGGGTCCGGCATCGCGGCGTCTCCATTCACACTTCTTGAGCGTGCCCTTTACCTACACGAGGAGCGTCGCGGTGTCAAACCATAAATTCCTATTCTTGACCGAAATCGGAATTTAGTCCGAAAATAGGGCATGCGGCGGAAGGCCGAGGACGCGGACCTGCTATGAATTTCTACACAAAGGAGGAACGCGAACCGAGCTTCGCTGGTCTTTGTAGCAAGGCGTGCGCATCACCGCAGCCAATGAATGGGAGTCAGCAGATGCTCAAAGGTGGACTTCTCTGGCTGATCGGCATTCCTCTGCCGATCATTCTTCTACTGTGGTTTTTCGGGGTGTTCTAAAGCCTCTCCGGCGTCGGGGTCGAGGCATCGGACCTCGGCCGACGCCATTTTCGACTTCGAACATGCCCCTATCGGCCTTCGCGTCAGGCTGTCACGCTCCGTGGCGTGTAGACGAAAGGCAGCCGCCCCTCCCGCTCGATCAGCCGAGTCGTCGGCGCACCGATGATGACCATGGTCGCCATGTCGGCCGACGCGGTGCGGGCCTCGTCCAAGGTCAGCACTTGCAGGGACTCGTCCGGCCGAGTCACGGCGCGGGCGAAGATGACCGGCGTGGCGGGCGGCAGGATCTCGGCGGCGAGTGCCAGGGCCCGCCCGAGCTGCCAGGGGCGCGCCGAAGAGATCGGGTTGTAGAGGGCCACGCTCAGCCCCGCCCGCAGAACCGCCTCCAGCCGAGCGGTCACGACCTCCCAGGGTTTGAGGTTGTCGGAGAGCGAGATCGCGCAGAAATCGCCGCCCAGCGGCGCGCCGAGGCGGGCGGCGGCAGCGAGCATCGCGGTGATGCCGGGCTCGACGCGAATATCGAGGTCGCGCCAGTCCGCGGGGCCGTGCTCCACCGCCTCGAACACGGCGGCCGCCATGGCGAACACGCCGGGATCGCCGCCGGACACGACGGCGACGTGCCGGCCGGACATCGCGAGTTCGAGCGCGTGGCGGGCGCGGTCGACCTCGACCCGGTTGTCGCTGGCGTGGCGCGTCAGCCCCGCGCGCTCGGGCACGCGGGCGACATAGGGAATGTAGCCGATCAGATCCTGCGCCCGGTCGAGGGCGGCGCGGGCCGATTCGGTGAGCAGGCGCGGATCGCCCGGCCCGAGGCCGATAATCATGACGCTCCCGGACGCGCTCACGGGCGGCGGCCCTCCCCGGGCACCAGCACCATCGAGAAGTAGGGCGCAACGTCGTCCGCCTTCTCGGACAGCGGCACCACCTGCTCGCCCGCCATGGTGCCGCGCTCGACATAGACCGCGCGGGCGAGAAAACCGGTCTCGGCCAGCACGCCGCGCACCTTCGGCAGGTGACGGCCAAGCTTCATGATGACGGCGGCATTCGTCCCCTTCAGCCGCTCCACCAGGGCCTCGCGCGGCAGGGTCGCGGGCAAAATGGTCAGCACGTCGTCTCCCCACGTGATCGGGGTACCGGCCCGCGTCCAGCAGCCTGACATACCGGTGACGCCGGGGATGACTTCCACGGGGAAACGGTCCTTCAGGCGCCGCCACAGATGCATGAAGGAGCCGTAGAAGAAGGGATCGCCCTCCGACAGGATCGCCACGTCGCGGCCCGCGTCGAGATGGTCGGCGAGCCGCCCCGCCGCCTCGTCGTAGAAGCCGGCCAGGGCCGAGACGTATTCCGGGTGATCCGGGTGAAGCTCGGTGGTGTAGGGATAGGCCAGCGGAAACTCGCGGGTCGGGTCGCACACCACCGCGTCGGCGATGGTGCGGGCGTTGCCGCGCTTGCCCCGCTTGCAGAAATGGACGAGCACGGGGGCGTGCTCCAGCACCCGCATCGCCTTCACGGTGAGGAAATCCGGGTCCCCCGGTCCCATGCCGACGCCGTAGAGCGTGCCGGTCTTGGCGATGGCGGGGGTCTCGCCCGCGCCGTCCGCGGTCTCGGCCGGGGCGTCGATGCGCACGCTCCCCTCCATCACTCGATCTCGTTGGCAAGCGCGTTGACGGCCGCCGCCGTCATGGCGCTGCCGCCGCGGCGGCCGTGGACCACGACGAAGGGCACGCGCCCGTCCCGCGCCAAAGCCTCCTTCGATTCCGCCGCGCCGACGAAACCGACGGGGATGCCGATCACCGCCGCCGGAGGCGCGACGCCCTCGTCGAGCAGTTCGAGCAGGCGGAACAGAGCGGTCGGCGCGTTACCGACGGCGACGATGCTGCCGGGCAGCTTGTCCCGCCACAGCTCCATCGCCGCGGCCGAGCGGGTGGTGCCCATCTCCGCTGCCAGATCCGGCACGCGCGGATCGCCCAGCGTGCAGATCACTTCGTTCTTGGCCGGCAGTCGGGCGCGGGTGACGCCGTCGGCGACCATGCGCACGTCGCACAGGATCGGCGCGCCGGACTTCAGCGCCGCCTCGCCCGCGGCCGCGAAGGTGTCGGACATCTCCACGTCGCGCGGCAGGTCGGTCATGCCGCAGGCATGGATCATCCGCACCACGACCCGCTCGGCCGCGCCGGACCAGCAGGCGAGATCGGATTCGGCGCGGATCATCGCGAAGGAACGCGCGTAGATCGCGCCGCCGTCGCGGATGTAGTCGTGGCGGGCACTCATCGCACGTTATCCTGACACGTCGTCGCGAAACACGGGGTCTAGCCCCGGAAGCCCGGCGGCTGCGGCCTTCCTTATCCGGTCCAGCGCCGCCTCGAAAGCGAGACGCGTTGCCGGCTCGCCAGAGGGGGGGCCGGCGAGCACCACGTCGTAGGCGCCGTCCCGGCCGACCAGGGTGAGATCGGCGGGGCTCGGATGGGCGCAGCCCTTGGCGCAGCCCGAGACATGGGCGGTGAGCCCGGCGAACGGCGCCAGCGCCTGCGCCAACCGGGCGGCGTGGTCGGGCACGGGCGTGGTGCCGGAGCGGCAGGCCGGCGCACCGGGGCAGGCGGCGATCCGGCGGCGCGGATCGTCCGGCGCCACGATGAAGCCGGCTTGCGCCAATTCCTCTCGGAGCACGGCGGTGCGGCTCGCGGGGGCGATCAGCGCGAAGCCGCGCTCCGCGCTCAGCCGCACCTCCCCGTCGCCGGCCAGAGCGGCCACCTGCTCCAGCCGGTCCGCGGTGCAGCGGCCGAAGGGCGCCTGCACCAGGAGCGCCGCAACCTCTCCGCTCAAGGCGACGCGTCCCGGTGCGCCAGGAACGCGCGCGGGCGCGAGCGGTGTCGGAGCGAACGGGAAGAAGCCGGCCACCGCCGCGATCACGGCCCGCTGGTGCGGATCGAGGTCGCGCACCCGGCGTCCGCCGATCTCGGCGAAGGCCATGAGGGCGAGGCCGAGGACACCGGCCGCCTGACGCTCCGGCAGCACGCCGCAGCGGAGGGCACCGCTCGCATCCGCGAGCCCGAAGGTGACTTGCCCCGGCCTCTCGGCAAACAGATAGAAATCGGCTTCCGCCCCGCCGAGGCCGTGGGCACCGCCGCCGTCGATCGCCACCAGGGTCTTCGCCGGCAGGCCCGGCACGGCGTGCCCCGCGACCTCCACGGCGCGGGCGAGCGCCGGCACGTCGATCTTTTCGTCCGGATCGAGGCCGGCGAGCGGCGCGGTGAGGGTGAGGCGCTGCGGGCCGCCATCGTCGCGGATGTCGCCCAGACCCGCCGCCGCCAGGGCGCAGGCGAGGCGCGGCGCGCTGGCCTCGCTGACGCCGCGGATCTGGAGGTTCCCGCGGGCGGTGACGTCGATATGGCCGTTGCCATAGGCGCGGGCGCCGTCCGCCACCGCGCGCAACTGCGCGGGCGTCAGGCGCCCGAGCGGCGGGTGGATGCGGGCGAGCAATCCGTCGCCGGTCGGCATCGGCCGGGCGAGCGAGGGACACCAGCCGCGGCGGGCGCCCTCGGGCAGGGTGCGGCGGGGGCTCATTCGGCGGCCATCATGGCATCGGCAGGCGCCGCGTTGCGCCGGCTCTGCCACAAGCCACGGGCGCGCATCTCATCGAAGCGTTCGAGGATGGCGCGGGTCGCCTCCGGATTGGCCGCCTTCAGGGCCTCGAACGTCTCCGGATCGGCGATCCAGGCGCCGTAGAGCCGGTCGAGGTCGGCGCTCGACACCGCATCCGTCGCGGCAGCGAGCACGAACACCGCATCGATCCCCTGCGCGAATTCCTGCGCACCGCGATAGCCGTGGCGGAGCTGGGCCGCGATCCAGCGCGGATGGCCGAGCCGGCCGCGGATCAACCGGGCGATGTCCTCGGCAGCGGTGCGGGTGCGCGGCGCCTCCGGGTTCGAGACATCGAGGCTGTAGAGGGCGGGTGCCCTCCCCTCCCCAGACGCGGCGGCGAAGAAACCACCCATGGCATCGGCGGCTGCGTCGCCGTCGAGCAGGTCGCGCTCGGCGACATCGAAGGCATGGACATAGGCGTCGGCGGCCGCGACGCGGGCGGCGAAATCCGCGTCCGCGCCCTCCGCGTCGCCGTAGGCGTGGGTGGTGGCAGCGAGATAGGCGTGACCCAGATCGCTGCGGCCCACCCAGGCCCCGTCGAGGGCGGTCTCGGCCGTACCCGCGCCGTAGCGGCCGGGGGCGCCGCCGTAGATGCGCGCGGCGGATTCTCCCCGGCGCCGGGCGGCGGCAAGCGGGTTCTCCTCGTCCTCCTCCTCGCGGGCGGCGACGGCACGCGCCGCCCGGTCGAGCAACGACAGGGTTTCCGGGAACGTGTCGCGGAAGGCGCCGGAGACGCGGCAGGTCACGTCGATGCGCGGCCGGTCGAGGAGGGCGAGCGGCAGCACCTCGAAGCCGGTGACGCGGGTCGAGGCGTGGTCCCAGATCGGTCGCACGCCCATCAGCGCGAGGGCGTGGGCCACGTCCTCTCCGCCAGTGCGCAGCGTCGGCGAGGCCCAGAGATCCATGACGATGCGGGCGGGATACTCTCCCTCGTCCTGCAGGTAGCGGCGCACCACCGCCTCCGCCGCCTTGGTGCCGAGCAGGGTCGCGGCGCGGGTCGGGAGGGCACGCGGGTCGAGCGTCGTCAGGTTGCGGCCGGTGGGCATCACGTCCTGTCGCCCACGCGAGGGCGAGCCGGCGGGGCCCGGCGCGACGAAGCGGCCGTCGAGGGCGGCAATCAGAGCGGCGCGCTCGGCCTCGGCGCTGGCGCGAACCGGCTCGCCGGCATCGGCAGGGGCGCGGCCGAACACGTGCAGGCCGTCGCGGAACGGGGTCTCACCGAGATCGCACAGATGCGCGTCGAGCGCGGTCAGCGCGTCGGCCATCGGCGTGTCGCCATCGATACCCGCCCCTGCGAGCAGGCCGTTGGAAGCCGCTTCATCCAGGATCGCCTCGGCGATCAACCCGGCCCGGCGCGGATCGAGCACGCTCGCGGCGGAATATTCTTCCACCAGTTCACGGAGCGCCGCGGCCTCAGGCGTGAGCCCGGCAGCCTCGACCGTGGGGGTGAGATGGCCGAGCGCGATCCCGCCGAGGCGGCGCTTGGCTGGCGCGGCCTCGCCGGGATCGTCGACGATGAAAGGATAGACCACCGGCAGCGCCCCGACGGCGAGTGCCGGCCAGCAATCGGCCGCGAGCGCCACCGCCTTGCCCGGCAGCCACTCGGTGGTGCCGTGGGTGCCGAGATGGATCAGCGCGTCGAAGTCTGCGCGCAGACCCAGGTAGAAGGCGAGGTAGGCGTGGGTCGGCGGCTCGTCGGGATCGTGGTAGCCGGCCTTGCGGTCGGTGCTACGGCCGCGGTCGGGCTGGAGGAACAGGGTGAGGCTTCCGCCGCCGCCAGCCTCGCGCGGGGCGTCAAGCGCATCCCCTCTCCCCGCGTGCGGGGAGAGGGTCGCGACGACCTCGACGTCGTTGCGACAAGCGGCAGCGAGCGTGAGGGGGCGCTTCAAGTCGAGCTCCTCGCGGAGCGGCCCCCTCACCTTCGGCTGCCGCCTCGCACCGGCGACGCCCCAAGTCGGGCCTGCCCGACTTGGGCACCTTGGATCAGAACTCGGGAACACCCGAGGTCTGTGGTCGCCGAAGCCCTCTCCCCGCGTGCCGGGAGAGGGGATGTGCGCGGCAGCCGTGCGCACCATCCGGAACCGGAACGCGCCGTCGCGGCACACCGGATCGTCCTCCGGTGAGCCCCAACGCTCGGTGAGTTCCGCCCGCCGCGCCTCCGGCAGCCCCTCGAACCAAGCCACGTAATCGGCCAGCGAGACCGAAAAACCCGGCTCACCCTCCGTCAGTGCCTCCATCAGCGCGCCCGCCTCGGGCAGATCGCCCGCCGCAAAGCCCGCCGCGGCGAGGTCGGCAGCGATGGCGCGGGCGCTCTCCGGCGTGTCGAGGCCGACGGCGTATCCGGCCCGTCCGCCGCGGGCGGGGTAATCGGACAGCACCATAGCCAATCGGCGCTTTTCACGCGGCGTTCTACGCAGATGAACCCAGGCGGCGGCGCGCTCGGCCAAAGCGGCGATGCCGGCGGGATCGGGCACGGCGCGGCGTTCCGAAAAACCCTCGACGGCCTCCGCCTCCTCCTTGAACGAGATCGGAAATCCCGAGAGCCGCCCGTCGAATTCCGGCAGCGCGATCTGCATGGCGAGGTCGGACGCGTTCATGCCGCGCGCGGACGCGGACCATGCGGCGCGCGGGGCGCCGATCGTGTAGGCCTGAAGCACGGGGCAATCGGCGGCGTCGAGCACGAAGCCGGCATCGTCGCGGGCGGAGAAGGCGGTGGCGGCGAGCACGATGTCGGGGCGACGCCGCGAAAGCGTCGCGCGCAAGGTCGCGACGGCTGACGGGTCCTTCAGGCTCGACACCGCGAGCGTGATGCAAGCCATGCCACGTTCCTGCAAGGCGGCGGCAAGCTGCACGGCCGGCGCGGTCTCGCCGGAGAGCACCGCCGAGCGGTAGACCAGCAGCAGCGCCAGCGGCCCCGGCCCGGCGGCCTGCATCGCCGTCTCAAGGGAAAGCGGCCCGCAGCCGGGGCACCACGCGAAGCCGCGCGGCAGCGCCCGCGGCGGCTCCGGTTCGACGGCGGCGCCCGCCTCCCGCGCGAGGCTGCGCAGCAGGTTCGTCAGGTTCTCCGGTCCGCCCGCGCGAAAATAGGCGTCGAGGCGCGCGCAGGTCTCGGGCGGCAGGGTTGAGAAGGCGTCGAGGCGCGGGTCCGGCCGGTCGTCGCCGGGCAGCACCGCGAGCCGCACGCCGTTGGCGCGCGCGGCGGCGGCGACGCGCTCGATGCCGTAACGCCAGTAATCGAGCCCGCCGAGGCAGCGGATGACGCAGACCTTCGCCCGGGCGATCACCGCATCGACGTAGAGATCGACCGACATCGGGTGGCGCAGTTGCGCCAGCTTGGCGAGCCGGAGCGAGGGCAGGCCGGGCTCGGCCGTGTGCGCCCGGGCGACGGCTGCGAGGTCCGTGTCGGTGAACGACAGAAACACGATCTCGCCCGGGCTCTGGCCGAGATCGACCGCCGCCTCGCCCTCGTCGAGGGAGACCGTATCGAGGCGGATCAGGTGCATGGCGCAGGCGCCCTCACGACTCCAGGCGGTTGCGAGCCGGCTGCGCCCGCTTGCGCCGGATGCGCCAGACCAGCCGCAGGAGCAAGATGGCCAAGAGGACGATCGGCAGCCAGGGCAGACTCGCGACCGTAAACCGCAGGGCGGTCGCCGCGCTCTCGCCGAGGATTGGGCCGCTGCGGGCCCAGACCTCCTGCACCGGCGCGAAGGCCCCGGCCCGCGCCTGACTGGCGCGGAAGTTCACCGTGACGATCTCGGTGTCCACGCGCTCGTCGAGTCCGCGGCGCGTCCCCTCCGACTCCTCGATCTGGCTCTGGACCTGCGCCAGCTCGCCCGCGATCTTGATGAGATCCTCGGCCCGGTTGTCCGGCTTCTCGGCGAGCGCGGTCAGGCGGGTGCGGTAGTCGTTGAGCTGGGCGAGCCGCCGGCCGGTATCGGCAATCGAGGCGGTCAGATCCTCGGCGCGGGTCGCCTGCTCGATCAAGGCGACGTCGCCCGCCGCCTCGCCCGGCAGGGGCGCGGTGACGAAGGCGACGTAAGGCGCGACCGCTTCGTGCGGCAGCCGCACTTGAATCTGCGCCTGCGGCGGGCGGGTGCCGCTGCCATCCCGGATCGAGGAATTCAGCAGCGTGCAGGTCGCGGCCTCGGCGAGGCAGCGGTCGCGGGCGGCGGCGAAATGCGGCGCCACCCGGTCCGGCGCGAGGCCGACGGTGAGGTCGTGGCGGTAGGCGAGCTTGGCCGCACTGCCCTCGCGCGCGGCGGAGACGAACGGGGCCGGAGCCGCCGCATCGGCCCCCTCCCTGCCCTGGCGCACTTCGCGCCGGGCATCGGAACAGCCGGCGAGGAGGGTGAGCGCGGCAACGGCCGCGAACAGACACCCGCGCGGCAGCCGACCTGCAGCCACGCCCCGGCTCATCCGCGCAGGGCGGCGGCGACCGCGTCCTGATCGAACCCTTTGAGGCCGATGACGACGAGGCGCCCGTCGCGGGGCTCCGAGCCCTTCCAGGGGCGGTCGTAGTGGGAGGCGACGCGCCGGCCAACACCCTGCACCACGAGGCGCATCGGCTTGCCTTTCACCTCGACAAAGCCCTTGATCCGCAGCACACCCTCGGTCTCGGCCGCCTTTTCCACGCGGGCGGACAGGTCTTCCGGGCTGACGGCGACGCCGACCGGGATCGCGACGGATTCGAAGTCGTCGTGGTCGTGGTCCTCGCCTTCGCCGTGATGCGAGGGGCGGGCGTCGAGATCGTCCTCCGCCGCCGCCGCGATGCCGAGCAGCACCCGCGGATCGAGGCGGCCGTGCTCGGTCGCGACGATCTCGACGGCGCGCGGCAGGTGCGCCTCGATCTCGGTGCGGACCTTTTGGCGGCCCGCCTCGTCGAGCAGATCGGATTTGTTGAGCACCACGAGATCGGCGCAGAGGATCTGGTCCTCGAACACCTCCTCCAGCGGATTGTCGTGATCGACCGATTGGTCCGCCGCGCGCTGGTTGGCGAGCGCGTTCGGGTCTTCGGCGAACAGGCCCGAGGCGACCGCCGGGCCGTCCACCACCGCGATCACGCCGTCCACGGTCACCCGCGAGCGGATCGCCGGCCACTGGAAGGCCTGGACCAGGGGCTTGGGCAGCGCGAGGCCGGAGGTCTCGATCAGGATGTGCTCCGGCGGCTCGGGCCGGTCGAGAAGCTTTGTCAGCGCCGGCACGAAGTCGTCGGCGACCGTGCAGCAGATGCAGCCGTTGGGCAGCTCCACCACCGAATCCTCGTTGCAGCCCTCGATGCCGCAGGCGGCGAGAAACGAGCCGTCGAAGCCGAGATCGCCGAACTCGTTGACGATGATGGCGAGCCGGCGCCCGCCCGCATTCTCCACCGTGTGGCGCACGAGCGTCGTCTTGCCGGCGCCGAGGAAGCCGGTGACGATGGTGCAGGGGATCTTGTCGACGAGGCTCATGGGTCAGCGCGTCCGGTTCAGCGGCGGGATGCGGGCGACGACGCCCTTGCGGAACGCCTCCGGCCGCTCGCGCCAGGGCACGACGCCGTCGGGCGTCTCGAGGTAGCGGCGCAGGCCCGCGAGCAATGTGCGGGCCGAGGTCTCGGGATCTTCCAGGGCGTCGAAATCGCCGTAGACGTAGGTCCAGCGGTTCGGTGAGACGACGGCCACCGTGCAGGGCCGCTTGCAGACCGAGAGGCACTCGGCCCCCTCGATCGTCAGGCCCGGCACCGGTTCGCGTTCGGCCTCCGCCCGCAGCGCGGCCAGAAGCTTGGCCCCGGCGCGCGGCTCGGACGTGTCACCCGCCGCGCGGCAGGTGATGCAGACGGACAGGGTCGCGCTGTCGGGATCAGGCATGGGCGCGGGCGCCCGCCTCGCGGCCGAACAGCCTCCAGGCCCAGCCATAAGTGAGTCCGATCACCGCCCAGAACACGAAGCCGATGGCGAGCGAGCGCGCGGCGAACTGTGCGGCCGCGGCCGGCGGCACCTGCGAGGAGACGGTGTCGACCGATTGCGGCGCCCCGGCAAGGTGCGGCGCGACGATGAGGACGAGGCCGCCCAGGATCGTCAGCGGCACCCGCCGCACAGCGATCAGGTAGAGGCCGAGCCCTGTGGCGACCACCGTCATCAGCCACCACGACTGGCGCAGCACGAGCGGCGCCGCGCCCATGCCGGGCAGTTCCGGCGGCAAACCGATGGCGGGGGCGAGCGCCACCGCGAGGAAGCCCGCCACGCCGACGACGAGCCCGCTCTGCGGCGTCGGCTCACGGCGCAGAGCCAGCATCACCGCCGCCAGCAGCAGCGCGTAGCCGACACCGCCGACCAGCGTGGCCAGCCCGGTGAAAGCCATCCGCTGCAGGCCGGGCGCGGGCTGCCACTCGTCGGCCTTGTCATGGTCGTGACCGGCCCCGCCGTGGGCATGCTGCGAGGGTGCATGGGCCGGGACGATCAGGGACGCGAAGGGCGCGGAATCGCGGGAAGGCGCGAGGGCGGCATGCGCGCCCTCGCCCTCGTAGGTCTCCGCCTGAAGGATCAGCGGGGAGGTCAGCGCGAGCTGAAGGCCCGTCGCGACGACGGACGCGAGGAAGCCGGCGACGAGCGCCGCCGACAGCAATCGGGAAATCATGGAACCGCTTTGAGCCGCTGGAACGCGGATCAGTGGCAGGGGAAGTTCTGCGCGTGGCGGAAATCGTGCGCCGCGTTGTGCAGCACGGAGGCCGGGGCGAAGCCCGCCACGAAGACGAGACCGAGGCCGAGGAAGGCGGCAACGAGAAGCGCGCGGGCGCCCTCGGCGGAGCGGGCGGTGGCCTGGGTGTGAAGGGTCGCAGTCGTCATCGGGTCACGGGCTCCGGCCGCCCCACCGGCGGCGTTCGAGAACAAAAATCGTCGGACGGCAGGTCTCCTGGCTCGCGGCTGGTCTCGCGCCTGCCGCCTTCCCGGATCACCCGGTGGCTCGTGGCAGGAACTCGCCGCTTACAGTTGCGGGGGCAGCCGCGGAATCGAGGTTTCGGCAAAACCTCTCACCGCATTCCCTTTTCACCCCGTTGCCGGGGCACCGTCACCCGCCGCTTGTAACGCGGAGCGGCGGGCCTTGCAAAGCGCCATTGCGTGAACGGGCAGGCTCGGTGCAAACCGGCGGCCATGACGGATGCGGCGCCCGACCGGATGACGCTGGTGCTCGGCGGCGCGCGCTCGGGCAAGAGCGCCTATGCGGAGCGGCTGATCGAGGCTTGCCCCGCCCCCTGGCTCTACATCGCCACGGCGCAAGCCTGGGACGACGAGATGCGCGCCCGGATCGGCGAGCACCGGGCGCGGCGCTCGGATTCCTGGCACACCCTCGACGTGCCGACGGCCCTGCCGGAAGCGATTGCCGCCGCGACTGGACCGGTGCTGGTCGATTGCCTCACGCTCTGGCTCACCAACCTGCTCTTGGCCGAGGCCGATCTCGATGCGGCGACCGAGGCGCTGGCGCGGACCTGCGCCGCGGCACCGGGCCCGCTGGTGCTGGTGGCCAGCGAGGTCGGCCTCGGCATCGTGCCGGACAACGCGCTCGCCCGCCGTTTCCGCGATGCGGCCGGGCGGCTGCACCAGCGGCTGGCGCGCGAGGCCGACCGCGTCGTCCTCACGGTTGCCGGCCTGCCCCTGACGGTCAAACCCTCACGCGAGACTCCTTAGATGACCGAAGACGACGCGCGTCACCGCGAGAAGATGGCCAAGCGCAAGGCGGTGCAGGACGCCGAGGTTGCTTCCAAGAAGATCGAGAAGGGCCTGCTCATCGTCCATACCGGCCCCGGCAAGGGCAAGACGACGGCCGCGCTCGGCCTCGTGCTGCGGATGCTCGGGCGCGGGCACCGGGTCGGCGTGGTGCAGTTCATCAAGGGCGCCTGGGACACCGGCGAGGCCCGCGCGCTGAAGAACTTCGGTGACCAGATCGCATGGCACGCGCTCGGCGAGGGCTTCACCTGGGAGACGCAGGACAAGGCCCGCGACATCGCCGCCTGCCGCAACGCCTGGGAGACCGCCCGCGCGCTGATGGCGGACGAGACGATCCGTCTTCTCGTCCTCGACGAGTTGAACATCGCGCTACGCTACGATTACCTCGATCTCAACGCGGTGCTGGCCGACCTCGCCGCCCGACGCCCCGACCTCCACGTCGTCGTCACCGGCCGCAACGCCAAGCCGGCCCTGATCGAAGCCGCCGACCTCGTCACCGAGATGGGCAGCGTGAAGCACCATTTTTCCGCGGGGGTGAAAGCGCAGGAGGGGATCGAGTTCTAAGGTTGCGCGCGATTCCAGGCCAAAGCCAATCATACCGAATCCGGTTAATCCCTTCGGTAGGGCTGTCCCCCGTCATCCGGGGCCGCGCAGCGGAAGCCGGGATCCACCCGTGATGCGGGAGGCCCGGCGCCTGCGAGGCCAGTCGTGGATTCCGGGTTCGCCTGCGGCGCCCCGGAATGACGAAGGTCAACGCAAGGTCGAACTCTCCAAGCGGAAACAGTATCAGATCGACGTTGAAGGGCTGCTAAGTGGAAAGCAGCCCTTCCAGCTGGCCAGGACATTTTGGCGAAAAGCGCTTGCCTATTCTTCGCGCATTGATTCCCAAGTTTTTGGATAATATATTTGATCTGCAACCATGATGTGTCGTTGCAGATTTCTGTAGTGCGCCAAGCCTTTGCCTGAACTAGGCTGCGCGGACGTTCGCGAGAAACTGCTCCATTTCGACGCGTAGCGCATTGGATTGCCCTGCCAGGCCATTGGCGGCTGATGCAACGGCCTGAGCGGCGTGCCCGGCGCCCTCCGCCTCCTGCGCGACCTCGGCGATGTTCGTGGTCACCTCCGAGGTGCCAGCCGAGGCCTGAGCCATGCTTCGCACGATCTCCTGCGTCGTTACACCCTGCTCCTCAATCGCGGTCGCGATGTTCGTGGTCACGCCGCTCATGGACTGGATCTGACGGGCGATATCCTGGATTGCCTTAGCAGCGCCCGTGGTCGCTGCCTGGATCGCAGCGACTTGCTGGCCGATCTCGTCGGTCGCACGGGTCGTTTGGCTCGCCAACTCCTTCACCTCCGCAGCAACAACCGCGAAGCCGCGTCCGGCCTCACCCGCGCGCGCCGCCTCGATCGTGGCATTGAGGGCAAGCAGGTTGGTCTGACTCGCAATGTTCGAGACGAGACCGACGACGTCCCCAATGCGGGTCGCCGCCTGGGCAAGAGCCGCCATCGTCTCCTCGGTGCACGAGGCTGCCTGCACGGCAGAAGCCGACATCCCGGCGGCCTGCTCTACTTGGCGGCCGATCTCCTCGACGGTCGCGCCGAGTTCCTCCGCCGCGGCCGCCACGGCATTGACGTTGTCGGCTGTCTGATGCGCTGCGCCAGCCACACTGGTCGAACGCTGTGCCGTTCCGGCAACCGCGTTTTGCATCGTGGCAGCCGAGCCCTGCAAGTCTGCGACCGCTTGTGCGACGCTGGTGACGATGCCCCCAACGGAGCGCTCAAACCTGTCCGCGAGGTCGCGCAGCAAGGAGCGGCGAGCCTGCTCCTCACGCAAACGCGCGGCCTCCGTGGTCTTGAGTTGCTCGGCCGCTTCTTCCAGTGACATGTCTCGGATTGTCACCACTGCTCGGGCGATGTCGCCGATCTCGTCGGAGCGCCGGCTGCCAGGAACCTCTGCCAGCGCCTGCCGGGCCGCGAGCGCCTTTAGAGCCCGGGTGAGCGCATCAAGAGGTGTGACGATCGACCGGGCGAACAGCAGGCCGAGGATAGCCGTGCCGACAAGTACCGCCAGTGCGATGAAGGCAAGTGTCCGCGACAGGGTCTGTACGGCACCGATTGCCTCGGCCTCCGCCTGCTCGGCCACGACCGTCCAGGGCGCGCCGAGCACCGACACGGCGGCGCTCGCTGCCATGTGAGTGCCATCGGCGCCCGGGTAGGTGAAACTGCCGCCCACAAGTTGGGCTGCTCCCAACCCGAGGTCCGATATAGGCGCGCCAGCCTTCACACTGGGGTTGAGCGGCGGGTTTGAGCGTAGGCGCCCATCTGTGCCGGTCGCCAAGATCTGCCCGGTCTCACCGAGCCCTGCACGCTTCGTCAGCGTCCGATCGAACAGCGCCGGGGTGACGCGCAGCGCGACGAAGCCGATCCGCTCCGCGGCCTGGGCCGTGCCCATGGCGACGTTGGCGCGCTTGGTCATCGCGCGGCCGATAAAGGCCGAGGGACCCGTGCCGACCGGGTATGACGCGAAATCCTCGAACGTGGTTGCTGCCGGATCCTGCCCCTTCAGACGTTCGACGAGACGGGCGAGGCCGGTTCCCTTGAGGTTCGGATCATCGAGCGACTTGGCAAAGTCTTCGCCTTTGGTCGTCGTGTAGACGATGCGGCCACTCTCATCGAGGAATATCAGGTCCGCATAACCTGGCTCGGCCACGATTCGGCGGGCTACCTCCTGCACCTTGGCGTGACGGCGCCCGTACATTGCTGTTGTCGGTGTGCTGTCGAGTGCAACCCGCGCCTCGACGGTTGCTGGCGATCGGAAAGCTTCGACGATCCCGGTGAAGTCGGGCTTGGCTGGGTCAAGGTTCTCGATGAGATCAGGGAAGTTCGAGACGATTTGGGGGTGTCCAGCTGCGGCCAGGAAATCTGCCTGCATGCGGTCCGCTACCAGCTCGATGCCGTCGCGCCGGGCCGCAGCTGCCAGTTCAAGGCGCGCACCTGCCGCCTCAATGAGGCCGGACTTAGCGGACGACCAACTGAAGCCGCCCATGGCCGCAGCGCTGATAAGGGCAAGACCGATTGTCGTTGCAGGCAGCCGGATCCCGAGCCGGGATGCGTTGATCATGGTGTTGCGTCTCGACGGCATACTCAAGAGATCGCTGGAATGCCCAGTCGACTCTTAACTTTCGTTTAAGTTGCATAAAATTACGCATCGCCTGCATAGATACATCACTGCTGAACGTTAGGCGCCGAATGCATAATCAGGCTGCGACTTTCCGGCCCTGCGAAATGACGCTCAGCCGTAGCGCGCAGTCTATCCGTAAGCCCAGTCCCAACTCAGCCCAGACCTTCAAGGACCTGATGCACACGCCTGAAGTACGGCCTCCTGATAGCGTAGGGAGGGCAGCTTAAGGTCGAAAGCGGCTAGGTCTTAGAGGCTGTTATGAACCGGCTACGAGTAGAGCAGCCTTCCTGAGCATGAGGCAGACGAAGGCGACGAGGTGCAGGTCTGCCAATGTGCTTGCATATCGCTCGTAGTCTTTGACGAGCCGGCGGAAGCGGGTGGCCCAGGCGAAGGAGCGCTCGACGACCCAGCGCCGGGGCAGCAGCACGAAGCCGCGCTTGGCCTCGGGCAGCTTCACGACTTCCAGGTCGATGCCGTGCTTGCGCGCGGCTGTGGCCGCCTTGTCGCCGGTGTAGCCCTGATCGACGAAGGCGATCTCGACGTGATCGTCAGTGACCGCCTGCACGGCCTTGGCCAGATGCTCGACCTGAGCACGGTCATCAGTGTTGGCTGGCGTGACGTGCAGAGCCAGAAGATGGCCGAGCGTGTCCACCGCCATGTGCAGCTTCGAGCCCTGCTTGCGCTTGGCCCCGTCGTAGCCGGCCCGCTCGCCGCTCTCGGGCGTCGCCCGCAGCGTGCGGCTGTCGAGGATGGCCGCCGAGGGCTCGGCCTTGCGCTCGGCCGCCAAGCGCAGAACGGCGCGAAGGTCCTCCGCCAGTTGCTCGAAGCAGCCCGCCGACAGCCAGCGTTGCGCCTGCTGGTAGACCGCCGCCCACGGCGGCAGGTCGTGGGGCATCCAGCGCCACGGCGCGCCTGTCTTCACCACGTAGCGCAACCCGTTGAACACTTCCCGCAACGGATGCGCGCGTTGGCCCGCATCCTCGCGCACCAGCGTCAGATACGGAGCGACCAACGCCCATTCGTCGTCGGACACATCGGACGGGTAGGCTTTCCGGGACTGGCTCATGACCCATCATCTGAGCCGCCCAGCCGATAGGTCCATAACAGCCTTTAGGGGCAAGCTAATTCAGTAGAGACCTTGAAAGCCAGCCATGGAGATCCGCCTGATCCGCATGGGTGTCGACCTGACCGAGGCGTTACGAGAAATCAGCCGGCTCCGTGGGCCCTGCGGGAACGCCGGAGGGCGACAAGCTCGATGTCCTGGCACGCCGGCGGGCGCCTATGAGCGGGCACAGCCTCTGGTGCCGGAGAGCGATCCCGTCGAGATCCTTCACTTCGCCATCGGCGAGAGGGGATGGTCACAGGCCGAGGGGGCCGGGCTTCTCGGCGCCCGCGCGCAGGCCTCCGAGATCCTGAACCGCAAACATCCGCTCAGCCTGGAACAGATCCGACGGATCGCGGAAGGCGTGGCAGCTGCCGATCGCCGCTCCGGCGAGACCGTATCGCCTCAAGCGGGACGCGGCCTGAGCCGCGTCCCTCACCCGTCGAGAATCAATACTCGATGATGTCTTCGAGCGCGTAGTGCTTCACCGTCTTGCGGTTGGCGATCAGCTCGTCGATCGTCGGCTCGCCCTTCATGGCGCGGGCGATGGCGAGCTTCGTCGCCTCGTAGTTGGTGCGGTAGAGATCCTTGCGGTCGAGGTTCTCGTCCTTGGCGCAGCGCTCGTCGAGCCAGATCGTGATGATCATGCACAGCTCGTCGAGCCCGTCCTTCGGCAGGATGCCCTCGATCACGCAATCGATGATCGCATCACCCGTGGCCGCCTGGACCACGCCGCCGAGAAGCTCGGCATATTCGGCGGTGTGGATCGTGACCTTGGTGGTCATGATCGTGGCGGGGCGCACGAGCTGGTTGAGGTCGCGCACCACGAACATGCGGGTGTGGCCCTGCACCTGCCCCAGCATGCTCGCGAAGCCGTGGCCCACGGGCCCGCGGGTGGAGCCGATCAGCACCTCCGGCATCGCGTCGGTGAACTGCCCTTCGGCCGCGAGCACGGTCGCCTCGCCGGTGCGGAACCAGATCTCGGACATGTCGGTCATCCCATGATGGTGTGAGGTCGCGCCCGGCGGGCGGTCGGCGCGCAGACACCATCCCCGGCCGCCCGCGTCAATCGCCTGTCGGCGCATCGGCGACCGGCCTGCGGTTCGCCTTGGCGGCTCTCGGCGGGACCGCGCCCGCCGCCTTCCGGGCCGGATGTCCCGCTGAAGCGGCGCCCCTGGTCTGCGACCGGAAAATCGCCCATGTAAAATTGCTCGTGCCAGGATCGCACGAGACCGGAAGGACCGATTCGATGAGCGAGCCCGGCCAGGGCGACCGACGAGGCGAAAGGCAAGGCGACAGGCGCGGCGAGCGGAGCGGCCGGGAGGCGGGCTGGAGCCTGTCCGCCACGCCGGAGGGCGAGGGCGTGCGCCTGGAACTCGGCCTGCCCGATCTCGGCGGCCGCCCCGTCACCGCGGTGATCCGCCTCGACCGCGGCGAGGCGCGGGCCTTCGCCCGGGCGCTGCTGGCCGCGGCGGGCGATGCGACCGAGCGAACCTTCGTCGAGCCCGACCGCTGATCTTATCAGCGCTGCGTGCGCCGTCCGGGCAGGCGCGGCACCACCGTGCCGCGCGGCTCCACCGGCGCATCGCAGGCGTAGGCGAACTCGGTCTGCAGGTCGCTGAACACGGTCTCGCCGGTGATCTTGCAATCCTCGCGCACGGTCTCGTCGAGATAGGTGCGCGCCGCGGTGCGGAAGCGCGCGGCGCGGGTCTCGGCGGGCGGACGGCCGGCACCGAGGCTGCCGACATCGCAGCCCGTGACCTCGCGCAGGGCGTTCGAGACCACCAGAACCCGGCGGCGCTGGCGGTTGTCGTAGATCTCGTAGGGCTCGTTGCAGCCGATGGTGACGACCTGCGGCACCTGGGAGACATAGGTCTGGGAGATGTAGCCGAAGCCGGTGCAGCCCGAGACAGACAGGCTGACGCCCAAAGCGAGCGGGAGCGCGAGTCGCCGAACTGTCGTCGCCATCTGCCGCCTCATACCCGCACCCATCGGCCGCCCGTCAAAAGGGGCGGGAACCGGCGCATTGAAACAGTCCAGCTTGCCCGGTCAAGCCAGCGGCGGCGCGATGGGTCCCGCGCGTGTCCCATGCAGGCCGGACTTCGAACCCGACGCCGGAGGGCAAGCCCGAGGATACCACCCGGCACCGTCGGCCTCCGTCACCATCGTCCCTCCGGCACGACCCGCGACCGAAATCGCCACCACGTTCGAAGGCTCAAGATAATCCTTCGTCTTCGCGCAAGTCCTGCGGGAGCGATCTCTCCGACTGCACGAAATAAACGGATGATTATTCCGTTGACCCGGCGCGCTCGTCACGGCGACATTGATGTGCGGTTCGACCTCGACAGCACGCATCCGGAACAGCCTCGCGAACGGGACTGATCTGAGGCGGGCGATTAAAGAGGACGGACGGCCTCAACCTTCCCGAAAACGTTCTCCCGGAGTCCCCGCGGCTCCGAACGACCTCGGCTGCCCATTCCGGAGCTTGTCCCGTGCTGCGCAAATCCGCCTTCCTGCTCACGATCGCCGCGGGCCTTCTCGCACCGACAGGCCTGTGCGCCGCGCCGGACCCGGCGGCCAAGGCTTCCAAGGACAGCACCGCCAAGGACAGCGCCGCCAAGCCGGGCGCGGCGCAGGACAGCCCTCTCGTCTCGACCGAGTGGCTGGAGAAGAACCTCGATGCCAAGAACGTCCGCATCGTCGAGGTCAGCGTCGAGCCGGGCGTGTTCGAGCGCGGCCACATTCCCGGTGCCCAGAACGTCGCCTGGCACACCGACCTCGTCGAGACGGTGAGCCGCGACATCGCCGGGCCGGAGAAGTTCACCGCCCTCGCCCGTCGCCTCGGCATCGACCGGGACACGACCGTGGTGCTCTACGGCGACAACAACAACTGGTTCGCCGCCTGGGGCGCCTGGGTGCTCGCCCAGTACGGCCTCGTCGATAACGTCAAGCTGCTCGACGGCGGACGCAAGAAGTGGGAGGCCGAGAAGCGTCCCTTCGACACCCGCACGACTGAGGTCGCCCCCTCGGCCTTCACGGCGCAGGCGCCCTCGGGCAAGCTGCGGGCGCGCTTCGCCGACGTGCTGGCGGTGGCCAAGCGGGAGCGGGACGAGCAGATCCTCGACATCCGCTCGCCCGACGAGTTCAGCGGCAAGGTCATCGCTCCCGCCGGCATCCAGGAACTGGCGATCCGCGCGGGCCACATCCCCGGCTCGGTCAATGTCCCCTGGGCCAAGGCTGTGAACCCGGACGGCACGCTCAAGTCCAAGGAGGAGCTGAAGGCGCTCTACGCGGCGGCCGGCATCGACGGACGCAAGCCGATCATCACCTCCTGCCGCATCGGCGAGCGTTCGAGCCATTCCTGGTTCGTGCTGAGCCGCATCCTCGGCTACGACGCGCGCAACTACGACGGCTCCTGGACCGAGTACGGCAACGCGGTGGGCGTGCCGGTGGTCAACCTCGCCGGCACCGTCTGGGGCGGCAAGTGAGCGCCGGACCCGCGGGGGATGCACTGCCTCTCCCACCCCGAAGCGTGGGCGCGCCCGGAGCCGGGCGCGCTCTTCCCGTTCGGGCAGCCCTTCCCGTTCGGGCGGCTTTTGCCGCGCTCATCGCCACCGGGCTCGCGGCGGCGTCCTGGCGCCTCTCGGGCGAGCCCGGCGGCGCGCGCCTGGCCCTGTCCCTCGTCTTCGGTGCGCTGTTCGGCCTTGTGCTCCAGCGCAGCCGCTTCTGCTTCTACTGCCAGTGGCGCGACTACCTGGTCGCGGGCGACCCGCGGGGGATGCTCGGCATCCTGGCGGCGCTCGCGGCCGGCGCGGCGGGCTACGCCGTGGTGCTCGGCGCCTGGATGCCGGATCCTTCGGGCACCCGCCTGCCGCCGGACGCGCATATCGGTCCCGTGGGGCCGGTGCTCGCCCTGGCCGGGCTTGCCTTCGGCGCTGGCATGGCGGTGTCGGGCTCCTGCATCAGCGCCCATCTCTACCGCCTCGGCGAGGGCTCGCCAACGGCGCCCTTCGCGCTGCTCGGCACCGGACTCGGCTTCGTCCTCGGCTTCGCGAGCTGGAATCCGCTCTATCTCGCCAGCCTCTCCGAGGCGTCCGTGCTGTGGCTGCCGCGCCATCTCGGCTACGGCTTCAGCCTCGTGCTCACGCTGGCCCTGCTCGCCGCCCTGGCCTGGCCGCTGCTGCGCCGGCTGCCCGAGCCGGAGGCGCCGACCCGGCGCGATCCCTTCCACGCGGTGTTCGTGGCCCGCTGGCCGGTCTGGCTCGGGGGTCTCGCGGTCGGGGCGCTCGGGACGCTCGCCTATTTGCGGGTCGGCCCCCTCGGCGTCACCGCGGAGATCGGCGGTCGCTCGCGGCAGGCGGCGGGCGCGCTCGGCCTGCTGCCGGAGCGGCTGGAGGGCCTCGACACGTTTCGGGGTTGCGCCACCGCCGTGCGCGATGCGCTTCTCACGCCCAACGGCCTGTTCATCGGCGGCCTCGTGCTCGCCGCACTGGCCGCCGCCCTCGTCGCCGGTCAGTTCCGGCCCGTTCTGCCGACGCGGGGCCAGATCGTGCGCGGGTTGGGCGGCGGCGTGCTGCTGGGCTGGGGCGCGATGACGGGGCTCGGCTGCAGCGTCGGCACGCTGCTGTCGGGCATCATGGCCGGCGCCGTCTCGGGCTGGGTGTTCGGCGTGACGATGTTCGCCGGAGCGGCGGGAACGCTGTGGCTCGGGCGGCGCCTGGGATGGCTCGCCTGACGCCGCTCGCGTCTTCCGTTCCCGGTCTCGATCCGCGATGATCCGCGCCTGAACTGGAACGACGTCCTCGCCGTCGGCCTGGCGCTGCCGGAGATGGAGGCCGCGACCTCCTACGGCACGCCCGCGCTCAAAGTCCGCGGCACGCTCGTGACGCGCCTGCGGACCGAGGACGATAGTCTCGTCCTCCTCGAAGTCCCGCCGGACGAGCGCGACATGCTGATCGCCGCCGATCCCGAGACCTTCCACATCACGCCCCATTACGAGGGGCACGCGATCGTCCTCGCGCGGCTGGCGGCCCTGGAGCCGGAGCGGCTCCGGCCCTTCCTCCTGCGCCGCTGGCGGGCGGTGGCACCCAAACGCCTCGTTGCGCGCTTCGAGACTGTGCAGGTGGAGGCGTGAGGCGCCGGCCCGTCGCGCGCGGCATCCCTACCCGCGTGAGATGATCTCGCGGATGCGCAGGCCGAGCGTTTCGACCACGAACGGCTTGGTCAGCACCGCCATGCCCGGTTCGAGCTGGCCGTTGCCCACCGCCGCGTTCTCGGCGTAGCCGGTGATGAACAGCACCTTGAGATCGGGGCGGGTGACGCGGGCGGCATCGGCCATCTGGCGGCCGTTCATGCCGCCGGGGAGCCCGACATCGGAAATGAGCAGGTCGATGCGCACGTCCGATTGCAGCACTTGGAGGCCCGAGGCGCTGTCGGCCGCCTCGATCGCGGTGTAGCCGAGATCCTCCAGAACCTCGGTCACCAGCATCCGCACCGTCGGCTCGTCATCGACCACGAGCACCGTCTCACCCTGCTCGGCGCGGGGCGCGTCAACCAGGGCTCCGAGCGCGTCCGGCGACTCGGCCTCGCCGTGGAAGCGGGGAAGATAGATGCAGACCGTCGTGCCCTGGCCGACCTCCGAGTAGATCCGCACCTGCCCGCCGGTCTGCTTGGCGAAGCCGTAGATCATCGACAGTCCGAGCCCGGTGCCCTGCCCGGTGGGCTTGGTCGTGAAGAACGGGTCGAACGCCTTGGCCCGGACGTCCGGGCTCATGCCGGTGCCGGTATCGGTCACGCACAGCGAGAGATAAGGGCCGGGCATCACCTCGTGCTGGCGCGCGGCGCGCGGATCGAGCCACGTGTTGGCGGTCTCGATGGTGATGCGCCCCCCCTCCGGCATCGCGTCGCGGGCGTTGATGCAGAGGTTCAGGAGCGCGTTCTCGAGTTGCGGCGGATCGACCAGGGAGGGCCAGAGCCCGGCCGCGCCGACGACATCGATGGTGATGGTGGGGCCGACCGTGCGGCGGATCAGATCCTCCATCCCCATCACCAGCCGGTTCACGTCGGTCGGCCGCGGGTCGAGGGTCTGACGCCGTGAGAAGGCGAGCAGGCGATGCGTCAGCGCGGCGGCGCGCTTGGCCGCTCCCTGAGCAGCGCCCATGTAGCGATCGACATCCTTGAGCCGCCCTTGGGCAATGCGGGTCTGCATCAGCTCCAGGCTGCCCGAGATGCCGGCGAGCAGGTTGTTGAAGTCGTGGGCGAGCCCGCCGGTGAGCTGGCCGACCGCCTCCATCTTCTGGCTCTGGCGCAGGGCCTCCTCGGCCTCGGCCAGAGCGCGGGCCTGCTCCCGGATCGCGGTCACGTCGCGCACCGAGGCGTAGATGAGGCCCTGGCGCGGCACGGTGTTCCAGGAGAACCAGCGGTAGCCGCCGTCGCGGGCGCGGTAGCGGTTCTCGAAGCCGAGCTGCATCTCGCCGCGGGCGAGGGCGGCGGCGGCCTCACGCGTCCGCTCCCGATCGTCGGGGTGGATGAAGTCGAGGAAGGGGACCGCCTTCAGCTCGGCCTCGCTCCAGCCCAGCGTGGCGCTCCAGGCCGGGTTGAGGCTGACGAAGCGGCCCTCGAAATCGGCCACGGCCAGAAGGTCGCTCGACGCCTGCCAGATCTGGTCGCGCTCGGCGGTGCGCGCGGCGACCTGCTCCTCCAGCGTCTCGTTGAGCCGGCGCAGGAGCACGATCGCCCGGTCGCGCTCCTCCGCCACGGCGCGGCGCTCCTCCACGTCGATGAGGACGCCGGGGAAGCTCAGCGGCGTGCCGTCGGGGCCGTGATCGACCCGGCCGTTGGCCTCGATCCAGTAATAGCGCCCGTCGGCCCGCCGCACCCGGTACTGGTGAGCGTAGGCGCCGCCGCGTGCGATGGCGGCGTTGATCGCCTCCGCCAGCGCCGCCTTGTCGTCGGGATGAACCGTCTCGACCACCTGGGCGAGGCTTAGGCCCTCGCGGCCGAGCGCCGGATCGAGGCCGAAGGCGCGGGCGAAGGCCTCGTCCACGGTGAAGCGGTCGGTCGTCAGATCCCAGAGCCACGTGCCGACGATGGCGCCGGCCGAGAGCGCGAGCTGGACCCGCTCGGCGTTCACGCGGGCGAGCGCCTCGCTCTCCCGCAGCCGCCGCTCGACCTCGATCCGCTCGGTCACATCGAGTTCGGCCACCACGCCGCCGACGATGGCGCCCGCGCGATCGCGGATCGGCGCGGCGTTGTTGAGGAAGAGCCGCCGCCCGCCGCCGTCGAACCGCTCGATCTCCACGAGTTCGCCGCGCACGGTCTCGCCGTTGAGGAGGGCGCGGGCCATGCCCCATTCCTCGGCGCTCAGGCGTTGGCCCGTCTCCGGCCAATAGCCGACCCACTCGCCGTAGCCCTCCCAGTTCGCGGTTTCCGGCGGCACGCCCCAGAGCTCGCGGTTGGCGGGGTTGTCGCGCACGATCCGCCCGTCGGCATCGGCGATGATGACGCCGACGGGCAGCCCCTCCAGGGTCGCCGTGAGGAAGGATTCGCTGCGGCGCAGGGCCGCCTCGCTCTCCCGCTGCCGAGCTTCGGTGCGGACGCGCTTGGTCGTCTCGTTGGTGAAGATGAAGAGGCCCGCGACGCGGCCCTCGCCGTCGAGAACCCGCGAGTAGGAGAAGCTCCACCACGTCTCGGCCTCGCCCCGATCGGTGGCGAGCTTCCACGGCAGGTCCTCGAAGCGGCGGCTTTTTCCGGCGAAGGCGTCGTCGATGATCGGCTTGGCCTGGTCCCAGCCATCCGCCCAGACCCGGTCGAAGCGCTCGCCCATGGCCCAGGACAGGCGCGGGCCGAGCAGCGGGAAGTAGGTGTCGTTGAAGAAGAAGTGTAGATCCGGCCCCCAGGCCAGGATCATGCTCTCGGGCGAGTTCAGGATGAGGCTGAGCGCGGTGCGCAGCGATTCCGGCCAAGTCTGCGGCGGGCCGAGGGGATGATCCGTCCAGTCGCGCTCGGCGATCATGCGGGCGGCTTCACCGCCGCCGGCCAGGAACGGAGGAAAGTCGGTCATGCCCGACCGGCTTTACACAGGTGAAGCCCGGTCAGACAGGGCCATCTCAGGTCAGGCCGCGCGCCCGCGCCGTCCCTCCACCAGCCACATCGCCAGCACGGCGGCGGCGAGCGCCACCAGTGCCCACAGGCCGATGCCGAGGGGATAGACCTCGACGCCGCGCACGGTGGCGCTGTCGCTCGGGCGGAAGCCGATCCAGTCGGCGCCGCCGAGCCGACCGCCGCGGGTGATCTGGAGCCGCGGCACGTCGAGACCGCCGCCCGCCGCCGCCACTCGGCGGATCGTACCGCCGGAGCCCTCGGCCACGCCCTTCAGCCGCTCGGTGTCACTGAACACGTCGGCGAGTTCGCGCGGGTTGGCCGGCCCGACGCTGACGAAGGCCACGAGGTTGCCGGAGCGGATGGTGTGAAGCCCGAGGCTCTCCGCCTCGAAGGTCGCGGTGAACAGGCCGGTCTCGGCCTTGGTCAGGTCGAGACTCCGCTCCTTTCCCGTCGGGCCGGTGATCGTGACGGGGCCGGCTTCCTCGGCCATAGTCTGGCGCTCGATGCGGACCTCGCGGCCGCGTCCCGTGGTCTGCGCGCGCAGGGCCTCCTCTTCGAGAGCCGGCTCCTTCATCAGCCAGTGGGCGAGGCGGCGCAGCAGGTCGAGATAGGGCCCGCCCTGCTGGTAGCCGCGGGCCCAGAGCCAGGCCTGATCCGACAGCATCAAGGCGACGCGGCCCTTGTCCTCGCGGGACAAAGCCAGGAGCGGCAGGCCGTTGGCGCCGGACAGGATCGGCTGCACGCCCGGCCGCGTCTGCGCCGAGACGATGCGCAGCCAGTCGCCCCAGGCCGGAGGGTTGGCCTCGGAGCCCGGCAGCGCCCGCGTGACGGGGTGGCGGTGGCCGGTCTCGGTGAGCGCGGCCTTGAAGGGCTGCTCGACGACCTTCATCGAGGGGTCGCCCGGCAGGATCGTTGCCAGCCGGGTGCGGGCGAGACTGGCGGGGCCGGCGAATTCCGGTCCGGCGGCGATGAGCAGCGCCCCGCCCTCGCGCACGTAGCGGACGATGTTGTCGAAATAGGCCTGCGGCAGCACGCTCTGGTTGGCGTAGCGGTCGAAGATGATGAGGTCGAAATCCTTGATCTTCTGAACGAACAATTCGCGGGTCGGGAAGGCGATCAGCGAGAGTTCGGAGATCGGCGTGCCGTCCTGCTTCTCCGGCGGCCTGAGAATCGTGAAGTGGACGAGATCGACGGAGGCGTCCGACTTCAGCAGGTTGCGCCAAGTGCGCTCGCCCTGGTGCGGCTCGCCGGAGACCAGCAGCACCCTGAGTTTTTCGCGGATACCCTCAATGGGGAGCACCGCGCGGTTGTTCACCGTGGTGAGTTCGCCCGGCAGCGGCTCGACCTCGATCTCGACCACGTTCGGGCCGCCATGCTCGATATGCGTGGTGAGCGAGAACGGCACGCCGGTCGCGATGCTCTGCCGGTCGATCTCCTCGCCGTCGCGGCGCACGGTGACGGTCGCCGTGCCGGTGCCGCCGCGCTCCATCACCTCGCCGCGCAAGGTCACGTCCTTGCCGACGATACCGAAGCGGGGGGCCTCCAGCATCTTGATCTGACGGTCGCGCTCGTCCGGCCGGCCGGTGACGAGGACGTGCAGCGGCGCCTTGAGCCCGAGGGCGCTGAGCGAGGCGGGGATGTCGTGCACCACGCCGTCGGTGAGCATCACCACGCCGGCGATCCGCTCCGGCGGCACGTCGGCGAGCGCCTGGGTCAGCGCGGTGAACAGCTTGGTGCCGTCATCGCCCTCCGAGCCCTGCGCGTCGCCGACTTCGATGAAGCGGGGCTCGATGTTCGTGAGCGTGCCGAAGCGGCGTTCCAGCTCGGCCTTGACCGCATCGGTCATGGCCGGGCGATCGCCGAGCGTCTGCGAGCCGGAGCGGTCGACGACGATGGCGGCCACGTCCTTCACCGGGTCGCGGTCCTCGCGCACCAGCGAAGGGTTGGCCAGCGCGAGCACGACGAGGCCGAGGGCCACCGTCCGCAGCAGAGCCGTGCGCCCGCGGGCGAGCACGGCGACGACCGCGAGGATCGCGGCGAGCACACCGAAGGCGGCGAGCACCGGCCAGGGGACGAGGGGGGTGAAGCTGAGGCTCAGCATGGGCTAGGGCCTCCTGTGATGAAGCGTAAAAACCCTCTCCCCACGTGCGAGGAGAGGGGAAAACACGAGAGAAACGGCGCAGCCATCACTGTCCCAACCGCTCCAGCAGGGCCGGCACGTGGACCTGATCGGCCTTGTAGTTTCCGGTCAGCGTGTAGATCACGATGTTGATGCCGCCGCGGAACGCCATCTCGCGCTGCCGCTGGTCGCCGTTCACGGGATAGAGCGGCTCGCCGTTGCGACCGAGCGCCCAGGCGGCCGCGAGGTCGTTGCCGGTGATGATGATCGGGGTGACGCCATCGCCGGCGCGCGCCGGGCGGCGCTCGCCGCCCTCGCCTGCGGGGGGAATCGTCTCGACCCAGGTCTGGCCTGTGCCGTAACGGCCGGGGAAGGCATCGACGAGGTAGAACGCCTTGGTCAGCACGTGGTCCTGCGGCACGGGCTCGAGTTCCGGCACTTCGAGGGTGGCGAGCATCTTGCGCAGATACGCCGTCTCCGGGGTCGGCGGACCGCCCGCGCGGGCGGTCTGGGCATCGCGGGTGTCGAAGATCACGGTGCCGCCGTTCCTCATGAAGGCGTCGATCTTGCGGATCGCCGCCTCGCTCGGCTGCGGGCGCCCAGCCACGATCGGCCAGTAGATCAGCGGGTAGAAGGCGAGTTCATCCTTCTCCAGGTTCAGGCCGGCGGGCTCGCCCGGCTCCAGGGCGGTGCGGGCGGCGAGCATCTGGCTCAGGCCCGACAGGCCAGCGCGACTCGCGGCATCGGTCGCCGCGTCGCCCGTGACGACGAAGGCGAGCCGCGTGGCGAGCGCCGATTCGATGCCGTTCGGCCGGTTGGCGGCCGGCTCCTGCGCCCGCACCGGCAAGGGGGTGCAGGCCAGCGCGAGGCCGACCAGCACCGGCAGAAGCAGGGCGGCCGGCGCCGCCTTCCCGGCTGAACCTCGGCTCAAACTGCGAAAAAAGCCGCCGAGCCAGAGGCCGGCCAGCGTGTCGAGGGCGAGCAGCGCCAGGGCGAGGCTGAACAGGAACGCGCGCAGGTCGAGCGTCTCGGCGCCCGCGAGCGAGCCCATCCGAGCGCCCCTGAGGCCGGTGAGATCGAGGGGTTCGAGTTTATCGCCCGGCACCAGCGCGTTGACCGCGATGCCGCCCTCCGCCGTGCCGTAGAAGCCCGGCGGATGCTCGGGGCCGGCGCGGTCGGCGAAGTCGGCGGGCACGGCGGTGGCGCTCGCCGGGGGGGAGCCGAGCGCGCCGAAACCATCGAGGGTCAGGCGCGGGGCGAGCAGCGCGGCTTTCGCCTGCCGCCCGTCGCCCTCGCCGAGCTTGGCCGAAGGGCCGGCGAGCCCGACCACCCGGCGCAGCATGTCCACGAACAGCCCCGAGAGCGGCAGGTTCGACCATGTGGTGTCGGCGGTCACATGGAACAGAACCACGAGCCCTTGCCCGCGCTTGCCCGCCGTGACGATCGGGGTGCCGTCCTGCAGTGCCGCCCAGGTCTTGCCCGGCAGATCGCCGTCGGGCTCGGCCAGAATCTGGCGGCGCACGCCGATATCGGCGGGCGGGTTGAGGCCGGCGAACGGGCTCTCGGGGGCGAAGGCGGCGAGCGTCTTCGGCCGGTCCCAGGACAGGGTGCCGCCGAGCGAACGCCCGCCCCGGCGCAGGCGCACCGGCACCAGCGGATCGTTGCCGGCGGCGAGCCGCGGCCCGGCGAAGCGCAGGAGCAGCCCGCCCTCGTCCACGAATTTTTCCACCCGCGCGAGGGTGCGCTCGTCGAGGGCGCCGACATCGGCCAGCGCCAACACCGAGACCTGATTGTCGAGCATCTCGCCGATGGATTCAGCCGTGCCCTGGCCGGGGCGGGGCTGCTGCACGTCGGCGAAGGGGGTCAGCGCCTTGGCGAGGTAGTAGGTCGGCGCGAGCAGCGGCTGAGCCTGATCGAGCGTGCCGCCGAAAACGAGGCCGACCCGACGGCGCTTGCCGCGCTCGTCCATCAGCACCACGGCGCCGGCCGAGCGCTCGCCTTCGATTTCCAGGCGGGCGATGGCGTTGCGCAGCTCTACCGGCAGGTCGAAGCTGACGCTCGTCGCCCGCGCCTCGGGCGGGAGCGTGAACCGGCTCTCGGCGAGCGGCAGGCCCTTCTGATCGAGGGCCCGCACCAGCCCGGTATCGCGGCCATTGGCTTCGGCCCGCAGCACCTGCGCCGAGAGTTTTTCGCCCGGCTGCACCGGCGAGCCTTCGAGGGCCAGCGCCGGGGCGCGCTCGGCCTTCAGCACGGATACCGCGCTGCCGTGGCGGCTCGCCCGTTCGCCGAGCCCTGTCGCGAAATCGCCGCTGCCCGCGCCGCGCACGCCGTCGCTGATCCAGACGATCGAGGCGCCGGGCATCCGCTCCAGGAAGGTACCGATCGAGGCCAGATGCGCGTCACGGTCGCCGAGATGCGGGCGCGGCTGGATCGCCCGCAGGCGTTCCAGGGCCGCGGCCGGGGTCTTCGCCTCGAAGGGTGCGGGCGCCTCGGCGCTCGCGACCAGGGCCACCGGACGCCCATCACGCGCGGCGGCCTCGATCTCGTCGGTGGCCGCGCGCAGGCGCTCGCGCCAATCGTGGGCGGCGACGACCCCGTTGTCGAGGATGAGGAGAAGGGGGTTGCGTCCCGCGGCGGCGCCGATGCCGCCGGGATTCCACACCGGTCCCGCCACCGCGAGGATCAGGCAGGCGGCGGCCAGGATGCGTAAGACCAGCAGCCACGGCGGGGTGCGGGCCGGAGTCTCGCGCTTCGGCAGCAGATCGGCCACCAGCGCCAACGGCGGGAAGGCGATGCGGCGCGGGCGCGGCGGCGTGACCCGCAGCAGCACCCACAGCGCCGGCAGCGCGACGAGGGCGGCCAGCGCGAGAGGGGCGGCGAAAGTGAGCGGAATCCCGAGCAATGCGGTTCGCCTTTCAGCCGAGCCCGCGCGCGGCGGCGACAAGAGTGAGGACGCGCAGGGCCGCCTCGCTCGCCGGCCGGTCGGTGCGGTGGATCGTCAACGTCCAGCCCCGCTGCCGGGCGATCTCGGACAGGCCGTCGCGGTGCGCCGCGATGCGGCTCCGGTAGGTCTCGCCCCAGGCGCCCGCCTCGCCGATATCGAGGCTCGCTCCGCTTTCCGGATCGTGCAGCACGGCCTGGCCGGTGAAGGGGAAGGTCTCCTCCACCGGATCGACCACCAGCACGAGGTGGCCGCGGTTGCCGTGGACGGAATTGGCCTGCACCGACTCGCGCACCCGGTCGAGGGGAGTGAGAAAGTCGCTCACCAGCACGGCCTCGTCGAAGCGGCCGGGCCGCGCCGGCGGCGGCAGGTCCTGACTCAGCCCGGCCCGGTCGTTGACCAGCGCCTGGGCCAGGGTCTCGACGATGCCGCGCGCGGCCGTCGCGCGGGTGAGCCCGAGCAGGCCGACGCGCTCGCCGCCCTCCACGAACGTGTCGGCGAGCGCCAGCCCGAGCACCAGGGCCCGCTCGACCTTCGAGGTCTGGGCCAGGTCCGAGGCGAAGCCCATCGAGGCGGAGCGGTCAATCCAGATCCAGATGTTGTGGGCGGCCTCCCACTCGCGCTCGCGTACGTAGAGCCGGTCGTCGCGGGCCGAGCGGCGCCAGTCGATGCGTGCCGCCGCCTCGCCGGTGACGAAGGGGCGGAACTGCCAGAAGCTCTCGCCCGGCCCGGCGCGGCGGCGTCCGTGCAGGCCGTGCGCCAGGGTGCCGGAGACGCGGCGCGATTCCAGCACGAGCCGCGGCATCACCTCGGCGAGCGCGAGCGCACCGCCGGTCTGCGCGCCGCCGGGGCGGCGGCTCTCGGCCTCGACGAGCCGGGTGGAGGCCATCCGCGCGGAACTCAGAGCTTGGCGGCGAGCTGGCCGATCAGGCCGGTCACCGTCTCGCCGTCGGCGCGCGCCGCGAAGGTGACGGCCATGCGGTGCTTGAGCACCGGTTCGGCCAGCGCCTTCACGTCGGCCACAGAAGGGGCGACGCGGCCCTCGATCAGCGCGCGGGCGCGGACAGCCAGCGTCAGCGCCTGGCTCGCGCGGGGGCCGGGCCCCCACAGCAGCTTCTTCGCGATGGCCGGATCGCCACCCTCGGGGCGGGCCGAGCGGACGAGGTCGAGGATGGCGTCGACCACGGCATCGCCCACCGGCAGGCGCCGCACGAGGCGCTGCGCCGTGAGCAACTGCTCGGTGTTCATCACCGCCCTCGCTCGCGCGTCCTCGACGCCGGTCGTCTCGATGAGGATGCGGCGCTCGGCGGCGCGGTCGGGATAGCCGACATCGATCTCCAGCAGGAAGCGGTCGAGCTGTGCCTCGGGCAGCGGGTAGGTGCCCTCCTGCTCGATCGGGTTCTGCGTCGCCAGCACGTGGAAGGGCCGCGGCAGGTCGTGGCGCTCGCCCGCCACCGAGACGAAATGCTCCTGCATCGCCTGGAGCAGGGCCGATTGCGTGCGCGGGCTGGCCCGGTTGATCTCGTCGGCCATCAGGAGCTGGGTGAAGACCGGTCCCTTGACGAAGCGGAAGGAGCGGCGGCGCTCGGCATCCTCGTCGAGAATTTCGGTGCCGAGGATGTCGGAGGGCATCAGGTCCGGCGTGAACTGCACCCGGCGGGCGTCGAGCCCGAGTACGGTGCCCAGCGTCTCGACCAGCTTGGTCTTGGCGAGGCCGGGGAGGCCGACGAGCAGGCCGTGGCCACCGGCCAGGATGGTGACCAGGGCCAGATCGACGATCTTCTCCTGGCCGAAGATGACCCCGTGGATCGCCTCCCGCGCCTCGTGAATCGCGGCGAGGCAGGTCTCGGCGGTGGCGACGATCCCGTCGTCGAGGCTCGTCGTGCTGGCCGGTCCGGCGCCCTGTGCCATGAAGTGAACCTTGCGATGACCGGGCGCGGGGCCCGAAAGTGCCTGAGTCTGGCGCCGAACGCGGGCCGAACGCAAGCGCGGCGCTGCCGCGC
>JAESFL010000126.1_pt1 | contig 76779 bp, 74 predicted proteins | sample 9269401 | NCBI WGS metagenome assembly JAESFL01 (sample SAMN14506025, study PRJNA617098) | algae metagenome | isolation source: Gloeocapsa sp. UFS-A4-WI-NPMV-4B04 and co-occurring heterotrophs from desert... | place: USA: Utah | collected 2006-10-01 | reverse complement strand
ATGGCCTTGTCATTGGGAGCCTACCTGTCTTGATCTTCAGTGCCGTAGGTCTGCTGCTCTGCTCGACGATCCTGGTCCTGAAGATCCGCGAAAGCCGCAGCGCCGCACCTGAGGCGGCTAAGCAGCTGGCATAAGCGCGAATCGGTGATAGCTGACTGCGCGGTGGCAAGTCCGGGTGGTGCAGGGGTGCGGCCCGATCGGAATCGCGGACGAGGATCGGCGGGAGAACTGCATGGCGGAAGTGGTCACTGCCGTATGGTGGGTTTCAGGGTACAGGTGCCAGTGATCCGTGGCCGAAGTCCTGTCGGATCGTTCCCCCGCATTTCAACCGACCGCGGCCTTCGCCTATTGTTCAGTTTAACACGCCCGCTTCGCGTGGATCAGGGCTTTGGCACGTTTCCTCCCACCTCTAACCCAGGCCACCTAGGTCGTATGGCGAACGGGATCGAACTCCTCACCGTCCCCATCGCGGGCGGGTCGTCGGGCCCGAGCCTTTCGTTGGTAGCAGGCGGGGCTACGCCAGGCCGGTCGTGCACGACTGGGTAATCAGTCTTGTCCAGACCTGTCGACAGCCGCCTTGCGCTGACCTGGTGCGAGGAGCCGCCTCTCTGTGAAAAGAGCGCCAACACAGATCACCAGGGACAGCAACGAGCCAACAATCAGCACATCCATCGCCCCACCCCTATACCCGCAGCCAATCTGAAGCTGAGGACAATGGGTCATGGTAGTTAGCGAAAGGCTAACGGTGCCGGAGGGCATGCTCGGCTGTACTGATAAGGATGTAATGCCAGCCGCCGCTCCAGAGGTAAGGAGAACCGAGCGAATGCAGGTCCGGGTGTGTGATCACCTATCGGGCGGTTTAGCCTGCATCTCACCGAGCGGCCGATGGGGGCATCGGCCACTTGCTCTGCCGCTTTTGGCTCGCACCGTAGAGGTTACGACAGAGAACACCTACCAACTTATCGGCAGTGTTGTTTCCGATTTCCTTCAGAACGAGATCATCGAGAACAGCGGGCTTGTCGGTGTCGAGCCCGTACACGGTCCAGCCAGCCCGATCCAGCCTCAACTCATCCATGCTGAACGCCTTCAGATGTAAGCTTGGGCAGCAACATACGACCAGAACGCGGCACGATCAGGATGGTCCCACCCCACGCAGGCCTCTCCGGTCTCGCAATTGGGCCTACTTTCTCACAAGGCTGTGGCAGGAGGATTCTGACCTCAAAACTCGAAATCCTGGTTGGCCTTCGACCAGAAGGCTCTTAGCCAACGAGCTGGTATCTCTGGAGCCGTTTCGGGATGGGCTACCATCGACTCACGCATCTCCTCAGGGAGTAGGCTAGTTGTAGCAATAACGGCGATGCTACGAGCCACTTGAGTGCTGCTTTTAATCACGAGCTATCCATGAAATAGCAGTCTTCGAAAGGGACTTGAACATCGCTCGGTCCTTGCTATTCGAGTGAGCCTATGGCGATGAAATGATTCACAAAGACTGGTTAGTTGCCCTGCTCAATCGAAACGCCGGATCGGGCCAGGCGCTTGGAGAGCATGGCGCAAACGTTCCGATGGAGGTCTCCAGCAGCGGCTCGACCGACCATCCGTCACTGGTGACGTTTGTCGTGGATTCCACAAAGCCGCTTTCGTCGACAGCCAGCATCGAATGAGCGACTTGGAAAAGCGCAGTCTACCGCTCGGTGCGCGACGCGGGCCGCATGACTGTGCGCACCGACATCCTTCACCGCGCCATGCGGCTCGAGGACGTGCGCAAGGGCATTGCGATCCTCCAGGCCGAGCGCGGCGACGAGTGGCTGCGCTTCGTGGGCATCAAGTTCCCGCTCGACGGCGGCGTCGAGGGCGGGCGCATGAGCGAGCCCTATCGCCTCGTGCCAGGCGAGCAGAATGATCCAACCTACTGAGGCGGGCTCCTGCTGCCACCTGGGGGCGAGGCCGAGTATGTCGATGGCCTCAAGGCCGTGGCCGAAGCGGGCCTTCAGGCCCAGATCCATGCAGTGGGCGACGAGACAATCGACCTCATCGTGCGCGCCTACGGCCGTGTCGCGAAGGAGACGAGGCCCGTTGGTGACCTGCGCTGGGCCATTATGCACATCTTCCTGCCCTCCGACGCAGCACTTGCCGGTATGCGCGAGATCGGCATTGCAGCGACAGCCCAGAACCACCCGTCCTGCTCGGCCACAACCAGCGCCGCTGGTGGGGCGACGAGCGCGCCGCCTACGCGATCCCGATCCGTAAGATGCTGGAAGCGGGCGTACTCACCGGTGGTGGGACGGACGGACCTGTTGTACCCGTCGACCCATTCCTGTCCCTCTGGTGGATGACGACGCGAGGCACGCTCAACGGCTATGCGCTTGGGCCCGAGCACGCGATTTCTCCCGCCGATGCGCTGCGCCTCTACACGATCGCCAATGCCCGCATCATGGGAGTGGAGCGCGAGCGTGGATCGAGCGAGGCTGGCAAGCTTGCCGACGTGGCGGTCCTGTCGCAGGACATCTTGGCGTTAGCGCCAGACGAGATCCAGCGTACCAGGGCGCTGATGACCCTAGTGGGGGGACGCGACGTCTTCCGCAACGGGATGTAGGACCGTGCGGAGGCACCGTGACAGCAGGCTGGGAGCACCGTCCGACAGAGCTAGAGTGGGAGGAGCGCCATATGGCAGGAGGGTACGGCCGCTCCTTGCGGAAGAGAAGGTACTCTGCTGGTGAGGTGGATAGACCTGCGAGAGAGCGACAAAGTCGCGGTCCTGACGCCTGCTCAAGCTGGTGTTCAACTAGGATGTGCCTCGACCGAAGTGTCGCTTCTGGACCTCAGCAGACCCTCCGGTTACGGAGGCAGCTCGGCTGAAAGCGGGGCCATGTCTTATGTCCGCTCGCAGTTGCCGACTGGAAGTTCAGCAACCGGCAGGAATGAGCAGCGTGGAGCTGCCTCGATGATCAACATTGATCTTAGTTCTCTAGCTTCCCCCGCGCGAACTCTACGACAGAGCGCGTGAGCACATCGAGGAGGCGCCCACCGAGACGAGCACATTGCCAGTGCAGCCTGACGTCGAGAGAGGACCCAGGCAGGAGTTCGACGAGGCGCCCGTCCCGCAGGTGCTCGTGCACCAGAAGCACTGGGTTCATAGCCCAGCCAAGACCCGCCAGTGCCCCATCGACGAAGCCCTGTGTGGCAGGGACCCAGTGCACCGGGCCCGCGAGCTCTGTCGAGAGCGTCTCCCGCACCCAGCGGGCCTGAAGCTCATTGCGACGGTCGAAGCGCAGACAGGGCGCTCGCATGAGCGCTTCACGCGTCACCCCGTCCGAAAACCACCGGCTGAGGAACTCAGGACTTGCTGTAGGAAGGTAGACGAGGCTTCCGAGAGGCCGTGTATGGCAGCCCTGAACCGGCTCGCCATGCGTGGTGACGGCTGCGAGCACCTCTCCCGAACGCAGCCGCTCGGCGGTATGCTCCTCGTCATTAAGGACAATGTCCAAAAGCGCTCCTGACGCCGCGGCAAAGGCGGCTGCAGCCGGCATAAACCAACTCCGCAGGCTGTCCGCGTTCACGGCAAATCGGATCGTCGGTGCGGCTTGTTCGGTGCGGCCGAACCGGACCAATCCCGGCAGGTCCGCTGTCAGCTCGCCCTCGAGGAGCGAGACCTGTTCGACATGGGCGCACAGGCGGGCCCCGGCTGCGGTGGCTGTGCATGGCTGCCCTCTAATGACCAGCACCGCCCCGACCCGCTCCTCCAAGGCCTTGACCCGCTGCGACACCGCCGATGGCGTGACGCCGAGAATGCCGGCGGCGCGCTCGAAGCTGCCGTGACGCACAACCGCGGCGAGGGCCGCTAAACCAGCATAGTCGAACATGGATTAGCGTTCCTCATATGGGCTTAGAGGGTTTAGCTTCTCTGCATCTGCGCGGGTGCCTATGACAGTGGGCATGTCACCTCTCGGTACCTTCCTGAACGGCTTTGCAATCTCCGCCGCCCTGATCATGGCCATCGGCGCGCAAAACGCTTTCGTCCTGCGCCAAGGGTTGCGGCGCGAGCACGTCGGTCCCATCGTAGCGTTCTGTGCGCTTGCCGATGCACTCCTGATCGGAGCAGGCTTTGCAGGCCTCGGGGCACTGGTGGGATCTGCACCGATGCTCTCGTCGGCACTGACCCTGGGAGGCGCCGCCTTTCTCACTTGGTATGGCATCACCGCGCTGGTTCGCTCGGCTCGTCCGGGCAGCTTAGCGCTCGACGGGGCCGCTGGGGCCATAAGCCTTTCGGTCGCCTTGGGGAGCACGGCAGGCTTCACGCTCCTCAACCCGCACGTCTACCTGGACACGGTTCTTCTAGTCGGCGCAGTCGGCGCATCCCATCCGCCAGCAAGCCAACCAGTGTTTGTGGCGGGAGCAGCAACCGCGAGTGTGCTCTGGTTCACGACCCTGGGCTACGGTGCTCGGGTACTGAGACCGCTCTTCGCTCGCCCGTTCGCCTGGCGCTTGCTCGACCTTTTTGTCGGAGCGATGATGTTGTCCCTTGCCGTCACGCTGATCTGGGACGCCTTACGACAGTAAGAGATCACAATGGTAAGCTTGCACACCGTACAGGGTTCAGCATGAACGATCCATTCGACCTGCAACGCTTCGTTGATGCGCAGGCGCCCGTTATCGACACCGTTCTTGCGGAGCTCACGCGAGGGCGGAAGGAAAGCCACTGGATGTGGTTCGTCTTTCCCCAACTCCAAGCTCTCGGTCGGTCACCAACGGCGCTGCACTTCGGGTTGAGGTCCATTGCCGAGGCGAGGGCCTATTTGGCTCACCCGATACTCGGGCCGCGGCTGATCGACTGTACGCGGGTCGCCATTCGGGCGGTGGAGACTGGTCGCACCTTGCGCGAGGTTCTCGGATCGCCGGATGACCTGAAGTTCAGGTCCAGCATGACCCTGTTCGAACGCGCTGCGGCCGGCAGTGATGTAGAGGAAGTGGTATTCGGCTCGGCGCTGGACTTCTGCTGCCAGGGGAGGCGCGACGAGCGTACGATGGCGCTGCTTGTCGCTAGCTGATCGACGAATCATCGGATCGGGCAGGCCTGCCGGTGAATTTTCTAGAGCGAGCTTCTATCGGTCTGAGTCGGTTTGGGCTTCCGGATGCGGCTTGGGTGTGACTCAGACGCTCGGCCGGGAGGAGGCCGGCGGGCATCTCGACACCGCCCTCGCTCGATCTCCGGGTTCGTCGTCCGGCTGACGTCGCATCAGGCTTGAGCCACCGGCAAGCTGGGGAGCGCTTTGGGGTTAGCCACGCCCGACGCGTGCTCCGACTACTTCGCCCCTTCAGGCTATGATGCAGCCTGATGGGATTCCGCTCTAAAGCTAGCTGGATGTCTCGTCGGCGACGCTGCCGTGGATTATCAATGCTTACATCCTCGCTTTCGGTGGTCTGCTGTTTGGCAGTCGCGTCGGTGACCTCTCCGGGTGGCGGGTGTTCCGCCTCGGCCTTGGCGTGGTCACGGCCGTCTCGGTGCTCGGCGGCCTGGGGGCAAACGCGGAGCAGTTGATTGCCTCCTGCGGCCTGCAAGGCATCGGGGCGGCCCCGACGATACCCAACGCGCTCGCCCTGATCGCGTACCACCTTCTCCGTGGGCAAGCCTCAGAACGCCGCCATGGCCGTCTATGGAGCCATGTCGGCCCTGGAGACCCGCTCCCTCTGGCTTCGGCACTGGAGGGCTGCCCGCAAATGTCATCCGCGTGTCAGGCAAGCGCTATCCGACTGCCGCCCGAAGCCACGCCTGCAGACGGGCAATCTGCTCACCACGGATCGTGACCAGCAAGACGCCGAGGAGCGCCAGCGCGGTTCCAAGACCCATGCGCAGATCGAACGGATCGCGGGTGACTGCAATTCCGAGGCCCACCGTCATCAGCGGGTTGAGGACCATCAATGGGGCAATCAGATTCGCGGGGTAGCGCAGGATCAGCCCATAGTAGATGGTATGCGCCAGAAGTGAGACCACAATCGCGGAAAACAGGACGGCGGCCACGAACGGCCACCCGGCGGCTGCGGCTTGCAGGAGCTGTCCATCCTCGATGGCGCCCGAGAGAGCAGCGAGCAGCAGGACAGAGGTCAGTCCCGCCCAGGCCTGAAACTGGAGCGGCCGGACACCGCGCACCTGCTTCATCATCACCGACGCGAGCGAGCCCACGAAAGCGGAGGCGGCCACGAAGATGAGCCCCCCGGTGAGGCTCACCCCGTCCGGGTCCCACATGACCATCAGCGCCCCTGCAAAGGTCAGAATGCTGCCCAGCCACCGCTTGCGGTCAGGCCTTTCGCCGAGCATCGCTACCGAAAGGAGCGTCATCATCGGCAGCCCGAGCTGCTGGACAATGGCGGACCCCGACGGGGTTGCGGTCTTCATGCCGGTGAAGAACAGGGCAAAGCTGCCGCCTCCCATGAGCAGGCCCACCACGGCGGTCCGCCAAAGGGGTCGAGGCAGAGGGAGGAGCCAAGGTAGGGTCAGGATCGCCACGAGCCCATACCGGACGGCGGCATAAAAGAGCGGTGGGATCTCCATGCCCGAGACCACGATCTTGCTCACCACCGTGTGGACAGCCCAGGTGAGGCAAACCAGCATCAGAAGCAGGAGGTCGCGCAGGGTCATGCCGGCCGTCTAGGCCGAACGCGTGGCGACGACCAGTCAGCGGAGAGCTAGGCTGGCATGCAGCGCCGACACCCGGCGAATAGAGAGGGGTCGCTTAGGAGCAGTTCGTAGCAGCAAGAACCGAGCCTCAATCGCTCGGCTGATAGGTTGAATTCTCGACTATTCTCGCGACGCAAATGCGGAATTGGATCTAAGCCAAGGTTCTCGGCTCTCGCGGGAGCTCAGTCAGAAATCCGGCGTGAAAGCAAACTCAGCATTCAGCGGCTTTGGTGGCCATACTGAAGCACACAAGCTTGGCCGTGGCTGGAACTATCGCTCGGCTCTTGCCGGGAGGCGGAACCAGCAACACTTAGTGAGCAGGATTCTGCGCACCTCGGTCTGCGCACACGAGTTTAGGGACGAGGATGAAGCGCCTTTTGGGTGCTGCTGCCCTGCTTCTGACGGCTTTCAGCGTCCCAGCGCCCGGCAGGGCAGAGGAGCCCCGCTCTTTCTGGGATCTCAAGCCAGAGGACCTGCGCACCCTTGTGGCTTCCCCGCAGGTGATGGTGACCCGCACAGCTTCCGGCTGGGACGCCTATTGCCGCTGCCCCGTGATCCTCAAGCCGCACGAGATCCCCCAAGCGTTGAAGAGCGCCATCATCGCCGTTGAGGATAAGCGCTACATGGTCCATGGCGGCTTGGACCTGATCGGCCTCGTCTCCGTCCTGCGCGGCGGGCTCAGTCGGGGTGGCAGCACCATCCCCATGCAGCTCATGAAGAACCTCGTCCTGCATGACTTGCAGGGGCGCGATCTGCTCAGCAAGCTCGAGCGCAAGGGCTCGGAGGTTTGGCATGCGGGCACCTTCAACAGCGCCGTCGGCAAAGAGGAGCTGCTTGCCGCTTACCTCAACCAGATCGAATTCGGCGGCCGCGAAATCGTAGGTCTCTACCGCGCCAGCCGGCATTACTTCCGCAAAGAGCCCAGGGATCTGAACCTCTACGAGGCTGCAATTTTGGCGGGCATGGTTCAGGCACCGGCCCGGCTGAACCCGATCCGGAAGGCCACACGCGAGCGGGCGCATGCTCGCGCCAAGCTCGTGCTGAGCCTCATGGTCGAGCAGGGACGGATCACATCCGCGGATAAGCGACGCGCCGAGCAGGTCGGCATCCGCCCTGGTCTTCTGCCTCCCGTAAAGATCCAGGCGCAGCCCTTCACCGAGTGGGTGGTGCAGAGCATGGCTTCCGAGTTCGTCAAGGAGGGGGAGACAGTCCGCTTCTTCGTCACCCTTGAGCCGCGCTACCAACGCTGGGCGGAGCAGCATCTTGCCGATCTTGTGCGCGAGGGTGCTGTTCCTCCGGAATACGAGGCTGGCGCTGTCATGATGACGCTGGATGGCCGTGTTCAGGCGATGATCGGCGGGGTGGACTGGGGCAAGAGCCAGTTCAACACGGCCGTCAAGGGCAAGGTGCAGCCGGGCTCGACCGCCAAGCTTCCGCTTTTGGTCGCGGCGTGCGAGGCGGGAAAGAAGCCGGAGAGCAGGGTCGTTGATTGGCCGGTCAGGGGCAGCTGGCCCGCGAACGGCTCTCTTGGATATGCGGGCGAGACGACGATCCGGGAAGCCTTCGCTGTCTCCCGCAATGCCGCTGCGGTCCGACTTGCCCAGGAGGTCGGGGTCGGCAAGGTCGCTGAGGTGAGCCGGCGATTGGGCATCGATCCCGGGGCGGAGCCAGATGCAGGCTTCGTTCTGGGCCCGTTCTCGACCGATGTGCTGACGATGACCGGTGCCTATGCGACGGTTGCGAGTGGCGGTTACCGGGTGATCCCAACCGGCGTGCTGGCTGTCGTGGACGGACGTGGCGAGGTGCGGGCCAACTTCTTGCACGCCGAACGCAACCAAATCATGTCGCGAAGGTGCGTGGAGCAAACGCGGACGGTACTGGGCGAGGTGGTTCGAATTGGGACAGGACAGGGCGCAGCCCTCCGTCAGTGGAAGGCTTACGGCAAGACAGGCACGACGAATAGCAATGCGGATGCTTGGTTCATTGGTTGGAGCGAGGGGACGGTGCTCGGTGTCTGGATGGGCAAGCGGCGAGATGCTGGCGGGCAAGCGTTGGCCGGGAAGGATGCGCCTGCAGATTATTTTCGCCGGGTCTCCACCAGCGTCAACGCCATGGCGGAATACCGACGTCGGCAGGAGCGGAGCACCGAGCCCAGACCGCCGAAGAGGGAGACGGTGGCGCGTGGAAAGAACAAGCCTGATCTCAAGGCAAATGTAGATCGCGGACAGCCTCTGTCGATGGAGGCGTCGCGCCCAAGCCGGTCTTCCCTCATGCCGATGAACTTTGCCCCGCATCCGCTGTCACAGCACGATGAGAATGATGACCTCTGGCTGGAGGACGAGTTTCTCGAACGCCGGTGAATGAAGCTAGCTGAGGCCTTTAAGTCGGACGGGTGCCATGTCTTGATGTACGTCCAGCGCGCTCACCAAAGTTTGCATGACCTTAGATGGCAGTGGGTCTAGCGTTCGAAACACGAACGCCTTTCCAACAGCCATGAGACCTGGTCTCACGATTGGAGCCCATCTCATCGCGGTTCCCAGTGCGAGGTTCGGCACCTGCTCTTCTTTCCGATCGTACGGTGTGGCAGCAATCCTCCTTGCCTCGCGATTGATCTCAGTCCGTAAAAGGCGTCGGCCGATCAGAATCCGGGTCGGTGCCAATAGTCTCGGCTCTCCTTCTCCTGCTTCGGATCGGGCCAGATTTGATCGTCGCCATAGAAGGCCGGCGCCTGCCTGACCTGCGCCTCCGTGACATCCGTGCGGTAGCCGCCGAGACGGGTGTCGTAGCTTAGCTTTTCCCAAGGGATTGTATGGTGGTGCGTTCCCAGCCCGAAGAAGCCCCCGAACGTGATGTCGACATACAGGACACGTCCACCAACCTTCTCGATCAGAAGACGCTGGATGGTACCGATCCGGCGGCCAGTGGGATCGTAGACAGCTGTGCCCTCCACACGATCGCTCTCGATCACCGGCTTGGGTGAGCGGAGGGGAGGGGGCGACTCCCACAGGAAGAAGCCGTTCTCCAAGAGACCTGCCTGAACGAGCGGGCGGCCCACAGGGTAGATCCACCTCTCCTCGGACGTGGTTTGGCGCACGAGGGTCCAGGGGCCTTCCTCAGGCGGCAACTTGGCCCCGCTTGGTTCGTCCGTGAACCCGTGCAGACGGGCCTGCTGCGCGGATTGGAAATGATAGTACGTCGTCATCGCAGCCCCTCCCGGTCAGGATCGGGGAGCCCCCGTTCATGATGCGCTCCACCCATCCGGCTGTCGAGCACCACCGAGCACCGCGCTCCGGCTGTCGTGCTTCGCCCCGCTGCAGGGCGGGAACCGTCGAGCCGTCGACGATGGCCGGTCCTGGAGGAGGGAAGGGAACAGCATTGCTCGTGTACATGGGGCAGGATCATCCTATCCAGACACGATGCAGCCGCAGGATCGGGTCACCGCAATCGTAATGACCGAGGAGAAGCCCAGATGACCCACCATCGCTTGGACGCGGACAAAGACACGGTTCATTGGGGGTTCTTCGATGCCGGCCTTCCGCCTGCCCTCACCGTCTCGTCCGGTGACACGATCACGATATCAACCGTGTCCGGGGGACCGGAGGCTGTGCCTGCCACAGGGTTCCAGGTTCCGGACTCGCTCCGCGCTATTCATTCATCCCTCACGCCCAAGTTGCCGGGGCATATCTGCACGGGCCCCGTGGCTGTCCGGGGTGCCACACCCGGGCAAGTGCTAGAGGTGCGCATCAAGGCTATCGATCTCCACTATGACTGGGGCTTCACCTATTCGGCACCCCAGAAGGGCGCTCTGCCGGATGACTTCGACGAGGTGCACTTCATGCATGTCGCTCTCGACCGCGTGCGCATGATGGGTCGGCTGCCCTGGGGGCTCTCACTCGACCTCCGGCCGTTCTTCGGGGTCATGGGCGTCGCACCTCCAGCGAGTTGGGGGGTGCTCAGCACCCTTCCACCGCGGCGTAACGGCGGTAACCTCGACAACAAGGAACTCGTGGCGGGCTCGACCCTCTACCTGCCCATTCACGTGGAGGGCGCGCTCTTTTCGGTCGGCGATGGACACGGGGTCCAGGGCGACGGGGAGGTGTGCGTCACCGCAATCGAGACAGGGCTGGTGGGCACGTTCGAGCTGGTGGTCCGGGAGGACATGAACCTCATTTGGCCGATGGCGGAAACGCCGACGCACGTGATGACGATGGCCTTCGATCCGAATCTTGACGTGTGCGTGACGACTTCCCTGCGCTCGATGCTCGATCTCATCGCGACTCGCACAGGTCTCACCCGCCAGGAAGCCTATGCGCTCTGCAGCCTTGCGGCCGACCTGCGGATCACCCAAGTCGTGAATGGCAACAAGGGGGTTCATGTGATGCTCGAGAAGCGCTACCTACAGCCTCGAACTTAGAGCGTTTTCGAGTGAGGTGGACCCGGCTCACGTCAAGGAGACGCGTCGGACTAGGGACAAGAGCTGATTCCACGTAAAAGGAAACAGCTCTAAGTCAGGCGCGGTCCCAAAGTGATCTGTTGGCTCTTCATCAGCGGGTCCAAGGTTCGTTTCCTTGCGCAGCAACCAAGCATTTCAGGGACGTAGTCAACGTGACCCTTCCTGCAATCTGGTTCGAGATGATACCTCGGGCAGCATTTGGGCGTCTTGTGGCCTCGTGTTGTCTCCTCATCCAGCGCATTCAAGTTATCCTGAGAGGCAAACCCCTCTCGGCGGGTGCGGAACGGGCTAGGATTATCGGTCAGGACCTGATCTCGCGCAGACAGGGGCAGACTCCTGAACGATGTTAATGCCCTCAGGCGGCTACCCCGAGATAGCGATGCCCCAGGTGAGCTTGGTACGCGTCCGCCTTCAGCGGCTGCCCCGTCGCGGCCTCGAGCAACTCGTTCAAGCTGAGGAGGCTGCCCTTCTCGTGCACATGTGTTCGCAGCCAGCTCCGCAGAGGAGCAAAGTCACCCTGGCCGAGAGACGGGAGGATGCCAAGATCAGCCCGGCAGGCGGCCTGAAAGAGCTGCGCGGCCGTCATGGCGCCCAGCGTGTAGGTTGGAAAGTAGCCCCAGCCTCCGCTGGGCCAGTGGATGTCCTGCAGACAGCCAAGGCTGTCATTCGGCACCTCCAAACCAAGCAGGTCCCGCACACCGCTGTTGAAGGCCTCCGGCAGATCGTCGATCGACAGCCGGTTTTCAATCAGCGCCTTCTCAAGGTCATAGCGAATGAGGATGTGAGCCGGATAGGTGACCTCATCGGCGTCAACTCGGATGAAGCCGGGCTCCACGCGGGTGTAGAGCCGGGTGAGATTCTCGGCAGTCCATGCGGGTCCAGAACCCCCGAAGGCGTTCCGGAGAAGAGGCGCAAGGTACGACAGGAACTCTGCAGAGCGGCAGGCCTGCATCTCGATCAGCAAGGACTGGCTCTCATGCAGGGTCATGCCACGGGCTAGACCGACGGGCTGGCGGGACCATTTCTCAGGCCTGCCCTGCTCGTAGAGCGCATGCCCACTCTCGTGCAGGACGCCCATGAGGGCGCCGGTGAAGTTCGCCTCGTCGTAGCGCGTCGTGATGCGAACATCTCCCGTAGAGCCGCCGCAGAACGGGTGCAGGCTGACATCGAGGCGCCCTCGGCTGAAGTCGAACCCAACGGCTCGCATGAGCTCTTCGCCCAAGCGCCGCTGGGCCTCGATAGGCAAAGGGCCCTGGAGGGGGTGAATAGGTGGCAGAGTCGACTGATGGGCCTGCGCCTCCTGGATGAGCTGAGGCAGTCCAGCGCGCAAGTTCTCGAAGAGCGGATCGACTGTGGCCTGCCGTAGTCCCGGGTCATGGCCATCAAGAAGCGCATCGTAAGGCGAGAGGTCGAGCGCCTCGCCCTTAGCAATCCCGATCTGCCTCTGCAATAAGAGAACCTCAGCGAGGTGCGGTCTGAGATGGAGGAAATTGCTCCCACGGCGAGCCTCGCGCCAAGCCATCTCAGCGCGTGATACGGCTCGCGAATTAGCCTCGACGAGGTCCCCAGGAACCGCTGCCGCGTGGAGATATAGACGGCGCATCTCGCGCAAGTTGGCCCGTTGCCAAGCACTGAGGCTCCCCTCCGCATCAGCAGCTTGGTCGAGAAGATCACCGGTCTTCGGTGCGGTGAGCAACTCGTGGGCAAGGCCCTTGAGTGTGGCGAGCTGATCGCCCCGTCCTTCGCTGGCGCCCTCCGGCATCACGGTCTCGGCATCCCATTGAAGAACGCCGAGTGCATCCTCGATGGCAGTGATGCGCGCGAACCTAGCTTCGAGACTATCGTAGACGTGCATCCTTAGAGATCCTCATTCGACCCTCCCGGGCGGCTCTAGCATAGAGTGGGCAGCACATCCTACGTTGATGTGCGCCCACAGAGCTGATCCTCCTTCTGCCAGATCTTGCAAGTGCAGTCCTTGCCCTGCGCACATTCTGCAAGGGATAGCGGGCTCCACCAAACATCGTCCTCAGCACCTTCCAGGGGCAGGTTTACCGCGAACCAGAGGGCGCTGAACTCGTGCCCGAGCGCGCTTCCCAATGCAGTAGACAGGCCAGGTGCCTAGCGGCATTCTTCGATTGTGTGCTGCCCACCGTTTTGTCGGGTAGCCCCCGAGCAACACCGACGCTCTTCAGAAGGGGCTTGTTGGCCTGTGAGCGGGAGCAAAGACCATCCTCGAACACGAGGCGCGGCGAGCAGGTGCTCCACTTGCGGTCTCGGGGGCCGCTCCCTGGGAGCAACTGATCCAGGTCGAACTCAGATGCCCTCTTGCCGCGCTAAGGCCGGTTGAGGCGCGCCCTTTTGACCATTAGAGCAAATGGGCATTAAGGTGAGCAAACACTCTACTTCTCACTCCGATCAGCAGGTTTGCGAAAGACCTGAGCGTCTGGTTGGGTAGCGACAGGATCACGTCAACCGCAGCACCTTGCCTGAGGCCTGAGGCCGGCCCGGGCCAGGTAAGGCAGGGGAGCCCTGGAGCCATGGCGGGACCTTCCGGGCTTACCTCGGTCGTGAAATCCTCCTCTACGACCAGCGCTCCCGAGCACATTTGTGGTACGCCAAGCTGCGAGTTGCTGCCTTCGGAGATCATACGCCAACCATGACGCGCTCGAACCCTGCGGCAGTGCCGCCGATTGTCAGGCCCTCATTTATTGCACTGCTCGTCGCCGTCTCGGCGGTGAGCCCACTCGGCATCAACATGTATCTGCCCTCCATGCCCGGCATGGCACGGGCGCTCGAAGTTGACTTCACCACTATTCAGCTAACGCTCTCGCTCTACCTGGCGGCCATGGCCTTAGGACAGCTGGTCATCGGGCCGCTCTCCGATCGGTTTGGCCGCCGGCCTGTTCTTCTGATGGGACTTGCCACCTTCGTGATCGGCTCGTTGATCTGCCTGCTGGCGCAGAATATCAGCCTGCTCATTCTTGGTCGCATCGTGCAAGCACTGGGAGGCTGCTCGGGGATCACCTTGAGCCGCGCCATCGTTCGCGATCTCTACGGGCGTGAGCAAGTGGCGAGCATGATTGGCTACGTCACGATGGGCATGGCGGTCGCACCGATGATTGCCCCGACGATTGGAGGTGTCCTTGACACATTGTTCGGCTGGCGTGCCTCGTTCGGCGTTCTGGCGGGGTTTGGCTCGCTCGCCCTGCTGTGGGCCTTCCGGCAACTCTATGAGACCAACCATAGCCGTATCTCAGAAGGCGCAATACGCGAACTCCTGCGTGGCTACCGGAGCCTCTTTCGATCTCGGCTGTTCTGGGGCTACACACTCGCCACCAGCCTCGTCTCAGCTGTGTTCTTTGCCTTCCTGGCTGGCGCACCCTATGTCACGATTGAGCTAATGGGGCGCAGCCCAGCGGAATACGGCGTCTATTTCGCTCTCGTGCCCAGTGGGTATCTTCTTGGCAATTTCATCACGGGTCGCTTTGCAGGCCGGGTGGGCTCAAATCGGATGATCCTGACCGGCACATTCGTGGTGCTGGCCAGTGTTGCAGCCATGGCTGCAGTCTTTGCCTTCGGGGTCATGCACCCCCTTGCTCTGTTTGTCCCGATGTTCTTCATCGGCACCGGGAATGGACTGGTCCTGCCAAGCGGCATTGCAGGGGCAGTCAGCGTGCAGCCCGATCTTGCCGGGGCGGCCGCTGGATTGGCGGGAAGCTCGCAGATCGGCTTTGGCGCGCTGGTCGCACCCCTGGTCGGTGCGGCCCTTGGCGGAACCGTGTGGCCGTTGATCACGATCATGGCGGTTTGTGCGCTGCTGGCATTGGCTTCGCTAGGTCTTGTCTTTGGTCGGCCAAAGTCAACCCCTGGCGCCTTGCAGTGATCAGGACATCCAAAGCTGCGCGGGCGCCAAGCACAATAGCAGGGGGCTTTCTGCGGGACTCAAGCTGCTGCATCTGAATCAGCGGGTCCAAGGTTCGAGTCCTTGCACACCCACGAAGGATGCCGGCGACCTCGCTGACAGCTATACGCGATCTGCTTCCCAGGTAGCTGGATTCGGAAGCGAATGGCAAACCCGGCCCTCACAGCACGGGCACTGACTAAGCACCACCGAACGAGCTGCGGTTCCCGATCGATGAACCCTTATCGTAGCTTGCACGCTCGGTGAGCGGCAGGCTCGTTCCTCGCGTCGAGGCCTCGAAACCCGTATGAGCCAATCGAAGGCCTGAGATCGCGTACTCAGGTCGTTTCGATGACCAGGGCAAATCCTCGCCCACCGCCGATGCACATCGTGCAGAGCGCGAGACGGCCGGCGCGACGCTGGCGCTCTTTTGCGACATCTCTATTGTGGTGGAGACCGCTAAGACCGGTGACCCCCAACTTCAGGTCGGTTTCACGGCCGGAGACGGCGGGGCGTTCATCTAGAGCTGTTTGCACTTGCGTGGAATCAACTCTGGTCTTCGCTGTAACGCGTTTTCTTCACGTGAGCCGGATCCACCTCACTCGAAAACGCTCCAGCCTCAACTGGTCGGCTATGGCCGGGCCAAGGAGTACCTGATGACGGGTGATCTCATGACGGCCGTGGAGGCTGCGCGCATCGGTCTGATCAACCACGCCGTTCCCAACGAGGAACCTGACGATCGTGTGTACGGATTGGCAAGCCGTCTCGCGCAGGGCTCGCAGACGGCGATCCGCACGACGAAGATGTCGATCAATATCGGCCTCAAGCAGCTCGCCGCCAGCATGATGGATGCCTGCTTGGCCTATGAGGCGATCTCGAACATGAGCCGCGACCACCAGGAAGCTGTCACGGCCTTCCAGGAGCGGCGCAAGCCGAATTTCGGGCCGGGGACCTCCGGGTGAGTTCCCCTCAATCGGGCGAATGCGACCCCGCAGCCCTCCGCAAGCGTGAAGGTTTTGCGGGGTCATCCCCGCTGCCGGGTAAGCCATGCTCCCAGATGGATCCGGGTTTTCTATGGACTTTGCGCAGCATCGTCTTTCTCGGGCTTTCGATGTCGCGCATGGACCAACGAGCTGATGCCATCTCACTGCACCACGGGCTAAACGGCACAATTGGCGCTTTCTGGGAGCTATTCTCGTGGGGGCGCGCGAGCCTAATCAATGATCTTATCGGCACCTGACCTCTTCGAAGGGGCTCGGCACAGCCGCGCCGCAACTTGGATCGGTCCAGTACAGGCGTGAGCGCGTCCCCACATCCATTCCGTCATGGGCCCGGAACCAACCCCATCCGCAGCGACGCGGCAGGTGTACATTCGACGAGGCCTGCGCGGCCCTGGCCCTCAATGTAACCGGCACGCAGGAAAGCCCCCCAAGGTTGCGAGGACAGCAAAAGAGCGTAGGATAGGCAGCCCCGAGCCCACCTGTAGGAGTGGGACGATGCATTTGCATAGACTTGCTCTTGCAGCAATCCTGTTGGCCTTTGACACTCAGGCCGCGCCCCGCGAGATTGAAATCGCCTTCGAGGCCCGTAATCTTCAACGCTCCACGAGCTTCGACAGATTATACATTGAAGGGCCGAAGCTGCGGCTGACCGGGCGATTTGCCTTGCCGGAAGGTTCTGGTCCCTTCCCCTCCGTTGTTCACTTGCACGGGTGCGAGGGATCAATCCCACCTCGCGACGAGGCTTGGGTCGAGCGTTTCACCTCATGGGGCTTTGCCGTCCTGCGGCTCGACAGCTTTGGTCCTCGTGGCAAGACGTCGGTGTGCATCAGCCCAGGTGACCTGCCTCCATTTGACCGAGCCGTGGATGCCTACTCCGCCAAGGAGTGGCTCAGTCAACGGCCCGAGATCGACCCGAACCGGATCGTGCTGGCGGGCTGGTCACATGGGGGCTTGGCAGTCCTGGCGGCGCTTGGCTCGCCACCGACGGCGTTTGGAACCCCTAAGGGAACAAAGCCGTTTGTGGCTGGCATCGTCTTCTATCCGGACTGCGTCAGCCCCAACGAGGTTCAGGCCCCTATTCTGATCCTCATCGGTGATGCCGACACGTATTTGCCTGTCAGCCTCTGCCGCCAGTTGCAGGAGCATCCCAGGATCCGATTGGAAGTGTACCCCGGAGCCTATGAAGGCTTCGACATTCCCGGTGCGGATCACCTGATGATGGGTCACCGGATCCGGCACAATCCACAGGCCGAGGAAGCCTCGATCGTGGCGGTCAAGTCGCTGATTGGTGGGCTCGCACCTTGAAAGGTTCATGGCTGTGAACACACCCTGAGCGCGGTCGTGGAGTGCTGGTGGCAGCGGAGGAAGACGCGGCGATACCGCCCTGATGGCCCAAGGAGCCCTCGCTACCGGGCGGGAGGGACAAGGGCTTGAAGAGCATCTTGCCTCGTTTGCAATTGTCTCAAGCGCCCACGGCTATAGCTTTTGACGACTCCATGGCCCCTTAGAGTGGCTGGAGCGTCGCCAACGACCCAAGGCGAAAGCTGGCCACAACCATCCCTCCATCGAACTGATCGATGGTGTCACTGCTGCGTCCAACCGCTCCCAATGAACAGCCGGTGTACGGAATCTGATCGACGCAGCAGGTGACTGTCGGGAGAGGGGAGTTCGCCGAGATTCATGAAAGCACTTCGTCGTTCAACCGAAATGGTCGCCCTAGGCCTAGGAACCGGCCAAGGACGACCACGTGTTCATGAAGGTGCTAACCTACTTCAACATGGACGTGACGTTGTCCTTTGTCACACGGTCGATCCCAGCATAGACGATGTCTTGTACCTTCTCGCCCTTCTTGAGCTGCAGGAGAATATCCATCGCCTTCTCGCCCATTTCATAGGGGCGCTGGCCAACGAGAGCGTTTGCGTAACCATCGCGCAAAAGCTCAAGCTGAACCTTCAGGGTATCTGCGACCACGAGGGTAAACTTACCTTGGTCCATCGCGCTCTTGTTCTTGGTCACGAAGCTCTTGTACGCTTCGGGAACGAACATCGGCCAACCGCCAACCGGCACAATTGCGGCGAGATCGGCGTTGGCGGTCTTCAGATCCTGCATCTGCTGCACGGCGAGTGCCAGATCATCGTTGCAGTATGTGGGCGAGCCCGACACTTCCGTCCACTTCGAGCCCTTTAGGGCATCGCGCACGCCCTCGACCCGCTCCTTCAGGTTGGCAGCGGCCGGGCCGCCGGAGACCATGGCGAATTTGCCGCCTTCAGGACGGAGCTTCAGGAGTTCCTCGCCCAATGCGCGGCCCATGGCCCGGTTGTCGGTGCCCACATGAGCCTGGCGCGCGGAGTTGGGAGCGTCCGCGTCGAACGTAATGACTGGAATGCCGGCATCGCGCGCAGCCTTGATCACGCGCACGGCTGCGGCAGCATCCGATACGGAGACGGCGATGCCATCGACCTTCTGGCTGATCAGGTCCTGAATGATCTGAGCTTGGCTGGCCGGTTCATGCTCGACAGGACCTTTGTAGATGCATTCGATGTTCCCAAGCTCTTTCGCACGCTTCATGCACCCGTCTCGCGAGAGATCGAAATAGGGATTGTTCATTGCCTTCGGAATGATGGCGAACCTGTAGGTCTGCTGGGCCGCAGCGGGAACCGTCAAAGTGGCTGCAGCTACCGCAGCAAGGATCAGGCGCTTCATCATATTTTCTTCCTCCTGGTTAATCATGCCCCGATGATTGAAGTCTTATGACCGGCTTCTGTCGTCCGGTCGTTTAGAGCTGGATTCTATGGCAAGATCTAAGCTTCCATCCGCAGGGTGCGCAAGCGGTCGACCAGAACCGCCAGAATGATGATCGCTCCAACGAGCACGATCTGCCAATAGGCATTGATGCCGGCCAGAACGAGACCATTGCGGATGACCTCAATGAGAAGTGCACCGATGACCGCTCCGGCCGGCCCCCCGATGCCGCCGTTGAGGTTAGCGCCCCCGATAACGGCAGCCGCAATGATCGTGAGTTCGTAGCCTGTTGCCAGATTGGCTGGAGCCGAGCCGAGCCACCCCACCATCAGGATACCGGCAAAGCCCGCGGAGAGGGCGGACAAGGCATAGATAGCAATCTTTACCCGCTCGACGGCGATGCCCGTGAGGGCCGCGGCTCTCTCGTTGCCGCCGAGGGCGAAGATGTGGCAGCCGAATGCCGTATGATGAAGAACGACACCCATAATGACTGCAAGCACGAGCAGATAGATGATAGCCACCGGCACACCAGAGATGTTGCCATCGGTCACGCCGTAGAAGAGATCGACATCCCGACCGGTCGGAGCTTGCCCCCGTCCTTCTGTGACAGCATAGGCAAGGCCACGCACGATGGAGAGCATGCCCAGCGTCGTGACGAAGGGTGAGAGGCCGATGCGGGCGATCAGCAGGCCATTGGCCAAGCCAATGAGCAGAGCCACGCCGAGGCCGGCACAGACCGACACCAGCATTCCTGCAAACGGCACACTGTCGATTGCGGTGCCACTCACGGACTGCATGACGATGGCACAGATGATGGCCGACAGCGCCATGGTGGAGCCCACGGATAGATCAATGCCGCCAGTGACGATCACGAGCGTGACGCCGAGAGTCACGATGCCCACAAAAGAGAAGTTCTTCGCCACATTCGCGAGATTGCCCGGGCTGAGAAAGGCCGAGCTCAGGAAGGACATCACGAGCATGATAACGACGAGGGCAGCAGCCACATAGGCAGTCTGGCTCGCAAAGAAGCCGCGTCGCCACCAGCGGGTCCGCCCTACATTTGAAAAATTGTTCGTCTCGGAGCTGGTTGCCGGAGAGAGTTCGTTCATCACGCCGCTTCCCTGGCGCCCGTAATCAGCGCGGTGACTTCCTCGGGGCTCGAGTGGCTGATCGGTTTGTCCGCGACCTTGGTTCCCCGGCGCATGACGATCACCCGTTCACAGACCGAGAACACATCGGGCATGCGGTGCGAAATCAGGATGACCGCTATCCCGGCATCGCGCAGGCGGCGAATGAGATCGAGGACCTCAGCGACTTGCCGAACCGAGATAGCTGCCGTGGGCTCATCCATGAGAATGAGCTTAGCCTTGGCAAGCCTCGTCCGTGCAATCGCAACGGCTTGCCGCTGACCGCCCGACATGGCGCGGACTACGTCATCGGGGCGGGTCTCGGATTTCAGTTCACGAAACAATGCCGCCGTCCGCTCGTTCATGGCGGCGTGATCGAGGAGAGAAAAGGGGCCGACCTTGCGCTTCAATTCCCGCCCAAGAAACACGTTGGCGGCCGCGGTCAGGTTATCGGCAAGCGCGAGATCCTGATAGACGACCTCGATCCCGACGGAGCGGGCATCGACCGGCTTGGTGAAGTGAACCTCCTGATCTTCGAACAAAATCCGGCCATGGGAGGGCGGGAAGTTGCCTGCAATGATCTTCACCAATGTCGACTTGCCGGCGCCATTGTCTCCCATGAGGCCGACGACCTCTCCGGGCTTGATCGTGAGGTTGACTTGGGAAAGAGCCTGGATAGCGCCGAATTCCTTTCCGACATCCTGTAGAACGAGGAGCGACAAACTGTTTCCCTCCCTTTCACTCCGGGGCTTTTCGCCCGGGCGTCTTCGCGCCGTCGCCGATCAAAGCACGGGACCCCATGCAATGTCATCTCCAACTTCGGCTGCGACTGACTCGACGGGACATAGCCCGGAGTCTAGTGGCGCCCAATTCAAACCTTGCCCCGTCGTGGTTCAGCAAGGCCTCTCTCCTCCCAAGCATCATCCCATTGTCTCGGGCGAGAAACAGCAAACCGGCTCTCGTTCGTCATATTGTCGTCAGCATAGCCCCCGGTTGAACGGTCAACGGCTTCTCGCAATTCGGTGAAAATCTTTCGGCCAAGCGGGTCGATGTTCTCCGCGCGGCCATTTCCGGGACGTAGGTGATCGATGTTCTCCACAACATGACCGATTCCCTCGTTCACGGCTGGGCTGTGCAAATGGCGGCCTCTGCCGTGGCCGTCGGCCTCGAGGCAATCCGCTTGGAGGTGCCGGCTTGATCGGGCGAGCAGGTCACCGCTCATCTCGCTTTTCTCAAGAAGCAGGGGGGAGCCGCCGTCATCGTCATCCGTGGTTTCCTCATCCACTCCCCGACGAGAGAGATCATCGCACCAGCGGCCACTCTCGATCTCGCCGTAATGTTCGGGCAGGCCCACTTTGCTGAGGATGGTGCGCTGATGGCCTGTGGTGCCGACTTCCCGGATTCGATCCGTTGCGCAGTTGGCCATGCTGATCGCATCATCAAACGTAGGGGACTGGGAACTTACCATCCAGCTTCCGATCAAATTCAACGTCATAGTCAACCTGGCCGTCGCAAGACGGCTGCGCCCGGAGATCCCGCTTGCATTGCTGGCGCTTGCCGACAGGATCTTCGAGTAGGGCTCACGCTGCTCGTATTCCAGCGCCGAGAACGAGCTGGAACACCGGCATCTGCTCATCATAGCCCTTGATCAGACGACGGCCCAGGGGGGCGAGTGGGCGCGCCGAACCAGCCGCCGTAGCGGCGCCCTCATCGACGAGGACCTCGCAGTCCCGGGCCGACGCGCACAGCCGCGATGCAAGGTTCACGACGGTGCCGATAGCCGTGTAGTCGTAACGTCCTTCATAGCCAATCCGCCCGACCGTGGCAGGTCCAAACGCCAAGCCCACTCCGAAGCCGATGATATAGCCCCGTTTTCGCCAGACCACGATGAGACCCTGAACGGCTTCCTGCAGTTCGGCCGCGATATCGAGAGCTTGTTGAACGGGCTCGGGGATCGTGACGGGAGCGTTCACCAGAACCGTAAACCCGTCGCCAGCAAAGCTTGTAAGCATTGCTCGCCGGGCCGTGACGATGGTACCCACTGCTCCGTGGTACTCGGCCAGAACCTGCATCACTTCTTCGGGTGAAGCTTTGGCCGAAAAGGACGTGAAGCCGCGCAGATCGCCGAAGAACGCCACCACGTCCGTACGGCGTCCGTCCAGCACGTCATCCTCACCAGCCCGATCGACAAGCTCAGCCACCTGCGGGGCCAGGAAGCGCTTGAGTTTAGCGATTCGCTGCTGCCGCTGCTGCGACTCGGCTAGGCCTGCCGCCATACTGTTGAAGCTATCGGCAAGCCGCTGCAGCTCATCCCCGGTGCTGATCCGGATCCGATGGCCGAACTGGCCGGAACCTATCTGCTCAGTTCCTTGCTGCAGAATGCGAATTGGACCGGTCATGCGGCGGGCCAGCGCATAGGCGAGAACGGCTGCTAGGATCTCAGCCGCGATCAGCAGACCACCCGTCCTCCATAGGGCAGCATAGATAGGACCGAACGCTTCCGAGAGCGGTTGTTCCACGAGGACGGTCCAGTCGACGCCCGGTACGGCCGCTGCCGCAGCCGCCACGGCCCGACCCTGCGCGTCCGCCGCAGTCGCAATCCGGCCCTCGGCGGCCGCAACTGCTGCCCGGACCGTCCGAAAGGGGGCGAGAGTGGCTTCGTCGGCGCCGCGCAGGACAAGGCTGATGTCGGGATGAGCAATGAGCCGCCCTGGCCGGTCCAGGACAAAGGCGTAGCCGGTCTCACCGACCTTGATGCTGGAGATTACGTCCCAGATTAGTTTGAGGTTCACCTCAGCCAGGACAATCCCTACGGACGGGCGATTTCCTGCAAGGGTGACGGTCAGATAAGGCTCCGAGCCGCGGGCATAGGTGACTTCGCTGAACCAGATCTTGCCAGCCCTCGCACCGATAACCCCAGGCTCACTCTGTCGGTCCGTCCGAGATTCGGTGCGGTTGAGGCCAATGCGCGAGACATACAACCGCTCCCGCCCTTGCCCGTCAACGAGAGTAAGGCTCACGATGGCGGGAACCTGGCGCAAAAGGCGCAATGCATCGATGCGCCGGCGCTCGTCCGCCTCCTCTGCCCAGGAGAGTTGGACGAGCCAACCAAGCTGACCCGTGATACTGTCGATAAAGTCCTGGATCCGTGAAGCAGCCGCGCGGGCTTCGACCCTCAGTAGCTGATCAACGTGCTCGCGCTGGGCCCGATACCCAAACCAGGCATCGCTCACGCCGCTGGCCGTCAGCGGTGCAACCACCGCAAAGAACAGCGCGAGAAAGGACTTCCCGAAGAGCGAACCTCGCAGAGAGAAGCGCCGCTTGACCATGGTGCCTCACGGCTCGACAGCAGGTGATCGGCAGTATGAGGGATCCACAGCGCACGGCAACGGCTAATCGGTGCTCTGGATGGTAGCTTAGGGGCTGCAATTTGCGCGGGCGTCTGCCTGCCTTTTGGAAGCAGCCATTCGAGGGGAGGCTGGGCACCTCAGCACCTGAGCCGAAGTGGCCCTGCGATGTAAGTGACGACACATTCCTGTGGGGCGGCTGTTGACCCCTCTTGTCGGTCTTGCACATCTGAAGCGCGCCATGTCGCCGGTTGGGACCACAGCCGAGCTTTGACAAGCTGCACGAGCTATGTGACGCAAGGTGATGTCCACGGATCGGATCTGCGATATCTCTCTCACGGCGGAGTTGAACGCCCTCATTGGCCAGCAGGTCGTTTCCGGCCCATATCCGAACGCCAGCGGGGTGGTCGGTGACGGTCTGCGGCTGCTGATGAGGCAGCCCCGGCTTCGTGGGGCCGCGCCATGTCTGGCTTCGATGAGCAATGCCCCGGGGCAGCGGTGAGGGGTCGGCATGCACGGCAAGGGTGAGGGTAGTTCGGGCGCTCTCGATTTCCTGCATGGTGGTGGCGAGATGGGTGCAATCTTACGCGCGCAGGAATGGCCGACGACGCCGCTGGGGCCGATCGACGGCTGGCCAGCTGCCCTCCGAATCACGCTGGCCGCTGTGCTTGCCAGCCCGTTCCCGATGGTGCTCGCGTGGGGACCGGATCTCATCACTTTCCACAACGACGCCTACCGCCTGCTGCTGGGCGCTAAGGCAGACGCGCTCGGCCGTAAGTTCTTGGAGGTTTGGCCCGAGGCGCGCAGCATCATCGCCCCACTGATCGACCGCGCTCTCGCCGGCGAGGCCTGCCGGTTCGAGGACGCGCCGTTCACGCTCCTGCGCCAAGGCGAACCCGAGGGGGCGTTCTTCGATTTCGCCTTCAGTCCCGTGCGGGACGAGAATGGCGTGGTCGTCGGTGTGCTCAACACCGCGGTCGAGACCACCGCGCGCGTGCTCGCCCAGCGCCGGCAGGCGTTCCGCCTTGCGCTCGAAGATCGACTGCGCGACCTCGCCGACCCCGCCGAGGTGATCGCCGCCGCCTCCGAGGCACTCGGCCGGCACCTGGACGTGGCGCAGGTCGCCTACGCCGAGGTCGAACCCGGCAATCAGACCGTCGTGATCGAGCGCGACTGGAACAACGGTACGATGGCGGGCAACCGGCGGCAGCACCGGCTCGACGATTATGGTCAGCACCTCAGCGCCGCTTCGAGGCGCGGCGAGACGATCGCCATCTCAGACGTGCAGCTCGATGAGCGCACGTCAACTCCTGAAGCAATCGGGGCCTTCGTCAAATCCAGGATCGCTGGCCTCATCGACGTACCTATTCTCAAAGGACGCAGGCTGGCAGCGATCCTGGGTGTGCACAGCGATACACCGCGTGCGTGGTCCGCCGAGGAGATCGCTCTCGCGGAGGAGGTTGCAGAGCGCACCTGGAGCGCAGCCGAACGGGCGAACGCAGACGAGGCGCTGCGCAAGAGCGAGGCCCGATTGAGGGAGAGCGAGGCACACCTGAAGTTCGCCATGGAAGCCGGGCGCCTCGCCGAGGTGACGTTCTACGTGGACGGCCGGGTGACTCACTCACCAGCCTATGCCGAACTGCTCGGTCACCCAGCGGACAAGCGGCTGACCCTTGAAGAGATACGCGCGCAGTACCACCCCGATGACCACGATCGGGCTGTCGCCGAGCGGGCGGCCATTCTCGCCAGCGGACAAACCTTCTACGAGATTGAAAAGCGGATCGTCCGGACCGATGGACAGGTGCGTTGGATATACGGTCGCGGCAGTGTAGCCATGGACGAGCGGGGCGTGGCGGTGTCCGCGACAGCGGTCTACATCGACGAGACCGATCGGAAGGTTGTCGAGGAGGCTTTACGCGAGAGCGAGGCACGGTTCCGCGGTGTGTTCAATGCGCGACTGACTGGCCTTACGATCTTCGATGCCCGGTCGGGCGAGACCCTCGCGATCAACGATACTTTCCTCGCGATGACTGGCCATACTCGCGCCGATTTCGACGAGGGTCGGTGGGATTGGCGCGAGTTCACGGTTGCCGAGTATCTCCATCTCGACGAGGCGGCCATCGCCCAGGCTCGCACGCGCGGATGGTGGGACACCTTCGAGAAGGAGTACCGACGGCGAGACGGGTCACGCTTCCCGGTCCGCCTCGCGTCTGCGCCGCTCCCCGGCCAGCCGGGGCGGGTCGTGGTGTGGGTCCAGGATATCAGCGAGGCGCGCGCGGCCGAGGCGGAGCTGCGCGAGAGCGAGGACCGCTTCCGCAATATGGCAGATCACGCACCCGTGATGTTGTGGGTGACCGATCCCGAGGCGCGCTGCACCTACCTGAATCGCGCCTGGTATGACTTCACCGGCCAGACGCCAGAGCAGGCCGCAGGGCTCGGCTGGCTCGAAGCGGTGCACCCGGATGACAGGAGCTGGTCGGGCGAGATGTTTCTCGCGGCCAACGCGAGGCGAGAGGCATTTCGGCTCGAATACCGCCTCCGACGTCGCGATGGCTCATATCGATGGGCGATCGACGCGGCGAGTCCGCGCTATGAGTCAAGCAGCGAATTCCTGGGCTACATTGGCTCGGTGATCGACATTCACGAGTGCAAAGCTGCAGAAGAGCTGCTCGAGCAACGTGTCTCAAGAGCGCTTACTGAGAGGCGCGACGCCAACGCGCTTTACCGAGCTTACTTCGAAAACACGCCCGAAGCCCTATTCGTAATCCGAGTTGAAGAGGACATCGGATTTGTCGTCGAGGAGGTCAACCCCGCTCACGAGGTCGGCATCGGCCTTAGGCTAGATGATATTCGTGGCAGACGAATCTACGATATTCTACCCGAGGGAGTCGCACAACGCGTTGTCGAGACCTACCGCCACGTGGTCGAGACGGGTGCGATCTACCAATACAGGGAGGAGTTCAACCTCAGTGGCGAGCCTCAGCACTGGGACACCTCACTCGTGCCGATGCGGGATGAGAGCGATCGCATCGTTCGGCTCATCGGGTCGAGCCGCAACGTCACTCGCCAGGTTGTCGCCGAAGAGGCCTTGCGCCAGTCGCAGAAGATGGAGGCTATGGGCCAGCTCACGGGCGGTGTCGCTCACGATTTCAACAATCTCCTCACACCGATCATCGGCAGTCTCGACATGCTGGCGCGTCGCGGCCTTGGGAGCGAGCGCGAGCGGCGGCTGATCGATGGTGCCCTTCAATCGGCCGAGCGGGCCAAGATCCTGGTGCAGCGCCTGCTCGCCTTTGCACGGCGTCAGCCGCTCCAGGCCGTGGCGGTCGACCTGGAGGCCCTCATCGGAAGCATGGCTGGCCTGATCGGCTCCACGCTCGGTCCTCAGGTCGACATTCGCGTGGAACTCGAACCAGGCCTTCCGCCGGCAGTCGCCGACCCGAACCAGCTCGAGATGGCGCTCCTGAACCTGGCCGTGAATGCGCGTGACGCCATGCCGGAGGGCGGCGTGCTGACGATTAGGGCCGCCCACGCGAGGGTCGGCTCAGACCGCCCGGCGCTGAAGCCGGGTCACTATGTGTGCCTATCGGTGGGCGATACCGGTACCGGTATGGATGAAGCAACCCGCTCCCATGCGGTCGAGCCGTTCTTCTCGACCAAAGGCATCGGCAAGGGCACGGGACTTGGCCTGTCGATGGTGCATGGTCTGACGGCGCAGCTGGGCGGCGGCCTGACAGTGGAGAGCGCGCCGGGCCAGGGCACGAACGTGGAGCTTTGGCTGCCGGTAAGCCTGCGGCCTGTCGAATTGGACGGCCCTGGCACATCTGCCCCCCCACACCCGGTCTACGCGTGGGAGCGTCCTGCTCGTCGACGACGAAGACCTCGTGCGGATGAGCACGGCCGACATGTTGATGGATCTCGGTTATGAGGTGGTCGAGGCAGGCTCTGCGGAGGAGGCGCTCCGTCTCCTCGGCGGGTCGGCACCCGATCTTCTCGTGACCGATCACCTCATGCCGGGGATGAACGGGGCGGAGTTGGCACGGCAAGTACGCGGGCTGAGGTCAGGGCTGCCGGTGCTGATCGTCTCGGGCTACGCCGAGGTCGACGGTATTGCCCCCGATCTGCCGCGGCTCACAAAGCCGTTCCGCAATGCTGAACTCGCAGCGAGCCTCGCCGCCATCATGCCGGCCGACGATCGATGACTAGACCGCTCTCTGCTCAGCGAAGCTTGCTCGCGGCGTTGGATCCCAGTGTATTTCGGGCGAACGCTAGGGGCATGTTGGACTCTCATGATGGTTCAGGGGCATTCCCATCGTGTCATGTAAGGCGACAAATGGTAAGGGTGCGAGGATGAAGCGGCGCTGGCCAATGTTGCATCGGAGGCTGATGTAAGGACCGCTGACCCTGTCTGGAGCCGATGATGAGCGTGCTTGTCGAGAAGAGCGGTCCTGTCACCACGGTTATCTTGAACCGTCCCGAGGTCCGTAATGCTGTCAACCCGCAGACCGCACGCGAGTTACTCGACGCGTTTGACGCGTTCGAGGCTGATGAGGGGGCCGCAGTTGGCGTGCTGACAGGAGCGGGCGGTCACTTCTGTGCCGGATACGACCTCAAGGCTCTGTCGGGCGGAGGCATCCCGTATGAGCCCGAGGGGGATGGCCTTATGGGGCCATCTCGTCGCCTTCTGAGTAAGCCCGTGATCGCAGCCGTCGAGGGCTACGCCGTCGCTGGTGGGCTTGAGCTTGCGGTCTGGTGTGACATGCGCGTCGCCTCTGAGACGGCTACCTTCGGGGTCTTCTGCCGCCGCTGGGGCGTGCCCCTGATTGATGGCGGTACCATCCGGCTACCGCGGCTGATCGGGCAAAGCCGCGCTCTTGACATGATCCTCACCGGGCGGCCTGTCGGGGCGGAGGAAGCCCTGGCCTTTGGGCTTGCCAATCGAATGGTGACTGCGGGAAACGCGCGGGCCGCTGCCGAGCAGCTTGCTGCCGAGATCGCAAGGTTTCCGCAGCTGTGCGTCAAGGCAGATCGCGCCTCAAGCTACGCACAGTGGAGCGAGAGCATCGCCGATGCACTCCGCCGCGAAGGACGGGACGGCGAGGTGGTCATCCGGCAGGAAGCGATCACGGGTGCAGCTCGCTTTACCTCGGGCAAAGGGCGCGGTGGCGACTTCCGCAGTATCTAAGCCGGCATCGTCAGGGCAAGATGCAGGGGTGGCAATTAGCCCAGCTCCTATGAAAATCATCATTGCCCATCCTATTAGTGCGGCACCCGACCTGGCTGTGTCTTCCCGTTGCTGAGATCAATTATGCCAGATTCTCACCAGGCCGTCCGTTTTCGTAGAGTCCTTGTGGTCGCGACCCTATTGGTCACTGACGTGGCCGAGACAACGGCACAGCCGGAAGTCAGCGCAGATCAGCGGCAGGATACAGCACAATCCCCTCGGATCAGTGGCCTCAACGTGGCAAACCCGCCCGACCTCCCAGTCATCGGAAAGTGGATGCTCGGTCGCGATGGGTCTCCTGCGGACTGGCTCGGTGTATTCTTGGACGGGAAGCGGCTTCGCGAGCCCATAAACGTCATCATCGTGGATGAAGATGCATCCAGTGCCGAGGCTGCGAAAGCGAGGCTTCTGTCTGCTGCGGCGGCAGCAGGCTATCCCATCCGGATGAGACACTCGACCGGATACCACGGCTATCTCGGCGGCCAGCTCTATGCCCAGATGCCCGTGGGTTGGGACGATGCATTCTCAAACGAGCCGTTCGAGGTCAGCAACAACCATGGCCGGATCTTTGGGCCGCACCGGACAGCCAGTGGCTATGTTTTTGTTGGGGCCTTCAGCCGAGAGGAGGTCGTACCCTTCCGCTGGCCGGCCCATCGGTACGCATCATTCAACCAAGCGCGGGAGGACTTTGCTCGCAGGCTCGATCAGAGTTCGCCATACAAGCTGATCGGGTTGATCGACTTGGAGAATGCCATCCAGGATGATCCACAGGCCACAACAGGTGACCACGACGGCAGGGCGGTCCTCGTTCGTGCGCTGGAAAGCGATGTTCCACACTGAGGCAACACGGCTGATCCTTGAGGCGGGGGCTGATCTCAATCTTGCCGATAGGGAGGGTGTCACACCTCTCGCACGCGCGCCAAAGGGCAAAGCGAGGTAGCCCGGCTGATCGAGGGCGCAAGCCGTTGACCATCGTCGGGCATCGGGCCTCACCCGTGATCGTTAGGCAGGGGCCTGTCGCGGTGATTGAACTGCTCGGTCAGCGGACCCAACGGAGTGTTGCCAGTGGTCTCTGGCGCCAAGAGTGCCCTCGGATGAAGCTGGAGGCAAGAAGCTGTCAAAGCAAGGCAAGGGACGATAGCGACAAGTCAGATTGCCTCGGTCCCTGCTACGCTGGAGAGGCAGGAGCGCGAGCTGCCGGGATCCTCACCGAAGCAGCAGAATAGGACACGAATACAACGCTTCTCGGGAAGGCGCAGTCTGCCGGGCTTGACGTTGTTGCTAGAGTCCGGAGTCGTTTCCTTCACGTAGTCAAAAACGCTGTCTCAGGAAGCGGGTCATGTTCCCACGACCACGGATGATAACCCGACTGTTCTCCGAAACGATAAATGGCCTGCCGCGGGTGAAACTCACAACCAGTTCGTGTTCTCCAATCCCCAAGGAGCGCCGGTCGTTCTGTATGCTCGCTGCTGAGTAGTCGAAGCTCGACCGTACCGTGCAGCGCGCACCACCATCTTCGCACGCGACCTGGGTTGTCTCAGGTCGGTGGCGATAGGTCCGGTTGGGCCATCGCTCAGCAAAGCGACGCTTCTCGGCCACTAGTGAAGCAATGGTTCGCCTCTCGCCATGAAACACCACGACAGGTGCATAGAAAGACGACACGGCTTCTAGGGTCACCTGCTTCGGTTCTGACCAGAGCCTCAAATAGCTGAAAGCCAAATCTCGTGCGGCTTGCTCTCTCCTGCTTGCCTTATAACCCAGCACGGGATGACGCGACGAGCTCACAAATTCGAGAGAGCTTTCCAAATCTGACGCTTCGGTATTGAGCAGTCCGCCAGGTAGATTGGAAGTGATTGAAGTGCCTTGGGCAAAGGCACTCAAACCGCAAAGCAGCAATCCGGAGACAAAAGTCATTCTCAGGCCTTGAAGCAACACCTGTGTCATGCGGTTCCCCTACGAGATTGCTCCCACCCGGACCGTTACTGCTCGCGGCACAACGACAACCGCAAGGAACTCTAAACTCAAGCGTATCGTCATTGCGGCTCGGGCGAGCCAAGCGCTTCCAACCGAGCTGGCTGGACCGTCAGCCATCAGACGGGCTGGGTGAGGCCTGGGCTGTGTGATGGACGATCCTCCACGGCGATGATCTCGTTTGGAGTTGGAGGACGCTGGTTGCAGAGAGGAATCTCGAAACCAACGGAGGCTCGCCCAGTCCGTTGAATGACAGGTGCCGTGTCATACTCGGAGAGAACATCTTCGACGATGCCCAGACCTAAGCCAGTGGAGTTCGGGTCGTTCGATCCAGTAAGGCCACGCAATGGCAGGGCATGATCGTCTCGGCCAGAGAATCCAGGACCGTCGTCCTCGACACAGATCCAGGCCCTTTCCTCCTTGAGGGTTGCTCGGACCGTGACGGCCGTCTTGGCCCACTTTCTTGCATTGTCAAGAAGGTTCCCCATCACTTCGCCGAAGTCGTTCGGATCCATGTTGATGCCCAGACCAGACGGGATCTCGGCCTTCCACATCAGCACGTCACCGCGTGGCATATGATGCATGAGCATCATAAGACGGTTGATGGTCGTTTCGACATCCGTATAGGCGCCGCAGCCAACTGATGCCCCACTGGTGCGCGATCGGGCGAGTTCACGGTCGACATGGCCGCGGATCGACCCGAGTTGCTCGTGTATCCGCTTGGCTTCCTCCTGCAAGCCCTTTTGCTCAAGACGCCTCGCCTCGCCTGCAAGGATGGTCAGTGGCGTCTTGAGTCCATGAGCCAGTGCTCCGGCCCGATCACGTGCCTTTCGAACGAGGGTCTCCTGGCGGTCCAGGAGCTTGTTGATGCTGTCTACCAAGGGATCGATTTCTTGGGGAAAGCCGCTTGTCATACGTCGGAGTTGTCCGGTTTGCACCGCGTTGAGCTGATAGCCTACCCGCCAAAGTGGGCGCAAGCCTAGCCAGATCTGCAGCCAGGCGAAGAGCACGAGAACGGCTGCGATCGGAACCAGGATAAGGACAACATCGCGGCTGAATGCTTGCCGCCGTTCCAATACTTGTGCCTGGTCGAGGGCGACTGCCAAGCTGAAGGTTCGTGGGCCGGCTCCGCTCTCGATCTTCACATCCTGCTCGATCGCATAGAGCCAGTTTCCATTGGGGCCTTGCACCTCGAATGGCTCGGCTAGGTTCCTGCCGGGAGCTGCATGACGTGACAGCTCCTTGTCCCAGAGTGAGCGCGAGCGCAGAATGGGCTTCTCGTGCTCGGACACCTGCCAATATGCCCCGCCATATGGCCGTTGATACCGCGGGTCCGCCAATTTCAAGGTTGGCTCGATCTCATCAGATGTGACAGTCCCCACCGCAGCTGCGAGTTCGGTCCAGCGCACGTTAAGGTCGTGCTCGACGTACCGGAGAACCTGTCGCTCAAAGACCAAAACAAGAGATATGCCAGCTACCGCAAGCGTAGCGATAATGGAAGCGGAAGCCGCGGCAAGAACCCGCAGCCGGATGGAGTGCATCCTCATGGCGTCTGGCCCTCTAGGATGTAACCGTGACCTCGGCGGGTCTCGATGAGCCCTGGTCCAATTTTGCGCCGAAGGCGTGCGATCAGTGCCTCGACAGCGTTACTGTCCGGCTCATCGCTTCCGTAAACGTGCTCAACGAGTTCACTTTGGGGGACCACCCGACCTCGATTGTGAGTAAGGTACCTAAGCAGCCGAAACTCCAACGGCGAAAGCTCGATTGCTCTGCCATTGATGAGTGCGCGCATACGACGTGTGTCGATGAGAAGTGGCCCGATCTCGATGATGGGTGTGGCATGCCTTCCGACCCGGCGGAGTAGGGCAGCCAATCGCGCGAGCAATTCCTCCATCTCGAAGGGTTTCGTCAAATAATCGTCGGCCCCAGCGTCGATGCCTTCGACACGCTGTAGCCAAGCGCCGCGAGCGGTAAGGACCAGGATCGGGACCACGTTAGCGTCGTCCCGAAGCCGCTTCAGCACTGACAATCCATCGAGTCTCGGTAATCCCAGATCCAGGATGACGGCATCATAAGTTTCGGTCGACGCACGGATCCAGCCTTCCTCTCCATCGGGAGCGATGTCGACGACGTACCCAGTTTCCGACAAGACACTGCTGATGTCGTTTGCAATGGCTGGTTCGTCCTCCACGACCAGGATTCTCATCAGCGCCTCCGGATCTGTAGGACTCGGTTCAGCTGCGCGTCGACGACCACAATCTGATAGTGGCGATCCCTCGTGAGGACGAGAACCTCATAATGCCAAGCACCAGAACCGATGGGGCGGAGGTCAACCTCTAACACTTGACCAGCGACAGCCCTTGATACCGTGGGCAATACAGTGCTCAGGGGCAGTGCCCTGCCTTGTGCGACGGCCTCACGGGCCAGACTGGGAGGGGTGGAGCCCCACCCATTGGCGGATGGAACGTCGTTGAAGCCGCGGCTGACCCCACGCCCCCCTCCTGCGTTGCCGCCGCCGCTGTTACCCCCGCCGCTGTTGCCGCCGGCGTTGCCGCCGCCGCTGTTACCCCCGCCGCTGTTGCCGCCGGCGTTGCCGCCGCCGCTGTTACCCCCGCCGCTGTTGCCGCCGGCGTTGCCGCCGCCGTCGTCGCTAGCCAAGACTCCCAGTGGCAGCATGAGGGCACAACACAACACAGCGATGTAATACTGCCGTCTCATCGGGTTCTATCCTAAGCCAGGCAGATTAGCAGGTCTAAGCTGATATTTCACTGACGGACCGCGTCAGGCTCATGCTGGCTCATCTGGTGCAAATTCGCAGGGTCATCCCGGACGAATCTCGAGAACCCAGCTCGGCCGACGCTTGTGCACATGTTCCGATACTCCTTTCCTTATTGGCGATCACGATCGCCTGCACGACGTCGATCAGGAAATGCACCTGCCAAGCCTGAACGGAGTTCTCGGCGAGAACTTGGCAGTCAATCGAGAACCTCGCGTCAAAGCCCCAGGCCAGAATGACACGATGCCTGAGACTACCGACAATCGCGGTTGCATCTTGCTGCGAGTGCCGGTGCAAGACAGGTCGCAGACCAATTATGGGTTGCGAGGCATTCGGATGACGGACGTTGCTTACCGGTCAACTCACTCCACTCATAGTATCGACGAGCACAGGAGAGGGAAAATGGACTCCGCTCGTACATCACAGGCGGCCATCGAACCTGGTTTGCGCGATCAGCTCCTCGGGGCTATTCCGAGCCTGCGCGCGTTTGCCTTTTCGCTGACCAACAGCTGGGATCGCACCGATGATCTGGTGCAGGATACGCTCACCCGCGCCTGGGGGAGCTTAGATCGTTTTGAACAGGGCTCAAATCTAAACGCTTGGCTCTTCACGATCTTGCGGAACCTGTTCTACTCCGAGCACCGAAAGCGGAAGCGTGAGGTGGAGGACCCGGATGGTAGCTACGCCGGACGGCTGCGGACTCATTCGGAGCAGCCTTCGCACCTTGATTTCGAGGATTTCCGCAGGGCTCTGGCCAAGCTGAACCCAGGCCAGCGTGAGGCCATCTTACTCGTGGGAGCTGAGGGGCTGTCCTACGAAGAGGCGGCCGCGGTCTGTGCCGTTCCCGTCGGCACACTCAAGAGCCGCGTGAACCGCGCCCGCGAGAGGTTGAGCAAGCTGCTTGAGGTCGAAGACATCCATGACATTGGACCCGACCAAGTCACACAAGCCGTCCTCCAGCGGTCGGAATTCGAAAGCCTGACGATATAACGTCCGAGTCTTCCCCTCACGTGACGGGCTGGTGGGCTGACGCAGACGGATGGTCCCGGCTGGTTGGGGGTTGAGTGCAAAGCTTGTCATAGCCCCTTCGTCCACGGTCATGATGCAACTGAGGCGAATATGGGTAGACCCAGCCTATGTCGGCGTATCCGCGCGCATGAAACGAGGTCGATCTAGGTAGTCTTGGCTGTTTTGGAGCGGCTGCAGATGGCAGAACGGCCACTGCGCAGATTTTCGTGAGTTGGGACTTCCTCTGTCCGGGACGGACCCACCCATTCGCGAAACGCCAAGCAGATAGGCAAGTTCACCCGCGTCTGGATGCAGTTCATCAAGCAAGGCAACGGCTTCCTCGGTCTGTGGAGGGAAGGGAAAACCAGAAGACCCGGAGCTGGTGGCTCCGGGTCTTCCGAGGACCGAACCGCTGCGGAGGCGGTTGGGCCTCTGAGCGGCGGGTCGCTGGCCGCTCAAGTAGAAGAGCATGGGCAGCCTGCCACCCTCAGGCTGTGCCTTAGAGCACGGCCCAGGATGCTTGTATCTGGCCCGAATAATCTTCGCTGGACACCGGACTACGAGACGCGCAGCATCGGCCCGCGGCTTAGGCACGACCCATGTAGAAGCCGCTCCCTTTGACGGAGGGAAGAAGGGCCCTGCAACCCCACGCGGGGCCCTTCGCATTTCTTGCGTCACTGTAGTTCAAGAGTCGCTGCCCGAAGCTAAGATCATAGGCTTCCACAAGGGGCTTCTTGGATAGGTGCCATGTATCCCGCTTGCCGATCCCTGATCTGCCTCCTCGCTGAAGCTTATCGTCTGTCCAGCTTTCAGGACGACCATTCCAGTCCCCATCAGCTTGCAATGCCTATTAACCTAAAGAAGTTGAGCCAACAGGAACCTGATCGACTCTGTCAGCAAAATGTCAGCTGGGAGCCTCATGCCAGCGAGGACGTCAAAAACTCGGAGCGGTTCGGCAGTCGGGGCGGCTGGCGTTCATCCTGTGTCTGCCGTCGGCAGCCGGCAGGTCCGCGCTTCTGTCGCCCGATGACTTGTCCATTCAGCTCGAGTGTCACGCCATCTTCGGTGCAAGTCGCCGGGCCCAGGGCTCAGGGGAGGGGCACCCAGGGGAGTGTCATGTTCACGTCGCCTCACGCAGAGCTCAGGCTGTTGCAAGATCATCCTCTGATCGTCCGCCTATTCGCTGTGGTCCGCCTTTCAGGATCGGCTTTGACCCGAGGGAGGGCCCGAGCTACCAGGAAGGGACACAAGCCTAGGGGGTCGCCACCAAGCTGCGCCAGGTGAACGTGCTGGTGTCACAGGACCAAGGCGTGGCGGACGCAATCGGCACGACCGGCGCGATTGGGTTGGCTCAGAGACGGATTATTGGCCGGAGAGAACTTTTCACTCTCTCTGATAGACTCAAATCAGGATCGAGTGCCGGGGCAGGGACACCAGCAATCTGCCGCCCTATGCCTCCGCCGGCTTCTGGCCGCGGGCTCCGGAGGTACTCATCCCAGCCTTGGAGGCTTGTCCTTTCGGACCTGCTGCGATGGCGCGGCGGTGAATGCTTAATAGACTTCCACACTGGACCACCGAACACAGGGCGAGCAGTGCCACGGATGCCGAAGGTCTCCATTTGTCTGTCCTTGCCAAGGCAGCACCTCGTCGGTTCGATCTATGAGACTCAGCGCGACCTCAGGAAAACTTGTTTCATGCTACCGGCACAATTCCGGGCCGCCGCTTGACGCCACGGGTATGCGCCCGTGAACAATCCGTCCGACCATGAGCCTGCAGGAGGCGCTATGACACTCGACAGGAGCCCGCCGATTGTTATTCCCGTTGACCGACTGCTCTCAGCGGTCCGGCGGATTTTTCAGGCCGCCGGGTCGTCGGATTACGAGGCTAATCTCGTCGCCGAGCACCTCGTAGAGGCGAACCTTCGCGGACATGACTCGCATGGTGTCGGGATGGTCCCTGCTTACGTGCAGAATGCGCGAAGCGGTGATTTGGTGCTCAACCAGAACCTTCATGTCGCGCTCGATTCCGGCTCGATGTTGGTGTGTGATGCTAGGTCTGGGGCGGGGCAAGTTATGGCCCACGAGGCGATGATCATGGGGATCGAGCGCGCCCACGCGCACGGGTCCTGCCTCGTGTTCTTGCGCAACAGCCACCACATCGGGCGCATCGGTCACTGGGCCGAGCAGTGCGCCGCGGCGGGGTTCGCGTCCGTGCACTTCGTGAATGTCGCGAGCGAACCGGCGGTGGTGCCCTTCGGCGGGACCTCGGCCCGCCTAGGGACCAATCCCTTTTCGGTTGGAATTCCCCGCGGCGAGGCGCCACCCATCGTGTTGGACTTCGCGACGAGCCGTTGGGCCAAAGGCAAGGTACGCGTTGCCCTGAACGAAGGTCAAAGGGTGCCCGAGGGAGTGCTCGTTGACGCGCAGGGTCAGCCAGCAACCGACCCTGCCGTGCTGTTCTCGGAGGTTCCTGGGGCACTACTGCCCTTTGGCGAACACAAGGGTTCTGGGCTGTCGCTTGTATGCGAGTTGCTGGCCGGGGCTCTGGGGGGTGGCAAAAGTCAGACGGGTCCGCGGTCGAGCGCGGCTATCATAAATTCGATGATGTCCCTCATCGTCTCTCCCGACTACATCGGCACGGCCGGTTCCTTTCCGCGACAGATTGATGAGATCCTCAGCTGGTTTCAATCCGAGAACGAGGTGCGTTCGGGCGCTGTCCGCCTCCCGGGTGATCCGGAGCGAGAAAACAGGGCCCGGCGCTTGCATGATGGCATCCCCATCGATCGGATAACGTTGGATCAGGTGCGCGCGGCAGCGGAGGAGGTGCGGCTGAACCTGACGCGCGTTCTGGAGTGAGCGGAAGTCCGCCGCATCATGAGCCCTTCGCGGAATCTCAATGAGGTCTCCGAGGACCCGCTCGATATCGTCCGCACACAGGCCTCGTAGTCATTGCAATCCACGCCCGCTTTTCGACAGATCGCCGGCCTGAACTGTCGCAGAACGTATCGATGCAGGCATCCACCTCGGCGAGAAAGTCAAGAAGGACATGATTGCGGTCTGGTTCTGGCCCGACATCCGACTGGCTCGTCGGCGCTCCATGATACTTCGCCGATCATCCGGAGCCACGCATGCGCCGCGAGATCTCCGGCCAGGGCTGCATTGACGATAGGCACATCAGGTCCGGTGGCCTCTATACCTGGACCCTCGCGGAGCAGGGGCGGCCTTCTCGTGTTCAACAATGCCGACCTGCATCGGCCGGCGGGGCTCATGGGCTAGGGCTCGGCCTATGTGTATCACCCAGAGGGCAGCGAGCAGATTGTGGCCAATTCTTCGATCCGGTGCTGACGGCGGACACGCGTCTTGCAAAGGTATGCAAACTGCGCTTACGATGTGCGTTCAGATATCGAGATGCGAGGAACTGGCTAGGCGGTCGAATGGGCAAAGTTACTCCTAAAGGTGGAAAGCGGCCCGTCAATGCATCGGACGTAGCCGAACTGGCTGGCGTGTCGCAATCGGCCGTATCTCGAACCTTCACGCCTGGCGCCAGTGTCGCTCCGGCTACACGCGAGAAGGTTCGGAAGGCTGCAAGTAAGTTGGGGTACCGGCCCAATGTGCTCGCTCGGTCGCTGATTACCCGCCGGTCACGCATCATCGCGGTGGTCATGGCCTACCTCAATAATCAGTTCTACCCGGACGTGCTTGAGGCTCTTTCCGGTAAGCTGCAGGCACTGGACTATCAGGTGCTTCTGTTTACCTCGGCGGATGGGTCGCTCTCGGAACCGATGTTCGAGCAGGTCATGAGCTACCAGGTCGATGCCGTGGTGCTTGCCTCGGCAACGTTGTCGTCTGCTCTCGCGAGGGAGTGCCGGAGGGCGGGAGTGCCGGTCGTCCTGTTCAACCGTACGACGGACGACCGAGACGTCTCCAGCATCACAGGGAGTAACATAGTCGGCGGGCGTGTCATCGCGGCGTTTCTGGCAGCAGGTGGTCACAAACGGCCGGCCTATCTCGCCGGCATCGAAGCTTCGTCGACAAATCGTGACCGCGAAGAGGGTTTCAGGACCGGCCTCGCCGCAGCCGGGCTTGCCGAGCCGCTTCGGGCTGTCGGGAACTACACGCTGGCAGGAGCTGCGGCGGCAACAAGGCACCTGCTCTCCTCACGCAAGCCTCCGGACGCAATTTTTTGTGCCAACGATCACATGGCGATCGCCTGCCTTGATGTGGCTCGCCGTGAGTTTGGCTTGCGTGTTCCCGAGGATCTGTCGATCGTTGGCTTCGACGACACGGCTCCAGCCCAGTGGCTAAGCTACCAGCTCACGACGTTCTCGCAGCCGCTCCATCCGATGGTGGATGCAACTGTAGCCGTCTTGCGAGAACTCATCGAGCAGCCGCAGCAGAAAGCCAAGCGAACGGTCATCGGTGGCGAATTGATCGTTAGAGGCTCTGCGCGCATCCCGCCATTCGGATTCACGACTATGGATGAGCATCGGATCTGGCGCCCTGAGAAGGGAGGCTCAAATGAGAATGAGAGGATTTGACCCGGATTTCCAGGATCTACCGGATTACATCATCAAGATCACGGAGCGGATCTGGGAGGGCAGGGGCATCGGGTTGATCCGACGCTGGTACTCGGACGATTGCCCCGTCCACACCACGATGGGGCCACTCCAGGGCTCTGAAGCCATGGTGGCCGGAACGCTGGACACGCTCAACGTGCTGCCGCAGCGGCGGCTGCTCCCAGAGGACGTGATCTGGTCCGGGAACGATACTGACGGCTTCCTCTCGTCGCATCGGTTGATATGCCCAGGCTATCATAAGGGCGACGGGCCGCTTGGACCGGCGACGGGCAGGCCTGTTGCTGTCCGGGCGATCGCAGATTGCTTCTGCATCGAGAACCGGATTGTCGAGGAGTGGCTCATTCGGGACAGTGCAGGACTTCTTTCACAGATCGGAGTCGACGCTGTGGACTACGCCGCACGCTTGGCCGAGGCCGATCTCGCTCGGGGCAAACAGCCGTGGCACCTGGGAGACGCGCGGAAGCTTCGGGAAGAGGGGGGCTTCTGTCCGCCTGTCCACCAAGACCATGCGGCAGCCGCCCTGGTGCGTCAGACGATGAAGCAGATCTGGCGGGCTGATCTCGACGCCGTCGGACGAACCTATCACCCCGCCTGCAGCGTCCACCTGCCGGGCCACCGGACGGCCTACGGACATGAGCAGCTTTACGAGTTTCTATTCGGGTACCTCGCCGCCTTTCCAGATGCGAAGATGGTGATCGAGCACTCCATCGCACGCGACGATCCGGGCTATCCAACGCGCGTGGCCACCCGCTGGTGGCTGACTGGAACCCACACGGGTTACGGAGCATTCGGGCGCCCGAGCGGAGCAACCGTGCTGGCCCTCTTCATCAACCATGCCCATGTGATCAATGACCAGATTCGGGAGGAATGGATTCTGGTCGATGAGGTAGCCATCCGCAAGCAGATCGCATTTCATCGTGCGTGATTTGCAAACCTATGCAAGTCTGTTAGCATTCGACGAGGAGAGGGAGGACCGACGCAATGATGAACAGGCGACAGCTGATCGGAACGGGGCTCGGTGCTAGCGCGGCCCTGGCATTGCCGCGGCTCGCGCTCGCTCAGGGAAAGCCTTTCGCCGGAACGACGATCAACGTGCTGCTCCCCCAGGGAGCGCAGTTTCGGGCGCAGGAGAAGCGCTTCGCCCAGTTCGAAGCGATGACGGGCATCAAGCCCGTCTACAACTACGTTCCCTATGGCCAGTTGCGGGACAAGATCGCCACCGAGGGAGTGGCGGCCTCGTCGGCCTTCGACATCATGTGCTATCAGGATAGCTGGGGACCGGGTCTTGCCGTCTACCTGCAGCCCATCGACGATTGGCTGAAGCGCGACGCCATCAACATGGATCGTTATCACCAGGCGTACAAGCAGGGCAGCCAGATCGAGGGTAAAACCGTCGGCCTGCCGGTGCGTGGCCATCCGCAAATGCTGTTCTACCGCAAGGATCTTTTCGAACAGGCTGGAGTTCAGCCCCCAAAGAGCTGGGATGAACTCATCACGGTTGCCGACGCCGTTCAGAAGAAGTCCGGCATTGCCGGCGTTGCGATGTATTATGGCAAGGGCAATGGCGGCCAGAATCTGTTTCTGTGGCTGAACCATCTCTGGGGTGCAGGCGGGGATATCTTCACGCCCGATTATAAGACGACGCGGTTCAACGAGCCGGCCGCCGTGGAGGCCACGCAGCGCTACCTCGACTACCTCCTCAAGCATAAGGTTGCCGCACCTGGCTCCGTGCAGTTCGTCGAAGCCGATGCGGTCAACTCGGTCGCGCAAGGCAACTCGGCGATCGTGATGGTGTGGTGGTGGGTGTACCCGCAGCTCACGGGCGGTCAGTCGACCCTGAAGCCCGAGCAGGTGGCCTTCGCCCCCATGCCGCGCTACGCGCCCGACAAGCCCGCGTCCTACGCCCTCTCGCTGCCCTTTGCCGTGAGTGCCAACTCCAAGAATAAGGAGGCAGCTTGGGAGTTCCTGAAGTGGGTCTCGAGCCCCGAGCTCGAAGTGGCCTGCGCGACCGACAAATCGGACAAGGACACCGCCGACATCGTCGTGACCCACAAATCGAGCTTCGTTGACCCGAAGGTGAACGAGGTCAACAACGGTCTGCATCGAGTGGCGGCGCAGAGCCTCGAAGGATCGCGCATCATGCCGCAACTGAAGGAGTGGCCGCAGATTGCCGCTGTTCTGGAGAACACGATTTCGGAACTCGCCACAGGCTCGAAGCCGGTCAAGGCTGGGCTCGACTCGGCGGCCCAGGAGGCCGACCGAATTCTGCGCAGAGCCGGCACGCGCCGCGGCTGATGACCGATAAGTGAGGGGGCCTTGGCCCCCTTCGTTCCTGCGGCCGTGCATTGGGGAGGGCCCTTTGCAGGATAGAACGCTGAAGTATTGGCTGATCACGCCGGCGCTCCTGGTGATCGCCGGGACACTGCTCTACCCGCTCGCATCCGCTCTCTGGTACTCGCTGCACGAATGGAAGTTGTCGGAAAGCCCCACGCTCGGTCCCTTCGTCGGACTCGAGAACTACGTCCTTGCCGTGACCGACGACCCCGATCTTCTCAACAGTGGTCGAGTCACTCTCATCTTCACCGTCCTCTCGGTGGTTTGCACATTGACCGTCGCCATGGCTCTGGCCGTGCTGCTGACCGGGAGCGGCAGGCTTGAAGTCAACACGAGGACGCTCCTCGTCATTCCGTTCGCGATGTCGCCTGCTCTCGTCGGCGTATCGTGGCGTTTCCTGCTCAATCCTGAGTTCGGTGGTTTCTCCGCCGTGATCGGCGCATTGGTCCCCAGCCTGAAAGGCGCATCCTTCTTGGCGGATCCGAACCTTGCGATGGCGGCCCTTATCCTCTGCGACGTCTGGCATTCCGCTCCCTACTTCATGCTGATGTTCATCGGGGCACTTGCCTCTCTCCCGCAGGAAACAGTAGAGGCGGCTCAGGTTGATGGTGCCTCCAAGTTCAGGCTCTTTTTCGAGGTCGTTCTCCCTCAGCTCAAGCCTGTACTCGCTGTTGCGGTGCTGCTGAAGATCATCTTTTCGCTGAAAGTCCTCGACCAGGTGATCACACTGACGAACGGCGGCCCCGGCACATCGACGGAGACGCTGGCGCATTTCATCTACCAGACTGCCTTTCGCTGGTACGACGTCGGCTACGCGGCCGCGACTGCTTACCTGCTGGCGGCGTTGATGGCGGTGTTCGCCGCGATCTACTTCCAGCTGATCACCGAGCGGAGGCCGGCATGACGGACAGCTCTTCGCTTCGCGCCGCCGTCATCGAGCGGCCCGCTCAACGCCGAGAAACCCGCAGGTTGTCGCTTGCACGGCGCAAGCGCATTGGGAGTACTGCTCGGACGCTTACGATCCTGTTAGTGATCCTTCTGTTCTTCGGGCCTGTCGTCTGGATCATGCTCACCGCGTTGAAGCAGCCGAGGGACGTCTACAGCCTCAGCATCCTGTTCACGCCGACGCTTGACAACCTCAGGTCGGCCTTCGCCTCACCTTATTTCCTCGGCAGCCGAACTCTCAACAGCATCGTGGTCACACTCGGAACGATCATCCTGTCGCTGCCGATTGCAACCGCCGCGGCCTACGCCTTCTCGAGATTTCGGTTCCCTGGGGGCAGTGCCTGGTCACTGGGCGTTCTGGCTACGCAGTTCATTCCGCCCGTCATCATCATCATCCCCCTCTTCATCGCATTCCGCTCCGCAGGACTCCTCGACACTCGGCTCGCTCTCGTCATTGCCAATATGTCGTTCGTTGTTCCGTACTCGATCTGGATGATCAAAGGTTTCATCGACGCTATTCCGGCAGACATGGAGGAGGCCGCCCAGATCGACGGGGCGTCCCGAATTCGAGCCATCTGGGATGTTGTCGTGCCGATGGCTCTTCCGGGCATCGCAACGGCGGCCATATTTGCCTTTGTGGTATCGTGGAACGAGTTCTTTTATGCGCTCGTCCTATCAAGACAGGATGCCGTGACCCTTCAGGTCGGCCTTATGGGAGCCCGCACCGAACGGGGTGACGCCTGGGAGATCATGGCGGCTATGGGCCTCGTAATCATCCTGCCGATGCTGGTCCTCTCGCGATACGTTCAGAAGTACTTCGTCGTCGGGCTGGTGTCCGGATCCGTCCGGTAGGAGACAATCATGGCGTCAGTTGAGCTAGTGGGAGTCGAGAAGCGCTTCGGCACCTTCACGGCGCTGCAGCGCCTCGACCTCTCCATCGCCGATGGAGAGTTTCTGGTCCTGCTCGGACCCTCAGGATGCGGCAAGACCACGACCATGCGGATGGTGGCCGGCCTGGAGGAGCCCACCGCCGGTGACATCCTGATCGGTGGACAGCTGGTCAACGATGCCCTGCCGAAGGATCGGGACGTGGCCATGGTGTTCCAGAACTATGGTCTCTATCCGCATATGAGTGTCGCCCAGAACATCGGTTATCCCCTCAAGGTACGCGGCATCGGCGGCAAAGATCGAGAATTCCGTATCAGGCAGGCAGCCGAAAAGGTGGAACTCGGGCCCCTCCTGCACCGCAAGCCCCGAGAATTGTCGGGGGGGCAGCGGCAACGCGTGGCGCTGGCCCGCGCGATCGTGCGCACCCCGCAGGTGTTTCTTATGGACGAACCGCTCTCGAACTTGGACGCCAAGCTGCGCGTCACCATGCGGGCGGAGATCAAGCATCTCCAGCATGAGCTCGGCGTCACGACGATCTATGTCACCCATGATCAGATCGAGGCCATGACGCTGGCGCACCGGGTTGCGGTCATGAACGGCGGGGTCATCCAGCAGCTCGACACTCCAGAGGCCATCTATGACCGACCCGCGAACTTGTTCGTGGCGGGCTTCATCGGCTCGCCGCCGATGAACCTCATCGCCGGTCACGTTACGGGAGAGCTGTTTCAGGCCCCAGGCGTAACAATCCGGGGCGGGTTCGGAGAAGCTAGCGGGAAGGTGATTCTCGGAATCCGATCGGAGGACGTCTCGATAACTCCATCGGGCGAAGGCTCCATCGAGGGTCAAGTCTATGCATCCGAGCTCACCGGCGAGGCCGTTCTCGTGACCGTGAGTGTCGGCGACGCGAGGCTCATCGCCAGGACATCCCGCTCGTTCCGCGGCAATGTCGGGACCCCGGTTGGCCTCAGGGTCGATACCGACAAGCTTCACCTCTTCAGCGAGGCCACCGGTCAACGCATTCGTTTCAGCGATCAACGCAAAGCAGCCTGACACCATGAACTTACACGACCGACTCGTCCGTTATGCGGATTTGCAGCCATGCACGAACGCGTTTGTGGATGCCCGCACGCCGGGCTCGGACCGGAAGGAGAACTTCACGATCATCGGACCGGGCGTGTCCGAGAACCCGAACCAGCACGTCCACATTCCCGAGCCACACGGATTCAACATCGGGGCCGCGCGCCAGCCGGGCGGCTGCCTCAACTCGCAGCACAGCCACGAAACCGCCGAGGTGTTCGTGATCCATTCCGGCCACTGGCGCTTTCTGTCCGGGGTCAATGCCGGCGAAGACAGCCACCTCGATGCCGCTCCCAGCGACGTGGTCTCGGTGCCGATCCACATGTTCCGCGGCTTCAAGAAGCTCGACGAGGGGGTGGGCTTCCTGTAGGTGGCGCTCGGCCAGGACAACCCCGGCAAGGTCACCTGGGGCCCCCGGGTGTTCGATCTCGCCCGTCAGTACGGTCTCGTGCTCCTCAAGGGAGGGCGGCTTGTCGACACCACGGTCGGCGAGGCCGCGCCCGCAGGCGCGGAGCTGGAGGATGCCCCCACCGAGGAGCTGATCCGGCACCTGGCTACCCCCTCGCTCGAGAAGCTCGCCGAAGGCCACGTGCCGCTCGGGCGCATGACGGGCAACCCCCACGCGCCACTGGCGGGGGCGGGAGTGGAGGAATGCCCCGTCATCACCCCGACCCACACCCGCAACGGCTTCGCGCCCGGCCCGATCGTGGGCTGGTGGCCGCACGGCTGCAACCTGCGCTGCCTGAAGATGGACACCGGCGCCCGCGTGCCGGCCCATAGCCGCGACGAGGCGGAGGTGATCTTCGTTCATCGCGGCACCCTGGAGATTGCCACCCCGCAGGGAAGCGTGGTTCTGGGCGGGGGCGACACCTTCACGACCCCCAAGGGGCTGGAGCGCGCCTTCCGGGCGCTCTCCTCGGTCGGGGTGATCGCCTATGTGGTACGCGGCGGCGACGGGGCCGGACCCGTCCGCCTCCCCAACCAAATCGCCGCTGAGTGACGCCGGGAGGATGGCTTTAGGGGCTGTGGCCGAGCCTTACGGACGGCTGACAAGCCCGATTGCGGCCGCACACGGTTTGCTGGGACGGCGCTTCTCACGATACCTACAACTTCGGCCGCAGGATCAAGACCCTCGAGGGGCTCACATCCTACGAGTTCATCTGCAAAACGTGGTCACGGGAGCCTGCCAGATTCCGGCTCGACCCGCTCAACCCATAGAGTTTTCGGCGGATCCTGCCGTCGAGCCGACTTCCCTTGACTTTGCGGATTGATCGCACAAGCCTCCGAGGGGAACGGAGGATCCCGCGATGCCTCGTCGCCCACTCGGCTTCCTTGCCTCGACTATCTTTGGCGCGGTCATCTCCTCGAGTGCCTTGGCGCAGGGCACGGCACCGATGCTGCCGGAGGGACCAGCCAAAGGCATGGTGGAGGGCGTCTGCACGGGCTGCCATCAGACCAGCGAGATCCAGCGCAGCGCCGGATACACCCGTGATGGCTGGAAGGAGCTGTTCGGCACCATGATCGAGCTCTCGGCCAGCCCGGCGGAGCAGGATCTGATCGCCGGGTACCTCGCGACGCACTTTCCGCCGAACCAGAGCCGAGCACCGAAGATGCTCGGCGGAGAGGTTCAGATCGAGTTCAAAGAATGGCAGGTCCCGACCCTGGGTCAGCGTTCGCGCGATCCGGTAGAGGCTCCGGATGGGGCGATTTGGTGGGCGGGGCAATGGGCCAATGTGATCGGGCGGATCGATCCGGCCACGGGGGAGATGAAGGAGTATCCGCTCCCTGCCAATGCCATGCCCCATACCGTCACGCTCGATGATGCTGGTAACGTCTGGTACACCGGCAACAAGAACGGAACCGTCGGAAAGCTCGATCCGAAGACGGGTGCCGTCACCGAGTTCAAGATGCCGGACCCTGCCGCGAAGGACCCGCATACGGCGGTCTTCGACCGCAATGGCACGCTTTGGTTCACCCTGCAGATCAGCAACATGGTGGGGCGACTGAACCCGGCGACCGGCGAAATCAAACTCGTCACTGCAGGAACGCCGGGTGCTCGACCCTATGGCATCAAGATCGATGCCGACGGGGTACCGTGGGTGGCCTGCAACGGCAGCAATTGCCTGATCAAGGTCGATCCGGTCACCATGCAGCTGACCGAGGTCAAGCTGCCGGCAGCAGGGACGACCGTGCGGCGCCTCGACATCGCGTCGGACGGCGTGATCTGGTACGTCAACTCGTCGCTCGGGCGGCTCGGGCGATACGATCCCAGGACATCCGAGTTCAAGGAATGGCCGTCACCGAGCGGACCACGGTCGCATCCCTATGCGATTGCCGTGATCCATGGTGCCGTATGGTACAACGAGTCCGGCATGCGGCCCGACATGCTCGTGCGGTTCGATCCGCGCACCGAGAGCTTCCAGAGTTGGCCCATTCCCTCGGGCGGCGTCTATGCCGGCATCGTGCGGCATATGCGGGCCACGCGCGACGGCAACCTGCTGATCCATCAAAGCAGCACGAACCGCATCATCCTGGTCACGCCGAAGGCTGCTGTCGCGACAAGGTAGGGCCGACCCCGCTAGCGGACTTGGTCTGACCTTGTCCCGCGCCGACGTTCAGCTCGTCGCGGATCATACCCAAGAGTCCAGCAGGGGCGACAGGTAACGCTCTGGTCATTCGCCTTGCGAGCGTGACGAGACCAGGCGACGGAAGGGGGCTTGGATCCCTCGGGCCTGCCCATGCGGCACAACCCGTGCCATTTCACCGCAAAACATCCGGTGTGATCTTCCACACAGCAGATTGCCGCGCCCGTGAATAACCTTCGTCAACTCCGGTAGGGCGCAATAAGATCAACCTTGCATTGCATCCGCCGGTTGGAGACGGCTCATGTCATACCAACGTCAATCCCAATGGACTCATCGGCTTCGGCAGCTCCAAGCCGTTCGAGACCGATACATGGCGGCCGGCCGGTATGATCGAGCCTATCGGGCCTACCTGGCCGTGCAGCGGGTATACGATCGTTGGGCCGACGAGGTCTTCGCCACGGCCGACGGGCGATAAGGGATCAGCTCAGGAGAAAGACGCGGCGTTTTCTCAAGGTCCTGAGGTTTCGTGGTGCCTACCGTTGGGCCGACCCTTCAAGGATGGCCACCATCGCACGATAGCCACGTGCCCGGGCGTGCTGGAGCGGCGTAACGCCCTGGCGGTCCGCGATGGCTGAACTGGCCCCCGCCTCCGTAAGCGCACGGACTGTCTCGACATGCCGTGGGCCGCCGTCGCCCAGGATCACGGCTTCGATGAGGGCCGTCCAGCCAAGGTTGTTGACATGGTCGAGCGGTGCACCCGCACGAATGAGCTCCCGGACCACACCGTCGTGCCCGAGGTGAGCCGCCGCAATCAGTGCGGTACCGTCATAGATGCTGGTGATCAGCTTCGCGCTTGCCCCTGATGCAAGAAGGATCGTCAGCGTCGGCACGTCATCCCGAACAGCCACGATGGTGACGGCGTCATAGCGCTGCTTGTCGAGAAGGCTTGAGTCGGCACCAGCTCCGATCAGGGCCGCGGCTGCCCGGCCGTGTCCCTGAAAGGCAGCGACATGGAGCGGGGTGCGGCCATTACCGTCTCGCGCGTTGACGTCGCTCCCGCCCCGAGTAAGGCGCTGAATCTCTTCCACAGCGCCACGCGACGCTGCCGCATGCAGCCCCTCGTAGGCCATGAGCTCCGCTGGGGTCGGAGGGGTCTGAGCCGAAACCGGAATGCCTGACAGGAGCACGGCTCCGGACAGGACAAGCACCATGAGCATGTGAGACATAATCTGCTCCCGAAGCTGGGCAACCGACCGGCCGATCGGCCGACACTCAGCTCTCACTTAAGCTTGTCTCGCCCCTGCGCAACCAGGACGTCCAACCGATCCAGCCGGCGACGATTTCCGCCGACGTACGATCCATCCGGCCCATGCCCGGCTCCGTGATCCAGCGACACACATATACAGGCAGGGCTCCTTCATGGGGGTCAAGTGCGGTGATGGAGGGGCACCCTACCGGCCTTGCCATGCCCGAACCATCGGCCTGCCGGGGCGTTACCTTGAACAGCGCATAACCCACGAGATGCGGAGAGCTCTCCCATGCCTATGGTCGGAACTCACGCCCGTTCCCTTTTTGCCCGCACTTTGGCGAGCACGATCCTGCTGACGTGGATGACGGCCTTGGTATTGGGGCAAGAGAAGCTTCCTTGGACCGATCCGCCAGCCAGCCAGGCTCCCGCATCACCACAGCCTGAGGCAGGTCAGGCCACTCCTCCGGCGCCCGGGCCTGAGGCGCGTCAGCCTATTCCGCCGGCACCGGAGCCGGCAGCATCTGCGCCGGCCAGACAGCCGGAATCCGTGCAGCCCGCGGCAGTGCCTGGACCAACCGCACCGCCCACCTCAAGGGAGGCTCGCCCATCCTCGTCGGCTCTTCAGAACCTGCAGGCGGAACCACGGACGATCCCAGCCCCGGAGCCTCGTACACGTGCCGCTACCCTGCCTCGTCCCGGTCCCATGCCACGGCCTGTGCAGCGGGCTGACGTCCCGCGCGAGGAGCGATCCCGCGCTCTTGCGGGGGCGCCTCGACCAAGTTTCGATTGTGGTTATGCTCGCACTACGGTCGAACGGGCGATCTGTGCGGATCCGGTGCTCGCGGCCAAGGACCAGCGTATGGCGCTCCTGTACGAACAGCGCGGCGGCTCGCGGTATAGACCTGTGGATCAGCGACAGTGGCGATGGCTGGCCGCACGAGAGGCCTGCGCCCGAGCCCCACGGGCGGTGTTAGAGGCATGTATCGCGAGAACCTATGATGCGCGGATTGTGGAACTCTCCGGACTTTGAAGGTGAGGCAGGCGGCCCAGCTTCGTAGCGCTCCGGCAGGGCAGGGCTGCGGGTTTCGCCCTCTCGCTCCGCAGCGCCCGCGAGCGCCGCAAAGAGCAAGGCTGGCATAGCCCTCGCTCACAGAGTGTCAGACGGCGCTCCTGCACTGCACCCTGGATCCGTGCTGCAGTCGCAGCAACGTCAATCCGCCCACCTTCCGAGGGCCCTTAGCCTTTCTCCTCTTCCCGTGGCAGAGCTATTAGGCCGCATAAAGGAGCACAGGGGCCGCAAATCCCTTCAAGGAGTATTCTTGCCCCTGGCTCTCCACCAACGTGCGCTTGGCACGGTCGTAGACCGTCTGGGTGACCAGGATTTGCCCTGGGTCGGCAACCGCTTGGGCGCGGGCGGCGGTGTTCACAACTGTACCGATGGCGGTCAGGTCCCGGTGTGCTCGGCCGAACTCTCCAAAGCTGGCCTCTCCTGAAGCGATGCCGATTCCGACACCCATTTCACTCCCGGCAAGACCGATATCTTTCTCCATCAATTGATCCCAGCGAGCCGCACAGCGGCGGTGGATCTCGCGTCCTGCGAGCACGGCTCGTTCAGCATGGTTCTGATGGGTGATCGGGAAGTTGAAGATCGCCATGACGGCATCGCCGGTCGTCTTGTTGAGAAGCCCATCATACTCCCAAATGGCCTCGGCGCATTCATCGTAGAAAACGTCCAGCAACGAGGAGACAGCCTCGCTCGTGAGCCTTTGCGAGAAGCCTGTGTAACCCCTAAGATCCGCAAAAAGCACCGATACATCTACGGTTACCTGGCGTGCCCTCATGACGCGCGTAAACATCAACTCGCACACGGTGCAAGTATTCGGGTTCATTCGGCTGGGCCGAATGCCGAAAATCCGCAACGGAACCGAAGGCAAACCGCGAATAGGAACCGGAACCCTCATTTGATCCCAGCTGCCCTTGCAGATCATGGATCGCGGGGATGACATCGCCTCAATCCTTTCAGATCGCTACGAACGTGTAGGGATGCGGTCAGGCTAAGCTAATTCTACAGCATCTCCAGACCCATCGTGCGCCTTTATTGCGTAGGCTCTAACTCTTTGTTGATCTGATCGAAGCTGGGGCCCATCTGTAGACAGTACCCCGGGCGCCAGTCGCCGGGAGTTCAGCTGCACGTTGGACCGACGCGAACTCGGTGACACGGTCCGTTGCGCCGTGCGATGGGGCGCCAGGTCTCCAAGCGCCACGGCTCTGCCCGTCGCTAGGGCCGTAGGTTTCGTTCGATAGCGTGGAGAACCAGGGCGACACGCTGGCCCAAGCGATTGCGCCCTTCGCTGGATACTGGCTGCCGGCTCCACCAGTGTCCGTCCACAGCCATGAATGACGGTTCAGCAAGCTAGCCCCAGTGGTGAAAGAGCTGACGCTCAACTAACATCGAGCCGGACCCGCCATGGGGCCGATCAGTCCGCGCCGTATGGAGGCTACGTCGATCATGAGGCTCCCGTCGGGGAGGGGCTTGGCTTAGGTCCGGACGCGGCCCGCGCTTAGGGGCTTCGCCGCCGGACCGCTCGGAGTGGATGCGCCATGAAGATCATCGCTGTCGAACCCTTCATCTTGCACCTGCCGCTGACCGTGAGTTCCATCTCCGACTCGACGCACAGCATCACTCATTGGGGCGTGGTCGGAACGAGGATCACGACCGATTCAGGCCTGGAAGGCTTCGGCTTCACGGGCACTCATGCGCACCTGCCTTCCGACCGCCTTATCACCGCGTGCATCCGCGACTGCTACGCACCGCTCCTCCTCGGCGAGGATGCAACCGAGGTCACGCGCCTGTGGCTGAAACTCGCCCGCTATCCTGCCCTGCAATGGGTAGGCCGCGCCGGTATCACTCATCTGGCGTTGGCGTCCGTCGACATCGCTCTGTGGGATTTGAGAGCCAAGCAGGCCGGATTGCCCCTGTGGCGGTTCCTCGGGGGGGTCGCCTCGGAGGCCGTCGAGGCCTACAACACGGATATCGGCTGGCTGTCGTTCTCGCAGGACGAGCTCCTGGACGGCACGAAGCGGGCAGTCGAGGTCGACGGCTTCCGGCGCATCAAGCTCAAGGTCGGCCATGACGACCCTATGGTCGATATTGGCCGGCTGACGGCTGTGCGTCACGCTTTAGGCCCCGAGATCCGCATGGCCGTCGACGGCAACGGCAAATGGGACCTGCCCACTTGCATGCGGTTCTGCGCCGCCGCCCGCGATCTCGACATCTTCTGGTTCGAAGAGCCCCTATGGTACGACGACGTGGGATCCCACGCCACCCTCGCGCGGGCCAGCGCCATCCCGGTCGCTCTCGGCGAGCAGCTCTACACCCTGGACGCGTTCCGCGCCTTCATCGAGGCGGGTGCGGTTCACTACGTGCAGCCCGACGTCACGCGGCTCGGCGGCATCACGGAATACATCCAGGTCGCGGATCTCGCGCTTGCGCACCGCCTGCCGGTCGCCGCGCATGCAGGCGAGATGAGCCAGGTGCACGTGCACCTGTCCTATTGGCACCCTGCCTCGAGCATTCTCGAATACATCCCCTGGATCAAGGACCATTTCGTCGAGCCGATCCGTGTCAGGGACGGCATCTACCAGCGACCGGAGCGGCCCGGCGCGAGCACGACGCCGCTGGCGTCTAGCCTCGAGCGCTTCAGTCAGCCGACAGCGTGACGGGCGAGGGAGAGCCAGCCACTGGAGTAGTGTTCGCTCCTGGTATCCGACGGTGTCGGGCCAACGTTTGTGGTCGAGAGGTCAGCGGACTTCGGTCCCTCTGACGGGACTTCATCGGACGACCTGGAAGCGATGCCAAGCACTTGATAAATATCATTATTCAAGATCCTCCAGTCCGTGGCCGGGTGTTGATACCGGCGGTCGCGGTGCGGGCGGCGGTTCGGCTGGAACTGCCGGCGATTGGATCGCGGCCCGGACTTATCGAACGAATGGGACGTCGCGAGGAGATGACGGCGGCGGCGGGTCGACGAGCGATCTCTGTATTCTGTGTGGCCAAGACAGCAACGCCGGCTCGGTCAGCCCCAAAGGCGGCGCGCTCGACAAGTGGGAGGTGACGTCTTTATGCCTCCTGTGGCATAAGCCGCTTATGAGCAATGAAAACCCGACTCATCCCTACAGCCTCGAGATTGCGCCTTCGCCGAAAGGCGATGGAACGGTCGGCTGGGCTATCCGAATGAACGGCAAGATGTTGGAGCGTTCCGATCGAATGTTCCGTTCCGAACAGGAGGCCCTGAAAAGCGGACAAGAGGCCGTGGAGCGGCTGTTGAAAGGGCAGGCCCAGCCCAGCCCATCGCGAGGCAGGAGATAGAGAAGCAACGCCGGCACCGTTGCGGCCCAATCCAGCAGGTGCCGACAGGCCTGCTTCGATGGCGCCACCTCGGTATCCCGTCTCGATGGCACCGTCCGAGACAGGTCTCCGGGAGACTGACTCCGGAACAAAGGTGGACCAGTGCCGGCGACGGTGCTCCTTGCAGCCGTGCTGGAGGTCACACCTCCGGCACGACCTCACCGTGGGGCGGGCAAAAAGCCGGTTTGATCGATGAATGGCTTTGTGGCACTTCAGCGTAATTTCGCCTGCTGGGCGCGCTCCAAGGTTTGAGCAAGCTCGGAGAGGGACTCTATCCCGCTATCCGGCCAGAGATTCCGGATCGCTTGAAGCACGACGCGCGATGCTCGGCTGAGAGGACGCTGCTGCGTCGTCGAGACGATCGCATATCGGATGAGTTCCGGCTCTGTGATGCGGCTGCCGATGAGGTCGCGATCAGCCCCCAGTCCCGCGAGAGCCTCGACCGCGACGACCGAACAGCAGCCACACTGCTTCACGATCTCCCGTTGCGCACCGAGCGAGTCCACTTCGATCGTGACGTTGAGCTCGATCTTCTGTTTGCGCGCCGTCTCCTCGAGGAGCACGCGCAAGCCGTTCGGGTGGGAGGGTAGGACGAGGGGCAAACCTTCGAGAGCCTTGAACGTCACGGCCTCGGGGAACGGGGCCGCAGACGCTGATCGGATCAGGACGAGATGCGCTCGAAATAGAGCTTCGTCGCGCCCTGGGCGCGGAGCGCGGTATCGGCTCAGAAGACCAATATCGACTGTTCCGTCTCCAAGCCAGCGTTCGACTTGATCGCTAAATCCCTCAAGAATCCTCAGCTTGATTCCTGGTGCGTGCGCACGCACCCGTGTGTAGAGGGCCGGCGCCAGAATCGGCATCATGGAGGGAAGGGCTGCAACGGCAACGGGTCCCGACGGCGCCCTGCCGTAGGCCATCGCGTCCGTCATCAGCTGTTCGGCGCTCTCCAGGAGAGCCCTGGCACGGGGCAGTAGGATCTCGCCTAATTCGGTCAGAGCGACGCCTCGGCCTGTGCGGTAGAAAAGGGCTCCCCCAAGGCGCGCCTCCAAGTCGGCGATAGGCCGGCTGACGGAAGGCTGGGAGATGCCCAAGGCAACGGCCACTCGGCTGAAACTCTGGAACTCGGCCGCCCGCACGAATAACGAGAGTGCTTCGACATCGATCTGGCGCATACGCAAACCGTATAGCTGATCTTCCTGATCATAGGCTAGCGCATAATGGCTGAGATGAAAGTAATGGAGGACCCGAACGCCCTCACAGGCGAACGACAACGATGAAGGATGCCAAAGCGATGCTGGCTGGACGCCGCTTCGCAGAGCACCCGAGTACAGGGAGGACAAGGAATGGAACTCACCGTTGGCCAGATCGTCGGACGAGCCCTCAAGGCTTATGGCGTTCCCTACATCACGGGCCTGCCGGGTCACGGCAACTGGAACCTTCTCGATGCGTTCAACGACCCCGGCTCGGACGTTCCGATCATCCAAACGATGCACGAGCAGGCGGCTGTTCATATCGCCGATGCCCATTACCGGGTGACAGGCGAGCCCATCGCCTGTTGCACTTCCATTGGTCCCGGCGCGGCCAACACCGTGATGGGGCTCGCCAATGCCCATTGCGACTCGACCGCTCTCCTCCTGATAACCGGCTCGGCCTCCACGCATATGCGTGGGCATGGAGTCATGCAGGAGATGGATCGGGAGAACACGCCCGACTTCGTCAATGTCACCAAGCCGGTGACGAAGCGCAACTTCGACGTCATCCGCGCCGATCACATGCCATTCGTCATGCACAGGGCCTGGAACGCCATGACCACCGGCCGACCCGGACCGGTGCACGTCGAGATTCCCCTCGACATTCAGGTCGCCAAGACCGCCATCGAGGTGGCCGATCTGTCGAAGCGCCTCCCTATCGGCAAGCCGCGGGCGGATGCGCTCGCCATCGAGGCTGCCGTGAAGCTCCTGCTTTCGGCAGAGCGTCCCTGCATCGTCGCAGGCGGCGGGGCCATCACGAGCAACGCCAGCGCAGAATTGCGGCGTCTCGTCGAGCGCCTCGGCATTCCGGTCGTCTTCACCTGGAACGGCAAGGGAGCACTCCCCGAGGATCACCCGATGAATGCCGGTACGGTCGGTTGGCCGGGGTCGATCACCGGCAACACGATCGCCGCCCAAGCCGATGTGGTCATGTCGCTCGGATGCCGCTTCACGGACTGGTCGGCCTCGTCCTGGCGCAAGGGCGTGAGCTTCTCGATCCCGGACTCCAAGCTCATCCAGGTTGATATCGACCCCCGCGAGATCGGCAAGAACTATCCCGCCGAGGTTGGAGTCGTCGGCGATGTGCGCCTCGTGCTTGCCGACATCAATGCGGAAATTTCCGACATCCAGGCCCAGAAGGCGCTCGGCCGGCGCGCGCAGTATCACGACAAGCTGCGGCGGCTCTGGGCCGAGTGGGATCTGATGCAGGAGCCCCGTCGCTCCCATGACAGGATTCCGACCACCATGCTCCGCACGCTTCGCGAGTTGCGGAAGGTTCTGCCACGCCACGGCATCGTGACGGTTGGCTCAGGTCACCCGCAGAGCTCGACGAAGCAGGATTTCCCGATCTACGAGCCGCGCACGCACATCACGCCGGGATCCTATTCTCCCATGGGCTTCGCACTGCCGGCGGCGATCGGCGCCAAACTCGCAAAGCCGGATGCTCCCGTCGTGTGCATCATCGGTGATGGCGACTTCATGATGTGCGTGCAGGAGCTCGCGACCTGTGTGGCCTACAACATCCCAGTCGTGTTCCTCGTCCTCAACAACTCGGGCTACATTTCGATCCGTGACGGGCAGGACGCCCTGATGGGGCGCAACATCATCTCGGAATTCAAGAATCAGATGACGGGCGAGCCCTACAGCGTCGATTTCGTGGCGCTCGCCAAATCCTTCGGGTTCGAAGTCGCCGCGAAGGTCGGGCGGGTCGACGAGATCGGCTCCACGATCAAGCGGGCACTCGACTCGAATGCTCCGGCCGTCATCGAGGTCCCGATCACCCGCGACGTCTCCATCGCCGCCTCGAACGTCGTCGGGTGGTGGGATTTTCCGCCCGTCCCGACCGCCCCCGAGGGCGTCAAGCGCGACTACACGGCCGGCATTGCTGCCGAGCAGCATGAAGGGCGCGACACGTCTCGGGTGGAAATCGTGAAGGCCGAGGGCGCCGTCGGCTGACGACCGGCGCCAGCTCCCTTCTATTCCACAGCAACAACGACCGCCGGACGACACCGGCGGCTCTCCCCGCGCGAGGCGGCCGATGCCACGCGCCTCCAGGACCCCTGACCCCGACCACTGGGAGGACCTTATGACCATCCATACGCCAAACCTGTCCCGCCGTCGCTTCGCAGCCCTCGCCGGCGGGGGAGCCCTCAGTCTCTTTGCGGGCCTCGCCCGGGCCGACTACACGGGGGTACCGCGCACGTTCCTTTGGAACCCGAATTTTAACGATCTCGTCGACACGGCGAAGTACAAGAAGAACGGTCCCTACACGATCGGCTTCGCGAATGCCTCACAGGCCGATCTCTGGCTCGTGACGTTCACGCACGGCGTCCAGTTCGCGGCAGCCAAACATAAGGACCGGATCAAACGGCTCCTCGTCACCGACGCTAACGGCGATGCGACGAAGCAGGTCTCCGATATCCAGGACCTCATCAATCAGGGCATTGACCTCCTACTGGTGAACCCGGCGGCTGCCGACCCGCTTGACCCCGTGCTCTCCCGCGCCATGCGCCAGGGTATCCCTGTTGTCTCGGTGGCGCGCCGGCCCAAAAGCGATGCTTCGTTCGTGTCCTTCGTCACCGCATCCGACCAGGCCCTCGCGCGCCTCTCCGCGACTTGGCTCGCCGAGCACTTGCAGGGGAAGGGCAACATCGTTCTCCTGCCCGGGCTTGCCGGCGCCAGCCCGGCCGAGATGCGCCTGCAGGCCGCAAAGGAGGTCTTCGCCCAGTATCCGGATCTGAAGGTCCTTGACACGCAGTACACGGGTTGGAGCCCAGCCAATGGCAAACGCCTCATGGCGACCGCGATCCAACGTCACGGCAAAACGATCAACGGTGTTTGGGCCGATTCTGGATTGCAGGGATCGGGAGCCGTCGAGGCCTTCCTGGGCGCCGGCTATGCCGCGAACGAATTGCCGCCGATGACGGGCGGCGACCTCAACCGCATGTATAAGCTTGCCATGGAACACAAGTTCCCGTTCTGCGGCATCGACTATACCCCTTCGATCGGCATCGCCGCCATGGATGTCGTCCTCGATGTTCTGCAAGGCAAGAGCGTCCCGAAGCGCCTCGACGTGAACTTCCAGGTGGTGCTCTCGGAGGGTGCCGAAACGCGCTCGATCAAGGCCGATGTCGCCCTCAAGGACTACGTCCGGATGGATGCGGCCGACGACCTCATCATGGGGCACGGCATGGGGCCGACTTACGACCCCAAGACCTTCAAGGCGGATTTGCCACGGGGCTGATCGAACGGCGATGGGAGCCGCCGTCGGCGGCTCCCGCTCGGGCGGAGGTTGCAATGATCGAGCTCAAGGGCATCACGAAGGGTTTTCCAGGCGTGAAGTCCCTGGACGGCGTCGACTTCGAGGCTAGGGCCGGAGAAGTTCATGCCCTGCTGGGCGAGAACGGCGCCGGGAAATCGACTCTCATCAAGACGATCGCCGGAGCCTATACGCCGGATGCCGGTTCGATCCGCTTCGATGGGACGGAGCGCCGCTGGGCCTCGCCGCGCGAGGCCAAGAAGGCCGGCATTCACGTGATCTACCAAGAAATCGTGCTTTTCCCGGAATTGTCGGTGGCCGAGAACATTTTCATCGGCGACGAGCCAAGGACCCGCACGGGGCTCATCGACCGCAAGCGCCTGAAGGAGCGGGCCCACGATGCCCTCCTGCGCCTCGGCCACGCGCTCGATCCAGACCTGCCCGTGAAGGCTCTCTCGGTGGCCGATCAGCAGATGGTCGAGATCGCGAAGGCGCTCGCCGGTGATGTCAAGCTTCTCGTCCTCGACGAACCCACCGCGGTCATCTCGGGCCGAGAGGCGGAACTGCTCTTCGAGCGGGTCCGACGCCTCAGGGACGAAGGCGTCTGCGTGATCTATATCTCGCATCGGCTGGAAGAAATCTTCGCCCTCGCGGACCGCGTGACCGTCTTGAAGGATGGCCGCCTTGTCGCCATGCGTTCCGTCGACGAGATCGGACGCGAGGATCTCGTCGCCATGATGGTCGGACGACGCCTGGCCGATATCTATCCGCCCAAACGCCAAACCGCGCTTGAAAGGCCCATCCTCACCGTTCGGAACCTGGTCTCCGCACCGCGGGTCCGGAATGTCAGCTTCGACCTCTATCCCGGCGAAATCCTGGGATTGGCCGGGCTGGTCGGATCAGGGCGTTTCGAGACGGCCCACGCTATCTTTGGAAGCCTGCCCCGTGATGGGGGAAGCGTTCTGCTCGCAGGTGAGCCTCTGCCCGCGGGAGTGCCTGCCGAAGCAATCGCTCGCGGACTTGGGCTTCTGACCGAGGATCGGAAGGGCGAGGGGTTGCTGATGCGGCTCGACACGGCCGGAAACGTGTCGGCTCCGACACTCGACCGCTTCCGGTCCGGTTGGTTCCTCGACAGAGGGAAGGAAGTCGCTGCGGCGCGCGAGGAGATCGCCCGTTTCCGTATCGCGGTGCCGGGGCCACGTGCCGGAGTCAGTCAGCTTTCGGGTGGCAACCAGCAGAAAATCCTCATCGGGCGTTGGGCGCGGGCCTGCCGCCGGGTGCTGATCCTCGACGAGCCGACTCGCGGCGTCGATGTGGGGGCCAAAGTCGAGATCTATCGCATCATCCACGAGCTCGCAGCCGCGGGGGTCGGCGTTCTGGTGATCTCTTCGGAATTGCCTGAGATCATCGGCCTTTGCCACCGCGTGCTCGTCATGAAGGAAGGTGAGATCGCCGGCACGGTCGAGGGACCGGCGGTCAATGAGCAGGCCATCATGCGGCTCGCGGCTCTCGGCCACGATCCCGCTGTTGCCGCCTGAAGGAGGATCCGCATGGCCACCGCGCTTTCCCTCTCCCGACGCATCGACCCTTCTTGGATCGCTGTGATGTCGCTCCTTGCGCTCGTGATCACCGTCGGCTTCGCAGTGAGCGATCGATTTGGCTCGCTCACCAACTTCACGAACGTGCTCGAGCAGGCGGCAGCCCTCGGCTTCGTGAGCCTCGGCCAGACCCTTGTGGTACTGGCAGGGGGTATCGATCTCTCGATCGGCGCCCTCGTCTCTGCCCTAGCCGTCATGATCGCGAAACTCTGCGAGACCGCGCCAGACGCGGCACCCCTCGTCATCGTGCTGGCCCTCGTGGCGGGTGGTGCCGTTGGCGCGCTCAATGCAGGAGTCACATTGTGGCTTCGCGTTCATCCGCTCATCGTCACCATCGGCACCGCGACGGTGCTCAACGGCATCACTTTGATGGTGACACGCCAGCCGACGGGCTCGATTCCGGTCTGGCTTGAGGAGTTCGCTTTCGGGCGCGTCCTCGGACTGCCGGTCGCGGGTGTCTTCATGCTCGTCACCTTCGCGGCTGTCGGCCTCTGGCTGTCGCGCCACCCCCACGGGCGTCGCATCTACGCAGTGGGTGGCAATCCCGAGACGGCCCGGCTGACCGGCATCCCCGTCCAGCGCACGGCAATCGTGGTCTACACTGCCTCCGGCATGCTCGCAGCCCTCGCCGCAATCTACTATGTCGCCCGTACCGGAACGGGGGATCCCCTCGTCGGCGAGACCCTGACGTTGGCCTCCATCACCCCGGTGGTCGTGGGCGGCACGTTACTCGGCGGCGGGCGCGGCGGGGTGCTCGGGACCCTGCTCGGGGTATTTCTGATCTCGTTTCTTAACAATGTCCTCAACTACGTGAACGTGTCGACCTTCCTGCAATGGGTGGTGCAGGGGCTCATCATCATCGCGGCCGTGTCGTTCCACGGCGTGGGGAGACGCCGATCATGAACACGCGTGTCGAATCGGCGTCTGCCGTCACTGCGCCCCGTGCAATCCGAGAGGTTACAGCCAACCGTCCAATCGAGGTCTATGCCCTGTCGGGCTTCCTCTTTGCACTTGTCTGTGTCGCCGCCCTGCTGTCGCCCACTTTTCTCAGTGCCGCCAACATCCGCGACATCCTCACCCAGGCTGCTCCATTGGGGTTTGCCGTTCTGGGACAGGCGATCGTCATCATGGTGCGTGGCCTCGACCTATCGGTCGCTTCGGTCATGGCCACGGTTGCCGTGCTGGCGACGTCCTTCAACGCCAGCTCCGACGCCATGATCCCATTGATCTTCCTTGCGGCCTTGCTCCTCGCGGGAACCGTGGGCCTCGTGAACGGCTGGCTTGTTGCCAAGCGCGGCGTCTCGCCCTTCCTCGCGACGCTGGCAGTCATGATCGTACTGCAGGGCTTGCGCTTCGCCTACACTCAGGGTGCGCCGGCCGGCACGCTTCCGACCGGCTTCCGCTGGTTGGGCACCGGCGTGATCCTGGGCGTTCCCGTCAACATCGTGGCCCTCGCGCTCGTAGCCGTCGCGTTCGGACTCATGCTCCATCGCACCACCCTCGGTCGGCGCTTCATGATGGTTGGCGGGAACCCGCGCGCAGCCGACCTTGTAGGCGTTCGTTCGGATCGAATCACGATCCTGGCCTATGTCCTGGGCTCCATGATGGCCGGGCTCGCTGGGCTGTTCCTTGTGGGCTACGTCGGCACCGTCGATAATTGGGTCGGGCGCGGTTATGAGCTCGACTCCATCGTGGCTGCCATCATCGGCGGTGTGGCTCTTACGGGTGGGGCCGGGACGATTCCAGGAGCCCTTCTCGGCGCCCTCGTTCTGATGGTGCTGTTCAACATCGTCGTCATCCTCGGTCTGCCGATCGAGCTTCAACTCATCATCAAGGGCCTTGTTATCGTCCTGGCCGCCGCCATCCACATGCGCCGCGTCGAGGGCCGCTGAGCGTTCGCCTTAGCCACCCGTCCACGCCGCGGAGCGGCCCACTGAATTCAACCGAACAAGGGGAGACCTGCATGGCACGCCATCTCAAGACCGGCCGCAGCCCGGAGCAGAGCACCGCCGATGCCCGCAAGGTGCGTGACATCGTGACCGGTATTCTCGAAGATGTGGAGGCGCGGGGTGATGTGGCCCTGCGCGAGTACTCTGTGAAGTTCGACAAGTGGGAGCCGTTGAGCTTTCGCCTGAGCGATGCGGAGATCGAGGCGTGCCTCTCCCAGGTATCGAAGCGTGACCTCGATGATATCCGTTTCGCCCAAAGCCAGGTGCGAAACTTCGCGCAGGTCCAGCGGGATTCCATGAAGGACGTCGAGGTCGAGACGCTACCTGGCGTCATCCTGGGGCATAAGAACATGCCCGTGGAGAGCGTCGGCTGCTATGTGCCCGGCGGCAAGTATCCGCTCGTGGCATCCGCCCATATGGGTGTCGTCACGGCAAAAGTTGCGGGCGTGCAGCGGGTGATCGCCGCCTCTCCACCCTTCCAGGGTAAGCCGTCGCCGGCAGTGGTCGCTGCGATGCATCTTGGCGGCGCAGATGAAATCTACACGCTCGGCGGGATCCAAGCCATCGCGGCGCTCGGCATCGGTACCCAGAGCATTGCGCCCGTTTCCGTCATCGTGGGTCCTGGTAACGCCTACGTGGCCGAGGCGAAGCGCCAGCTCTTCGGGCGTGTCGGCATCGACCTGATTGCCGGCCCGACCGAAACCCTCGTGATCGCCGACGAAAGTGTCGATGCGGAGTTGTGCGCCACCGATCTTCTCGGCCAAGCGGAACACGGCTTCAACACGCCCGCCGTTCTGTTGACCACATCCGAGCGGCTGGCGCGCGAGACGATCGCTGAAGTGGAGCGCCTCCTCTCGATTCTACCGACCTCGGAATTCGCAGCCGCCTCCTGGCGGGATTACGGCGAGGTGATCGTTTGCGAAACCGAAGACGAAATGGTCCGCGAGGCTGATCGGATCGCCTCCGAGCATGTCCAGGTCATGACACGCGATCCAGACTACTTCCTCGCCAACATGAAGAACTTCGGGGCTCTCTTCCTGGGCCCGCGCACCAACGTCGCCTATGGCGACAAGGTGATCGGAACGAACCATACGCTGCCGACAGGAAAGGCGGCTCGTTACACGGGGGGGCTCTGGGTCGGTAAGTTCATCAAGACCTGCACCTATCAGCGTGTTCTCACGGACGAGGCCTCGGCTCTCATTGGAGAGTACTGCTCGCGGCTGTGCGTGTTGGAGGGCTTCTATGGCCATGCCGAGCAGGCCAACATCCGGGTTCGCCGCTATGGCGGACGGAATGTCGCCTATGCCACAGCCGCGGAATGAAGGAATCAAGGTGCGGAGATCGATGCCATGAGCAACTCCTTTCCCTTAATCGGGGTTGTGGTGTTTCAGCGGCATCGCCTGGCCGAATTTGCTGGACGGCAAGGCTAAGCTGGTCCCGGAGCGGACCCGCTGCGCGAGCGGATGCGATGTCCTCGCCGGTAGTCCTGATTTCGCCAAGGACTGACCTGGAGGCGAACGTGTCATCCATGCGTAACGGGAATTTCCGCCTCTGCGGTGCCGCTTAGCCATCCGTGAGCGATTATGGATGCCAGACCGATCTGAAAGGGTCTTTTCGCCCGTCCCAGCCCTGCTAGACCACCAAGGCGAGGCGGCCTCACCCGCGCGGATTGATCGGGCGATCGGCGGTCCAGTCGTAGGTGCCTTGGTCGCGCTCGCGCACGGCTTCTTTCCAGCCGACCGTCTCGGCGCGTTGTTTGAACGATACGCCTTCCGGCGAGTGACGGGTGATGCCGTCGAATACAGTGGCGATCATCTGGGTGTTGCGCAGTCCCATCGCTTCGATGGCCTGGTTCACCACCAGCTTCTGCATCATGAGTTGGTTCACGGGCACCGTCGCCATGCGCTCGGCTAACCGTTCGACTTCGTGGTCGAGTTGCTCTACCGGCACAGCTTTCAGCACCAGACCCAGTCGCTCGGCCTCACGTCCGTCGATCTTGTCACCAGTGAAGAGCATGCGTTTGGCGCGCTCGGGCCCGAGTCGGTACACCCACATAGCCGTCGTCGGGCAGCCCCAAACACGTACAGGCATGTAGCCGATCTGCGCATCCTCGCTCATCACGATCATGTCCGAGCACAAGGCAATGTCGGAGCCGCCCGCAACGGCAAAGCCATGGACCTTACAGATCACCGGACGGTAGGATCGCCACAGCGACATGAACAGCTCGGTGTTGCGCATCATGAAGGCATAATCTTTCATGGGATCCCAAGGCATTTCCTGGATGCCCTCGTTGGTTCCGGCCGCCTCCGCATAATAGGTAAGGTCGTATCCAGCGCAGAAGGCGCGACCTGCCCCTGAGAGAACGATCACGTGAATTCCAGGATCGGCATTGGCCCGTGCAACCGCATCCGCAAGCTCATGCGGCAGGTCGCCGTCGATGGCGTTCAGGACCTCGGGCCGGTTCAGGGTAATGCGACCAATGCGGCCATCCCTTTCGAACAGAACCTTCGCCACAGGAGTGTCTCCCCTTCGAGGATTGCCATCGCTGCTGCTTGCCACCTACAGCATTGCGGCGAGGGACACGACACAGCGTGCCCCGGAGCTTGACACCCCCATTCGGCTTTGAACAGGCTTCCCTTGCCGCGATGAGCACCTAATTGACGATGTCGCTCAAGGCTCGGTCCAGCATATGTCCGAGCACAGGCAGGATCGGCGCCCGGTCGTCGACGGAAGGGGAGGGCACTGCCTGGGCTGTAGGAAGGTATGGATATTCTCCCGTGGCCTAAGCCAGGCTGCGGTTCGTTTGCGTTCCCAGCGGACCGCCTCGGTGCTGCGCTTGGTATTGGGGGCGGTCTGAAGAAAGCGGGCTGGAACCAGGGGGGCTTGGAGGCAGTGACTTTCACGACCTCGCCAGGTTTGGCCCGGGTGTCAGATGTCCTGGTCGAGAACGTCAAGCCAGAGCATCTCGCGACGACTGTAATCTCGGCCGCCGCGACGGCCGGAATGGCGCCTTTGTGCTATGCTCGTGCGCCCACCAGGGCAGCAAGGAGGACTTCTGCATGTCGGGCCACGCAATCCACCTGAAGCTGGACGGTAGAACCTACTCGGGGACCTATGCGGTGGATCGGAAGATCCTCACCGTGACCACTACCTATGGCAGGAAATCCGCTGAGGTCAGCCCCAAGGTCGCGCATCAAACCCTGGCGCAGCAGCTTCTTCAGCAGCTCGTTCAGGAGGAAAAAGGGCGCAAGGGATCGACGCTCTGATGATGAATTGTCCCTCGACCGGCCCTGATCCGAGTTGCGGGGGCAAGTCTTGCAGAGTGCCTCGTTCCTTCCCGGGCCTGCAGGTGCTACGGTCGGGGCAAGTGATAGGAGAAGCCACCATGGCAAAGGGCGAGCAACGCGGCAACCGCGAGGCCAAGAAGCCGAAGAAGGCTCAGACGAAAGTGACCGCAGCCGCACCCTCGCGGTTCCTGGAGGTCGCGAAAGGCACCACCCCACCCCGTCCTGCTGGCACGAAAAAGTCTTAAGGCACGCCGATCTCCGTCCTGTGGTCTGCCCCGCGGACCTCGCGTCGGTGCTCGTCTCGTTGCTTCTGTCTCGGGTTCACAGGCTGGAGGAGGGAAAGGTGACGGGAGGCAGGGTGGCTGTGCCGTCGCAACGTCGCGCGGCCCATGACTCCCGTCCGCCCGGGGCGGAGGAGACGCCCTTCGAGCTTACATTGAACGATCGCTGAGGCCCCACCAGGAACGGAATGGTCATGCCGCGCTACTACTTCCACATTCGTCAGGGTGACATTCTCATCCAAGACCCTGAGGGAATCGAGGTTGCTGAAACCGAGGCTCTGGAAGAGGAGGCGGTGGAAGCCGCACGAGACCTCTTGGCCGATGGTGACCTTCAGGGGTTGGATCGGCGTGAATGGCTCTATGAGATCGCTGACGAAAGCGGGGCTACGGTCTTGACGCTCTTGTTTTCTGACGCAGTCGAACCGGATCTCCCCGGCGCTGCCGACCGCGAAAGCAAGGCCATCTGACCGACATATGCCGCGACGGGCGAAGAACCGTCGACCACCGATTTATCAAGCCCGTGATGAGGAACTCTGCCGTGGGTGCTCTCAAGACTGCATCGGTACCGATGCGGTGACACAGGGTGGCTCCACTGACGTCGGAAGGCTCCCGAACACGCGAACGTGATGCGGCTGGCAGTCCGAGTGAGCGCATGCTCGGCAAAGGCATTGGCCCCACAGCTAGGAGGCGAGACATGCGAGCGGCGCTCGAGGCTAGACTTCCGGAACTCACGATGCTCGCGGCGGTCATCTTTGCGCTCGCGGCAGGGCTCCTGTATCGCATTGGGTAGAGCTGCGTCGAGCAGCCCGCGCCTTTGGCATCAGGAGGGCCCATGATCGGTGACTACCCCAACAAGGGCTGGCGCATGTGGATCGTCGTCGCCGGCATCGTGGTAGTCGCCCTGGTCGGATTTGCGATGCTGTTCGCCCTTCGAGGCGCCTGAGGCCAGCCACTCTGGCGAGCCATTGGCATACGTCAACACATCGTCTGCCTCTGCCCCAGAGACAGATCAAAGTCACCTCATCGAGGGTTCGTTCCACTCCGATCTGGGGCTGATGTTCTCACGGACTCGCGAGAGTCATTTTTGGATGTTCCATGCAGCCGCACAATGTCGAGAATCCGAGGCCTGGACCAGGCAACGACAACGGCCCCAAGCAACGGGCGACCGCGTTCGTTCTCATCGTGATCGTCGTAGGTCTGATGGCGGCTATCTCGGTCAATCTGGTCAACCGTCTGTGAGAACAAACTCGAGTATCCGCGTCGCATCATGGAAGGGGCATGTCCTTGTCGATAGGCTCCAATTCCACGACTTGGTGGTCTCCCCATAACCAGATTGGGTAGCAGCGGACCAGCTCGATCGAGAGGATTGGACCGTCGGACCGTCAAGCGGATGCACGATCGGCGGCTTCAGGATTGCCGAAGCGAAGAACTCATCGGGTTCGACGTGTCGTCCGAGGCACTGCAGGTCACCCGCGGGGAGAGGGGATGCGCCTGTGCCCTCGCCACCCTGTGGGTGCGAGGCATGGGCCTTGAGGTCTCCTGATCTCCTGGGGAGAGCGGGAGGCGCATGAGCCTGCTCCCGGGCAGGAGTCGGCAGGGGGTAGTGGGTGTAGCCTGCCAGAGAGCAGACCCACACCGCCTCCCGCTCGACAAAGCTCTGCGACGATCCGGCGGGGCGCTCCAGGGCTTCCGTCAGCAAACCCGAGGGTTCACGAGGTTGCCCCTTAAGGTGCTCCCCGGCACGGCTCCCCTCTGCAGAGGAGCGAGCCCCGCGACGTCCCCCTCTCAGTCGGAGGGGTCCGGGCAGATCGCCGGGCCGGTGCGGGATGCGTGTCCTGCCCAGGCCCGAGCCTTGTCTCCGCTGCTCGCACCCCGACGCCTCGCGAGCGCGCCCCAGGAGCAGCGGATACGCACATCTATGCATAGAATAGGATATTTGTCAAGAGGCCGGTCTCCGCCGCTAAGGGATGGGGAGGGCGCGGTGCTCCATCCATTCCCGGGCGAGCGGAGCGAGAGCCTGACCCGCAGCAGAAGGCTCTCAGGGCGCTTCATTCGGATAACCTGTCAGGTCACTGGTAAGAACGCCTCATCGATGACGCTCTTCACGCCATCCACCTCCTGGCGACATCTCTGGCACAAGAGGCGGAAGCGCCGACCTCTACAAGCCAAGCCTGCGACGGGTCAGGTAGTCCCCCGAGGTGCGTTCACCGTGCCGGGCGGCACAACAATGGCGCGGTAAAGATGCCAGCTTGCGTGACCGAGGATCGGCATAACGACGGCAAGACCGACCAGAAGCGGCGCGGAACCGATCATCATCAAACCGGCGACGATCAGTGCCCAAATGGCCATCGGTCCAGGATTGGTCGCAACGGCATGGATCGACGTTTGAATGGCACAGATGACGCCCACATCACGATCAAGCAGGAGAGGGAAGGAGACGACACCGATGGTGTAGGCCGCGGCGGCGAAGACAAAGCCTATCGCATGCCCCAGCACGATCATGGTCCAGCCGCGGCGTGTCGTGAGAATCTCGTAGAGGAACCCCGAATAGGATTCTGGCTGAACGGAACCATAAATCGACCAGTACAGAGCCTGCGCAGCGATGAGCCAAGCAATTAGGATGACCATCAGGATGCCGCCTAGGGCGAGGATGGCCGGCAGTGAGGGTGAGCGGAGCACGTCAAAGGCGTGACGAGGAGATGTGTCGAGCCCAAGCTCCCGCCGGCGGCTGAGTTCGTAGAGGCCGATCGCAGCGACCGGCCCAACCAGAGCGAAGCCTGAGACCAATGGGAACAGCAGGGACAACGCGTTATTCGAGAATGTCAGAGCGGCGAGCCCCACTCCGAAGAGCGGGTAGATCAGTCCAAGGAAGACGAGGTGTGTCGGCATGGCCATAAAATCGTCGAGCCCTGCTCTCAAAGCCTTCTTGATTTCAGCAAACCCGATCGTTCTCACCGGAACATGCGATGTCATCGCTTCAGGGCCAGTCAACACGTGGAACGCAGCCATGATCAATCCTCCTGAGCCCAGCTCGAGGAGGTCGCGAGGCCTGATCCGATGCACAACTTGCAGTGATCACGCATCGCGACCTTTGTCTGGTGGCGAATATACGCACTTGAGCCAAGATTGTCGTCGTATTCGAACCAGATCAAGCCGGACCTAGATTACTGCGGCGCTCAGCAGGAGGAAAGAACCGAGTGCGATCAGGGCGATACCCATCCAGTTTGCCTTTAGCGAGAGGCCAGCGCTCGGCCTGCGGGGCTCAAGCGTGTGGCTCGCCGAAGCTTGACCACTCTCTCTTGGCTCGCTGAGCCGGCCCCGGGAAAGGGCCTTCCCGGCCGTGACCAGCACTCCCCCAAGGATGAGCAATGCTCCCAGCAAGACGAATCCAACACTCAGCTGCATCTCGGAACTCCGAGTAACCTGCCGTGTAAGCCGCTGACCAATACTAGCGCACAATCAGCCAGGCGTCATGTTGACCGCGAAGCGACGCCGCCAGCGCGTCATCGGTCACCGGCAGCTTGCATGAAGTCTCCGCTTGGCAACTCGTCTGGGATCTGCATCCGCACCTACCACCGGCAGCTTGCACCAAGTCTCCGGTCGGCGAGTCGTCTGGAACCTACGTCTGAGACCACTATCGCTCGGATCGTCGCCGTGAGCTGCCGAGCGGATCTGTGAGCACTCGAGCCGGGCGACGATACCCTCCAGCATAAATCCCGTCCTCGACATTGCCGAACGAGGATCATGACTCGGCGCCGTATCGATGGGAGCTGTATATTCCACACCCGGCACTCCGGCAATGCATGAGTGCCGTCCCCCGGGTCGCCATGACACGGCCCGACCAAGCTCGGGCGACATTCAGCCTACGGTGCCGCTCCAAAGAAGACCACGCGCGTGAGATGGGTATAGTTAGACTCGAAGACCATGATGCCGAGGAACACGAGGACGAGAGTCGGCGGCAGTAGGATCGCATAGATCAAGGTAAGACGTTCCCACGCCATATGCATGAAAACAGCGATGATGAGTCCGGCTTTCAAGAACATGAAAAGCAGGATGAGCGTCCAGCGCAAGTAGCCCTGAACCTGAAAATAATCGACGAGGTAAGAGAACGTACTCAGCACGAAGAGCCACACCCAAACCGTGAGGTACAGCTTGATCGGGTGCTGCTGCTGACTGTGTCCGGTCGACAGAGTGTGTCCGCCAGGCGAGAGTGGGTCGGTCGCATGAGCCATGATCGCATCACCACAGGTAGAAGAACGCGAAAATGAAGACCCAGACCAGATCGACGAAATGCCAGTAGAGGCCTGTAATCTCCACAATTTCGTAGTTGCCGCTGCGGCTGGTGAAGTAGCCCCGCCGCCCGGATTCGAAATCGCCGCGCCAGACCTTGCGGGCGACGATCAGCAGAAAAATGACGCCAAACGTCACGTGCGTGCCGTGGAAGCCGGTGATCATGAAGAAGGTCGATCCGAATTGTGGCGCGCCCCAAGGGTTCCCCCAAGGCCGCACACCCTCTTGAATGAGCTTCGTCCATTCGAATGCCTGCATACCGACGAAGGCGGCGCCTAACAGAGCGGTGGCCAACATGAGAAGCGCCGTCTTCTTGCGGTCACGCTGATATCCGTAGTTGACGGCCATCGCCATCGTGCCGCTAGAAGTGATGAGTACGAATGTCATGATAGCGATGAGAATGAGGGGGATGTCTTGCCCGAAGAGGTGGAGGGCGAACACCTCGCTGGGATTTGGCCATGGTTCCGCCGTCGACATACGGACTGTCATGTAGGCCAGCAGAAAACAGCTGAACACGAAGGTGTCGCTCAGGAGAAAGATCCACATCATGGCTTTCCCCCAGGAGACCTGCTTGAAGGTCCTCTGGTCCGAGCTCCAATCAAGTGCGAAAGATCGCCAGCGCGTGAGCGGCGCTTCCCCGATCAGTTCATCCTTCGACACTGATTGAACCATCGTGGTCCTCCTAACTAAGCAACAGGAGACCGAAGAGCACCAGCCACATCAGTAGCAGGAAGTCCCAGTAAAGACTGCAGAGATCAATGCCGAGGCGAAGGCTCGCAAGATCGCGTGCCTGCCACGAGCGCGCAGCGTTCCGACTCAGGGCTACCAACCCCCCGAGGACGTGCAATCCGTGCAGTGCGGTGATGAGGTAGAAGAAGGAACTGGCCGGGTTCGACGTCAAGAAATAGCCGGCCTGCGCCAAATACCGCCAAGCCAGGAGTTGGCCAGCCACGAAGGCGAGAGCCGCTGCGCCGGCTATGAGGAGAAACGTTCTCACGTCGCCGATGTTATCTTGGCCGGCCCGCACGCGTGCCCAGTGGAGAGCTGCGCTGTTCAGCATCAGAATGCCCGTATTGACCCAAAGCAGCGTCGGTTTTGGCACCGGACGCCAATCGGCAAGTTGCATTCGCATGACGTAAGCGCTGATGAACAAGGCGAAGAGGGATCCGATCGCCACAAGGAGCACAATCAGCCCAACCTTGGCCATCGGCGCGGTCGAAACACCCATGGCGGAGAACTCGCCCGCCAACCCCTGCTCCATCCATGGCTTCGACGTGAGCCTCTGCGTCGACAGCCACCAGACGGCGATGACCGCTAGTCCTGCGAAGAAAAGGATCGTGACCCCCATGGCCGCGCGTCCTCAAGCCGCGCGCGGATCGGCAGGCTGGTTCTGGGGTAGAAAATCCTCCTTGGCTCCTGGAACGTTATAGTCGTAGGCCCAACGGTAGACGACTGGGAGCTCCTTCCCCCAATTGCCGTGAGGGGGCGGGGTTTCGGGCGTCTGCCATTCGAGCGTTGTCGCACGCCACGGATTGCCTCCCGAACTCTTGCCGTACCGTAGGCTCCAGAAGAGATTGAACAGGAAGACGAGCTGCGCTGCCCCAACGATGAGGGCTGCAACGCTGATGAAGGCATTCAGAGTTTGCGCCGACTCGGGTACGAAAGTGGTCTGGCCCATCTCATGGTAGCGGCGCGGCATACCCAGCAGACCAAGGTAGTGCATTGGGAAGAAGATCGCATAGGCGCCCAGGAACGTGACCCAGAAGTGCAGCTTGCCGAGGCCTTCGTGGAGCATGCGCCCCGTCACCTTGGGATACCAATGGTAGAGCGCACCGAAGATCACAAAGATCGGAGCGACACCCATGACCATGTGGAAATGAGCAACGACGAAAAGCGTATCCGAGAGCGGCACATCGACGACCACGTTGCCGAGGAAAAGTCCAGTGAGACCGCCATTCAAGAAGGTGACGATAAAGGCCAGAGCGAACAGCATCGGGACGGTTAGATGAATGTCGCCGTGCCAGAGAGTCAGCACCCAGTTGTACACCTTGATGGCCGTTGGGATCGCGATGATGAGAGTGGTGGTCGCGAAGAAGAACCCGAACCAGGGGTTCATGCCGCTCACATACATATGGTGCGCCCAGACAATGAAACTGAGCGCTCCGATTGCCACAATTGCCCAGACCATCATTCGGTAGCCGAAGATGTTCCGGCGCGCGTGGACGCTGATCAGGTCGGATACGATGCCGAAGGCCGGAAGAGCGACGATGTAGACCTCCGGATGGCCGAAGAACCAGAAGAGATGCTGGAACAGGATCGGACTCCCGCCCCCATATTGCAGTTGCTCGCCCATGGAGACGAGGGACGGCATGAAGAAGCTCGTGCCGAGGACCCGGTCGAACAGCATCATGACGGCGCCGACGAAGAGCGCGGGAAAAGCGAGGAGCGCCAGAACGGTCGCCGTGAAGATTCCCCAGATCGTGAGCGGCATGCGCATGAGAGTCATCCCGCGCGCACGACCTTGCAGCACGGTGACGACATAGTTCAATCCACCCATCGTAAACCCGACGATGAAGATGATCAGCGACACGAGCATCAGGATGATGCCCATCTCGTATCCCGGCGTACCCTGAAGAATGGCCTGCGGCGGGTAGAGCGTCCAACCAGCGCCCGTCGGTCCGCCTGGCACAAAGAAGCTTGACACGAGGACCAGCACCGCGAGGAGATAGATCCAGTAGCTCAACATATTGAGATACGGGAATGCCATATCGCGCGCGCCGACCATCAGCGGAATGAGGTAGTTGCCGAAGCCGCCCAAGAAGAGGGCGGTCAGTAGGTACACCACCATGATCATGCCATGCATGGTGATATACTGAAGGTACTGGCTTGCATCGATGAAAGAGAACGTGCCCGGAAAACCGAGCTGCAATCGCATGAGCCAAGACAGCACCAACGCGACGAGGCCGATCGCTATCGCGGTCATCGAGTACTGGATGGCGATGATCTTGGCGTCCTGAGAGAAGACGTATTTCGTGATCCAGCTATGAGGATGATAGAGCTCGACCTCGTCAACCTCCAACGGCGGTATTGGTTCGCGGCCAATCATTGTATCGACCATCAGTCATCCTCCCTTCCTGCCATCTTAGTTCCTGGCAGGATTGAAACTCGCCCTGGTCGGCTTGGCGGCACCGAACAATTCGGCAAAGGTCTGCTGTTTTGCGAGCCAAGTCTGGTAGGCTGCCTCACCGGCGACAACGACTGCTCCACGCATCTGCGGGTGACCGACACCGCACAATTCGGCGCAGAGAATGTCGAAGGTTCCGGACCGCGTGGGGGTCAGCCAGAAGTAGGTCACGGAGCCGGGCACCATATCCATTTTGCCCCTGAACTCCGGAACGTAAAAATTGTGGAGGACGTCGGTGGAGCGAAGCAGAAGCCTGACGGGCTTATCGATCTGCAGATGAAGATCGTCGCTCTCGATCACGACGTCGTCTTGCCCGTGGGGGTCGTTCGGATTGAGACCGAGCGGGTTCTCCGCGCTGATGTTCCGAACATCGGATGTGCCAAGGCGCCCATCCTTGCCAGGCAGCCGAAAGCTCCACGACCATTGCCGACCGACGATCTCCACGTCGGAGGCATCGGCTGGAACCGTGACGAACTGGTGCCAGACGAAGAGACCTGGCGCCAGCATGGCGGCGACGCCAAGCGCCGTGGCGATCGTCAGCGTCCACTCGAGCCGCTTGTTCTCAGGCTCGTAGTGTGGCTGTTCTCCACTCCCATGACGGAACCTGTAGACGCAGTAGGCCATGAAAAGGACCACGGCGACGAAGGCCGCCCCGGTTATCCAAAAGGTGATGATGAGAGTCGTGTCGATGTAGCCCCAGTTCGAGGCGATAGGGGTCCACCACCAGGGGCTCAGAACGTGAAACAGCACCGAACCGAGAGCGATGAAGACCAGTGCGATCGCGACGGGCATGTCATTCCCCCTGCCTCAGAACTCCGAACCTGAATCGACCTGCTCGTCCATTGGACTCGGGAGCCCTTCAGCCGTGTGCTGGCGCGATCGCGCCGACCACCTTACGTCGATGTTGCTGTCGAGGGTTGCCTGGCTTTTGGCACAAAGCTCGATCCGGGCCATCACCGCGCCCCACCAGGGTGGGGGGACGATGGCCCACGAACCATGACAGACGGCACCGTTCACGACCGCCATGCGCCAGACCCCACATCGTCGGTCCGGACGATGGTTACGGTCTTTTTAGACACGGCTGGATTTAGCCCAGACCAGCCGTGCATTACAGGCGTGAATGATCTTCCTAAGCCGACTTGCTGTCAATGAGGCACAAATTGAGCTCGGTTGCAGCGATCGTACCAAGCCTTCTCTCCACATCCGGCAGCCTGCTCGCCTTTGAGGGCCTCCTGTGAAGCGATGGTGACCAATACACGAAGAGCTTCCTCCGTTGATCGAAGCCAGCCGGTGCGCATGACCCGGATGGTCTGTTACGAACACTCTCGACCGTCGCGACGGGTCCAGAGAAGACCGCCACATCCTTCATCGGAGCCCTCTCCCTCGAGCGCGGTCGACTGAATCAAGGCGAGGACGGCCTGATGGCATTTACGAGTCTCGACAGACCCTGGACAGCACGACGTCGAGTTCGGTAAGCGGTGTAGTAATGCCGATAAATTAAACAAAATCTGGACAATTGCGAAATTTAATTGTTTAATGTACTTGCCGTCGACTTAGATGCGATCTGGATCACATCGTTGGCGCGCACCCTCAAGGAGGGACGCCATGTTGCCTCTCACTCCAAAGAGAATACTCGCAGTCATCGCTCTCACCTTGTCGGTTTACGTGCTGTCGGCGCCGGCCTCTGCAATAGATGGAAGAAATGCAGTCAATCAGTGCGTGAATTTGACTGCTTCCGGAGCGCGCTGCTCTTGGGCCGTGAACAGCAAAGGCGAGGTCGATGTTTGCACCAAGAGTGGGTGCGTCACGTGTCCATCGGCGACAGGAACGTGTGTAAAGGCGCGGACGGGCGTCCCTACGAAACCGTTCGACCGAATTGGCGTAGCGGTTCGACAACGTCGCTAGGGCGGGCCATCGCTTGAACTGACTCGAATATTGGCATGTTGCTCTTCCTCGAAGAGGAGGAGCGATGCTCAGCCACACACAATGGCTCCTCGTGGAGCCCTGATCGAGTCGTGCCGGCCGAAATCCAAGGACCGGCCCCAGGCTTGACGGCGCACGATGGCAGTGATCGTGCGGCGCTGGCTAAGCACAGAGAAGGCATGGCGAGGTGGAGGTTAGGCGATGGGGCTCGGCCAGCCGTAACTTCTGGCACGACATGTGGAGCTCCGTGCGACGGGAGCTCTCCCCGACACAAAACGAGGCACACGCCGCGCCTGGGCTGGATCTATAACAATCTCAGTGGAGGCGGGAGGCACTGAGCGAGATCGAAGAGCTGACGAGTGGTCGTTGCACGCAACGAGAAGGCCACCCTACACGTCACTGGCATTCTGGAGCTCGCAGCCGTTCCCGATCACCTGAAATCATCGCAGACTTGCGCGAAGCAGCAGCGTCTCAGTCCGATGTCAGAAGCACCAGGCCAATGCGACCAGAACGGCGTTGCCGAACTGTACGACAGCGCCGTATTCCCAGGAAAGGATGGCTCCCGTGACCACCAGAGCTGTCCCGGTGCCGGCAAGAAGCAAAACGATCCAGGGCAGCTGAAACAGCCGTTGTTCGTCGTACCGATGAGCTGCGGACTTCATTGATGCCCAGCCCCATAAATCGAACGAATAGGCTTCCTAAGCTAACCCAACTCGCAGTTATCCGCAAACCAACGGGATCGTCGCTACCGTCCGATCGGACATCGTACAGGCTGACCATCTGGGTGACGCAGCACGGTCCTGCCGAAGCTGGTTCGAACGGAACACTGGACGGAGAGTCGGCGCCAGGCTGAGCGGGGCCTCGAAAGGCTGTATCCTGCGCTCTCGCCTTCGGACAGCCGGATGCGAGTCTCCCCGGCGGGCTCGTTCCTGCTGGCGCCCACCCGAGTGTTGTCGTTCCGAGCTGCCGCCCGACCGACGAACATGATGGCTCGAAAAAGGGGTAACACTCGGATCCGAAGAGGCGCATACTGCTCGGCTTCGAGAGAGGAGGCTGTCATGTTTGCAGCCCTACTCTGCCTATCGGTTCTCGTGATGCTGACTAGCGTCGGTCACGCTCGTCCGAGCAGTTTTGCCACGTCATCACAATCCTGTCGTCCGGGACAGCAGCCCATGCCGGACCTGAGCCCGCTTCTCCTGCGAACGAACCCAAGCGTGTTCGCGACCGGAGGCCTGATCAAGGGTCTCTATTATTCCGAAGTCCTAAGCGGGCTCAACGCAGTGGTGGCGTTCTACATGGCCTGCGACCGTGTTCTGAAGCAGAAGCCGTTTCTGATTGTGGACTTTCGCTCCAGGCAGCTGTTCCTTGACGGTAATCTGGATGGCTGCATCGATGCGGTCGGAACTCCATCGCTGTCGGGGATCGATCCAGCAGACTTCATCCCAGCCATCGGTGGGACCGATGAACTGTGTAGGGAGAACCTCGTCGGTTAGTGACACTTCAGTGACTGGGCTGACGTGACGTAGAGCGGCTTCCGCAAGAATAGGTGGCACTCTGCAAGCCCATTTTGACTGACAGCCCGGCCCGAAAACAGCCAGTCAGGTCACCTGCTTGCCGTGCTGGCACAAATTAGCGATCTTCTTTTGTAGGTAAGTGTGGCTCAGGACGGAGAAGCGGATCAGGACGGAGAACAGGTATGGCCAGCATTGTTGCGAATCATAATGCAAGGCGGTTCATGCGAGCGGCTAAAAATAAGCTGCCTGCGCCGTGGCGTAATTGGTTGATCAATGCAGCGTACCGTGGCTTGAACATTTATCATATGATAAAGTTCCTAGTTGATCCAAGTGTTCGCCTTAGCTTGTCGAAGCGATTGCCGTTTCTAGTAAGAATTGCACGCATCAACGCTGGCGTGGAGTGTGGACACATCAATAAGGAAATTCTTGCTTTCTGTCGCCGTATTTTTGAACTGGGCGACCGTGAGGGAGTGTTTGTCGAAGCTGGATGCTACAAGGGTGGCAGTGCTGCAAAGTTCTCAATTGCTTGCTCAATGGTTGGTCGGAGACTATATGTATTCGACAGCTTCGCTGGCCTGCCAGATACAAATGAGCAGCATACGACAACAATCTTTGGCGGACCTACTGGATTTCACAGAGGCGAATATAAAGGAACGCGCACAGAAGTAGAAGCCAACGTCCGTCACTATGGCGAGATTGGTTGTTGCACATTCATTGAGGGCTGGTTCAAGGATACGATGCCAGAATTCCGCGAGCCTGTACTTGCGGCATACCTGGATGTAGATCTCGTATCTTCCACAAGGACCTGCCTCAAGCACCTATACCCGCTGATCGTTCCCGGCGGCGCGCTTCTGTCACAAGATGGTCACTTGCCGCTGGTGCTTGAACTTCTGGATGATAATGAATTTTGGCGTAAAGAGTTACAGAGTGAAAAGCCGCGAATTATGGGCTTTGGTGTGAGTAAGGTGATTGAAATAAGAAAGTAATATTTTGCGCCTTAGAGTCCGGACCGAAACTCATGAGAGCCGGGCCAGTCTGCGGGTGAGGAGCATGACAGAGGCGCCGTAGAGGAAAGCTCTGGCCGAGGTCAGCCTCGCCTCCGGGTCTTTCCAGAGCCGCCTGTTGCGGCTGATCCAGGCGAAGAACCTCTCCACGACCCACCTGCGCGGGTGAACCGCAAACCCCATCTGGTGTGGTGGCCTCCTCACAATCTCGACGGTGATCGAGGTGGCGTTCGCAGGTCCCTCGCCAGCATAGCCCATGTCGGCAAATGCCTTGACGATGAACGGGAAGGAGCGGCGCGACAGGCGCAGGACAATGGGCGCTCCATCCCGGTCCTGAATGTCGGCAGGCTGGGGCTCCAGAATGAGCCCGCGTCCGTCAGTGTCCACCATGACCTGCCGCTTACGGCCCTTGACCTTCTTGCCTGCATCATAGCCGCGAGGGCCGCCGCTCTCCGTGGTCTTCACACTTTGGCTGTCGAGCACTGCAGCGGTGGGCGATGCCTCACGCCCGATCCGCTCGCGGTCGGCCATCACGAGGAGGTGGTTCATGCGCTCGAACAGGCCCGTGTCGCCCCAGAGAGCGAACCAGCGGTAGACGGTGGTTCGAGGCGGCAGGTCTTTGGGGATGAGACGCCATGCAATCCCGCCACGCAGCACGTAGAAGATTGCGTTCACGATCTCCCGCAAAGGCCACGCGCGGGGCCGACCACATGGGCGTGGACTGGGCATCAGGGGCTTGATCAGAGCCCACTCGGCATCGGTCAGGTCTGTTTCGTATCTCAACCCATCGCGGCTATGCTGCCGCCGAGTGGCCGGGGTCCACATGGCGTGTCAATCGGCGTCCAAACGGGACCCGGGATCGGCGTCCAAAATTGACCCACTCTTTCATTGGCGTAGTGCACCGATACAGGGGATAGGTCCGCGAGCTCATCAGGGGCGCGGCGGCACTGACGTC